>Ga0181539_1001155_pt1 | contig 30156 bp, 12 predicted proteins | sample PEATcosm2014_Bin_46_FD_119767 | JGI IMG/M metagenome (GOLD analysis project Ga0181539, IMG submission 119767) | Peatland microbial communities from MTU Mesocosm Facility, Houghton, MI, USA - PEATcosm2014_Bin23_60_metaG | ecosystem: Environmental > Terrestrial > Soil > Wetlands > Peat | place... | reverse complement strand
CAGCTTCGCACTGTTCAGGGCATCGACGATATCGGGAGGCAAGGGAATGGAGTTGACCTGGCCGGTGGAATCATCGATGACGATGGCGCCGTGGTTGTCCAACAGACCTAGCTGGTTCCAGCCAATGTAGTCGTTGAGTTGAATCGCGGCGGGTCCAAGCTTGCCCACCGAAGCGACGTTCATTCCTTTCTCAATCGCCACGCCAAGCAGAGTCTTCTCTCCCAGATAATTGCCATGGAATGCATCATTCATGTCAGCGAGCACTTCATCACTCTCAAGGAAGGGAACCAGAAACCCAGCAGCTCCGGGCGTATCTTCATGGGTCAGCCACATCCCTGGATAGATCGTATTGCTGTAGTCGCCGGTGTCGCCAAGGCCGTGTCCTGTCGCAATAGCTGAGGCGTTTGCTGTGGTGAACGTTGGAAAGACGGAATGGCTGTTGCGAAAGTCCACTCCCTCCTTGCGCACCCTCGCCAGCGTTGGAGTGTCAGCCTCGGTGACGGAGCCGCGCCTTAGCCCATCCGCGACGAAAAGAATAATGTTGTGCGCCCGCGGAGCGTCCGGACTTTGTGCGGAGACAGTAGCCGCAGATAAACCCGCCAAGATGCTGATCAAGAGTGTAAGGGTTCGAATCTGCATGTTTCGACAAGCATATCAACGCAATGAACATCCTGAGTATTAACAAACGATGACATGTGGAACCGCAGACCATGGTTCACACATCTCCAGGCCGGCCCGATTTTGCGACCAAGACCAACGAGATGCATCGGTTGCCATTAAACGAGAGGTCTGTTTTGGAACATGCCATGAACTCTATGTCTTTCCGAAAGAACAGTTTCGGACCATTTCATCAACGAGTGCACCGTAGTCAATGGACTCTGAGAGACGGTTGGTCTGTTAACGGCTAGCGATGCCAGATGGCGTGGCGTAAACTGTCGCCATGGTATTGGTGACTGAAAGATCGTTGGTAACACGCAAGGAAGAGCAATTTGACGGTTGGGGTTGTAGTGTCTGCGGCTGGGTGCATCCATCTCCCAGAATGTTTCCCGGGCAGTTCAAGCCGCGAGAAGACATGGAGGCGGCATTCCATCTCCACAGGTGTGAGCAAAACCAAATGCCCAGCAGCACACCCCGTCATCAGTTGAACTAATCCACTGCGCACCCGCACTGGCGGGCACTGCATCTTTGCAGACACAGTGCCCTATTGGCAGGCGGCGTTGTGGAAGTCAGCAGCTGCATCTCGCGCGCCTTAATCGCCACCGTCTACCTTGGCAACGTCGCGGTGGCGAGCCATGTAGAGGATCAATAGATAATCTTCAGGCCGAACTGGATGATCCGCGGCTCGAAGGTGCTGGTGATCTGTCCGCCGCCGTTGGGAACACCGCCAACGATGTTGCCCAGAGCGACCGTCCCTCCGGTGCCTACGGCCTGGGTCGTCGTGCCCTGCGTTCCACTGATGGTTCCCGGAAGGTAGAGGTTGGTGTGGTTGAAGACGTTGTAGAACTCCGTGCGGAATTCCAGCTTCAGGCTCTCCACCGGCGTGTTGAACTTCTTGTTCAGCGCAAAGTCAGTCTGGTAGTAGGCCGGCGTGCGTCCGGGATTGCGGCTGGCATTGCCGAAGGGGCTTAGAACAGCTCCATTGACGTCCTTGATCGGCGGCAGCACGAAGGCGTTGAAGTTGATGTAGTTGACGTAGCCGGTATTGGCGGCGCGGTTTCCTCGTCCCTGCGTAACCGCATGGCCGGGGACGATATTCGGGCGGTACTCGTTGGCCCCGCGATATGTCGCCGCGATCTGCGGCGATACCGCCTGCGCACCATTGGGACTGTAGGTGATGTTGAACGGCGTTCCAGCCTGCATGGTGTTGATCGCGCTGATCTGCCAGCCGCCCACTACATTGTCGAGCAGCGGGTTGGCGCTGGCCAGGAACTGGTGGCCGTGACCGATCGGCAGTTCGTAGACTAGGCTGGTGATGTTGGACAGCGGCAGATTGTAGTCCGACTGCGAATAGTCGGCCTTGATGTTGTTGCCATCCTGCGGCGAGGGTGTATTGCCTTCCAGCGAGGCGCTGGCATTGTCCAGCGAGTGCTCCCAGTTGAACGAGTTGAGCAGGGTCAGGCCGCCCACAAAGCGCTGCTCATACTTGGCCTGTAGCGAGTTGAAGTCGGAGTAGAACTCATTCAGCGCTTCCGTGATGTCCGACGGCCAGTTAGCATAGGGCCGCGCGAAGCCAAGCGAAGGGTTCTTCTGGTTGGCATTCAGGAAGCCCTGTAGCTTCAGGCCGCGGTTGCCCACATACGCCAGATCCAGCAGCGTGTTCTTGGACAGGCTGCGCTGAATGCTCAGGAAGTAGCTCTCCACATAGCTGTCCCGGGTGTTCTTGGGAATGTAGGTGATGTTGTCCGTCGCAGAGTTGAAGCTGGTCACCAGGCCGCTTGGATAGCCCTGGTCGGCGGTGGCGTAGCAGGAGGGCGTTGTTGTGCCGGTGGCGATAATCTGCGCCGGAAGCGGCGTGGAGCAGTGGTTGCTGGTAGTCGGAGCAATCTGGGTCACCGAGGCGAACTGTGCCTGTGGAGCGTTGATACCCAGAATGTCGCCCGATCCGGCGCGGGTGTAATGGGCGTAGCTGATGCCGAAGCCGCCGCGCAACGCAGTCTTGGGATCGACCGCATAGGCGAATCCGACGCGTGGCCCAAAATCGCCGTAGTCGGGATTGACCAGCGTATGGCCGTAGGTTCCGCTGCCGGAGTACGCAGTAATGCCGTTGCCCGTCGTTGCACCCGGAGTAATCGTGAGTACAGTCTGGCTGACGGGATCGAAGTTGGAGATATTGCTATGCAGGTCGGCATAAGGCGAGCCGTACTCCCAACGCAGCCCGAGGTTGAGCGTCAGACTGGGTGTCACCTTCCAGTCGTCCTGCGCGTAGAGGCTCTGTATGTTCTGGGTCAGATGCGCTTCATAAAAATTGGCCAGCGAGTATTGACTGGTGGTGCCAAACAGAAAGTCCGCCCAGTAGATGTCGGAGACGGTCGATCCGCCGCCGTTCGAGTAACCGCCCCCGTAGGTCCACGAGCCGTACAGTGGGTTGTTGTCGTTCACGGCCATCCAAAGGTGCTCGAACTCCCAGCCAAACTTCAGCGAGTGTTGCCCCTCGACCCATGTGTAGTTCACCTTGGGATTGATCAGCGCCGGGTCCTGCCACTGCGGGTTGGTGCTCTGCCGGCCAAATCCGGTGAAGCCGGAGATGCCCAGCGATGGCAGTCCGCCGGCCACCACGGCGTTGGTCGTCGGTAGCCCGGGAATAAAGTTGAATGCTGTGTTCCCGATGGAGAGGTTGTACTTTCCGGCCTTGGTGCGGTCCAGACCCAGCCGTACGTCCACAATCCTCTTTGCTCCGAAGAAGCGGGTATAGCCGAGCGCGATCTGCTGGTCCAGAATCCTGATCTTGCCGTTGGTCTGGCCATCCAGCGGGATCGGAATGCTGGGATAGTTGACCCCATCCTCCTTGCGGTCGCTGATGCGCAGGAACGACGAGCTGTTCGCATCGATCTGCCAGTCGAAGCGCAGGTCACCCTTGTCGGCGTTGTCCGTAAATGGAACCTGTACGGCGTAGTCGTTGGACGCCAGGCCGGTGGTGGCGAGGCCCGCGGTCGGAAGAGCGGACGATATCGACGCAAAGTCTTTGATGATCTGAAGCGAGAGCGGGTTGATGGCGCTGGTGGGAATCGGGGTATTGGCTGGATAGACGGTCCCCGTCGTTGCGTTCTTCACAGCGACCACCAGCGTCGGGGTGGGTGATGCAATCGATCCGCTTGGTCCGCCATACAGTTCATTTTGCGTGGGCAGCGTCAGCACGCTCAGCGGTTTCAGCACCTGGCGAAATCCTTCGTAGTCGAGGAAGTAGAAAAGCTTGTCCTTGATAATTGGGCCGCCTACATTGAAGCCGTATTGATTGCGGTTGAAGGTCGGTTTCTTGAACGGAGTGGTGATGCCGCTGCCACCGACCACCAGCGGCTTGAAGAAGCCCGCCGCGTTCAGGTCCGTATTGCGGATGAACTCATAGAGTGTGGCGTGGACTGTATTGCTGCCGCTCTGCGTGGCCACGTTGATCGTCGCTCCGGACGACCGTCCATACTCCGCGCTCTCGTTATTGGTGACGAACTGAAACTGCGCCACCGAGTCGGGCGGCACGGCAATAATCTGGTTGTCGAAACCCTGGTTGCTCTCGCCCCAGGCGTTGTTGTCCAGCCCGTCCAGCAGAAAATTATTGAACATGCTGCGCTGGCCGTTGACGTTGTAAGCTCCAGCGCGCAGTAGCGAGTTGACCGAGCTGGTCAGCGCCGCGGTCGGTGCCTGGCGTGATCCGGGAGCAAGAGCCAGGAAGTCGGAGTAATTGCGGCTCACCAGAGGCAGCGACTCGCTCTGGTAGTTGGTGATGGTCTGCCCGCGTTCGCTGCTCTCCGTCTCCAGTTGCAGGGCGACGTCCGTCACCTCGACCGTCGTCTGTGCCGCTCCCACCTTCAGCGTAAGGTCGATGTGCTGCCGATTGCCCACCGAGACGGTAATGTTCTGCGCAACCGCGTCGGAAAATCCAGGCGAGCCGGCGGTGATGGTGTATACGCCGACGCGCAGCGAGGGTACATCGTAGTCACCAACGTCGTTGGTCTTCGCCTGCGTTGTGATTGCCGTCGCTCACTGCTGTCCGGCTATTTTTCGGAGGAATCTCGTAACCTATTGCGCATCAGCATGATGCTGCGACTCTTTCCGGGAACGATTTGAAATTCAAAACTGGTTTTCGTCCTAGCGGCGGCAGCGAAACAATGGTGCATGAACCAAGGTCGCACCATCTTCGCGCAGCTCGTCGAGCACATGCCGCACAAGGAATTTCAAAAATGCGTTGTCCGATACCGAGGCGATACAAACCTGCGCGGCTTCTCCTGTTGGGATCAGTATCTGGCCATGGTCTTCGCGCAGTTGACCTATCGCGAAAGCCTGCGCGACATCGAGGCCTGCCTCGGTGCCATGCTCCCGAAGCTCTATCACATGGGCTTTCACGGTCGCGTCCGGCGGTCCACTCTGGCCGACGCCAACGACTCGCACGATTGGCGCATCTACGCCGATTTCGCGCAAGTGTTGATCGCTATCGCGCGACCGCTGTACGTAAACGATCCTCTCGGCGTGGACCTCGTTCAGGTTTTGTATGCGCTGGATTCGACGACCATCGATCTATGCCTGTCGGTCTTCCCGTGGGCCACGTTCCGCAAACACAAAGGCGCGGTGAAGATGCACACGCTGCTCGATCTGCGCGGCAACATCCCCACGTTCATTCGCATTACCGACGGCAAGGTGCATGACGTCAACATCCTCGACGAACTTTTGATCGAGGCTGGCGCTTTCTATGTAATGGATCGTGGCTACATCGACTTCGAGCGGCTCTATAGCTTCACGCTCTCTTCGGCCTTCTTCGTGGTGCGCACCAAAGCGAATGTTTTGCTTCAGCGACGCTATTCGCATCCGGTAGACAAAAGCACCGGCGTGCGCTCGGACCAGACCGTCGTCCTGGCAACCATCGGATCGGCGTCGGCATATCCGGAACCTCTGCGCCGCGTGAGCTACTTCGATGCTGTCACTGGCAAGCGGTTGGTGTTCCTGACCAACAACTTTACCCTGCCCGCACTGACCATCGCGCAAATCTATAAGCAGCGCTGGCAGGTCGAGCTTTTCTTTCGCTGGATCAAGATGCACTTGCGCATCAAGGCGTTCTACGGAACCAGTGAGAACGCGGTGAAGACCCAAATCTGGATAGCCGTCAGCGTCTATGTGCTGGTCGCCATCGTCCGCAAACGGCTCGGAATCGAGGGCAGCCTCTACCAAATCCTACAGATTCTCAGCCTAACTCAATTCGAGAAAACGCCCATTTTACGGGCACTTCAGGAGATGGACTGCGATAACAACTTAGACGATATTTGCAACCAGTTGAATCTGTTCAGCTTATAGCCGGACAGCAGTGGCCGTCGCTGTATTCGTGATGGTCAGAGCAGCATTTGCAATTGGCGCTCCGCTCGGGTCGCGCACCGTCCCCAGAAGGCTTCCGTTTTCATACTGGGCGTGCAGTTGGGTGGAAAACACAATCAGCAGAACAGCCAACGCGAGGTTGAGGGAGAAGCGAAATATTTTGTGTGCCATGAGGCAAGAAATAAGTGCCCCACATCACCGCCCGATTAAATCGGCGTCAATCAACGATGAATTGCATATGTACGATGAATCGATTGTGAATTGTCCGCCGGTTATCGTATGGGGACTTATATTCAACCTATATTTATAGACAGACGTTCTAATGGGTTATGCCGAAGTCCACGATTGCTCTCTGCCTCCTGCTCGCCGCCTCGTCGTTGCTCGCTCAGGCGCGCCAGCCGGTTCTCCTTATCTCGGTAGATGGCCTGCGTCCCGATTATGTAACCAAAGCTGACGAGAACCATCTGCGCATCCCCAATCTGCGCCGCATGATGGCCGGTGGAACGTACGCCGATGGTGTCACCGGCGTTTTTCCCACTGTCACCTATCCCAGCCACACCACGCTGGTCACCGGCGTCTGGCCTGCAGAGCACGGCATCCTGAACAACACCCGGTTTGATCCCGAGCGAAACCTCTTCAACGCATGGTACTGGTACGCCGATCAGATCAAGACTTCCACGCTATGGTCGGCTGCGCACGCCGCCGGTCTGCACACCGCCAGCGTCTCCTGGCCGGTGACGGTCGACGCCACCTCGATCGACACACTCATCCCCGAGTACTGGCGCACCCCCTCGCCGGGCGATGCCTTCAATCCCGACGACCGCTTCCTGATGAACGCCATCTCCCGGCCCGATGGAGAACTGACGCGCATCGCTCAGCGCACGGCCACACCTTACATGATGGGCAACGACACCACCCTCGCCGGCGACGAAGTGCGCACCCGCTACTCGCTCGACATCCTGCAGCAGCATCGTCCCGAGTTCATGACTATCCATCTCAGCTCTCTCGACGAAGAAGAACATCTGCACGGCCCCTTCAGTCCCGAGGCCAACGCCGACCTCGAAGGCATCGACGGAATGCTGGCGCGGCTCGCCGAGCAGGAGCTGCGCAACTACCCCAACGCCGTCGTCGTTATCGTTTCCGACCACGGCTTCGCCAAGGTGGACCACGCCACCAACCTCTACATCCCCTTCATCCAGGTGGGCCTCATTCAGATCGACAAATCCCCCAGCGGCGCGCCTGTCGTCAAGTTGTGGAAGGCGCAGCCGTGGATCGCCGGATGCATGGCTCCCATCGTCCTGCACGACCCAGCCGACTCCGCAACCCGCGACGCAGCGCGCTCTCTGCTCGATATACTGGCCGCCGATCCAGCCAATGGCATCGAGGCGATACTCGACCACAACGCCGTCACTGCACTCGGAGGCTTTCCCGACGCACCCTTCGTCGTCACCTTCCGGCCCGGTTACTGCAACGGCGGCGCGATCTCCGGTCCTCTTGTCACCGATTCAACGCAGAAGGGCACGCACGGCTACAATCCGGCTACCACGCCCGAGATGCGCGCATCGTTTTTTGTCACAGGCCAAGGTATCGCACTGGGCAGAGATCTTGGTGTGGTCGACATGCGCCAGATCGCGCCAGCCCTCGCACAACTCCTTGGCGTTTCGCTACCCTCAGCCAAACAGCCTGCGCTCTCATTACACTAGAGGGCGGTCTGAAGGATGGATTTCCGAAGTACACCTGAACAGCCGCGGAAGTGCATGAGAAGAACATGCCGTCGAGTTTGTGTTCTGAGCTGCCTTATTCAAGTAGTGAGCCGATGCCGGCAATAAAATGTTTGAAACCCCGTGTGTGTAATACGTGTGTGGATACCGCGTTTTCTGCGTTTTTCGAGTTCTGAGCGACCATAAAAATCAATAAGTTGCTTGTTTTCAATGGGTGGCTGGAATCCGACCCCGAAGCCGGGGCGCGATGGCGGCACTCTGTTGCACAGTGTGGCGGACCAACGTTGTGCGGCGTGGCGGAATTGATTGTATTAAGCGCCGGACAAGGGCAAGCCGCTAGACCCCGGTTCCATCGTATTGATAGAACTCCAGCAGTCTAACTGATGCGGCAGATCCAAAAAGCGTTTTAGCTCCCTTGACAGTCCGGTGGGGATCTGAGGAATCGGTCTTATCAAATAAGACAATTCCCAAACTTGGGCCAAACTCAGCCTTTCTAGGTCAGATTTCCTCTCGACTGCCTTCTTTCGGCCGATTGAAAGCTCCGCCATAGCTACATGGACTGGATTCGCAGTCGAGCAAACACTAGAGCTATGGATCTTCCGAGCATTTTCAAGAAAATACTAAGACTTCCACAGGTCATCGAACGCACGGGGTTGTGCCGCACCTCTATCTACTACCAAATTGGTGCGGGCACATTTCCGAAACAAGTGAAGATCGGCTTAAGAGCGGTTGGCTGGCACGAAGAGTCAATCGATAAATGGATTCGAGAGAGAGCCTCGTGAGAACCAATACTAGGCTAATCCAGTCCTTTCAGATCCCACGTGGTAAACCGACCGAAGGCCCACCGGACGTAAACGACCCTGCCGTGAGTTTCACGGCGGAGGATATTAAGCTCTACCCACGCTTATGCGAGGTATTGCGCAAAAGAAACTTGCCACTACAAGCACAGTACACAACCGCCGACACCGCGCGAATCTTCGCTTGCGATATCAGGAGCATTCAAGAGCGTATTCATATCGGAAAATGGCCGGCGCGCGACCTGCCCAAGCGGGGGCGCTTCTTGTCGTGCGATCTCGAGGCCTTTCTTGAAATGCAGCTGCCTTCTCCCACCATCACAGAGAAGCCCAAGGGAGGCCGAAAGTAATGATCCTAGTTGCCGCCAGCCTCGCTTGGCCGCGTATGTCACCGCGGATTGCTCCTTTGTTTCGCGTTTACGCTAAGTCACTCACAATAAGTCGCTTATCTTCGTTCTTTATATGCATTATCACCGTTCGTTACTTCGACAAACTAATGGAGAAATTGCATATATGAACGTCCAGAATCTTACAATCGCCTCGCCAAAAGAGGCTTTGCCGCGCATTGCCTCGCCGGATCTCGTTATGTCGGCTTCGTCGACCAGAGTTGTCGATCTCCTCGGTGCCATCGCCAAAATGCGCCCGGATCTCCCCGTCGCAATGTTAACAACCACAGCAACGCATTTTTCCACCTACGTAGGCGTGCTCCTGCCTGACTTGAAGATCGCAACGCTCCAGCCTGCAATGCAGGGCTTCGGCTCTTTCTTGGCAAAGCTGACTTCTAGGAAGGGTAAGCCGCTCAGCCGCAATTCTGTGCGCTCGTACAAAAACTATGCACTATTGTTGCCCCGCCTCGCTGTGGATCTTCTGGGATGGTCCGCCGAACCGAGTAAGGCGGAAGCCAAATGGCAGGAAGCTCTCGCCGGGATAAAACTGCTAGATGGATGTTCCGGAATTGTCCGGTTTGCCGTCGCCGCCGAGAAGGCCCCTGGTCAGCTCTCCGACGATTATCTCCTTGCATTCAAGGAGTTGAAAATTGCAAACGGACGCCACCCCAAATCCGTACAGGCTGTGTTAGGCAACTTCCGGCGGATGATCGTCCAAAACAAACTCCGTGATAAGTTCCCGCTGATCACGCATCCTCTGGACGACTATCTTTACGGGGTCGCGACAGCTGACATGCCAGAACCGTGTCGCACGCAACTGCGCGACATGATCGCATCCCGCCTCAATATGGCTACACGCCGTTTGCAGAAAGGGAGCCGTCGTGACACGGACAAAAGCAGCCGCCGCGAAAACGAGAATCTTCGGCCCGAAACGGCAATCAACGTTGAGCGAGCTGTCAGCAAGTTGCTCGGTTACGGCGTCCTGAAACATCTTCTGGACCTTCAGTGTCCGGTCGACCTGCTCGAGGTTGTCCACCCCAGAATCGTAGACCCCTACATCTCGTGGCAACTCGATGAAAGGAAGGTAACTCCGAACAGCCTCTATACCAGCCTTGCCACACTGCGCGGCACACTCCGAAAATATCCGGCCTATCAATCAATCGATTTCGATTGGGTGACTGAGCTGATGAATACGATTCCTGCAGAGGATGAGGAAGCCGCGATCGATCGCAAATCCGGGTGTTTCATCGAGCATCGCCTACTTTGCGAAATCCCGCTGAAGGTCGAAAAGGAGAGAAGCCGCGTACAGAGAGGCACCATCAAATATGCGAGGTTAACCCACGACATCTTGCTGACCCACTGGATGGCCGTCTTTGCCTGGCGTCAGTTCAACGTGAGGATTTGCAATCTTGGCACGTCCAAAGACTGCGCGAACATCTTCAAAGCCGGCTTTGATCCCAACCGGCCCATCGGGAAGCCAGACGACGTCGAGGCGGAGCTAGCGCGCAACCCAGGAGCTGAATTTTGGCAGATTTTCTTCCCCAAGGAACAGGTGAAAACAAAACAGGTGGTCCGCGGTATAGTGCCGTTGTATCTTGTGCCGTTACTCGAAGACTACGTCACGAATCAACGGCCTCTCCTCGTTAGCACCGATGACCGGGGAACTCTCTTCCTCAATCACGAGGGCAACCCCTACACACGCCTCGCCTTTGGAAACCTAATCGGCGGCCTCACGATGAAGCACGCAGGTCGCTGGGGCCATCCGCATCTGTATCGCGACGCACTGGCTTTCAGGTGGCTCGATACACACCCGGAAGACTATTTATCACTTAGTAAGCACCTTTGGCACCGGAACATCAACACAACCATCAGGCGTTATGGACGCAACTTCGATGAATCGCACGGCCTCAAAAAAGTCGGCGGATGGGTCGGTACCTTGTTCACGTCTTAACGCCTTACGCAATCAACCGCCGCCCTGCAAGGGGCGGCTTTCCCATTTGAAAGGAGGAAGCTCTGTCAGTAAATCCAGCCCCCACAGCCAGTCGTCCAGACTGGGCATCTTCTACATACACTCAGCACCACCTGACTGAAAATAAACCCAAGAAAACTCCAACCGGAAACCAGCTTCCCCGACGAACGATCCTGTGGCTCCAGGCAGACAAGAAGTGTCACTGGTGTGGACGCGCCACACTTCTCTGTGACAATGTCGCAGCCGATCAGGCCAGCCCAAAGAGGACGGCGCTGAGTCGCTCGCACGGATACGGTCAAAAGCTGTAGCGCAATGCTATTTGCAACTGGCGTGCATTGACCGAGACTCCGGTGATGGTGCCGAAGCTGCCATGCGCCTGTTCGTTGACCTTGGGGCCTGCAAAGCTGGGCGTATTGGGCAGATTGAAGGCCTCCAGACGAAGATCGAGCGTCTGCTGATCGACTGTGAGGAAGCGCTTGTAGATCGAGAGATCGGTTTTGTGCAGAGCGTCGCTGTGAATAGTGAAGGGGCGCGAGTCGCCGTAGGTTCCCGGAGTTGAAAGGGAGAACGCCTGCGTGTTGAACCACTGGGCGACGGTGCGAGGGCCCGCGTTGGGATCGCCGAGGACATTGGGGCGCTGCTCAGTGCTGCCAACATAGCCCGTGTTGGCATTATCCAGTCCGCCGAGGGTGACGTTGACGGGTGGGCCGGTCTCGTAGCGATTGATGGACTGAATCGACCAGCCGCCGAGAACGCGATCCATGGCGCGCGGCCATTGCGTTCCGAAGGCACGACCGCGGCCAAAGGGAAGATCGCAGACGAAGGAGAGATTGAAGATGTGGGTGAGATCGAAGCTGGAACGGGAGTAGTCCGGCCCAGGGTTGAAGGGGTCTTGCGTCTTCATCTCGCCGAGTGAGGATTGATTGTCCATCGAGCGACTGTAGGTGTAGTTGCCCTGAAACTCGATACCTGCGCGGTACCGTCTGCGAGCGGCGATCTGGAGGGCGTTATAGTTTGCCTTGTAACGATTTGCTCCCTGATAAATATCGCCATACTGCGGAAGGAGACGGCGTGGACCGACGGGGTTCAAGACCGGACTCGCCTCTGTTGGGCTTGCGACAGGAGCCGTGTTGAAGGGCTCATAGCCGATGAGGTGCTTGCTGGCCGATCCAACGTAGGCGATCTGCGCAATGATTTGCGCAGGCAACTCGCGTTGCACTGTCAGGTTGTACTGCTGGGAGTAGGGCGTCTTCTTCTCCGGAACCTGAGCATAGCCAGCCAGAGCGGCGGTGCTGCTATACGACGGGCCGGGGCTTTGCAGCGTGGTGTCGGGGATGACGCCGGTGTTGGTTGTGATCGACTGGTCGAAGTTGTAGGGATAGAATTTGCGCTCGTCCTGCACCTCTTGGAAGTCGGTGGAGTTGTCGTAGATTCCGTAGCCCGCGCGCACAATGGTGTTCTTGCCGACTAAGTAGGCCAGTCCGACACGGGGCATGAAATTGAGGTGGTTTGTCTGCGCAAGGCCGCGCCCGAAGCCCGCCTGATTCGGCGGCTGGTTGACGACTCCCGTCACCGGGTCGGGCAAAGGATTTACGCCCGCCCAGAGCAGGGTTCCGGTGACGGAGCCGGAGGTTGGATCGTTGTGAACCCAGAGGGTGCCGAGCCGATCTTGCTTATCGACGGGCGGCTCGTAGAACTCATAGCGCAGGCCGGCCTCGGCGGTCAGGCGCTGGCCGAACTTGTGGTTGTAGACGGCGAAGGTCGAGTAGAACTTCTGGGTTGCGTCGACGTCGGCGTTGCCCTGTCCGCGATCGATCTTGGTGGGAAAACCGAGGAGGAAGCTGGCCGTGCCCGAACCGGAGTTGATGGCTGCGCCGTCGACGTCCGTCTTCGTGACATCGTAGGTCGCGGTTCCGCTGGTTGGGCTGGTTGCATCGTGATAGTAGTGGCGCGGCTGGAAGGTGAAGCCGAGCTTCAGAAGGCCGGTGCCGATGGAGCGGCTGTAGACCGCGTTCGTCTCATAGACATCGTCGTGGCTGGTGCCACCGGTTTCCGAGATGGAGAAGTCCTCGGCGCTGATGCTAGGCAAGACGTTGTACGGAGCCTGTGCCGCAAAGATCTGAATTCCGGTCTGCGTGAAGAACTGGTCGCGCGTGATGCCGAGCGTGTTTCTAGTGACATCCGGTCCCTGCGGATTGTTGAAGCCGAGGCGAACCTGCAGGAGACTCTTCGCGTTCGGAATGAAGTCCCAGCCGGAGGCGAGGTTGTAACCGTTGAAGGAGGTGATCTCGGTGAAGTCGGGCTGGGCTTGTGGCTTGGTCTGATTTGCCGACTGATTCAGGATGCGAAAGAAGAAGCTGTTCTTCGTGTTCAGGTGGTAGTCCAAGCGACCGACGAAGACATTGCGGTCGTTGCGCAGGGGCATCAAGTTCAGATAGTTTGAGCCACCCGGCTTAACGCCCGTTATGTTTGGCAGCGGGACAAACGTATTGAGATAGGCGAGCGAGACAGGATCGAGCCGGTTGGTGGGTATGATATTGCCGGGAAAGGCGGTGCGCTTGAGTGTCGTCGTGTTTCCGGAGGTGACCACAACCGTGGTCAGCGGATCGTAGATGGTCTCTGCAAGCGCAGAGAAATCCCCGGTGCGCTCTGCCGCAGTCGGCACATCCGAGAGTGCCTGGGATTGCGTCTGGTCGCTTTGACGCAGGCGGAAGCCTTCATACGAGAAGAACCAGAAGGTCTTCTTGCCGCCGTTGTAGAGCTTTGGTATTATGACTGGGCCGCCGAGAGTCACGCCAAATTCGTTGTAGTGGAAGGGCTGCTTGGGAGTGATCGGCGTAGTGTGATTGTTGAACCATGAATTTGCATCGAAGAGCGACTGCCGTGAGTACTCGTACAGCGAGCCATGCAGCTTGCTTCCACCGGACTTGGTGACCAGCGCAATATTCGCACCAGCCGAACGACCGAAGCCCGAGGAGTTGTTTGTGGCAACGCGGAACTCTTTCAGCGAGTCCATCGGCGGCGAGAGGCCAGGCGACTGCTTGTGAAAGAAGTTGTTGTCGATGCCGTCCATCGTGTAGTTGTTGTCCTGATTGCGCTGTCCGTTTACGGAGTAGAGCGCGGTGCCGGAGATAATTCCGTCGCCGCCCGCAAGGCTCACATCGCTTGCGCCGGGCATTAGAAGAACGAGAGTGGTGTAGTTGCGACCGTAGGTTCCATTGACGTTGGCGCCGTTGATCGGCAGTCGCGCGATCTCCTCTTCGGTGATCGTCATGCCGACGGAGGGCGACTCCTGCAACGCCTCCGTGCCGGAGGTAACTGTGACGGTCTGCTCGTCGCCGCCGACCTGGAGGGTGAAGTCCAGCCGCGCAGGTTGCGCTACCTGCAAGACAATCTCCGCGCGATGCACGGGCTTGAATCCCTGCGCGGAGATGTCCATCGAGTAGGTTCCGGGCTGAAGCGAGAAGAAGTACGCGCCGCTGCGATTGGTGTGGGTCTGCTGCTGAACGCCGGTCGCCTCCTGTGTCACAGTGATGGTTCCGCCGGTAATGAGCGCGTGGGACGGATCGCGCAGCTCGCCGGAGAGGTCTGCGGTCTGCGCCAGAGCGGCGATGGGCAACGTCAGCAATAGGCAGGTCAGGCCGTAGCGAATCAGTCGCTGCATCGTTCTCGGTTTTACTTGAACTGGCATCATGGTGCTTCTCTCCTCGTACAGTCGTTGGCTGCGGCTTCTGTGTGTCCTCGATGTTGAAGGGTGTCCCCGTCGCAATCTGGAACTGGAGTCAGTCTGGCTGATTAACACAACAAATAGTCAGTAAGAGAGAGTGCCCTTACCCTTTGTTTTACCCCCGCGTGCGTCGGCTCGGGATCGCTGTCGCGCTGCGTTTTCACCGTTTATTCACAAAAGAGCGATAGGCTCATACTCTGGAAATTTTTGCTCGCATCTTCCGCGACGAACTCCAGAATCAAACAGCCACGTGTGGGTTTCTCATGATGCTTGAAGAGCAGATACCGGTTGGAGTGGACGCGAATTCCATTCGTTCGCAGCTAGCAAATATCTTGAGCAGTCTACCCTTCATTCGTTCCAGCCGCATCAGCAAATTCCTCAACTTTGTGGTCGAAAACACGATTGAAGGCAACCAAGATGTGCTGAAGGAGACCTGCATCGGCAGTATGGTCTTCGGGCGAGAAACTGCTTACGACCCCAAGATCGACCCCATCGTCCGTGTGGAAGCGCGCCGCCTGCGCTCTAAATTGAAGGAGTATTACGAAACCGAGGGTATCGCGAATCCCATCCTCATCACGGTGCCCAAAGGCGGTTATCGCCCGGTCATTGAATGCCGCATTATTGAGCCGCACGAGCCTTCAACTCTTCCCATCACACCGGTACCGGCACCTGCACAAGTACAAACACAGGCGCGTCCCTCCCGCCACCCCTTTCTGCTCGCGGCATTTGCGGTCAATCTGGTGCTCTTCGCTGCCGCCGCTCTCTGGCTTGTGCAGCAGAGAAGATTGGACTCCCGTGTTTCGCGGCTCGTCCCGCTCACCTCTTACCTCGGACAGGAGTTCGATGCGGCCATCTCTCCCGACGGCCGCCACCTCGCCTTCGTATGGGACGGCGACGGTTCCAACTATGACATCTATATCAAGGCCCTGCCGACAGGCGACCCGGTTCGTATTACCAACGATCCCGCTCACGATCTCCATCCCGCTTGGTCGCCCGATGGCCGCGATCTCGCATTTCTGCGTGTCACGTCATCAGGCACTCAAGTCGTCATCGTGCCCTCCACAGGCGGACCGGAACATATCTTGGGGGAGTTGCACAACTCCGTCAGTGTGTGGATGGCCGATGCCTTACAGATAGTCGGCTCTCTCGGTCCGTCGTGGTCGTCGGATGGAGAGTCGCTCATCGTGAACGATGGCGGCGCTCTTTATCTATGGCCACTTGCCCTGGGCACTCGCCGCCAGCTTACGCAGCCTCCTGAGGGTAGCAACGATTTCTTTCCCGCAGTCTCCCCGGACGGCGCCTCCGTCGGCTTTGCACGCCAGACCAGCCACTCGACCGCCGACCTCTACTTAGTCAAGCTCGCCGAAGCGGCCTCCACGCCCGCGCGCCGCCTGACCACCGACAAGACCGATATTCGCGGCATCGCCTGGAGCCTTGACAGCAAGTCGATTGTCATATCCTCTGCTCGCCAAGGAGGCCACTCTCTATGGCAAGTCTTCACGGATGAGAGCGGCATCGACGCGGGACGTATCGAAGCCATTCCCACCAACAGCACCCAGGCTGTTGGGCCCTCGCTCTCTCGCGGAAGCGGTCTGCTCGCCTATACCGAACTCACGCAAAACACTAATATCTGGCGCGTACCCGTTGCCGATGGCTCTCATAGAGACAGCCGCGTTCGGCTCATCTCCTCTTCGGGCCGCAACAACAGCCCGCAGTACTCTCCTGACGGTCAGCAAATCGTCTTCGTCTCCGACCGTTCCGGTAGCTGGGAGCTCTGGCTCTGCAAGGCCGACGGCAGCGCGCCGCGCCAACTTACCAACTTCCATGGTTCGCTTCTCGGCACACCGCACTGGTCACCCGACGGCAGATGGATCGCCTTCGACGCTCGCCCCGGCGAGCACTCCGAAATCTTCGTGATTTCGGCAAGCGGAGGCGAACCCAAACAGCTCAGCCACAATTCCTTTGAAGAACGGATGCCCAACTGGTCCGCAGATGGCCGGTACCTTTACTTCGACTCCATACGTAGCGGCGCGGTCCGTCTCTGGAGAATGACCGCCAACGGCGACAACCCGGTTCAGATCACCAACCGCCCCGCCTACGATAGCTTTGAGGCGGAGGCCGACCGCCCCGTCTACTTTCGTAGCGATGGCACCGGCTTATGGAGCGTTCCCGCAACAGGCGGTCCCGAAACCGCCATCGCCGCGCTGGTCGGCATCGAACCGAGCCGGTATCTTGCCGTCACCCGTCACGCCCTCTATTTTGTGGATCGCGAAGATGCTCCACGCCACATCAAGGCGTATAGCTTTGCTACACACCGCGTGACCACTATTGGTCAGATCGACCAGACGCTGGTCAGTGGGACGCCGAGCCTCTCCGTCTCGCCCGACGAACGCTACGTTCTCTACGCCGAGCAGGACGAGAGCGGCAGCGATATCTTCGCCATTCCGTGGAAATCCAAACGCTGAGCTACTTCGATGCGGAGATTGCAGTCGTGATCTTTTGCGCGGAGAGGATAGGCTCCAGCTCGCTGCTGATGCAGTTCTTGGGACGAAGCACTGGGTTGCATCGCGCGACTTCGCCGTGGGGAAACTGCACGGTGTAGCCGCTCCAGATTGCAGGTTCGGAGGCGGGATAGTCCGTGCTCAACAGTTGCGCTCCGCTGTCGAAGGCGCTGTCGCGGCGTTGCGTGTCGTTGATACGCGCCTCAACCATGTCCGCGTCGCAGCGCGTGAGCACAAGCATTCCGTCGGCCACCAGTTGTTGAATCAGGTTGTGCTTGTTCTTCGACTGCACGGTGAAGACCGTATCGGGATCGCCAATCTTTCCGTTGACGAACATCACTCGACCTTCGAGTCGCGGATGGCCAACCTTGTAGATATCTACCACCTCTTCGCGTGCCATCAGAAAGACGACCTTGCCGCGACTCTGCGCCAGCGTGGGCCAGCCGTCCTTGTGTACCGCTTCGAGAAGCGAGGCATGCTTGCCGCGCACATCGTCTGGAGTGACCATCTCCGATGGCGCAAAGACGGATCGCACCTCGGCGTCGAGAGCATCGAGATCGGTTGTCTTCAGGGTCGTCGGAATCTTTGTCTCGATGAAGAGGAACAACGGCATGTGCTGCGGATTCGCCGCCGACCACGCGTGAATCTGCCGCAGACACTCGACGAAGGGCTGGCAGATACTGCGGTAGTCGGTGTCCGGCTTGTGCATGACTTTGAAGCCGGGCTGTTGCATCAGGCCATCGGGATAGTAGTGCGGATCGTCCGGCGGAAGGCCGGCGGCAACTACGTCCTGTAGGCCGCGCGATGCAGCGTAGCGTCCGCCCTGCGGGTCGGGATAGACATCCAGTTCCAACTCGCGATTGGCCGCCTCAAGCTGCGCGGTCAGGGAGGGGTGCTTATACTCGAGCGCACGCGACTCGACGGGATCGGTCTTCGCCAGCAACTGCGCCTCGCTCGGCGCAAGTCCTGCGTGATAGCTGTTATGCGTGCCGATCACCTGAATCTCATTCATGCGAACAGAGTCGTTCGGCTGCGCACCAGACTTCGCACTGCCGCTAACCTTCGCTCCGCCACTGGCCTTTGCCATTGCGATCGCAAGCAAGAACAGAGTCGCTACTGAGATTCCATACTTCAAAGACATTCCCTCTCCCTATTTTGCAGCGTTGTCTTGCGTCGTTATGCGAGAGCGATCCATTTGGTCGAGCGCTAGATCACAGTCAGATTTAGGTTGAGTGTGTGCGTGGAACTGCCGGCGGAGGCTGTCGCCGTTACGGTCATCGTGGTGACTACGGGGGCAACGTACGCCTGCGTGGAACTGCATCCACTGGCCGCGCCCAGTCCTGCGAGAAGCAGCGCCAGCACTGTCAGCCGCTTCATCCAGAGGTGGGCTGCGAAGCGTCTGCGCCGCAACAGCAACATCAATGCAGCAAGACCGCCGGGAAGCCACCGGATCGATGCGGCCATCACCTTGCTCCTGTGATCGAAGTTCGGCGCATCCATTCGCGAGAGCGCGCCGTTGGTGTTGATGTCCAGCGTGCCCGTTACGATGTTGCCGCTGCCGTCGGCCACCAGCGTGGCTGGCGTAAAGACGCAGGAGACGCCCAGGGGAAGGATGCTGCACGAGAGCGTTACCGACCCCTGATAGGGGCCGAGCGGCGTAAGGGTCAGCATCAGGTGTCCTGTTACGCCGCGATTGAGCGTGAGGCCCGGCAGGTTGGAGCTGAGCGAGAAGTCCGGCGTTACCGTTAGCGATGCACCGACGAAGGTGAAGATGTAGTTTGCCGCCTGTAATGTTCCCAGACCCGGCGTGATGGGATAGGTACCGGTTGGAGATTGCGAGGTTGCGGTGGTGCTGAAGACCGGCGTGCCTGTCACCACAGACGCGGTGTCTCCGTTCACCAGCCCGGAGAGCGTGTAGATGAAGGTTGGATTTGCTGCATCGATCGGACGGCTTGCATTGGCAGCCGTCACGGTCAAAGTCGCTGGTGCCACTTGAAAGCACTGCGAGACCGGCGTTGCTGCAGCGTAGCTGGAGTTGCCCGCCTGCGTTGCCGTTACTGTCACTGCTCCCGCTCCTGTGATGGAGAGAGTCGAATTACTGACGCTGGCTGGACCTTGTGCGGAATAGCTCACCGGAAGTCCGGAGGAGCTGGTGGCACTCAGCGAAATTGGTGTTGCGCCATAAGTCGCATTCGCAAGTGAGCCAAAGGCGATCGTCTGCGGCTGGCCGTTCACTGTCAGCGTTCCATTGACGAAGACGAATGTGTAGTTCGCAGCGGCCAGAGTTCCAACAGCGACTGTGATCGGATAGCTGCCCGTCAGAGAGGCATTGTTTGCGCTTGTGGAGAGAACCGGCGTGCCGCTGACGACGGACTGCGTGTCGCCCGCGACGAATCCGTTGAGCGTGTAGGTGAAGGTCGGATTCGGCGCACCCACTGCACGCGACGCGTTGTTCGCGGTCACCGTCAACGGAGCGGGTGCTACGGTGAAGCTCTGCGTCACCGGCGTTGCAGCCGCGTATGTGCTGCTGCCAAACTGGTACGCCGTTATGCTGACCTGTCCGGCTCCGATAATCTTTAGCGTCGATCCACTCAGAACGGCTGGCCCTGTTATGGAGCTGTAGATTATTGCCAAGCCCGAACTCGCCGTCGCGCTCAACGCGATGGGTGCCGCACCATACGTGACATTGGGCAGCGCCGCAAACGAAACTGTCTGCGGAGTTGTTCCGGAGTACGCCGTGCCGGTTCCGCTCAGTGAGACCAGAGTGAGACCGCCCGGTGTATTAATAGCGTTACTGGTTACATTTACCGCGCCGCTCGATGTGCCCGCCAGCAGCGGTTGGAACTGCACGTCCAGCAGGCAGGTTGCACCTTGATTCAACGTCAACTGCGCTGCGCAGTCTGCGGAACCGCTCGGCTGCTGTGTGTAGCCTGCGGCCACGGCGATTGCGGAGATCGTTACCGGCTGATTTCCGGTGCTCGCCAGAGCCACAGTTTGACTGGCTGTGCTGCCGAGGTTCAGACTGCCGAAGTTCAGCGACGTTGTGCCGGAGAGCACCTCGCGCACCAGCGAGTTGTTTGCCTCGGAGAGATACAGGTTGCCCTTGCCATCAAGCAGCAGCGAGTTCGGATAGCTCAACAGCCCGCTGGTTGCAGCGCCGCCGTCCGCCGTGTATCCCGCCGTGGTCGACTGCTCACCGGCAATCGTAGTGATGATTCCTACCGGACTCACGCGGCGCACAGCATTCAGGTTCGGGTCGCTCAGAATCAGGTCGCCCGCCGTAGCCACCACCACATCCTGCGGACCGCCCAGTCCGGCTGAGGTTGCCATTCCGCCATCGCCGCAGGGAGCGGAGGTGCAGGCAGTGCCATTGCCAGCCACAGTGGTGATCAGTCCGGTGACCGCGTCCACTCGTCGCACGCGATACGAGCCAATGTCTGCGATATAAAGATTGCCGTCGCTATCGAGCGTCAGCCCGCGTGGGTTCACCAGTTGCGCCGAAGTCGCAGGGCCGCCATCACCCAGCGTGCTGCCCGTTCCGGCAATCGTCGCGATCACACCGGAGAGGCTGTCGACGCGCCGCACCACTGCATTGCCCGAGTCGGAGATGTACAGATTATTTCCGTTGTCCAGATATAGCCCGCGTGGGCCGTTCAGCTTCGCGCTGGTTGCAGCAGCCCCATCGCCAGTGTAACCCGCAGTCCCCAGTGTTCCCACGATCGTTGTGATGAGGCCGGTGCTGGTGGAAACCTTGCGCACGGCGTGGTCGCCCTTGTCCAGGATGTACAGATTGCCCGCCGCATCCACGCGTACTGCCTGTGGGCCGTTCAATAGCGCCAACGTTGCCTTTCCTCCATCTCCACAGGGTAGGCTGGCGGTGGCACATGCCGTGCCGGTTCCTGCGACCGTCGAGATAAAACCCGTAACAGCGTCCACACGTCGAATGCGATTATTCGCCGAGTCGGCGATGAACAGATCTCCCGCTGTGTCCAGAGCGAGTCCGAGCGGCGTCTTCACCTGTGCCGATGTTGCAGCGGCCCCGTCGCCGCTATAGCCCGCGCCCAGCGTGTGCGAGCCGGCAACCGTTAACAGTTTGCCGGGAAAGACGATTAATTGCGCCCCGGTCGTACTCGTTACAACGATCGTCGGTGAGCCTACGGCAAGGAATGTCGCATCGCCTCCAAAGTTCGCCAGCAGAGTGTTCACTCCGGCGGGCAACGAACTTACCTGTAGTGTCGCCACACCACTGGCGTTGAGCGCGCTCTGCCCCAGAATGTTCGATCCCTCCTGAAACGTGATAGTGCCCGTCGGTAGCTTGCTGCCGGAGAACGGAAGTGCGGTCGCAGTCAGCGTCACTGCCTGCCCCACCTGCACGGTTGCAAGCGAAGAGGTCAGAGTCACAATGGGAACCGGCGTTGCCGAGACTGTAAACGAGCTGGCCGTCGAGACGCTGCCCGCAAAGTTTGCGTCTCCGCCATAGGACGCCGTGACACTATAACTCCCCGCCGCCAGCGTGCTGCTGGTGAAGGTCGCCTTGCCTCCGGCCAATGTTGCGCTGCCGATGGAGGTGCTTCCGCTTAAGAAGGTTACCGTACCCGTGGGACTCAGCGAGATGCCCGCCGGTACACTCACCGAGGCCGTCAGCGTTACTGTCTGCCCCAGATTCGCCAGCGTTGGCGATACGCTGAAGGAGGTCGTCGTCGCTCCCAGCGTCGTCACTGACGCGAGCTGAATTGTGTTTTGTCCAGACGATGCATTCAAGGCATTGCTCGCAATCACCAGCGATCCCGTGGCCGTTCCGACTGACGTTGCAGCAGGATTGAGCGGGATCTGGCAGCTTGCGCCTGCGGCCAGGATTGTGCTCGTCGAGCATACTGTTGTGCCTGCGGTTCCTTGCGCGAACGGCCCGCTTAGCGTGATGCCGGTCAGCTTTAGCGACTGCGTTCCAGCATTTGAGAGTATTACTGTCTGCTGTAGATTTGTCGCGCCAATCGGGCCGCTGAAGTTTAACGCCGAAGCTCCTGGTGTCAGCAGGCGAATCAGGTTGTCCTTGTAGTCGGCCACATACGCATTGCCCGCCGTGTCCAGCACAATCCCCGACTCGCCACTCAGCGTGACCGCGTTGGCTGCGCATCCATCGCCAGCCGCATTCGTGTGTGCTGCACAGACCGTCATGGCCCCACCCATCACGGTCGTGATTACGCCGCTGGGATCGATCTTGCGCACTGTGTTGCTGGTACCATCGGGCACATACACATTCCCGACGGCGTCGATAAAGGGCTGCCCCATTCCAGAGGTCAGCGACGAAGCCGTCGCCTGCACTCCATCCGGTCCCGAGCCGGAGACCCCATTGCCTGCCACCGTGTAGATGTCTCCGGTCACCGGGTGAGCGATGCCGGGCAGACTTCCTGCCACATAGATCGCCCGCAGCCGCAGGTCTCCTGTGTCGCCGAAGAAGACGTTGCCCGAGGCGTCGACCGCAACCGAGTCCGGCCCGTTGATCTGCGCAGAAATCGCCGGCCCGTTGTCGCCGCAGGCTGCGGTGGCGCTAGCGCAGGCTGTGGCAGTGCCCGTGATCGTGTAGACCGATCCCACCGCCGGATTGGTAATTTCCGGAATCGTCCCCGCAGCGTAGACCACGCGGACGCGACCATTGCCTGAATCGGTGAAGTAGATGTTGCCTTGCGCATCGACCGTCACACCGTGACTTGAGCCGATCTGCGCACTCAGTGCTGGGCCACCATCGCCCGAGCTGCCGGTCGCGCCGGTTCCGGCTACGGCGTAGACGTTGCCTACCACCGGGTTTGACGGAAGATTCGGCACCGTACCGCCCGCATATACAACGCGAATCAGGTAGTCACCCGTGTCGTCGAGATAGACGTTGCCGTGAGTATCGACGGCAACTCCGTAGGGGGCTGTCATGTACGACTGCGCTGCCGGACAGCCGTCACCAAAGGCATCCAACTTCGCCGTGCAGGCCGTCGTCGCGCCATCGCCCGCAATGGTATAGACCCAGCCGGCCGTCGGCGAGGCCACCCCTGGCAGCGCCGGAATCGCACCCTTACCCGATGCCAGAACCCGGGCAATCTGCCCGCCCTTCTCCATCCAATAAAGATTTCCGCTGGCATCGATTGCGATGCGGCGGGGAAAGTTCAATGCCGCCGCCGTTGCCACTCCGGCATAGCTCGCGGTCGAGTACGTTGTACCGCCATTGCCGGCCACGCTCGTCACCATCCCCGGATTGAAGACCAGAGTCTGTCCGTCGCAGACCCGCGCGGCTCCCAGGCAAACCATCGCGGCCATCGCAACCACTTCCACACATCTCTTTATCCAGCGAGACATAGACCCTCCATTCAGAATCTCCCAGACCGGCGCAAATCATCGCCCCTGACGCTGCGAGCTTCTTTGTTTATATGGTCTCCGATCTCCGCAAAAGGAGTGTGAGACGGTAAGAATTGGGGTAAACTCACGCTCTCCGGCCAGTATCCTACCCAAAAACCGCACCTGAAACTGGTAGAAGGTGCAATCTCGGCCTCATCCCGGGTGCGGAGAGAATGAATCGATTCTGGAAGATCGCTCCAGCGCGGTAAGGCGATCCGTTCGCCGAACAGCGCCAGCTGAGTCATCCAACTTTGCTTTTTGAATCGATGCTATTCATGCCCACGTCACCGGCTTGCCGGGATAGCAGTGGTTGTATCACCGTTGCTGCTAGCCCAACTTTCATTAGATGGATGCAGGGAGGCGCAACGCGAGATGAGATCGAACGTTCGGTCATTCACGGTTTACTCATTGTTTCTGTTCACGATCACATTGGTTCGTAGCCAATGCCAAGCGCCACCGGCGTCGCCGCAGGCGACACAGCCCAACCAAACAAGGAGGCTCTATATCGAGGAGCGCATAAAGACAGCGACCGGAGGGTCGGTTCATTGCGATACCTACGGAAATTGCTACGGCCATGAAGACACCTAGCTCAAGGAATGTCTCCCTTGATGTCACATGGGAGGTAATGAAGAAGCCATAGCCCCTATAAATTGTACTTTCAACAACTTACAGGCCGATGGAGACTGCCAAACAACGCGGAAATACGCCGAAGGCGGACATTTAACAGGTGATTTTGCAGGCGAAGAATGAACAGTATCCCTTGGCACCATCTACGGCGGCAAGAGTGCAATCTTGCCGGGCTAATCCGCGTCGGAGGAGTTCTTGGTGCTCGTGCATGAACTCTCGCGAAATGTTGCAAAAGGCCAACCGTCGCGCGGCGGCGTAGAAAATCGTCCGCAAGATAGAGGCCGGGGCAATAGCCTTCGTCGTGGTCCAAACCATGGCCTTAGCACATGCCGGTCGCACACCTTCTCGGTTAGAATCGTTCAGTGCGAGATCGGTATGCATACCTTGGACGAAGAACGAATCCTGGTTCAATCGCCTTTTTCACGGCTCACATTGAGCCGTCGCGTCACCGGGAAAAATGCCCGCTACGCTCTGAGGCGCAGCGGGCCAAATCTTTTTTCAGAAAGATGAAAGCAAGTGCATACACGAGAGGCTTTTCCTCAAGGAAACTACACCTTTCGGATGCACTCGAACGGATCGCAGATTGTAAGCACAACAGAACTACTGTTGAATGAGGCACGTCTTGGTATTGCCCGGGTACGGATCAATTCCAAAAGCGGATACTGAGCAAACAACCTCGGAGTTCTGGGGGAAATGCTGGAATGTGTAATGAAATTCTGGCATGGTGCTTTTATCGTAGGCGCCATAGTAAACGGAGCCGCCGTTGGCGCCGGTGATCTTGCATGTGCCGCCTTCTTGAGCGCAAACGGGATAATTCACTGGACTACTATTACCCTTGTAATAGCATGAATTTCTACCGCCGGGGGTCGGATTAACATTTCCGAAAAAGGCCACCGTGCATATCATATCCGCTTGCACGACATTGTTAGGATTGCCCATGTAGGCATAATTTGACCAAGTTCCAAAGGATGACGAAGATCCGATGGCCATTGACAACAGACTGGTAGGTCCGATGAGGTCGCAACTACCTGGCTCTATGTTGCAAAAGGTGTAACCGTTAGGCTGAGAAAAGTTGGACGCTCCCGTGTAGCATGACTTCGGTATTCCCGGATCCGGATCGCCGTTGAAAAGTGAATTATCGCATTTGTAACTCGTTCCGGGATCGGCGACCTCGGCGAAGTAATGGGATGGATCGCCATAAGTAATCATATTTTGGCCATTGGGCTCGGTGCAGGTGTTGCCTTGATCGGCGCACCATGTGTACCCCGGCGGGCCAGCCGCATTGACGGTTGTTGTAGCCTGGATATAGGATGACCCATTGTCGGAGAGATCACTTATAGCTGAACTGGATGTAAATGAAGCTGCCAGATAAAACATATATTGGGTTTTGGAGTGGAGATTGGAGAAAGAACCGCTGGTTGCAGACCCATTTATGATTAACTTTTCAACGGTATAACCGGATTGAGACGAAGGGATTGCGTACAATGTATAAGTAGAGGGAGTCAGAGTTGTCGCCGGAGGAGTCCACGTGAATTGCGCCCAGGTGCCTCCAATTGAGGTCAGGGCGAAGCCCGTCGGATGATGCGACTTGAAAAAGTCCACTGGATTGATTGAAGATGGCGGAGCAGGAAAAGGTTGATGCGCTCCTTGATTCTGGCCGCAGGGAGTGCCAATTTGACCGTTCATCCAATTGCCGGAATTGCAAGGAGACATCGAAGCAGCCAAAAAGGCTGATGGATAATCGGCTTGGGCGTACTCGATCATATTCTCAACACTTAACGCTGACTCATAGACCGCGATTTCTCCTATACCTATTTTTGACACGGTCGGAACGGTGCTCTTGTCATTATTGCCAAAGGAAGAGACGCCGGATGCGGATTCCGCGCCGAGAATCAGATTGCCAGAATACAGAAAGACGCTCCAATTGGTTGTGACATCGATATCGCCGGCAAGGCTATTGAGAGGCCACCCTCCGTCCTGGATCGATTCTTGCCAGACGTATTTGGTGCCAGTAGATCCGGCGTAGGGAGTAAAGACATCGATACGCAAGCGGCCATCGGTGTTGCAAGTGTAATAAACATCCTCGAAGACGTAGCTCTGACTGGGATACTGATCCACGGGCTCCCAGGGAGTCATCCAGTAGGCGTGCGCGTTGTAATTCGGGTTGTCGATGAGACGGCCGTAGGTCCAGGAGGATCCTTTTTGACCAATGGAGAACATGGATGGCACACTGTACCCGGCAGGCGCGGACATCGACAGAATACTGGTGTAGGTGCTGGGCGATGGTTTTACCTCTGCCATCACTTTCATTTTGATCGTGGTATTGCTTGTCGGAATGGGAGACAGTTTGGTTAGAGGGATCGACGCGCCGGCAGGCAGTATGAAATAGGACATCAGCGGATTCGCTGTTTGATACATCGCGGCGATGGAAGTATCTGAAGTGACGGTTCCAAAGGGCAAGGAGAATGATACGTCCGATAATGTGTCCTTGAGTACGGCTGCGTTAGTTCCACAAAAGTACACACCGGCACCGGTGTTGTAGTTGATTGGAATGCAGCCTACAAGGTAGGGTCGCAAGTCAATTATAGGCTTGGGAGTCTGGGCCAGGACCGTTTCCGCTGCAACAAGAGTGACCAGAGGAATGCAGAAGGCGACGCGAAGCGCGCGAACATACAATGAGAAATTGAGACGCATGGGAAATCTCCTCCACAAGTTATTCGGTTGGTTGATGATTGGAATTCCGTCAGCGGTGGAAGCGGCGATCATCATTGGATTTGGGAGACGTTTCTGGTTCCCTTGACGACGAGGTAGTTCATTGTTTCCAGGAGATTGTCCGAAGTGATGGTGGCGGTTATCTCGCCAGGTTCGAAGCTGTCGTAGTATGTGGCGAAATCTAGTATTCCCCGGGTGTCAATATTGTCAATCGTTTTGGTTCCGATCTCAGCTTGATTCAGCGGCGCAAGATAGCAACACCCGGCGAACCGGTTCGATACGCCTTCCGGGTAATAGCTCGGCTGGTAATAGGTGGCGAAGGATTCCAAATTCGGCGCCCCGGGCGACGGGAGCGTTTTGAGATAGAGATCTGAGCCGTCCCGGGCGTTGAAAGCAACGTATTCAAACTGAGTGATATAGGGGGTAGGCGATTGGGAATAACCAAGCAGTTCTCTATAATCGGATCCAAGAGGGCCATATTGTTCGTTCTTCACATCCTCGGGAACGATCGTCAGCACAAGATGGCCATAACTTGGATGTTTCGAGATTTCCGTGTTTACCTCAGCCACTGAGGGTAGAGCGCTGGACATCTTCAGTTTCCAAATGACGGCCGGCCACATCGAGTCGGGCAAAGTTTCTCTCATGACCTTAAGGCCATAGATATATTCATTCCAAGCGATCAATTCACCTGTAGTGTTGTCTTTGTCTTTCAGGTCGACCACCAGAACAGGACCGCGCAAAATTCCCTGGCTGTCCACTGACATGTAATTCTTCATGCATTGCAGGGCTTGCGCGAATAATGGTGGGGTCGATTTCGCTCCAGCGGCGCTGGTATACAAATTGCCAGCACGATTGCGCAGTTGCTGTTTTGTATATTCACTAGCGGTGAACCCTGTTTTCGTTGCGCATTTCGAACCCGGATTATTGCGCAATGCGCCGGATCCCGAGGTTTGCCGGTCTACGCATTCATCATGGGAGAGAACCAAATCGGCACTGGGGTCCTGGAGTTCGCCGTAGGTTGAGCCTGACTGGAAGGGCTGCGCTTGGGTAGAGGCAATCCGGACATCGATCTCGACGGCCTCAATTCCGCTTTGATAAGCGAGATTGATCGAGTCAATGCTGTTTTCCGAGACATTTTGCCAATATCCGCGGTGCGCCGCGACCGGCAGGAAGCTCGTATTGCCTTGATTCATGATCTTGAGAAGCTTCTGCGTATTGATTGTCTTGACGTCCGATACGGTCCCAGGAAACGTGGTCGTTGATTGCGCCATGGTGTGGTTGGCCAAGAGCGCAAGGAGGATGACCAGAGTGCGTTTGCAAGAATACATATTCATTCTCCTGTAATGTTGTGGCGCGAATCGTGCCCGCGGGAATATGCGGGCTGCCATGTTCCGTTTCGAATTGTTGGTTTGAGTTGATCGCTGTTGCCGTTTCAACGCGGAAGGCATATTGCGGAAATGCCCACATAATTAATATGGAGATGTCGCCGCGCAAAGGCAAGTAACTTGGGGTAAGATAATCGGTTTCTTACCCCTTGTTAGCGGTCATCAGAAAACGTAGTTTTCTGATGACCGCTAACACGAGCCGCTCGTCAAGTTCGCGCACCAGGATCAGGACGCCGTCGGAAGTGACGCGAGAGCCTATCGTGTGACCCACGGCTATGCATCTTTACGCACAGTTAAGCCTGCAGTCAGATTCAATATCCTAGGTTCTGGCCGCAGCATCGGGTAGTCTAAACTTGGCGGAGAACTCAAGGCTCGTCAAATTCACGTGCGACCTTGCCGGTAAATTGAGGAACCTTACCCGTCTTCTGTGCTTTCTCCAGGAAGTCTGCCCAATCCTGCATCATCGTGGTGCGCGGTGCCAGATAGCGGGCATAATCATACGCTGCGCTCACTTTGTCCTTCTTAAGGTGCGCAAGCTGCAGTTCGATGTATTCGCCTTGGTATCCTAGCTCATGCAGGATGGTCGAAGCCAGACCCCGAAAACCGTGCCCGGTCATCGCGCCTTTGTAGCCCATGCGATCCAATCCCTTCAAAATGGTGTTGTTGCTCATAAACTTTTTGGGGTTACGGTCGCCCGGAAAAAGCCATTTGCTGTGTCCTGTCAAATCGTGCAGCACTCCCAGGATCTCCAGCGTCTGTCGAGCCAGGGGCACGATGTGACGTCTACCCGACTTCATGCGTTCGGCGGGAACGTCCCAGCGGGCCGCCTCGAAATCAAACTCTGTCCACGGGGCACCGATCAACTCAGACGTCCGCAGAAATGTCAGAGCCATCAGCTTCATTGCCAGTCGCGTGACATGGGTTCCTTGATAGATTTCAGTCCGTCTCAGCAAGTCGGGAAGTTCCTTGGCTTCAATGCGGGCATAATTTGTCTCGCGAATAGGCTTTAGAATGTCGCCGGCTCTGAACTCGCTGGCCGGGTTGCGTTTTGCGTAGCCGTGAGCGATGCCGTAGCGAAAGATCTGCGCCGTGGTCTGAAGTGCGCGCCGGGCAATAACTCCGGCTCCGCGTTCTTCGATGGCCATCACCATCTTCACGACCTCGGGAGCTTCGATGTCCGAAATCGGCCGCGGACCCAAAACGGGCAGAATATCGGCCTCCATGCGGCGCTTCACGTAAGCCACGTGCCGCGGGCTTTTTTCGTGGTGCCAATGCTCCACCCACTTTGTGGCAACGCTCTGAAAGGAATTCTCTGCTCCAGCCTTCTTTGCGGTTTTCACAGCCTTCCTCTGCGCCATCGGATCGATGGCTTCAGCAAGAAGCATCCGGGCGTCGCTATACTTCTGCCTCGCATCCGATAGCGAAATATACGGATACTCTCCAAATGACATGAGTTTTTCCTTGCCATCAAACCGATAGGACCAGCGCCACAGCTTGCCGCCTGCCGGAGTGACGCAGAGGTACAATCCGCCTCCATCGACCACGCTATAGGGTTCCGCCTTTGCTTTAGCACTTTTTATCGCCTTATCAGTCAGCCGACCAGGAAATCTAGTCCGTGGCAAACATATTGCTTCAGCCTTCTCAATCTTGGTACTGTCTAGCGTCAAAATGCCTCCATTTGCAAAATACACCCTAACTGAAAACAGAATACACCCAAATCCACACCCTCCAGGCGACGGCTGTCCCCGAACGCCCCCGGATGTCAATGGACGAAATACCCAGCAAATATGCGGATTTTTCGTGTTTTATTCAGTTGTCTTGGATTTCTCCGGATGTCCCCGGATAAGGAAATGGCGGAAGAGGAGGGATTCGAACCCCCGATACCCTTTCAGGTACGCCAGTTTTCAAGACTGGAGCCATCAACCACTCGGCCACTCT
>Ga0181539_1001153_pt1 | contig 30164 bp, 26 predicted proteins | sample PEATcosm2014_Bin_46_FD_119767 | JGI IMG/M metagenome (GOLD analysis project Ga0181539, IMG submission 119767) | Peatland microbial communities from MTU Mesocosm Facility, Houghton, MI, USA - PEATcosm2014_Bin23_60_metaG | ecosystem: Environmental > Terrestrial > Soil > Wetlands > Peat | place... | reverse complement strand
TCGGCATTCGGCAGTTCGTTCGTCACTCCGCGAACATCTCGGCCAGGACCGCCAAGACCAGCTTCTGAGTGGCGGGCCTCATTCGGCCCAGGTGCTTCACGAGGCGCGCTTTGTCAATCGTCCTAATCTGATCGAGAACGATCTGGCCGTCCTTGCCCTCGAAACGGCACGCGACCCGAGTGGGATAGTCGCGTCCTCTGGTCGTCATGGGCGCCACGATGACCGTGGCGATGTGACGGTTCATCTCGTCGGGCGAGATCACCAGGCACGGACGGGTCTTCCTGACCTCGCTGCCGACAGTCGGGTCAAGGTTCACCAGAAAAACATCGAATCGCCGGGCTACCACTGCCATTCGCTCTTATCCCACCGGCTGGGGGATTCCAGCACCAGCCGATCGTCCCGCCGTGCCGCCATCGCGGAAAAGCGCTTGGACCAACCTTCCCGCGTCCGACGCGTAGGACGGATGACCAGCCGGTCCGAATGCACGGCCAGTTCAACTTCCGGCCCGGCGTCCAATTGGTCCAGGACAACCTTGGGGATGCGAATTCCTCGCGAGTTTCCGACTCGGACTATGCGCGCTCTCAGCAGGGTAGCCATCAGCCTGATCCTCCGTCGCAGGTAATTACATTGTATATACGCCCTGCGTTCCCGTCAAGCGACATTCTTCGGCCTCAGAACAGCCGGGCGCTTTCTCCGGAGGGCGCGGCGATCTCCTTCAGCGCCGGATACTGCTCCGCCAGCAACTCCGGCACGCGGACTTTTTTTCCGCTGAGGGCGGACTTCAACTGGAGCGCATTCACCACCGCCTGGCCTCGATAATGGTTGTTGTTCATCACGAAGAGCCTCTGCACCTCCCCGGCCATGGCGGCGATTTTCTCGGCCCACGGCGCGAGTTCGTCACCGGTGTAGAGATAGTTGTAGCGTTCGTCGCGGCCGGCGTCGCGTGCGAACCACGCCTGCGCGTTGCGGCCGTGGAAGCGATAGTACGCAAGCGGCCCGGTCGCGACGCTGGTCGGCCCGATCGAGCTGCGGGAATGCGGCTGGTCAATGTTGCAGAAATTCAGGCCGGCCCGGCGGAGGAACTCGCGGCTCTCCGGCGAATCCCACGAGGCGTGGCGCACCTCGAGTACGCAGGGAAATTCGCCGAACGCCTCCGACAGCCGTGCGAGCCAGTCGCGGCTCGGCCCGCCCGCCCTGAACGACCACGGGAACTGCATCAGCAGCGCTCCGAAGCGCTCCGCCTCGCGCAGGGGCCGGATGCCGCTCTTGAACTGCTCCACTTCCGCCGCCGTCCAGCCCCGTTCGCGCTCGTGAGTGAAGCGCTGCCAGAGCTTGGCCGTGAAAAGGAACCCCGGCCTTCCCGCGACCTGCTTGACCCATCCCTCCGCCATCGCCGCCGACGGCGGGCGATAGAAACTCGTGTTGACCTCGACCGCGTCGAGGTAATCGGCCAGGTACGCCAGCTCGGATTTTCCGCGCGCGCGCTGCGAGGGATAAACGACGCCTTCCCAGTCCGGATAGGACCAGCCGGCGGCGCCGATGTAGATGTTAGGCGGCATCGTTCGCGCCAATGTGGGCATGCCAGGACTCTATCGTCGCCCCAACCATGCGTCAAGCCCAAGAATGGCCGGCCGTGGAGTGTTGAAAAAGGCTCCCTGTCATCTCTGAGAGCGCGATTGTCAAGTGCAAAGGACATCGCCTCAATCCGGTCGGCTCGTGCTGAGTCATCTCTTCACCCTCTGCGGGGTTATGGAAGTGTGCCAGAGGCGTGTCGCATTCATTCCCCGATCCTGCGCCTGTCGGCGCGGATCGTTGACAGGGTCGCGCTTACGCCTCTGCTGCACGAGACCGTTTCAAGGTCGGATCGAGATAGGGTTCCTTGAACGCTTGGATTCCCGCTTGCGCGGGAATGACGTAACGGAGAGGCGAGAAGAGGCAAGCCCTCGCGCGACGACTTTTTGAACAGCCCCACTGTCCGCTTTCAGACCTCCGCTGACCGCGGGTAGCCGAACGCTTCATTTCATTCGTGCGTCATGACCCCGATGCTAATAGAGCTGCCAGTTGCTGAACATGGCGCCGATGGCCATATTCGCTAGAAACGGCGGCGGCTCCACGCCGAGACGAGGGTCGAAAACGTAATTCTTTACAAAGCCGCTGCTGCCAACTTGTCCGACGGGGCCACGCTCTTCCTGGCAGATGCCGCCGTACACGTTAAGCGTTGCCTGCGGCGTGCCGCTCGTCCAGAAATAGTTCCAGAACTGGCCGGGCGTGGTGGTGGAGCCGTTCCCGATCGCAGCCATGGTTGCCGTGATGTACATGTTTGTACCCACATTCGACCAGGACGGCGCCGAAGCCGCCCCGGTTGTCGCGTTCCAGGTCGTCGGCTGCACGACGATGTCGCCGCCGGAGACGAGGGCGCAGCTGCTCGTAAAGTTCGTGTCCGTCATCGGGTCGTAGGCGTAGGTGGACGAGAACAGCGTCGTACTGTAACTGCTCGGCGCGGGATAGGAATATTCGAGGTTGCCGACGACCTGGATATCGTTGCCCGCCGAGGTGCCGATCGTGACCTGCCCGGTTATGGTGCCGCTGACCAGCACCTGGTCATTGAAGTAGAAGCCCATGCCGGCCGCCGGGATCGTCCCGGTCACGGGGGCTGGGCTGAGAATCCGGTTGCCCGTCTTTGTTAATGTATAAAGTGTGTAGGAACTGCCGTTGAAGACCAAGTTGTAGCCATAGGTGCTGTTGGAACTGGGCCTGCTGGGATCGTTGGTCGGGAGGGGGCTGGGGTCGTTGGTGTTGGCGGCCACAGAAAGTCCTCCGCCGTTCGCGACGCCGTTCTTGATCGCGGTGATGTCGTTGCCGCTCATCACCGAGGACAAGGGCAGGTCGGGCGCGTTGTAAACCGGATAGTGTTGCAGAAAAGTCGGATTGCTCCGGCTCATTTCGTTGAGGTTGGCGGCGCCGGTGTAGACGGGGCCGTAGAACGCGGGGGAGCCGTCAATGTTGAACTGGCCGTTCGACCAGATCAGGGCGGAATCGTTCCAGCCGCCGATCGCCTCGTTCGTGGCCCAGTAGACTTTGCTTCCGGCCGAGTCGGTCTCGGAGTTGGTGAGCCATGCGAACGAGCCAAAGTTGAGCGCCTGGCAATCAACCGACACGTGCCGGGTGTAATTCCCGACCGTGCCAAAACTGTGAATACGGTAGTTGCTGGAGAGGATTCCGAGATTGTTCAACTCCTGGATCACCACCGAGTAAGTTGACTCGGGGTAGCCGGGCACGGACTGGTTGGTGAGCAGGTTGCAGATTTGGTATCCGCCGTAAATGCTGTTGGAGGCACTCGTGGTCCATCCGGGACTGCTGCTGAGGGGAGTCCCGTTGTAGGTCATCGTATACCACAAACCGTGCATATTACCTGTGCTGTTGGCCATGGCCTCGGCGCAGGCGATGCCGTACTCGGCCGCGGCGTTGGCCTGGAGGCGCTGCACGTTGCGGGTGGCCGTGAGGCTTTCGGTAGCGCTCGTCTGCAGGAACGCCAGGCCCAGGATCAGGATCAGGACGGTGACGAACAGGGCGTAGGGCAGCACCATGCCGCTCTGGGCTGCTCGCCGCAAAACCAGTCGTCCGCGGACTCGTCGGATTTTCGTGCGCATGGTCAATTCCTCATGCCGGCCACGGTGGTCATGGTAATCGTCTCGGTCCCGTCGGCGCACGTGCAGTTGAGCTGGACGAGCGAATTCGTCGGCGAGTTCTGCATGACCGCCGAAAACGAGGTGACGTCGCTGAAGATCACCAGCGGGCCGATGTTCTCGTTTATCCATTGCATCATGAGATTGGTCCCCGACAGCCAATACGCGCGCTCCAACGGGTTCGTGAGATAGGAAGAATCCGTCTCGCCGTTCGGGTTAGGGACGAGCAATAAAATCCCCTGGTAGGCGGTGCTGCCCGGATTGGCGACCACGGTCCCGTAGCTGCTTGAAGTACCTCCAGTAAGCAGCTCGATCGTGCTGGCGCGCTGGACCTGCTCCTGGATGGAGTTCATCACCCCGAAAGCGTCCAGGTAGGCTTGGCTGGCGGACTGCACGCCTTGAAATTGTGTCCACCCGATGTCCCATGCCGTCAGACCGATGAGCATAGCGATGGCGGCGGAGCCCATCGAGACGACCAGCTCGAGCAGGGTCACTCCACGCCATGTCGCGTGTAAGCGTAGCATTGAACCTCTCCTGTCACGGAGCAATGGCCGTCTCGATCGCCGCGTTGGCATTCGGCGCCGTCGGCCAGGTCACGGTCACTCCGGTCTGCTTGAACGTGCTGTGGGCGTCGGCCGGGTCCGCCTGCGCGGTGGTCACCGTCAGCACCCAGCTGTATAGGAGCCCGTTGACGGTTTCCGTTCCGTTGCTGCTGGCGATCGAGGCGTAGGTCAAGGCGCGGGTCTGGTCAAGCTGCTGTTGTGCGATCTGGGCGGCGATGACGCCCTGGCCCGTGCGCTCCACCAGCACGCGCCCGTTCATCAGGAAGCCCGCCATTCCCCAGACCACGAAGGTGAGAATCGTCACGGCCACTACCACTTCGCACAGCGACGCCTGGGCCGCGCAATGCGCCCTTTTTTTCAGAAGACGCACCTGCGACGCGCCGCCGGTCGAAGACGGAAAAGCGCCCATGTGCAGCATTTGCAGCCTCGCTTTCGCCTTTGCGCTATGGATTCCGGCTACCTCGAATATCTCGAATGACCGCGCGCGATTCACGTGCGGGAACTTACTTGCGCGCCTGCGCTCCTCGGGAGAGCCGGGTCGTCTCGATCCCGGCATCGCCCTCACTTATTGGCCAGTGTAATACGTGCCCAGTTCCGAACCGAGCTGATTGATCTCGTAGTACGGCATGCCCGTCCGGGTGGTCAGCGAAGGCGGCCCCGCCTTGATCGTGTAGGTCGAGGTGGTGACGGTGACGAGCGAGTAGTCCGTCTGCGCGAAATACTTGCCTTGCAGGTCGGTCGAGCCGATCTGCAAGGTGCCTCCCGAGCCGCCGCTCGGGAGCGCGGCGCCGCTGTAACTGGCGTTCTGGGCCTGGTAGATCCGCATTGCGTTGCGGATCACGCCTGCGCCCGCCACGCCCTCGGCCATGATCGCGGCGGTCGTGTTGGCGGAATAGAGCGGAATTGCGATCAAGGCCAGGACGGCAACGATCGTGACCACGATCATCAACTCAACCAGCGTAAACGCCCGCTTTTGCCCTCTCCGCCGACCGACTTTTTGCATTCACCGCGCTCCTCAATCGAACCAGGCAAAGGAGACCCGGCGCTTCGAGCCGCTCCGCTACTGGTTAGTGTAATACGTGCCCAGTTCCGAACCGAGCTGGTTGAGCTCGTAGTACGGCATGTTTGGCCGGCTGGTCAGCGAAGGCGGCCCAGCCTTGATCAGGTACGTCGAGGCGGTGACGGTGACGAGCGAGTAATCCGTCTGCGCGAAGTATTTGCCCTGCAAGGCATCCGAGGCGATCTGAAGGTTGTTCATCGTCGCGCCGGTGTAACTGCCGTTCTGGGATTGATAAACCTCCAATGCGGTGCGGACCGCGCCCGCGCCCGCCACGCCCTCGGCCATGACCGCGGCGGTCGTGTCCCCCGAGTACAGCGCAACCGCGAGCAAGGCGAGAATGGCCACGATAGCGACCACGATCATCAACTCAACCAAGGTAAACGCTTGTTCGCGCCGCAGCCCGCGAATGAGTTTTCCCATTCTGGGGCCTCCTCAAAAGAGCACGAAGAGGCTCCAACCGGCGGACGCCTTGATCGGGGCCGTCCCCGACAATGGAGCGTTTCGTAGCAGACTCCTCTGGATGAAGGTCCGCCAACAGATTTGGCATGGTACGGATAGAGCAAAGCCCATGCCGGGCGAATCTGACCGTATGAAATTCGCATATCATGTTATGCAGACGCATGTTAGCTAGTTCGGCGAGGCCCCTGCTCCGTTGTATGATGCTACATCCTTGTCCAATTATCATACACTTTGCCGCGTGGGAACGCAACGGGGACTTTTCCATTCTGCTGACCGGGCCTGCCGGGCCTTGGTCCAGGCGGCAGGCACAGTCGGAGAAAAGAAGCCTCTGCCGAAACAGGGTTACGGCGTCTCATCGAGGACCGAGACGGCGCTCACCAGCACAGAATAATTGTTGTCCTGCCCGTAGTTGAGCAGAATGACGACGCGCGCGTACTTGGTGCCGGGCCACCAAAGGGTGCTCCCGGCGCCCGCAGTCGCCATGCCGTAGACGTAGCCGCTGGACTGTGTCCACGTCGCAGGCACCACCTGGCCGGCCGCGGCGGCGAAGAGGTAGGGTGGGCCGGAGAGGTGCTCGCGAACCTTGGTCCCCGCCGGACAGTCCCGGCCGCAGGGCGCCTTGAGAACCACTTCCCAGTGGTCGCCCCTGTCTTCGACTTTGGCGATGCCCAGGGGACTGAGGTTGCGGTTGGGCAGGTCGTTGTACTTGCCGGAGTCGTCCGTCTCGAAGGCGACGCAGGCCTGGGCGTTCGGCTGCCAATTGGCGCCCTGGGCGATCTTAAGCACGGTATCTTCCTTCTTGCACGCTGCGAAGAGCGTGGTTTCCGTTCTGAGCAGAACACCCACCTGTTCGGCGGTGATCGGCTTCTTGTCCGCATCGAAGAGGGCATAGCCGAAGCAGATCTTGCTGGGATCGGTTCCGACGGACCGGAACCATCCGGTCAGTTCATAGCGTTTATTCGGATCCACCGTGATGAGTTCGCTGCCGCGGATGGTCGCCGGGCCGCGGCACGTGAAGGCCAGCCTCCGCAGGATCGGGTTGCCGGGCGAATCCGAGAACAGGGCCGAGCCGGCACCGGGCGACTCGGTCCCGGCGCCGCCCTGGCCGGACGGGGCGCTGTCAGGCGCAGCGGCGGCAGCGCGGCAGAACGGCCCGGCCATGACGCTCAGCGGCACGGCTGCGAACGCGATCCAACGCAACTTCCAGCGGCGTGCAATGCCCTGGTTCCCGTCCTTCATGCTCTTCTTCACCCTGAGAACCGATCCGCCGTCGGCCGGCGCAGGCGCCACAACGTCGCATTGTACCACTCACCTGGCGGCCGGGCAACGCGCCCGCGCTATGGAAGCGATTGCAACTTAAAGCAGGGGCCGGCACGGCTTATAAACCTTGCCGGTCCCTCCCTGAAGTCACTGCGGATTGGCTGGAGGCGGACCGCCGAAGAAACCCATGTCGCCATGCCGCATCATGCCATGTTGCATCATGTGTCCGCGCCAGGGGTGATGTTCCATATGCTTCTGCAGCTCGGCCATCTTCTCCTGCTGCTCCAGCGTAAGGGCCTTCTTGATCCGGATGAGTGTCGCCAGATTCGAGAGCTTGAGGTCGTCCTCGATCTTCAGCACCTTCTCTTTTTCTGCGAGGATCGCCTTCTCATCGGGCTTGGCCTCCTTGAGGAGGTCCGCCAGCACTCCCTTCTCGGCGCTCTGCTGCCACCGCAGGTCGGTGACGTGCGCTGCGAGATTCATCATCTCCGACTTGATCGCTGTCTGCTGGTCCGCCGTCAGGCCGATCTCCTTCTGGTAGCGCATCACCAGTTCGGGGCAGAAAAAGTTCGACCCCATCATGCCGTCGTGGGGCCGCTCCGCCTGACATTGGCACTTCACTGCGGGCCCATGTTCGGCTCCGATTCCGCCCCTCGGCGCTGTCACCGGTTGAGCACAGGCGGTTGCGGCAACGATCAGTGCGACGGCCACAATACGAAATTGAATGCTCATGGGATTGTTCCTTTCAGAAAACCGGCGTCAGTCCAAGGTTTTCCATTTGTCTGTCCTCCCGCGGACAACCGCCCCTCTAAGAGAAGAGTATGGCATCGAATTGTCTCTGTCAAACAGTTTTTCGGCGGCATATCGGGCAACGCAATCTCGGGGGGTAATCGGGGAAAAGTCACGCTGTACGGCGTGCGCCGGGGAGGTCATTTCCCGTAGACATGCACCGTTGCGCGCTTGTAGATCCCCAGGATTTCAAGCAGCTCGTAGTCGGCGTAGCAGATGGTCGCAATGCCGGCATCATGCGCGGCGCGGTCGAGGGCCGCATCACCCCAGCCGACGCTCAGGATGTGGAATGTATCCAGTATCGGCAGGATGAAGGCATGCGCCGATGTCGCGCCGTGCTTCAAGTCCATTCCGCAAGGCACGCCGCCGGGCGCCTCCTCCAAGCGGCAAGTCATGGGCGCGCGGTAGTGCGTGAAGATGAAGCCTTTTCCCGGTGTCACGCCCATGTGTTCGGTGGCGGCGCATCCTCCAAGGAACGATCCCCCTGTCCCCAGCGCCAGGAGCAGCAGACATCGAATCGTCATGGACATCTCCATTCTCCGGCCCCGGGGGTCAATCGCCGCGCACGATGGTGGTGTATCGCTGGTAGAGGCCGAGAATGCTGAACATTTGATAGTTCAGTTGCTTGACCTGACTGATGCCGGCATCGCGGGCGGCGGCGGTGACGGAGGAGTCGCCCCAACCGACCAGGAAGAGGACCGTGTAGGTGGAGGCGCGCCCTTCCTTGCTGCCGACCTCTTTCCCGCCGAAGAGCGGCGCCTTCTGGTCGTTGAAAAGAATGCCGCGCGGCGGCACGACCGGCGCCATCGCGCACCCGGAAAGAATCGCTCCGATCAACAGGGCCCCTGCGAGCAGCTTGTTTCGCCGCATGATCCGCCTTTCACGCGACATATTCGCCCTTTCAGAAACGCTGCAAAGACGGTGAAACTCCCGTCTTTCCTGAGCCCCGCTACGCTCGCCTGTGATTACCAGAAGGGTGCGGGAAAGTCAAACCGTCGCCGGCTGACGCCTTTCCGCTTGACGGGGCCGACCTCCATCGTCAAAATGGGATATTGGATGCCTGGCCGCCGTGCGGAGGCTGGGCATATCGCAAATCACGGGGCATACTTCTGCTCCTGCTCGTCACGAGGCACGATTCATGAACGGACAGGGATCAGCCCTTGAGAAGAATTCCCACACCCACTCCGTCGGCACACGCCTGCACGCGGCGGCGGAAGGCATCCTGGGGCGGGGGCTCGACGAACTCCTCCGCCTGACAGCCGGCATGGAATATCGCCCGCTGCCTTCGGACATTTACCCCTTCCCGCTCACGCGCGCCGTCTACGCTGCGATGCCGTCGCCGGAATCGGTCCGCGCCGATGTCCGGTCGCGCCTGCGCTCCGACCCGGTCAGCGTTCTGGAATACGCCCTGGCGCTGCTCGAACTGCACGAGTGCAACCAGGCGGACATCGCCGCCCACGTCCTGACCGACATGCCGTTCATCCACGCCTGCTTCAACTCCAAGCGTTGCAACGGATGGATCGCCCTGATGGGCGCAATGGACCGCGCTGCGATGGAGACGGCGATCAACCGCCGCTGGCAATTCAAATTCTTCAGCGGCCGCCCGGCGCCGACCGGCATCTACGTCCTGCTGGGCATGCTCGCGCGATACGGCTTCGTGTATGGCCGCATTCCCTTCGGCGACGTGCACGCCCTCTCGCATTTCGTGGAGGACTTCTGCCCCGGCCTCATCGTGGCGCACGGCCCGATGAGCGACCTCGAATTGACGCTCTCGCTCGCGGCGATGAAGATGGGCGTGCCCGCGATCGTTCCGTCCGCCTATCCCTTCCCGCTCGGCCGGACGATCCGCTCGGACGACCCGGAGGAAATCGCCCGGGCTGTCGCCGCCTTTCCGAACATCCGCAAGCTGCTCCCGATGCCCGAACTCCCGCCCATGCCGGACTACTGCGACCCGGAAAATCAGAAGCAGGAGTTCGAGCCCCATCTCACCTGGGGCGGAACGCCGGAGAGTTTCTGTGTTGTCCGAAAGGGTCGCGTCGAGTCCCCCGGCGTGCGCGTGCGCGGCCGGCCCGCAGCCGATCCGGCGGACAAGCCCTCCACACGGCCGGCGGGCAAGCCTGGGGGGAGCGTCGGGATCGTGGTGACGATTCAGGCGGAGCCGATGGACGCCTTCGACCGGCGCTACATCGAATCCATGATGCTCGGCGCGCTCTCGATGATCCGCGGCGTCAAAGCCAGGCTCGACGGCGACTCGTTCGCCATTGACCTTGCCGCGGGGATTGCCCTCGCGCCCGGCCAGGTCGGCGATACGCTCCTTGCCTTCATCCGCCGAAACTGGCCCCGCTTGGACCGGATCCAGGTGGAGGTGATCCTCGATCCTGCCGAATTGAAGCCGGCCGAGCCGCTCGTCCGGGCGGAGAAGGCGCAGCGTTCCGCTGAGATCGCCGCCGCCACCGAGGAGAACGCGGACCGCCTCTATCAGTGCGTCGCCTGCTCCCCCTTCGCCCCGGACCACGTCTGCTGCCTCACGCCCGAGCGCGCCCCGCAATGCGCGCGGCCTTACGAGATGATCAAGACCGGCGCGCTCTATGGCTACGACGACGTGACGAACATCCATCACAGCGCGCTGCACCGGGAGATCAACTCGTTCCGCGTCGTCGAAAAGGGGCGCTGCCTCGACCCGGTTCATGGCGAGTGGGAAGGGCTCAACGCCGGCGCCGCGCGGCTCAGCCACGGGCGCACGACGCGCGTTCGACTGCACTCCCTCGACGAATTTCCCCACACCGGCTGCGGCTGCTTCCGGATGATCATGTTCAAGACCGACTTGCCCCGGCCGGGGATCGGCATCATGAACAGCGGTTACGCCGGACACGCGCCGGACGGCCGGACCTGGCGCGACCTGCACTATGCCCTGGGCGGAAAGCAGACCCCGGGTCTGGCAGGCGCCGCGCCCTCCTACCTCCATTCTCCGAAGTTCCTCAAGGCCCATGGCGGATGGAACAGCGTCGTCTGGGTCGCCCCGAAGATCGCCGCTGCCGCCGGCCGCGCGCTGCCCGAGGGAGTCGAGATCGGTCCGGAGGACGGTTGAGGTTCCCGGGCTTCAGTGCAGCCTTTCGGACTCACCTTTGCCAGGCCAAGATTTTCGCGAAAATGCCCCTCCAGAACGGCGTCAACCGCGAGCGGTTGCAGGCGTCGGCCGCGCGCTTGATCCCTTCGGCCTGAGTCGGATAGGGATGGATCACGCCGGCGATGGCCCGCAGACCGAGACCGCCGACCATCGCCACGCTGATCTCGCTGATCATCTCCCCCGCGTGCCGGGCGACGATCGTCGCGCCGAGGATCCGGTCCGTTCCCTCCCGCACCTGGATCTTCACAAACCCTTCCGTCTCCCCGTCGAGGACCGCCCGATCCACCTCGTCGAGAGGGACGCTGAAGGTGGCGACCGCGATCCCCTGTTCCTTCGCATCGCGCTCGTACAGGCCCACGTGCGCGATTTCCGGATCGGTGTAGGTGCACCACGGGACCGTCAGCGCGCTGGCCCGCTTGCGGCCCCAGAAGAGGGCGTTTTGGATCACGATGCGCGCGCTGGCGTCGGCGGTGTGCGTGAACTTGTGGCTCAGGCAGACGTCGCCGGCCGCGTAGATGCGCGCGTTGGTCGTCTGCAGGCGGTCGTTGACGGCCACGCCGGCGCGGCTGTCAAACCGGACGCCGGCGCGCTCCAGGCCGAGCTCTTCGACATTCGGCGCGCGGCCCGCCCCGACGAGGATTTCGTCAACCGCGATGGCCTGCGGGCGGCCGTCGGTCACGGCATGGAGCACTTTTCCCGCCGCCGATCGTTCCACGCGCTGGACCTCCGTATCAAGGAGCATGCGGATTCCATCGCGGCGGAAGGAATCGGCGAGAATTCGGGCCGCATCGGGGTCTTCGCGCGGCAGGAACTGGCCGTGCCGCTGGATGATCGTCACCTCGGACCCGAGCCGCTGGAACGCCTGCGCCAGCTCACAACCGAGCGGCCCCGCCCCGAACACCGCCAGGCGGAGGGGACGTTCCGTGAGCGAAAAGACGTTCTCATTGGTGAGGAACCCGGCCTCCACTAATCCGGGCACCGGCGGATGCGCCGCCCGCGCGCCTGTGGCGATGACCGCCTTGCGGAACCGCAGGACCCGGCCTTCCACCTCCACGGCATCCTTCGAGACGAAGCGCCCCTGTCCGAAAAAAAGATCCACGCCGAAGCTGCGCACTCGTTCGGCGGAATCGTGAAGGCTGATCCGGCTTCGAAGCCGCCGCATGCGCTCCATCACCGCCGCAAAGTCGGCCTCCGACCGGCCCTCTCGAACTCCATAGGCCTCCGCGTCGCGGAGGCCGGCGGCGACGCGCGAGGAACGGATCAGGCATTTGGAGGGCACGCACCCGACGTTCAGGCAGTCACCGCCGAGGAGGCGCCGTTCGACGAGCGCCACCTTCGCTCCCAGCCCGGCGGCGCCGAGCGCGGTGACCAGCCCGGCCGTGCCCGCCCCCAGCACCACGAGGTTATAGCGGGGCGCGGGAGCGGGATTGGCCCAGGCCGGCGGATGCGCGTTCGCGATGAGCGCCTCGTTATACGCGTCGCGCGGCAGCAGCGATGCGGGTTCATCCATGGCCGTCTTCCCTCTCCTCCGCGCCGACCGGCTCGCCGCCCGCCGCCTGCCGCAGCGCCCGCCGCGCGATGCGCACAATGAAAACGGCAACGGCCACGGCGATGACCAATCCGCCCCAGAACAAAACCCGCTGCGCCGCCGGCTGCGCTCCGCCTCCGACCGCCGCGTCGGCCAGGCTGCGCGCCGCTGAACCGATGTACACGTACACGACCGTCCCCGGCAGCATGCCGAGCCACGAGGCGAGCGCGTAGCTGCGGAAGCGCACGCGCGTTAGCCCGAAGGCGTAGTTGAGCAGGTTGAAGGGGAAGACCGGGCTGAGGCGTGTCAGCAGGACGATCTTGAAGCCCTCGCGCCCAACGGCTTCGTCAATGGCGGCGAACTTCGCATTGCCGCCGATCTTCTTCGCCACCCACCCGCGCGCCACCGTGCGCCCGACCCAGAACGCCGCACACGCGCCGAGCGTGGCGCCCACCGAGACGGTCGCAGTCCCGAGGGCGAGTTTGAAGAGGAACCCGGCCCCGATCGTCAGGATGGACCCGGGCAGGAACAGAATGCACGCGAGGATGTAAATGAGCACGACGACCACCGGCCCCCAGAATCCCAGGCGCTGCGTCCACCCCAGCAGGGCGAGGAGATACTCCTTCAGCGGCAGGAACTTGCCTGCGACGACCAGGCCGGCCACCAGCGCGACCAGGACGGCGGCCCGCCACCAGGCGCTCCTGCCACGCTTCCTCTCGGACATGACTCCCTCGCGGCGTCACTTTTGCTCGTTCAGGGACCAGTCGTAGTCGAGGTAGGAGATCGAATAGTCCCCCGAAGACACGCGCCCCGCGTCCTCTTTGTCCAGGTACCCGCTGATAAAGTGGAGCGTCGCGCGCTGTACGGCGGAATGCCCGCCGTACCCCTGCTCCACACCGTACCTGGCCACGAAGTCCTCGCCGAACCACTTGAAGATCGGAGAGAGGTAAACCGTGCCGCCATCCGCGGCGATGCGGAACTTCGCCGGGTTGGAGAGAAACCGCCTGGCCTGGTCGTCCAACTGGTCGCCAAGGCGGTCGCCTGTGTACGGCTCGTTTCGCAGAGGCGGGCAGCCCATGGCGGCGCAGACCAGCGCCATATGGATGCGCGGCTCATGGAACTCCTTGCGCAGCACTCCGTGCTCGATCCCATCCAGCGTCATCGGCCGGCCCATCACCGAAAACTCCAGCTCGTCCCATGCCCCGCTGATCTGCCGAATGCTGTTCTTGGGGAAACGGATGCTGGTCAGGAACGAGGACCGGATCGGGTAGTGGGTAATGATCGCCTTCAACGTGCAGGCGTTGTAAGCGTTGAGCCAGAAGGCGATTTTCGCCGGCTCCGTCCAGCCGTCGTAAGCCGAGCGGTTCAGGCCGGCGAGTGAGTTCAGGAAGGAATCGAGCTTTTCGCCGTGCGACTTGAGCAGGGCATAGTTCACCATGCCATTATCGTTGACGTACGTCTTGAGCGCATCGGCGTAGTCGCCATAGGAGAAAGGCTGCGCCTGCACGGCGCCCGAGAGCGCCGCGACGATTACAAGTGCAACGGCCGTCATTGAACGTTTCATGGCCCCATCCCCTATTTTCCCGGCGCGTATCGTCAGCCCTAGGCCGACCGCGCCTCTCCTGCCCTCTTGCGCCGCCATTAAGACGACTCTACCACGAGGCCCTCAGAACTGCAAGGGGGTCCACCTGGTTGCCTGTGCGTCAAAGAATACGTGGCATAAGTTCTCTCTATTTATCGGACGCACCCCTTGCCTGGTCGCCATCCATCTCGAATCCAACGGCTTCAAGCACCGATATAAGCCGCGGCCGCACGCCGAACTGCTCGAGGAAGCTGCAGACTGTAGCTGCCCGGCTGGGGTTCAACTTGCCTGACAACCCCGCCTGAATCAGCAGGTTCTTCGGGGTGATCTCGGGCGCAGCAAAACGAAGTACTTTCACCCCATAACCGAGCGCCTCAAGAACTGAGCAGCGAAACGCGTCGGTCAGAACGTCCGCCAAGCGCTGCTCCAAGAGCCCGTACCGCGACACCCAGTCGAGCGGGTGCACGTCCCACTGATGCCGAAGCTCATGCTGGCAGCATGGAGCGACAAAGAGGAGTGGAATACGACCTTCATATGCAATGCGGATAGCCTCGTCCGTCAATGTGTCGCACGCATGAAGTGCAACCATGATGTCGTATGCTTCGGCTGCCACCTTGTAGCTCGACAGGTCCGCCACCTCGAAGGTACAGTTGGTCCACCGCAGGGTCTTGGCTATCTCACGGCATCGGTCCACCAGGGGGCCGTCGGAATCAACACCGTGAAGTTTAACGATCCAACCATGTGCAGTGAGTTGATGAACGAGGACGAATCCCAAATAGCTCCGACCGCAAGCCAAGTCCAAGACCCTAACGGTCGTCTTTTCCTTGCCGCCGAGGGCTTGTTCGACGATCTTGGCGAATTGCTGCGCCTGCTGAAGCTTTAGTTTCCTTTTCGAGTGTGGTATCCCCAAGGCGTTGACAATCATCCTGAGTCCAGCTTGTTCGGTTTCTGGGTCCGATGTTGACGCCTTGCGCGTGCCGCGTTCTATTCGGAGAGATCCCCTTTCGAGCCGATACGTGATCTTCTCTCCGCAGAGACAGCACTCCAGTCTGTCGCCATCATCGCGAAAGTCTTGAGTAATCGAAGCCAACAAATCCTGCGTATGGATTGGGTCCGATTCTTCTCCGGCCAAAGCCCAAGCGTCTTCTCCAAGCCGGAAGTGGACAGCGCTGGTATTCTTCTTCGGGCTCTGAAATGTGACGCTATCGCAAGTCTCATTCGCCAGCGCATCTTCAAGGCCCAGTAGCGGGTAGCGCATGGTTCCAATTCTCCCTTGACAATCGGGCTGTTAGATAGCAGGTCCGCGCCGGCGCCTTCGTTTCCATCGAGGGAGGAAAGTCGGCAAACGATCGTGTACTCGAACTTCTCTCTGAATCTGTCCCGGCGCTATGGGCGGTTCTGGACGGCGTACTGCCCGTAGCGCTTCGCCGTCTCGTACATGGCCAGGACATTCTCCAGCGGGGTGTTGTCCTGGATCATATGGGTTGGGGCAAAGCAGTATCCTCCGCCGGGCATCATGATCTCCAGCGTCTCGCGGCAAGTCCTCGCGACCTCGTCAACCGTTCCAAAGGCGAGTGGCCCGGCGGTGGAAATGCACCCATGAAAGGCAAGGCGTCCGCCGAATCGCTTTTTGAGATAGGCCGGCGCCATGTCCTTCGCTTCCGGCTGCAGGGTGTCCACGGCGTGGATGCCCATTTCGATGAAGTCCTCGTAAGCCCAACTGCTCGATCCGCACGTATGCATCATGATGAAGACGTTGTGAGCCTTGGCGAGGTCGCAGAACGGCTGAAAACGCGGGCGGATGTGCTTGCGGAAGGTGGCCAGACTGATGATCGGGCCGATCTGCGTGCCCAAGTCCTCGCCCAGGAAGATGAAATCCACCGCGCCGCCGGCCTTCTCCAGGATTCGCGCGGTCACCTCGACCTGCAGTTTCATCCGGCGGTCCGCCAGCAGTAATCCGGCGGGGTTATCCGTGACGAGGTCAATAAACGTCTGCTCCATGCCGCGCAGGAACCCGTTGCCGTTGATGATGTCGCCAAAGCCGGCCGCGCCATTAAGCCCGTAATCCCGGTACGCCTCGCATTGGGCCGGAATCGTGCTGTAATCGTAGTCATCCGCCGTCGGGAGCGGCCATGCGGCGACGGCTTCCTCGTCGGCGCCTTGCAGCGGGAAATCGCAGTAGTCCCAGTAACTGCCGCTGTCGTGCTCGATGCAGCGGGTGTGAATTCCCCAGATCGGATCCACTCGCCGTCCGGGCAACTCCGGATGGAGCCGAGGGCCGGCATAGGCGGCGTGGACGTGCCGAAAGTCCACTCCCAGGGCGCGCCGAAGCCCTTCATCATCCTCCGTCTTCAGGCCGAAATGGGTCTTGAGCCGGCTATCTATGCCGGGGTTGCCGAGGTAGTCAATCGGCACACGGTCGGCCTCCTGACAGGCCAGAGTGATGCGGACGCGTTCCTTGAAGGTCATGGACTTGCTCATGCTGTCTCCTGGGGGATTTTCCGGGACGACGCCTCCCGTCTCGCGCAGCCGCCGATGGCGGTGCGCCTGCGTTTCATTCTACGGAAAAGCCCTACTTGCCGACTAACTCCGACTGGAGCATGAGATACCACGACACATCGCTCAGGCCGCCCCAGCCTTCCGGATCTGCGGTCGCCTCGAAGTGCTTCTGAATCTCGACATCATAGGGCGCGAGAGCCGACCACATCCGATTCGTTGCCTTGGCGGTGGCGATCAGGCGATCAATGTCCGGCTTGGTGAAGACCAGGCCATGCTCGTAGGCGGCGACGATACCCAGCGTGTCGAGGAAGTAATACCCTCCGTTGGGATGGACGCCCACCCAGTGCTTGGGGCTGCCGTCGGCCTTGTAATCCCACGGCCCGGCCGGCTCGTTGTAGTTCCAGATTTCATAAGTGCCGTCGTCCTTGGGCTTCATCCGGCTCTTCATCACTTTGAACCAGCGCTCCGCGTGGTCCTTGTATTCCGGCTTGCCCGTCACATCCCACATGGCGAGCATCCAGCGAGCCATCTGGTTGGCCTTGTTGTTCGGGTGCGAGGCGCCATGCCCGGGATCGTTCCGGGTGTCGAAATCAACCCACTTCGTGTTCGTCGGATCCACCCCATAGGGCAGGACCACTGACATCAGACCGCCGTCCTTGGTCTCGCGCCAGCCGCCGCGCTTGACCCATTTGTCATAGAGCTGCTCGGCGAACTTGATATAGCTCTCACCTTTGGCGCCATACTTCTCCTTCAACGCGGGGTCCTTCGTCATCTCTCCGGCCAACAGAACGACCGGGCGGAACACCATGGCTTCGCTGAGCATGCTGTCGGTGACGTACTTCTGATCCATCTGATCCACCCAGGTGCCGTTTCCATCCTTCCCGGGCCAGCCGGGGAAGCCGTCGGGCTCCTTCACGGCGCGCTTGATCAGGGAGTCCGTCCAATCCACCAGCATGTCCACGTACTTGGTATCCTTGGTGGCCATGTAGCCGTAGTAGAAACCGTCCACAACGGGCGCCATTGTCCAGGCAATCTCCTCGCCCATCGCGCGATCACACTGGCGGTAGCCTGTGTATTGACTGGAGAGGTTCTTGTCCCAGCGCGCGAGCCAGTCTTTTTGCTTCGCCTCGTCCATCTTCGTGAGCGTCATAGCCGGGGGCGCGGTCTGCGCCTGGCAGAGAGCCGCCGCCAGCACAAGCGCGGCGGGGCACAGCCCAATCATCTTCTTCACGTTTTCTCCTCCTGTTCTTCAATGGCCACTTGCAAGGAAGTGATCCCTGCGCCGAATCTGCGGCAAAGCCCTACTCACCGGCCAACTTCGACTGGAGCATGAGATAGTGGGATATGCCCAGCCCGCCCCAGTCATCCGGGTTTGCGGTTGCCTCGTAGTGCTGCTGAATCTCGACATCATAGGGGGCCAGCGCGGACCACATCCGCTTCGTTTCCTTGGCGGTGGCGATCAGGTGATCAACGTCCGCTTTCGTGAAGACCAGGCCATGCTCATAGGCAGCGACGATGGCCGCGGTGTCCATCTCGTAATATCCGCCGCGGGGATGGACGCCCACCCAGTGCTTGGTGCTGCCGTCAGCCTTGTAATCCCAGGGTCCGGCCGGCTGCCAGTAGTTCCAAATTTCGTAGGTGCCGTCGCTCTTAAGCGTCATCCGGCTCTTGAGCAGCTTGAACCATTTTTCCGCGCGGTCCTTGTATTCCGGCTTGCCCGTCACGTCCCACATCGCGAGCATCCACTCGGCGACCTCGCTGGCCTTGTTGTCAGGGTGCGAGAATCCGTGCCCGGGGTCGTTCCTTGTGTCGTAACCGATCCACTTCTGGTGGGTGGGGTCCATCCCATAGGGCAGGACCAGGGAGATCATCCCGCCGTCCTTGGTCTCCCGCCAGCCGCCGCGCTCCGCCCACTTCGCGTAAATCTGCTCGGCGAACTTGAGGTAGCTCTCCCCTTTCGCGCCGTACTTCTCCTTCAGCGCGGGGTTCTTGATCATCTCGCCGGCCATCAGGACGATCGGGCGGAACACCATCGCGTCGCTGAGCATACTATCGGCGTTGAAGGTGTTGTCCAGGTTGTCCACGTCGGTGCCGGCCGCCTTCAATGAGGGCCAACCGACGTAGCCGTCGGGCTCCTTCACGGCCCGCTTGATCAAGCAGTCCGCCCAATCCACCAGCATATCCACGTACTGGGTGTTCTTCGTCGCCATGTAGCCGTAGTACAAGCCGTCCAGGACGGGCGTCATCGTCCAGGCGATGTCCTCGCCCACGGCGCTTTCACACACGCGGTAGCCCTTGGCTTCGTGGGAGATATTCTTGTCCCAGCGGACGAGCCAGTCTTTTTGCTTCGCCGCGTCCATCTTCGTGAGCGTCATGGCCGGGGGCGTGGTCTGCGCCTGGCAGAGAGCCGCCGCCAGCGCAAGCCCGGCGACGCACAGTCCAATCATCTTCTTCATGCTTTCTCCTCCTCTTGTTCAGCGATTTCCCCGGGGCGTCTCTCAGGCCACGAACGTCGCGGGCGGTTTCGTCGGCGATTTCCCGCTTGACCGTGCTCCAAAGACCAGTCGGCTTCGAAGCATGAGACTATACGGTCGAATTGCCGCTGTCAAATGGTCCCGTGGCTGTCTAAGTGCAGCCTTCCGCAAGTCCGAGTGGACTTGCGAAAGGCTGCACTTCCACAGGGGCTTCGCCCCTATGGCGCTCCAAGACGCTCCTCCCCGTCGCGTCTTTCCGCTGTCACCCCTTGGAGGGCCTTACGCGGCCCTCCAAACCTCCCGCGCCGTACAGCATTTCAGAAGTCCGTACGGACTTCTGAAATGCTGTACTAAGGCTGTGTGCGGCGCAGGTCAGGAAGGGGCATCGAAGCTGATCAGGTCGCATTGGCATGGCGCCTTGGAGTCCGCTCCCGCGCGAGGAGATTCGATCCACGGGCAGGAGTAGAACTTCCCGTTCGGGTGGATGGCGAGGGTCTGCGCCATCAAGGGATAGCGGCCATCCGGCAGTCGCACCACGCCATGGTCGGCGTATTCCCCGGTGCAAAGATGGTAGGTCACCAGGTGCACGGTCGCCTTCACCGACCGACCGTCTTCGGCCGTGAGGCCGTAACTGCTCGTGAGATAGTGAATAGTCCGGCCGTCGAGCCCGAGCCGCAGCGAGAGGTAGCCATAAGGGTGGTATGGTTCGAACTGCCCGTTCTCGCGGACCTCCTGCGCGCAGAGGCGGTCCAGCACCGTCAGCCGGGGCGCCGCCGGATTCAAGCGGAAGAGGTGAGCGGATTTCGGATGGATCCCGTAGAAGACACGTTCCCTCTCATGCCACAAGAGGTCGCGCCAGTTGTACCCCTGGTGCCCCGGCCTGTGCGGGTCCCACGCGCCGAAAATGTCGCGCTTCATGTGGACACCCGCTACCGTCTCCACAAGGTCGCGCGCAAGGACGTAGCGGCGAATCTCGCCGTCGGCAGTCGTGAAGTAGATGTCGCCGGTCTCCGGCCACAGCCCCAGGCTGCGGCACAGGCAGAGATAGGTTTCCCCTTCGCCGGCTTCGCCGTCGCGGCAGGCCTTGCCCAGGTTGCGCAGCGCGCGCTCGGAGATGTCATAGACCAGGAAGCATCCGATCGGCCAGGTGAGTCCGTACATGCGCTTTCGCACCGGGTCGAGCTGCATCGAAATGATCCCCTGCTCCGGAACGCCGATGCCGAGGTCCTCAAACTGTCCGCCGGCCAGATCGTATGAAAGAAAATGCCCGCCGGGATACGGCTTGTATCCCTCGGGCACCGCTGCCACCTGTTCCTTGCCGCCGGAGGACTGGAAGAAGCCGTATTGCGTGCAGAAATACAACTTCCCGTCGCACTCGAAGAACGGGACGTGCGACTTCCCCTGCGGAATCGTCTTCCGGCCCGCCTCGCCGGTCAGTTCGCCCAGGTCGCCCAGGAGCGTCACCCGGTCGGTTGAAGGCTCGTAGCGATAGACCCGGCCGTGCGTGTTCAAGTCGTGCGAGCAGAGGGTGTAATACACGTTCCCATCGCTCGCCAGCGAGAGGGAGTAGAAGTTGGAGTCCGACTTTTCGAAACCCGAGGCATGCAGCCGCGCGGGAATCACGGCGTTCGGGGTGCTCATCGGATCGCGACCGCTCTTCCCTTTGCCGCCGAGGCGTAGATTGCGTCGCTGATCTGCTGTACGATCAGAGCCTGCTCGAGCGATGTCTTGGGCGGGCGCCGCTCGCGGATGGCCGCTGCGAAGTCCTGGACCGGGCCGGCGAGCGGATTATTCCAGGCTTCCTCCCCCTGCCAGAGCGTGCGAGTGGAAACCCCGGTCTCGGGGGACGACTCGTCGGCGAGGATTTTCTTCCCACTCGCCGGAATCATGTGCAGCCGTAGGGAGGCCTTCGTGCCCACGATGCGCCAGGAGTTTTCGGTCTCTGCCGCACAATACTCGCCGCGCTCGAACGAGATCATCTCTCCCCCTTCGCAGCGGATGATGGCGGCGAAATGCGTCTCCGCGTCGGAGCCGGGCGCCACGTGCGATAGAAGCTGCGGCGCAATCGTCCAAGTCTGCGCCAGGACGATGCTGGGCTTCAGCGCCCACCCGCACAGGCCCAGTAGATAGTCGAGGTCGTAGCAGCCCCAGTTCACCAGGATGCCGCCTCCGTTGAGGCTCTTGATCAACCGCCAGGCCGGCGGCGCGCTCTTGGGCGCCCCCCCGTCCGACCCGATGCAACGGCACTGCACCGCGCGGATCGCCCCGAGCGCGCCGGAGGCGATGTACTTCGCGGCCGCCTCGGCCGACGGCTGGAACCGCATGCGCGACGAGCAGCAACCGGCGACGAGACCGCCCCGCGCCGCGATCAGCTTCTTCACCTCGCGCGCGTTCATCGCCACCGGCTTTTCCGTCAGCACGTGCTTGCCCCTGGCGAAGGCCTTCAGCGCCAGTTTCGTCCGCGGCGCGGCCGGGACTGCCAACACCACCGCTTCGACGCGTTTGTCCTTGAGCAGCGCGTCGGCGCTCGTATAGACCACCGGGACTCCGAAGGTCGCGGCGGTCTGTTTTGCCGCCTCCTCGCGCACGTCAGCCACTGCGACCACCTCGATCTGCTGCGAGGCCTTCGCCGCTCTCAGATGATGTTGTGCAATCACGCCACACCCGACCACACCAAGCCGTACGCGATCCATGATCTCACCTTTCTACGTGAATGTTCAGGACGGAGACCGGCGAAAGTCAGATTGTGACGATTGAAGCTGAACTCGTCAAGCGTCCCCGCGACGCCTCCGCATCCGCAAGTGCGAAAAAATCAGCAGCGCGACCGCAAGGCATCCGACCGCGCTCGCCGCCACGCCCGCCCGGAAGCTCGCGGGCCTGTAAAGGAACCGGACGTCGTGTGCACCTTGGGAAACTGCCACGGCGCGCATGACGTAATTCGCCTGCAGGATTTCCGCCGGGCGGCCGTCCACCGTGGCCTCCCAGCCCGGATAGAAAAGGTCGCTCAGCACCAGCAGCGCCGGCGCGGCGGCCCGGACCTTGATCTCAATGCGCGCCGGCTCGTACCGCACGATCTCCGGCGCAGGCTCCGCCGCCGACGGCTCCTCGACGGCGCAGCCGGGCTCTTCCTCGAAAAGCGCCATTTTCCGGTAATTGAACCGCGAGAGCAACGCCAGCACTTCACGGCCATTGGGTCTCACTTCATAACGGTGCACCAGCCAGGCGCGCGGCCATGAATCGGGCAGCTCGTCAATTCGGATCTGCTGATCCTGGTAAACCGTGCGGAGGCCCTCGATCTGCCTCCTGGAGTAAGACGCATACGCGACGAGGTAGCGCAGGTTGAACATCAACAACGCCGGCTCGGGCTTGTAAAGGAAATAGGAGGTGAAGTTCCTGTCCATGGCCCGCGTGTACGCGTCCTCGCCCTGCAACGACCAGAAGACGTCGCGGAACCTCGCCGGGACGTTCGGTTGGACGCCCTCGATGCAGTTGAGGCGATGCGTCATGCCCTCGCACGGCGGGAGGGCCAGGCAGCCGCCACGCGCGAAACGGAACGGCTCGGACCTTTTCGCGAGGAACTCCACGGCGCCCGGCGAAAGGGCGTCCTTCCGCGGGTCGAAGGTCGCCAGATACCGGTGTCCGAAGGTCCAGGCGTCAATCGCCACCAGCGCCAGAAGCGCCCCGGCGGCCCACGCGGGCTTGACGCGCAACCGCCGCGTGAGCCGGACCAGGCCCGCCAGCGCGCCGAGGAAGAGTCCCGCGCGCAGCATGCTGAGGCCGGCGGCGCGCATCGCGGCCAGCTTGAAGTCCGCCGACGGCGTTCGCATCCACTCGTGAAGGGACACGTGCTCATCGTAGCCGATCTTCTGGCCGACCCTTAACATAGCATCCATGAATCGCAGCCACGCTGCCCGGCCGAACCCCGCGTCCGAGCACAGCCCCCCGCCGGCCAGGATCAACAGCGCCGCCAGGCAAGCCAAGGTCCACATCCCGAGCCCGTCGGGCCGCGCGAGGCTCTTCTCCGCCTCGACCGGCATGTCCTCCGCCTCCGCGGCCGATGCTGCGATGCCGTCCGCGCCGAGCCCGGCCAGCAGGCCGATGAAGAGGCTGGCCGGACACAGCCACCGTCCCTGCGCCCGGAAGAGGTCGAAGCCCGGGATCAGCCCGAAAAACACCGCGTCCCCGGCCATCGCCAGCAGCAGGCAGATCAGCGCAATGCAACCGGGCAGGAATGCCCTTCCCCGCCTGCCCCGGCGAAGCGCGATGAACGCTAGTCCGAACGCCACGACGCCGACATACGGCGACGTCTCCCAAAGGTACCATCGTCCCCAGTATGGTATGCCGACCTCCGGTCCGAAGAGGTCCGGCGCCAGGAAGCTCAATAGGCCCTCCGGCACGAACGAGAATTCCCTGACCCAAGCGTAGCTGAGCTGGCCCCGGCGCGACGAAACGGAGAAGAGTTCCAGCGCCGGCATCAACTGCACACCCGCCAGCGTCGAGCCGAGCACATAGATGAGCACGAAGCCGCCGACGGCGCGCGCCGCGCCGCGTGCGCCGAGTTCGCGCCGCTGCCACAGCCGCCCGGCCAGATACAGCACGGCGGCGATCCCGCCGTAGAAGGCGTATTGCGGATTTCCGCCGCACCACTCCATCGCCACAGCCACCGCACCGAGCACGATCGCGAGCGGTTGAAACCCGCCGCGGACGAGCATCTCCACGCAGAGCAGAATACATGGAATCCACGGCATGAGCGGGAAAAAGCTCCCATGCCCCGCGAAAATCCGGAGGATCTGCGGCGCGCCGAAGACGTACGTCGCCGCCGCGACGATCGCGCCGATCCACCTCAGCCCGAACCGCCGCGCCCAAAGATACGTGAAGAGGCCCGAGAGAAACAGGTTGAGGATGATCCCGAGGTTGATCGCGCGGCCCAGCGGCAGCACGGCGCACAGCCAGTTCGTCGGGTAGAACATCGCCGACTGCAGGCTGGCGACGAACGGCATCCCGAGGAACTCGTAAGGATTCCAGAGCGGGAACCGCCCGGCGCGGATTTCGCCGAAGCCGTACGCGCGCCAGCCGTAGAACTGGTTCTGCGCATCCGAACCGGCACGCCCCAGGCATCTCTCGGCCGGCATAATCAGAATGCCGCTGAAGAAAATCAGCAGGAATACGAGGAAGCCCCCGAGGACAAGAACGTCCAGGCGAGTGATGGAGTTCGGTCCAGGCGCGCGTCGCGGCGCCTCTCTCAGCTTCCGATCGCGCTCGACGCCGCACTTCGCCGAATCCGGGTCAAGTGCCGCCATGGCGCCTCCGCGTCCACAGGCGCCATGAAATCAGCAGCGCGACCGCGAGACATCCGACCGCGCTCGCCGCCACGCCCGCCCGGAAGCTCGCGGGCCTGTAAAGGAACCGGACGTCGTGTGCGCCCTGGGGAATTGCCACAGCGCGCATGACGTAATTCGCCTGCAGGATTTCCGCCGGGCGGCCGTCCACCGTCGCCTCCCAGCCCGGATAGAAAAGGTCGCTCAGCACCAGCAGCGCCGGCGCAGCGGCCTGGACTTTGATGTCAATGCGCACCGGCTCGTACCGCACGATCTCCGGCGCGGCCTCCGCCGCCGGCGGCTCCTCGACGGCGCAGCCGGGATCCTCCTCGAAGAGCGCTATTTTCCGGTAATTGAACCGCGGGAGCAACGCCAGCACTTCCCGGCCATTGGGTCTCACTTCATAACGATGGACCAGCCAGGCGTGCGGCCATGAATCGGGCAGCTCGTCAATTCGGATCTGCCGGTCCTGGTAAACCGTGCGGAGGCCCTCGATCTGCATCTTTGGGCAAGCAGGATATGCGACGAGGTAGCGCAAGTTCAGCATCAGCAGCGCCGGCTCGGTATTGTAAATGAAATACAAGGTGTATCTCATATCCATGGCCTGCGTGTAGATCTCCTCGCCCTGTAACGACCAGAAGACGTCGCGGAATCTCGCAGGGACATTCGGCTGGATGCCCTCGATGCAGTTGAAGCGATGGGTCATGCCTTCGCACGCCGGGAGGATAAAACAGCCGCCGCGCGCGAAACGGAACGGCCCGGGCCTCTTCGCGAGGAATTCCACGGCGCCCGGCGAAAGGCCGTCATTCCGCGGATCGAAGGTCACCAGATACCGATGTCCGAAGGTCCAGACATCCATCGCCACCAGCGCCAGGAGCGCGCCGGCGGCCCAGGCGGGCTTGACGCGCGACCGCTGCGCGAGCCGGACCAGGCCCGCCAGCGCGCCGAGGAGGAGTCCCGCGCGCAGGATGCTGACGCCGGCGCCGCACATCGCGGCAAGCTTGAATTGCTCCGCCAGAAACTGGACGGCATTGTACGGCCTCTCTCCGGGTTTGCCGGCGCTCAGCATGGCGTCCATGAATCGCACCCACACCGCCCGGGCGAACCCCACTTCCCAGCACAGCGCTTCGCCGACCAGAATCAGCAGCACCGCAAGGCAAGCCAGAATCCATATTCCGCGCCCGTCGGCGCGCACGATGCTCCTCTCCGCCTCGACCGGCACGGTCTCCGCAGCCGATGCCGTCAGGCCATCCGCGCCGAGCCCGGCCACCAGGCCCAGGAAGAGGCTGACCGGACACAGCCACCGCGCCTGCGCACGGAACAAGTCGAAGCCCGGGATCACTCCGAAAAACACCGCGTCCCCGGCCATCGCCAGCAGCAGGCAGATCAGCGCGAGGCAACCGGGCAGGAAGGCCCTTCCCCGTCTGCCCCGGAGAAGCGCGATGAACGCCAAAGCGAACGCGACAACGCCGACGTACGCCGACATCGCCGAAAGGCTCCATCGTCCCCAGTATCGCACGCCAACGTCCGTCCCGAAGAGGTCCGGCACCAGGAAGCTCAGAAGCCCCTCCGGCACGAACGAGGACTGCTTGACCCAGGCGTAGCTGAGCTGACCCCGGCGTGAGGAGAGGGAGAACAGCTCCAGCGCCGGCATCAACTGCACACCCGCCAGCGTCGAGCCGAGCACATAGATGAGCACGAAGCCGCCGATCGCGCGCGCCGCGCCGCGTGCGCCGAGTTCGCGCCGCTGCCACAAGCGCCCGGCCAGATACAGCACGGCGGCGATCCCGCCATAGAAGGCGTATTGGGGATTTCCGCCGAACCACTCCATCGCCACAGCCGCCGCGCCGAGCACGATTGGGAGCGGTTGAAACCCGCCGCAGACGAGCATCTCCACGCAGAGCAGAATACATGGAATCCACGGCATCAGCGCGAGGATGCTCAAGTCCCCTCCGTCGAAAATCCGGAGGAACTGCGGCGCTCCGAAAACGTACACTGCGGTCGCCACAATCGCGCCGATCCACCTCAGCCCGAACCGCCGCGCCCAGAGATACGTGAAGAGGCCCGCGAGGAACAGGTTGAGGATGATCCCGAGGTTGATCGCGCGCCCCAGCGGCAGCGCGGCGCACAGCCAGTTGGTCGGGTAGAACATTGCCGACTGCAGACTGGCGACGAACGGCATCCCGAGGAACTCGTAAGGATTCCAGAGCGGAAATCGCCCCGCCCGGATTTCGCCGAAACCATACGCGCGCCAGCCGTAGAACTCGTCGCGCGCATCCGAATCCGCACGCCCCAGGCATCGTTCGCCCGGTTGCGCCAGCACGCCGAGGAAGAAGAGCAGGAGGAAAAGCAGGAAACCGGCCAGGACATAGCAGTCCCGGCGGTTCAGCTTAGAAAAGCCGCTTGCGGGAAGTGGAGACACAACACTTTGGTCCAAGTGGCTAAATAATGTGTTCCCAGCGGCCGTTTGCAGGACTCTACCACGAGGCGCAGACAACCGCAATAGGGCCCATCCGACGCGGCCCGCGTCCCCTATCGGCCGCCGGCTTCACGTCGCGGAGTCCGTCGCCGAGAAGAATGGCGCAGGCATCGTTTCGCAAAGTCGCCGTGGAAAATTGTTGACACCCTGCATGCGCGGGGATATATAGAGTGGCCGGGCGCCGCAGTTTTACCCCGCTGCCTGCCGCACTTTTACGCCGCCGTTTGCAGGCGAGAATCCGCCGGAGTGTTTGTGCTGGAGATTCGCATGAGTGAATCCTTCGCCGAGAAACTCCGCAAGCTGGAAATCATCGTGAAACACGCGCCCGAGATTGACAGGCGGTATGGCATTTCGCGCGAGGAGTTCATCGGCCGTCGCCGGATAGTCTGGAAAGCCGTGCAGGACCAGGCCGCCGTTGACGTGGCCTTTGCCTTCTCCGACGAGCACTACTGCGGCGAGGTGCCGTACCTTGGCGGGAACACCAACTACTCCATTGAACAAGTGGCCTTCGGCCTGGGCCCGGACCCGTTGCGCTCCGGCATCATCGCCGGCTTTGAAGGCGTTTACGTCGCCGGCCAACTCGCGCCGCGCGCGGGCGTAGCCGTCTATCCGACGGAATCGCTCCAACTGGCCGACGAGAAGTACCCGGTCGAAGGCTTCTCCCTCAAGGACATCCTGCGGAGAATCGCCGGGAAAGAGCCGCGGCGCATCGGACTGCTGACCCCGCGCCAGGTGATTCCCGAAGGGGTGGTGGCCCATCTCGAACGCCTTGTCGGGCCGCAGAACGTCGTGGACGCGCAGCGTCCCTTCCAACAGGTCAAGAACCTCAAGTCCGATGCGGAGATGAGGCTTTTGGAAGATGCCGCCTATGTCTCTTCGCTGGCATTGCGGGCGATGCTCGCGGTGATCGAACCGGGGATGGATGAGACGCAAGTGGCAGCCTTCGGGGATATGCTCGCCAAATGGATGGGTTGCGAGCGCAAGGGATTTGAGACCATTGTAGGCTCCGACAGCGCCTGCGTCACCATGATAGGCCCGGCCTTGAACCGGCCGATTCAGGAGGGCGCGCCCTTGCACCTGGGCGCCTCCTATAAGCGAGACGGCCTGACCGCCTGTGTTCGCCGCAGCGTCTTTTCTTCCGCCGACGTTGCCCCCTACCCGGCCTATTTCCGCAACCTGGTCGAAGGCGCCTTCCGCTCGGGATTTGACGCCTATGTGAATGTCGTCCGAAACGGCCAACCGGCCAAGCATCAGGAGCAAGCCCTCATTGACTTCTTCAATGAACATACGCTCGAAGCTTTGGAGGTCGTGCGGCGACAGTTCGGCGAAGCCGCGGCCCAGCGGGTTCACACGCACCTCCATGAGACCCTCGCCGGCATCGGTCCGGGTCTGTCGCGATTGAAACCGTACACCGGCACCCACAATGCCGGCTATACGGAATGCCAGGAGTTCTACGGGGCCATCACCCTCGAATCGGACAGTCCCCTGGACGAGCAGGTCGTCACCATGCTCGACGTGGCCCTCCGCGGCCGCAGCAGCCGATGGACCGGAAGCGAGTTCGAGCCGATCCTGCCGGGCTTCGACTACTGGGTGGTGGAAGACACATTGGGCAAGTACGGGACAACCGTCAAGAACTTGACCGGCGAACTGCAACCGGATGGAGAGCTGGCGCGCGTCGTGGGCCGGATCCCCATCAACGTTCAGCGCCTCGTGGGCAACGTCGCGGAGTTTGTCCGATAAGCGGCGCCATGAGGCGCGTCTCGGTTCCCGGCTGGCATCCGAACGACGTGGAGTCCCAGTGCGCCGGCGCATCGCCAGCGCACGCGTTGCGGGCTTCGCAAAGCCGCGCGCGGAGCGCGTCTTACCGACCGACTTCGGGCGTTCGGCCGTAGCGGGCGACCCATTCAGGCGTGAGGCTCAGCCCGCTCCAATCGCCCGGATCAAGGTTGGCCTCAAAAATTTTCCGGAGCCTCGGGTCATAGGGCGCCAAGGCGTCCCAAAGCACCCCCGGCGTCCTTGCCCAATGCGGGTCGGGCTTGCCGCCGTCAATCCGCTGGAATTTTGCGTTCTTGACCTGCTGGTTCCACATGAAGTCCCGGTTGGTGGCGATGAGGCGGGCGATGTCCTCTTTCGTGAAGACCAGGCCATGCTCGTACGCGGCCTCGATCGCTCCAACATCAACCGAGTAGTACCCGCCGTTCGGGTGCACGCCCACCCAGTGCTTGAGAGTGCCATCCGGGTTGGTGTCCCAGGGCACGCCCGGATCCCAGTAGTCCCAGACGAAATACTTGCCATTCTCCCGGGGCTTCATGCGAGACCTCATCACCCGGAACCACTTCTCGGCCCGGTCCCGGTAGATCGCGTTGTGCGTCGCGTCGTACATGGCGAGCATCCACTCGGCGATGATGTTTTCCTTGTTATCCGGCAGGGAATTGCCGTCCGTGTTTCTTCGTTCATACCCATCGGTCCAGTTGCCGGTCTTGGGGTCAAGCCCGAATTGCGGAACGACCCAGACGCCGCCTTCCTTCGTCTCGCGCCAGGCGCCGCGCGAATCCCATTTCTCGAAGGTTCGTTCGGCAAGCCGGAGGTATTCCTCGGCCTTGGCGCCGTACTCTTTCTTCAGGGCCGGCATCTTGAGAATCTCGCCGGCCATCAGCGCCAGGGGGCGAAAGAACATCGCGTCACCCACCTCGACGTCCGTGTAGCGCTCCTTCTCCCCGGCGGGAAGGTAATCAAGGACGCCGCCGGACTCTTCCTTGGGCCAGCCGATGTACCCATCCGGCTCCTTGACGCCGCGCTTGATGACGGAGTCGCCCCAATCTATCAGGTGGTCCACCCATTCGCGGTCGCCCGTGGCCCTGTAGCCATAGTAGAAGCCGTTCAGGAACGGACTGACCAGCCAGCCGATCTCCTCGCCCATTTCCCGGTCGCAAGAGCGGTCCTTGCGGCTGTCACTGAGGATGTTCTGCTTCCAACGCCGCATCCACTCCTTGGCGAGCGCCGGATCCATGTTTTCTCCCCTCTGACCGGCCCCTCCTGTCGTCACGTCCTTCGTCTGGCCCTGGGCGATGGAAAAGCCGGATGGAAGAATCCACGCGAGGAGCACTCCTATCCCGATGGCCGCAAGCAGTCCGCAGATCGCGCCGCCATACAATCTATGTGGCATATTGGTCCTTTCAGAAGCGCTGCAAGGACGATGAAATTTCCCTCTCTCCGGGTAAATCGGGACATCTATGAGCAAGCCTGTCAAGTCGGAAACGGGACGATAGCGGGATTTCCCAAACATCTATTCGGCGTCGTCGGTCTTGACGCGCCAGGCGATTGAATTCGGACCGGCCCC
>Ga0181539_1001149_pt1 | contig 30210 bp, 31 predicted proteins | sample PEATcosm2014_Bin_46_FD_119767 | JGI IMG/M metagenome (GOLD analysis project Ga0181539, IMG submission 119767) | Peatland microbial communities from MTU Mesocosm Facility, Houghton, MI, USA - PEATcosm2014_Bin23_60_metaG | ecosystem: Environmental > Terrestrial > Soil > Wetlands > Peat | place... | reverse complement strand
GTCCGAGGGCCCGGTGCCCTCATTGGCCACCGTGTAGGCCAATGTGAAATTTTGGCCCGAAACCGCCGGACTCAACACCGCCACATTCGTCACCACCAAGTCCGGTGCCGTCACCGTGAACGCGACCGGAGCATTCGTGTTGTTGGCATAATTCTCGCCCGGTATGCTGTCGCCGGTGTCAGTTATTGCGATCCAATAGTAGGTGCCCGCTTGCAGTGATGGCAGCGTCTCCGTGTTGGTGTAACCGTAAGTGCCACCAGCCGCAACCGGCCCGCAGGGATTCCACTGCCACCAATAAATGCCGCTGCTCAACGTGGTATTAGTGCAAAGATAAAGCCGGTCATACCAACAGCCGTCCGCCGGCCCTGTGCCCTCATTGGCCACCGTGTAGGCCAATGTGAAATTTTGGCCCGAAACCGCCGGACTCAACACGGCCACATTCGTCACCACCAAGTCCGGTGCCGCCGCATAAACGCCGTTCGCGACTCTTACCAACAATAAGGCCACAATCGCCATATTGAGGAAAAGGCTGGTTTTCATTATTGGGACGCCAGGACTTGTACCGGTCAGCTTTGCCGCCTTGCTCCCCATAGCCGCGATCTTGTAATGGCGGCGGTTGTGTGCGAAACTTTTCCGGTGAATCGAAGCATTTCTAGAAATTGAAATGCCGCTGAAACCGCCCTCTCCGGGCGCGAACATTGCCCGACCATCGAAAGTTCACCCTTATGGAACCGACTGGCCTGAAAGTTTGATCTCATCTTTAATTCCGGCTGCCGCGCTCATTTCCCCACGCCAATACATCTGATTTACAAGACCTTGCACCCTTTCCTGTAGTGGGAGATTATGAAGGAAACCCAATCCTCTGGCTCTCCATTTCTTGTGAAAATCTAAATGTATTTTGCCCATTGCACTCGCGGGTTGTGTATCATTTGTTTGTTGCTACCGTTTCGGCTTCATGGTTTATTTTGGTAGTGTGTCAAAAGTTCTGCAAAAAGAAGAGGGTCATGGTAGCCACTGGGGTGTGTTGAATAACCCAGTTAAAAGAAAGGCAGAACCATGACCCCAAAGAGCAAAGTGACGGACGTGAAGAAAGTAACCCTGGATGTGGCGGAGATGAAGACTGTTTTGATGGAGCAGAAGGATTTTCTGGCGCCGGTGGTGCAGGAGGCGGTGCAGGCGATCCTGGAGTTGGAGATGGAGGAATGTTTGCAGGCGGGCAAATATGAGCGGAGCGCCGAGCGGGCGGGCTACCGGAGCGGGTATTACCGGCGGCGATTGATTACCAGGGTGGGAACGATCCTGCTGCGGGTGCCGCAGGATCGGGCGGGGCATTTCAGCACGCAGGTGTTCGAGCACTATCAGCGGAGCGAGAAGGCGCTGGTGGCGGCGCTGGCGCAGATGTATGTGCAGGGGGTTTCGACCCGCAAGGTGGCGGCGATTACCCAGGAGTTGTGCGGGCATGAGTTCAGCGCGTCGAGCATCAGCGGGATCACGGCGCGGTTGGACGAACAGTTGGAGCAGTTCAGCCGGCGGCGGCTGACGGAAGCCTTTCCGTATCTGGTGATGGACGCGAGGTATGAGCGGGTGCGGGAAGGCGGGGTGATTGTGAGCCGGGCGATCTTGATCGCTCTGGGGATCGACTGGGAAGGGCGGCGGCAGGTTTTGGCGGTGGAATATGCCAACCGGGAGAGCCAGGGCAGTTGGCGGGAGTTTCTCATGCAGTTGAAAGAGCGGGGCTTGAGGGGGACGCTCTTTGTGGTCAGCGACGATCATCCGGGACTCAAAGGGGCCATTGGGGAGACGTTGCCGGGGGTGTGGTGGCAACGGTGCTACGTGCATTTTCTGCGGAACACGCTGGATTACCTGCCGCGGCAGGCGGACGACGACTGTTTGCAGGAACTGCGCTGGATGTATGAGCGGCGCAACGTGGAAGAGGCGCGGCGGGATTTGCAAGCCTGGCTGGAGAAATGGGCGGCCAAATATCCCAAGCTCTGCGCCTGGGTGGAAACGAACATTGAGGAGACCTGGACCTTTTACCGGCTGCCGGTATCGCACCATAAACATTTTAAGAGCACCAACCTGTTGGAGCGGTTTAACCAGGAGATCAAGCGGCGGACCCTGGTGGTGCGCATCTTTCCCGACGAAGCCAGTTGCCTGCGGTTGGTGCGAGCGGTCGCGGCCGAGCAGCATGAGGAGTGGCTGGAAGGCAGCCGCTATGTGAATGTGGAACCATTACGCGAACAAGCCCAGCCCAAGAGAAAGGAACTGGCGAGAGCCGCATGAGATTCGACGGCGGCGCAGCGAGCTGGAGGCTCGCCGCCTGCGCCGCCTCGTTTTACCCCGCGAACTACCGTGAACATTTTGCTGAACTTGACGGACACAACTGAAATCCCGATACGGTTTTTGCCGCGGGAAGGGTGGACTGCCGCCGGAGCTCGCATCACTTTGGCAGCATGGAGGAAAACCATTCCGCAATGTTACGGAAGCCACCCTTTTTCGGTCAACTCTCGCCGCGGCTTCTAATTGGCCATTTCCACCCGGACATCCGCGCCACGCCGCGCTTGTTTAACCCCAAAAAACGGCAGTTGAGTTTTTAAAACCCTAGTAAACCACTCGTATTACTTATCTTTAACTCGATTCTCGGCTCACATCTTCTATTGTAAGACGCTCGTATGCAAATAGTTACAATTCAAGCTGCTTGGCGCTTTTTGCGCCTCCAAACTACCGTTCCAGCTTCTCTGAAACCTCCGATTTCACCGATTTCACCGATTTTTCCGGCCTTGGCGCGCGGGGCTTTCTTTCAGGCCGCCTGCCCGCTTCGGCCGATTCTCCCGCGGCCATGTCTTCCGGGCGCGCGCTCTCGGCGCGGCGATGCCCGCGCGATTCCGTCCGCGCGCGGGGTTCCTTGCCTTCGGCGGGCGCGGGCTGTGGGGCGGGCGCGGGCGCGGCCACCGGGGTGGTGCTCTCCACCCGCACCTTCAAAGTCGCCGTCACCTGCGTATGCAGGCGAAGCTCCACCTCGTGCTCGCCCAGCGCCTTGATCGGATGCTCCAGATGAATTGTCCTCTTTTCCAGCACCACGTCAAATTGCCTCTTCAACTGGTCGGCGATCATCCCGGCGGTCACCGCGCCGAACATCTTGCCGTCCTCGCCGGTCTTCACCGACACCACCGCGATCAGATTGGCCAGGCTCTTGCCCAACTCGGTCATGCTGCTGAATTCATGGGCTTCACGCTCGCCGCGCCGCTGCTTGAGCGCCTCGATGCGGCGTCGGTTGGCCGAAGTCAGCGGCACGGCCAGGCCCTGCGGAATCAGATAATTGCGGGCATAGCCGGCGGCGACCTTCACCTGGTCGGACTCTCCGCCCAGGCCCACGATGTTTTGGATGAGAATAACTTCAGTTTTTGCCATAAAATAAACAGTGTGATTGCGGGCCGCAAACAGGGGAACCGGCCTGCGGGCGATTGGTTAAAATGGAACGTCGTCGTCCTCCGGCGGCTGCGGTTCGTTCTCAGCCGGCGCTCCCTCCGTCTTGGCCGGGGCGGCGGACTTGCGGGGCGATTCCCCGGAGGGCGCGCCGCCCGCGCCTCCGCCTTCCGCGCCTTTGGAATCAATAAAGGAGAAGGACTCCAAAGTGACTTTCAATTTGGATTGTTTCTGATGCGTATTTTTGTCTTCCCAGGTGTCCAGCTTCAGACGCCCCTCAATGAGGATGGGGCGGCCTTTGCGCATGTATTGGGCGATCACTTCGGCCTGGCGGCCCCAGGCATCGACATCCACAAAAGTGACTTCCTCCTTAGTTTCCCCGCTTTCCGATTTCCAGGTGCGGTTGATGGCCATTCCCATCTTCACCACCGCCATCCCCTTGGGAGTGTAACGCAACTCCGGGTCTCGGGTGAGGTTGCCGGCCAGAATGACTTTGTTGAAATTAGCCATAAATCGGGTTAATTGGCCGCCGGGATCGCCGTCGGGATGACCGCCGGTTTGGGCGCGGCGGCCAGCGTAAAGAGCACCCGGAAAACCTCCTCGTTATTGACGAAGCGGTGGCGCAGTTTGGCGATGACCGCCGGTTCGCACTCGAAGAGGATATTCACATAATAGCCCGTGGTGTGCTTGCGGTCGGCCACGCGGGTGAACGTCTTCTTGTCCATCTTCTGGATCGTTTCCACCTTGCCGCCGGCGGCGGTGATTTCCGCCGAGATTTTGTCAATCATGTCCTTGACGGTCTCCTCCCGGCCGGCGGTGTTTAATATGAATAATCCTTCGTAACGTTTCACTCTTTTCCTTTTGGCAGCGGCGCCGGCGCGGCGCCGTTAAATTGGTTCATCGCTTCTTTAATCCCCGCGCTCAGCCAGCATTCCACTTGCCGGCCCGCGCGGCTCAAAACTTCTTCGACCATTTCCTCTTCCGGGCCGGCAAACCGGCCCAGCACATAATGAGTTATCTGGCGGCCATCGTCCTGCCGCCGCCCGATCCCCAGCCGCAGCCGCGGATACTCCCGCGTGCCCAAATGTTGCTCCACCGATTCCAGTCCGTGATGCCCGCCGCTGCTGCCTTCGGCGCGCAACCGGATTTGCCCCAACGGCAAATCCGCGTCATCCACCACCACCACCATCCGCGCGGCCGGCAAATGATAATATCCGCCCAACGCCGCCACCGCTTCCCCGCTGGCGTTCATAAACGTCTGCGGCTGGCACAAAACAACCCTCGTCCCGCCCCGCTCCACCCGCGCCAGGCGCGCGTGGAACCTCTTCTCCACCGTCCAGGACGCCCGCCAGAGAGCGGCCAGCCGCGCCACCATCATAAAGCCGATATTATGCCGCGTGCCGGCATATTCCCGCCCCGGATTCCCCAATCCCGCAATAAGATACAAATTCTCCATGCGGCGCGCGCTTCGAGCATGGCAACGGCCCACCTGACCGGCCCCGGCCGGGGTGTTGCGCTGCCGCCAAAATTATCTCCTCTTTTCCTGCCTCTTCTCGCCTTTCTTTTCCCAGGCTTTTTCCACCACGGGAGCCGCCTTCTCTCCCGGCTTGACCGCTGCGGCTTTCTCGCCCGGCTTGAGAGCCGGAGCCTTCTCGCCCGGCTTTAGGGCCGGGGCCTTCTCGCCTGGCTTGAGGGCTGCGGGCTTTTCGCCCGGCTTGAGGGCCGCCTCTTTCTCCGCCGGCTCGGCTTCCTCTTCGGCGCCCTCTTCCTTCTTCTCCTTGATCATTTCCACTTCGCCAACCGTCGCGGTGGCTGCTTCAAGCACGGCCGCCTCCTGGGCCTCCGTGATCGGCGCGGCCACGGAGAGCACGGAAATATCCTTGTCCCCGATAATTTCCACGCCGGGCGGCGGCTTGATGTCCCCGATGTGAATGGCCTGACCGATTTCCAAATGGCTGACATCCACGACGATGGTCTCCGGCAGATCCTTGGGCAGCGCGCGAACTTTCAACTTGAAAAGAACGTGCTCCAGCGTGCCGCCGCCGGTCTTCACGCCGGCGGCTTCTCCGGAGCCGTTGACCGGCACAGTCAGGGTCACCTTCTCATCTTCCGCCACCTCATGCAAATCAATGTGCAGCACTTGACTGGACAAAACGTGGTGCTGGATTTCCTGGATGATCGCCAGCCGTTTGGGCTTGGCGTCCCCCTGGACGGCGAGATCCAGCAGCACATTCTCCGAGGCGGCGCTGTGGATGACGTCCCGGATGTCCTGGAGGTTGATTTCCAGGCTTTGGGGCTTGTTTTGCCGTCCATAAATGACGGCGGGGACGCGGCCGGAGGCGCGCAGGGTTCTGGAACCGGCCCGGCGGCCAAGGGTTCGCGGAAAAGCGTTTAACGGGACAGATTTCATCGTATCACCATTTTATACCACATTCTTTAACACTAAATAACACTATTTCACACTGCGGCGGCGGACACCAGTTTAACTGGTCCGCCCCCCCTTGAATTCAAACAACGAAGTGACCGACGAATTGCAGTTAATTCGCTTGATCGCTTCGCCCAACAGCCCGGCCACCGACAGGGTGGTTATTTTCAGCCCATCAATGTGGGGGCGTAGGACAGTATCAGTAGTTATTAATTCGTCAATGGCAGATTTTCGGAGCCGTTCGATGCCCAGATCGTTCAAGATGGCGTGGGAGACGCAGGCGATGATTTTTTTGGCCCCTTTTTTCTTCAGCAAGGCGGCGGCGTTGGAGAGGGTTCCAGCGGTTTCCGTCAGGTCGTCCACCAGGAGGACGTTGTGGCGGCGGATTTCTCCGATGACGGCCATGGACTCGATCTCGCTGGCGCTTTTGCGGCGCTTGGCGACAATGGCCAGCCCGGCTTCCAGGACTTGGGAATAGGCATGGGCCATTTTCAAGCCGCCGACGTCGGGGCTGACGACGACCAGATCGGGAATGTGCTTCTGCTTCAAATATTCGTACATGACCGGAGCGGCATAAAGATGGTCCACGGGGATGTCAAAAAAGCCCTGAATCTGCTGGGCGTGGAGGTCCATGGTGAGGATACGGTTGGCGCCGGCGGCGACCAGGAGGTTGGCGACCAGCTTGGCGGTGATGGGAACGCGAGGCTGGTCTTTGCGGTCCTGTCGGGCGTAACCGTAAAAGGGGAGAACGGCCGTGATGCGGGAGGCGCTGGCGCGGCGCACCGCGTCCATCATGATGAACATCTCCATCAGGTAATGGTTGGTGGGCGGGCTGGTGGACTGGACGATATAGACGTCCTCGCCGCGGACATTTTCCTCGATTTTGACAAAGGTTTCGCCGTCAGGAAAGGAGCTGACGCTGCATTTGGCCAGTTCCATGCCGATGGAGGCGGCAATGCTTTTGGCGAGCGGAATGTTGGACGTGCCGCAAAAAATTTTCACAGGTATTTGGCTTTGCTCAAGAAATGAGAACCCCCGTTGAAGGCGGTTCCATTGTGGCGGCAATGTAACAATTTGGGCGGGTGATGCAAGCATATTGCGCGGAAAAGTGGCGGGCCGAGCTGGACGGGAAAGGAAACGGGACGGGATCGGAAGTTTTGGGGGTTAAACGGCGAGAGAAAAAAACGGAGAAATCGGAGAAATCGGAGTTTTCGTAGCAGGCATGGAATCTCGATCAAAGAACTCTAGATAAGGTTTGCTTATCAATAGAGAAGGCGGAATTGTATACAGGCAGATCATCGGCTTAAAGCCGGATAGTGAATTCAGGGGGAGATTGGAAATTGCCGGGTACCGCACCAACACCAGTGTTGTATTCAAACCTTAGTTGCCGGCCGCGCGCAAATGGGGGTTCTGGGTCTGAAATTGATTGGCGCTTCGATCTGGTGTGTGGCAGTATTTGGGAGGCATAAATAGCGCCTGCGAAGGTCGGGTTGCAGGCGCTGGATTTGCGAGCGCCCCTGTACCTCAAATGGATAGAGGAGCGGTTTCCTAAACCGTCCATCCCGGTTCAATTCCGGGCGGGGGTACCATTTCCAGACGAAAAGTGCTCTTGTGGCCTTTTTTCCCAAAAAAGGCGGATGACCAACATGATCACCTGGACCATTTCGTGAAGACCTGGAAACAACAGCCTCAAACACCTGTTGGACTGCTCGGAGGCGGGGAAAGTTTCATGATTCCCGCGTTTGGCATGACTTCCAGCGGTGCAATGTGGCGAGCAGCCCGCGAGCGATTCAGCCAATCTTTTCCCAGATGGTCTTGACCGGCTGGAGCGAGATTTCGTTGATGCGTGCCCGCAGGTTTTGAACGTGCGGGGTCTTGTCGTGGGCTTGGTGATGGGCCTTGCTCGCCCAGTTCTCGTAAAACAGAAATTTCGACGGATCGTCTGGCGCAGTGTGCAGGTCGTAATTAAGGCAGCCAGCCTCTTTGCGCGTGGGGGCGAGCATTCCGGTCAACAGGGCGCGTAATTCAGCCTCCTTGCCCGGACGCGCTTGAAATGTGACAACGAGGGTCAAAGTTTTTGAGTTCATGAATTCATTTACTGGTAATACCATAGCGAACGGTGATGTTTGACGAGCAGTAGTGAACCACGCCGGGCCGGGATGTCAACCTGGAAGGCGGGATTGGAAAGTCCGGTGGGATCAACCCGCCCCAAAAGACAAACCCCGCCGTAATGCCGTGTATCAACGTCTCCTTTGAACTATTTTATGAAAGAGAGAGCCGAGTCGGTCGTTTGCGACTTCCATTGAAGGCGTGCCGGCAACAACCGAGGTTAAGGCTCTTTATGGATTCATTTCCGGTTCAAGGATCATGTTGATAATCACGAACATGGCAGGGTAAAGGCTTTAAAAAATCACAATCCGATTTGTGCCGTGAAACTCGATCAGATGCAGCGCGCAGGCGAGATGAACAACTCCTTTGGCCCTGCGTTTGCCGAAAGTGTGGTAAACACCCGCTACGAAATCGCCGAAGGTCAATGGCTGTGTTTTGGGCCGGACTTTGCAGTGGGAGATTGGCTCAATTTTCATAATGCGATTATCATGCAACCATATGAGCAAGTGGCGTGCCATGCCCGGATTTGAGACAAACCTTTTCACGCCCAGATCATCGCTGCCAAGGTTTCTCCTGAGGATTATTATTCTGCTCCACCCAGCCCCACCAGCTCATTGATTCCACGAATGAACCGAACCATGACCAGATTGGGCAGAAAACTCCATTGGCAGAGCGTTCTGAGAACAGGGACAGCCACTCCCTCGCATCTGCATGGTCCTCCTTCGATCCGCCGACCAGATCCAGCTTTCGTCCAGCCGTTTGACCAGTTTCGCCCCTCCCCATATGGCAATTGCCTCGCCCGCGCTTATATTATAATGAAGTTGGCGACCCTAAGGGGAGTCGAACCCCTGCTACGACTAAAGCCTGCTAATCTCCGTTTTACATAGGTAAAGTGACAATGTTGAATGGGCTTGACAACCTTGCACGTTGCCACTATCGTTGCCACACTATGGCAAGCATACGAAAAAAAGACCGTTCCCCGTTCTGGTTTGCGTGTTACACGCTGCCAACGGGCACCCGAACACAACGCAGCACCGGCGCCACAGATCGCCGTACAGCACAACGCATCGCCAACAAGCTGGAGGATGCTGCCCGCGAAGCATCGGCTGGCCGGTTTGTTGAATCCAAAGCCCGGAAAGCCATCGGGGACATCTACGCAATGGCTAACGGCGAACCGCTCCAAAGCTCCACCGCGGGCGACTTCTTGGACAGTTGGCTCAGGCGCAAGGAGATCGAGGCTGGGCCAAAGACCCTCGTGAAGTACAGGTCCATTGCAGTGCAGTTCAAAGACTTTCTTGGCGGCAAGACAAAGCGCGACATCGGCAGCATCACGGCGGCGGACATTACCGGCTTCCGCGACCAATTGGCTGCCCGCCTCTCTGTCGGCACTGTGAATGTCGGCGTCAAGATTTTGCGCTCTGCGTTCGCCCAGGCACGCCGCGACGGGCTGGTTGACGTGAACGAAGCGGAGCGCGTGAGCCTGTTAAAGCGCCGCAATGACCGTTTTGAGCGGCGCCCATTCACCCTCCCAGAATTAAGGCGGATATTGGACGTTGCAGACGATGAATGGCGGGGCATGATCTTGTTTGGACTTTACACCGGGCAACGCCTTGGCGACCTCGCGGGCTTGACGTGGAGCAACATTGATCTGCAACGCGCAGAATTGCTCATGGTGACGGGCAAGACTGGCCGGCGGCAAATAATCCCGCTGGCACCCCCTCTCCTGCGTTATGTCGAGAAGTTGCCGACGAGTGACAGCCTTGACGCCCCGCTTTTCCCCCGGACTTATGCAACATTGCAACGCCATAAACACGTAGGCAATCTCAGCAACGAGTTTTACAACGTGCTTGTCTCCGCCGGGCTGGCAGTCAAACAGACACATAAGGCCACCGGCAAAGGACGGTCTGCGATGCGGGAGCAAAACCCGTTGTCATTTCACTGTCTCCGGCACACCGCGACAACGCTCTTGAAGGCGGCTGGCGTGAGCGAGTCTGTCGCAATGGAATTTGTCGGACACGATTCCGCTTCCGTGTCCCGCTCGTACACCCACATTCCCACCGAAGCACTAAAACTGGCCGCCGACAAGCTGCCAGACGTGACGCAACCAGCATGAGCGAGCCGATTGCCAGTCAATCAAAGGAGTTTTGCGAACTGCGACAAGAATTCATCGCGTGGAAGCGGACACAGGCGCATTGCAAGTTCATGTTGGCCGCAAATCTGGTTGAATACGTCGGGAAAAAAACTGCTAAAGCGTGGTATCAAAAATACGGGTTGAAACGCATGAACGATTATTTTGCCGCCTTGAAAAAGGCAATGGGGGACAACATCTTCCGCATTGCTGGTCTGCACAAACGCATCAACAAATATCACGGCAAGGAGAAAGAAAGCGTCATCGAGTTTTATTGGATCAGGCGATCCACGGAAGCGGCTCGACAACTGGCAAAATTTAGATCATTCGGTGTAGGCGCTGCCCTGCAAAGAGGAGATGAAAAGCGATTTTTGACGGATGGACTCGAAGGCATGTTTTGGGCCAATCCACGCAAGGCTGGCGAGGTAAAAAACCATTTAGCAGACTTCTTTTATGCGCGCAAGGATTTTGGTTTTGTGGGGCGATTGCAGGGAATCCCCAAAGATCAGCCGACTGATATTCTTCCTTCCAAGACGGATGGAATTGAGGAGTTTCTGCTGCGGCATTGGGATACTCCATTTTGCGACAAATCAGGACAGCAATTACCTCCTCTGTGTTATTACACTGACGATGCTCTTGTCGGTGCCATCCAAATCGGTTTCAAATGTACATTCTTAACCGCAGATACCCTCCGCAAAATGTGGAAGCGGCTTGGTTTGATAAAAGCAAAGAAGTCTCCACGTCAGATTGTGAGCTTTAAGGTGAAGTCGTCCTGATTTGTCAAGGACATTCTCTGGACAGTTACGGAAATGGGTTGTCCACCAACTTCGCTTGCCGCCCTCCGCAATGCCCGCTTCAATCGTGACCATAGTAAGCGGTGGTGCGCGATTTGACGCCCCACCAAAACGACAGTCACGATATGAGCAACGAAACTTTCGAGCCGGTTGAACCGGGAAATTGCGCGGGCGTAATGCCGGAATTCGGACGCATGGCCGACGTGCGGCATCTTTTCGGGATTCGGCGCGGGACCGCCTACAATCTGCTCGCCGATGGAAAGATCAAGGGGGTACTCCTGCGTGTGCGCGGCCAGAAATCCGGCGTCAGGCTTATTAACCTGGCCAGTGTTCGCGCCTTCATCCACCAGCAGAGCAACATCGCGCAATGAAACCTTTAGCAATGAATTTTGAGAACACGCCGAAAGCTGACTGAAACGGCGTCGAGTTAGGACAGGCCAAACGCGAAAGCGAAGGCAGCCACAGGGCGGTAATACTGAGCCTCGTAAATCAACACAGCGACGGATGGCGTAGGAATATCGTAATTGAAGCCATGACCGTCATCGGGCGAAAGCCCGGAGAATCTTGCCTGTCGGGTTTACAGGATGACCGCAACCCGCCAGCAGCGGCAGGGCAAGATAATGGTATGCGGAACCCAAACGGATTCCTGAACGACGGGCAGCCGCGTTCGCTGAAACATGCCACTCCTTGAATCAGGGAGTGGTGTCGTTTCCAGCCGTTGTCCTGCCTCCGGGCAATCGCGTTCTGCGGATCCCCCCGCCACCGCCTCATCGTGAACGGAAGTGTGGGGGTCATACTGGATTCCTTCCATCCTCACCTGCCGGGCCTGTAACCACCGGCATTGGCTCATGGAAACACCCCCTGGCTTTGACCATGTGCCGCCGTTCATGCTGTACGAATCCGACGCGCCGGAGTCTTGATGAAAGTCCCAATCCAACAGAGGCTTACGCTCAAATCTCCGAAAGGCGCGAATTCTGCCATTCGTGGACATAAGTAAGTGCCGTAAGTTTGGCGTGAGAAATTGAACTTAATCCACTTTCCGGCTAAAATGCCTTGCCAGACTCCGCTAATGTCTCCCAACTCACCCTGACATTGGGCGGTGGTGGACGGCTGCATGGCTGCCTTGACGGCGCCAGCCGGGGGCGGTGTAGCAACCGCGCGGCCAACAGCCGTCCCCTTGTGCGCCCGTGTGTTGAAATGAGCTTATGAGCAGAATGCGAATCCAAGACCAGTTCGAGCACGCCTTGACCAAGACTGGGCGTCTAATGAGTGCCTCCCGGCGTTGGCAGCTTCGCCAGCGGAGCCGGGGCCGATGCCGTGTTTGCTCCGAACCCCTTGTAACGAAAAACTACTGCCAGAGGCACGCGGAACTGGAGCAGGCGGGTTTCCGGGCACGCCCCCTGCGCTGGCGCCAGTACCGGGCATGGCGGCGGCGACAGGCCGCGATCCGCGCCAAGAAATTCACCGTTGGCTTCCCGATTTACATTGGCTGGCGATTTGCAGCCAAGGGGCGAGGCGAGTAACGACAGACGCAACTGCGGGATCAACTTGCCTGCGGGCGATTCGACCCAGGCAATCAGCCCAAAAAAGCCTTGCAGCCGCCCCCGGCATGGATTCACGATGGCCGAGTCAAATTGTGAACATTATGTAAGAAACCCATGAGCGAAGCCGATTATATCAAATGTCCCTGCCTCCACTGTGGGCAGCAGATTGAATTTCCCGCGTCGGCAATAGGGGACACCGTTCAATGTGCGTACTGTAGCAAACAGACAATGCTCCACCAGCCAGCGGCAGGAGCGAGCGAGCCGCGCCCGCAACCCCCGGCCCCGCCGAAAATGCCTTCGCCGGTCTATGGTGCCAAATTGAAGGTTGCGATTGATGCCGGGCCAGCCCCCCGGAAAACGCCTTCCCCAATCCATGTCTCCCTACCGATTCATCCGGCACAAGCAACGCCAGAATCGCCCTCACCTACGATCATGTTCAACTGCTCGCATTGCGGCCAGTCTATCGAAATCCTGGCGGTGAGGCGCGGCGAGACAGTTCAATGCCCAACCTGCGCGGCGTTGATAGTGGCTTGCCCCAGTGAAACCAAGCCGACAGCCGCCGCCCCGCTGAAATCGCCTTTACGAATGTATGTCCCTGGGCCAATTCATGCGGCAAGGGCAACGAAGCCAAAATTGCCCTCAGCTATGGCTCAGGTGGCCTGCCCAGAAACCGACAGGCGAATTCTCCCGGCTTTCTTGCTTTTGCTGCTCTTTGGCCCTTTCGGCGCCCATGCCTTTTATGCCCGACGCAAATGGCGGGGCATCGCGTACCTTGCTGTGACCGGATGCCTAATGGTGGCTACACTCTGGCGGGCCTCCTCAGACGCTTACGTTGAATATACTGTCAGGCGATTCAGCGGGAAAATTGGCGGCGATTACCTCGGATCCTCCTACTGGGACTCGGAAACTTTGCGCATTCCTCTAAGCGATGAACATTCCCAAAACGCAATGGCCCCTTTTGGAGACCAACAGGACGCGGCAAACCAGTGGCAAGCTGGCCGGGTGCTTAGCCAGGAGACGGCGAACCACTTCCAAACTGACGGGCCGCATGAGGACAAAGCTGGCGACCTTTCATGGCCTGGAAAGTCGCCACAACCTGATGTGGTGGCAGAACTGGTAGAACAAGACCACCATTTTATCGAACACGCACTCAATCAGAAACAAATCAGTGAGGTGCTTCCTTTCATCCAGCCGTTATTCGTGATTATCCTCGGTGTGCTGCTAATCGGCGATCTCATCCGAATCATCACCGGCAGTTTCAGAGATGGCAATGGCGCGAAACTTTCAAGGTGGACTTAACTGACGAATGAATGAGCCACAAGAATTCCTTACGTGTCCCTGCCTCCAGTGCGGGCAGAATTTGGAATTCCCCGCCGATGGGTTGGGCACGGAAATCGAATGCCCGACGTGTCATCAACAGACGATGCTCCACCGGACAGTGGCACAACCAACGGAACCAGCCGCGCCTCCCCCGCGGCCTCCTCCCCCGCCGATACGGCCAGTTCCTCAGTCGGTGCGGGAGTCGCCCATCAATCCCAATTTGCAACTGTGTCCGGCATGTCAGCGTCAGGTAAGCCACGAAGCGGATATTTGTCCGCATTGCGGGCATCCCATTAAGCGCGGACTTCTCGGTAAGGCTGGGACGGAGCGAGTTGTGAACGTCGGATGCCTCATTATCATCTTGGTCTTTCTAGTTTTGGCCTACCTTGGGTCTTGTTCTGGCCTGATGAGAGGTGCATTTTGAATGCCGCTTCCACAAGCTGAACAATCGAACGAGGAGCTTTACCTGAACTGCTATTGCCGACACTGTAACCAGCGAATGGAGTTTTCCCCGCATGGCGTTGGAATGACCATCAATTGCCCCACCTGTGGATTGACCACCGTGTTGTACGACGCCAAGGGGCGCTGAAAAAACGGATGCGAATAACCCCTGTACTGCCCTTGCGATTTCCGGCTTTGGTTGGCTGTAAACCCCCGCCCCGGTCAAGCCGCCCGCCAGATCGGTCATGCCCGCCTCGATCAAGCCGGGCGGCCAAAGTCTCCACGATGCCCGTATTTCGCGCCAGCTTGCCCTTGGTGCTGCGTTTCGGAGCTTGGACGGGATACAACATCTTGGGCGGGCCAACACACCTTGCACCGCTTCTTGCGGCGCTTTCCTTGTGTCGTGACAACCTTGAACTGGCTTGGAATTCGTTGGTTTTGTTGCCACTGGATGTTGCCACTGGCGTTGCATGTGTTGCAAGTGCTTGATAATGAGTGTGGCGACCCTAAGGGGAGTCGAACCCCTGCTACCGCCGTGAAAGGGCGGTGTCCTAACCACTAGACGATAGGGTCACCGAAAGGTGGCGCAATATACGGCCTGGCGAACGCTTGTCACGGCAATTTTATCATTCGCCACGGGGGCATCCTGCCCGATCCGGGCTCTCCTATTTGAAGAACGGCGCAAATTTGGCTTTTCCCATGGAAGACTTTGGGTTGTAATAGGGGCGATGCAGTGGGAAAAAATCAGCATAATCGGGGCCGGCCTGTTGGGCGGCTCGCTTGGGCTGGCCATCCGCCAGCGCAAGGTGGCGGCAAAGGTTCACGCATTGGTCCGCCGGCCTGAGAGCATCGCCGAATGCCAGCGGCTGGGTGTGGCCAACCTGGCGACGCAAAACATGAAGGAGGCGGTGGATCGGGCCGATTTCGTGGTGCTTTGCACGCCGCTGTCCCAAATGCGCGAATTGGCCGCGCAAATGCGGCTGTATTTGAAACCCGGCGCGGTGGTGACGGATGTCGGCAGCGTCAAAGCCGGAGTGGCCCAGGAACTGGAACCGCTGCTGCGCGAGTTTCACGTCTCTTTTGTGGGGAGTCATCCGATGGCCGGCTCGGAAAAAACGGGCCTGGGCGCCGCCCGCCCCGACCTGTTCAACAACGCCATCTGCCTGGTCACGCCCACGGCGCAATCGCCGGTGGACGCGGTTTGCGCGGTGCAGAATTTTTGGAAGGCGATCGGGGGATGGCCCGTTCGGATGACCCCGGAATTGCATGACGATCTGGTGAGCCGTTCGAGCCATTTGCCGCACGTGGTGGCGGCGGAACTGGCCAATTATGTGCTCAGCCCGGCCCACCCCAGGGAGCAGGCGCTGGTTTGCGCCAGCGGCTTTCGCGACACCACGCGCATCGCGGCCAGTTCGCCCGAGATGTGGAGGGACGTGGTGCTGGCCAACCGCAAGAATTTGGGCCGCGTACTGGGCGTTTTTATCGAGGACCTCCAGGAATTCCAACTTGCCCTGGAGCGGGAGGACGTCCACGCCATCGAGGAGTTTTTCACCAAGGCCAAACAGCGGCGCGAACAATGGCGCGCCCACTCTCCCGCCATGTCGCCGGAATAACGGCCGGGAAAGAAAAGCGAGGATGCCCCTGCCTGAACTTATTGAGATTGTCCCGCCGGCCCAGCCCGTTGCGGCCAACATCACGGTGCCCGGTTCCAAGAGCCTGACCAATCGCGCCTTGGTCCTTGCGGCGCTGGCGGACGGCCAAACCACGCTGCGCGGCGCGCTGTGGAGCGAAGACACGCAGGTGATGGTGGAGAGCTTGCGCCGGCTGGGTTTTCAAGTGGCGGTGGAGGAGGAGGGCCAGGAATCGTGCAACCGGACGCTGCTGGTGGGCGGGGAGGGCGGCCAAATTCCCAACGCAGGGACCGCCGGGCATCCGTTGGAACTTTTTGTGGGCAACGCCGGGACCGCCGCCAGATTTTTGGCCGCGCTGGTTTGTTTGGGCAAGGGCGTTTTTCGCCTCCAGGGAACATCGCGGATGGGAGAACGTCCGCAGGCCGGCCTGTGCCACGCCCTGCGCCAATTGGGGTACCGGATTGATTCGGAGAACAACCGTCTGCCGATGGACATTTTTGGGACCGGGCCGCGGCGGGCCGCCGCCTGCCAGGTGAGCATTGAGGAGAGTTCGCAGTTTGCCTCCGCCCTGCTGCTCTGCGCGCGGGCGGGCGGCTGGAAAGTGGCCGTGGCAGGAGACAACCCTGAGGAAGCCCCGTATGTGGCCATGACGCGACGGCTGGTGGAATGCTTTCCCGCGCGGGGCGGCCGGTTTGAAGTGGAACCCGACGCCTCGAGCGCCAGTTACTTTTGCGCCGCGCAATGGTTGCTGCGGCCCGGCAGCTCGATCCAGGTCGCGGCCTTCCCAGCCTCCCGATGGCAAATTGACGCGGCGTTTCCGGATTATCTTCCGTTGCCCGGGGAGATTTCGCGGCGCGCCCAACTGGGGGACAGCATCATGACGGCGATGATCCTGGCGCCCTTCGCCGCGGCTCCGGTAAAGTTCACGCACCTGGAACGGCTGCGCCTGCAGGAGTGCGAACGCGTGGCGGCGATGCGCGCGGCATTGACCCGATGCGGCGCAAAAGTGATCGAAGAACAGGAAAACCTGACCATCTTCCCAGCCGCGGAAGAACTGCGCGGCGCGGAAATCGAAACCTGCGACGACCATCGCATGGCCATGTGCTTTGCGATTCTGGGGTTGAAAATTGCCGGGATTAAAATCAAGAATCCTGCCTGCGTGAAAAAATCATTCCCGGACTTTTTCCAAAAGCTGGCGGCCCAGCCGCCCGGCGGCTTGGGCGCGGCGGTGTGCCAGGCGCCCGCCGGACGGCCCTTGTCGCTGGAGGAGTTATTCGCCAACTAACTTGAAAACGGCCAACATCGTCATCGCCATTGACGGCACGAGCGCCTCGGGCAAGAGCACCAACGCCAGGCGGGTCGCCCGCGAGTTGGGCTATATTTATGTGGATACCGGGGCGATGTATCGCACGCTGGCCTGGCAGGCCTTGCGCCAGGGCGTGGACCCCCAGAACGCCAAAGCGGTGGCCGCCCTGAGCCGCAAATGGAAAACGTCCCTGCAATGCGTAGACAAGCAGGCGATTCTAAAAGTGGACGGTTATTATCCAGAAAAGGAAATCCGCACGGCCGAAGTGAGCGCCGCGGTGCCGCACGTGGCTGCGGTTCCGTCGGTGCGCGCCTGGATGAAGGCGACGCAGAGGGCGTGCCTGAAATTTGGCAATCTGGTGATGGAAGGCCGCGACATCGGCAGCAATGTTTTTCCCGAGACGAATTTCAAGTTCTACCTCGACGCCAGCCTCCAGGCCCGCTCGGAGCGACGCGCCGCCGAGGGGGTGAACGAGAATCTCGCTGTGCGCGATCAGCGCGACAGCCAACGGGCGGTCGCGCCGTTGATGATCCCGCTGGGGGCCCGGATCATCAACAACTCGCAATTGACCCCCGAGCAGACCAGCCAGCTGATCCTTGATGAAGTCAAAAAGAAATTAAGCCAGCCGCGGGTCCGTCCGCCGCAATGAACGCCAGTTACCGACTCGGCTGGCTCTGCTTCCGCGGCCTCTTCACGGTGTGGTTCCGCTGGCGTTGTTGGAATCCCGAACGGGTCCCGCGGACCGGCCCGGTGATCCTGGCGTGCAACCATGCCAGTTACCTAGATCCGCCGCTGGTGGGGGCGGGCGTCAACCGGCAAATTCATTTTCTCGCCCGGCAGTCTCTCTTCCGCGTCCCGGTTCTGGCCGCCCTCTTGCGCTCCTGGAAAGTGGTTGCCGTGGACCGCGACGGCGGCACGGGCCGCGGCTTCAAAGCCATTCTGGATCGTCTGGCCAGCGGAGGGGCCATCCTCCTGTTCCCGGAAGGCACACGCACATCCGACGGCCAATTGCAGCCCGCCCGTTCCGGGATTGGTCTGGCGGTGATAAAATCCGCCTCTCCGGTTGTGCCCGCGCGGGTCTTCGGCACCTTTGCCGCCTATGGAAAACATCGAAGCTGGCCCCGCCCGCGGCAGGTGACTGTCAAGTATGGCCAAGCGCTCGCCTTCACCGGCTTGCGCGCCGAGGCCGGTGACTGTTCAAAGGCGCGGCTCAAGGAGATTTATCAGCAAGTGGCCGATGAGATCATGGCCGCCATCGCGAAGCTGGAACCGAAGGAAGATCAGGCCGCCCTCACGGAAGTTTCAAGCCGGCGATCTTGAGGGCGTAAGCATAATCGCACGGTTTGTCCGCAGGCATATTGACCTTGAGGCCCTCAGCGTCCTGCGTGAACTCCAAAGCGCCGTTGTGACCCAGCAGTTCGACGCTCGTGATCTTGTCAACCCCGGGCGCGCCCGTGGCAAGCGAGGCGACCGTGGCTTGCCCGCCGGGCCAGCCCAGGGCGATGGCGTAGAGAGTGCCGCCCTTGGTGGTGAAACGATACGTCTGGCGGGCGGCGCCTGGCCCTTCGCCAAACTTGGTCCAGGGACGGGTGGCGTAGATGGCGTCTCCATTCACCTGGAGCCACTTCCCGATATTGAGCAGCAGTTGCTGCTGGTTGTCGGGGATCGTGCCGTCGGCCTTGGGCGAAATATTCAGCAGCAGTCCGCCGTTCTTGCTGACGTTGTTGATCAGGTTGCGCACCACGCCGTCGGGCCGGGCGATTTCCGGGTGCTCCGGGTCGGCGGTGTAGCCAAAGCGGTAGAGCACCGGATCATCCACCTGCCAGGGGTAATCGGTCAATTGGGCGGGCGCGCGGCTCATCCGCTCGTAGTCCATCAGGCTGCCGGCCAGAAACGCCGAGTCCTTGGTGCTCAAGGAGACCTGCTTGCCCCAGGCCTTGGCGCGGTTGTAGTAGTAGGCCGCGACCTTGAGCTTCAACGGGTCAAAGATGCGGCCGTTGACGCCGTTGTCAAACCAAAGTATATCCGGCTGGTATTTGTCTATCAGTTCAAAGTTCTTGGCCACCCACAAGGTGAGGAACTTCTGGAGATCGCCGGGCTTGTAGCGGTTGGCCACGCTGTAGAAATCCGCCCAATCCGGGTCGTAGAGGTCGTTGGTCTGGAGGCTGGGGTTGATGCGCACGAAGGTGTAATGCTCGATGCTGTGGTTGGAGACGCCGAATTTCAACCCCTTGGCCCGCACGGCCTTGCCCAGGTCGCCAATGAGATCGCGCCTGGGTCCCATCAGCTTGGCGTTGTATTTGTTGTAGGCGCTGTCCCAAAGCGAGAAACCATCATGATGCTCGGCGGTCGGGACCACGAATTTGGCGCCGGCTTTCTTGAACAAATCGGCCCAGGCGTCGGGGTCCCACTGGGCGGCGGTGAACATGGGAATGAAATCCTTATAGCCGAACTTGTCCTGCGGGCCAAAATGTTGCTGGTGCCACTGAATGGCGGCTGCGTCGTTATACATGTGCAATTCGTACCACTCGCTGCCGTGGGCGGGGACCGCGTAGAGGCCCCAGTGCATCATGATGCCAAACTTCGCGTCCCGCCACCAATCGGGCACCTGATAGTCGGCCTTGATCGAGTCCCACTCCGGCTTGACGGGGCCATCGGGGAGTTGCGGATCGGCCGCGGCGGCGGCGGCGACAATTTCAGCCGTCGCCTGCGGACCGCTTTGGGCGCGCGCGGATACTTGCCAGGCCAGCACCGCCGCAAGGAAGACGGATGCCGCGAGAAAGCGGCGATTGAGATTGTTGGTCATATATGATTTGTGGACTGTAATGCCGACCAATTCAATATCATCTTGAAACCGGATTGGAAAGATGGCAAAATGGGAACATGAAACAGTTCACAGCAATCATCCATCAAGGCGAGCCGAACGAAGGCGGTTTTTGGGCGACCTGCCTGGAAGTCCCTGGGGCCAATGGACAAGGGGAAACCAAGGATGAGTGTCTGGCCAACTTGGCGCAGGCGGTTCAACTTCTGCTGGACACTGGACGGGAAGAAGCCTTCCGTCTGGATCCACAGGCAGAGACGGCGGAACTCTTGCTGGCATGAAACGCCGGGCATTGCTCGGCCATTTGCAGGAACATGGCTGTACGCCCTTGAGAGAAGGAGGCAGCCATTCGATTTGGAGAAACCCCCAGACAGGCCGCAACGAAGCCATTCCCCGCCACAACGAAATCAAGAAACATCTGGCGCGCTCCATCTGCCGCAACCTTTCCGTTCCAGTGCCGCCGGGCGATTAATGGAAACAAAATGAGTGGCGGCGGTTGGGGTGCGGCGGATTGTCAGGGGGCACCGCCACGAGCTTGCCCTTTCATTTTCTTCCCTCACTTCCCCAGGGTTTCCGCAATCGCCTCGCGCAGCGCGCCCACCATTTTTTGCGCCTGGGCTTTCGTCGTGCAATACGGGGGCATCAGCACGATCACGCTGCCCACGGGGCGGGTCAGGACTCCGCGCCGGGCCATCGCCTCGCAGACGCGAATGCCGGCTTGCTCGCGCAGTGGGAAAGGTTCACGCGTCTTCCAGTTCCTCACCAGTTCCACCCCCGCCACCAATCCAACTTGCCGGATGTCGCCGACGTTGGGCAGGGGCCACAAGGTCGGCAATTCCTCCCGCAATGCCGCTTCCAGCGTCCGCGCCGCCGCCGCGCAGGAGGGCGACTCCAGCAGTTCCAGGCTCGCCAGCCCGGCGGCCGTCCCAAGCTGGTTGGCCGTGAAACTGTGGCCGTGGAAAAATGTTTTGAACTCCTCGTATTCCCCCAGAAACGCGGCAAAGACCTCCCGCGTGGTCAGCGTGGCGCCCAGCGGCAGATAGCCGCCCGACAGCCCCTTGGCCAGCGCCACGTAATCGGGATGCACATTTTCTTTATGACAAGCCAGCAGGCCGGCGGGATTGGCCGTCGCGCGGCCAAACGCGGTCATCACCTCGTCGGCAATCAATTGCGCGCCGTGGCCGCGGGCGATTTCCGCCGCCCGCCGCAGCCAGCCCGCGGGCTGGGGGATCATGCCCGCCGCGCCCTGGATCAGCGGCTCAAAAACAAACGCCGCGCAAGCGCCGCCTTTTTTTTTCCGCGCGGCGAATTGTTCCTCCACCTTCCCGGCGCATTCCCAATGGCACTTGCGGTATTCCCGCGCGTCCGCCCGCTCCGGGCGCGCCCGATTGAACGGGCAGCGATAACAGTACGGGGACATCACCTTGCCGGACTTGAAAAGCAACCCGGCAAAACTCTTGTGGAACAAATCAATATGGCCCAGGCTGACCGCCCCGACCGTGTCGCCGTGATAGGCCGACTCCAGAGAAAGGAACTCCGGCCTCCGGGCGCGCCCGGTGCGGCGCGCGAATTCGTAGGCCAGCTTCAGCGCCACCTCCATGGCGGTGGAGCCGTCGTCGGAGAAAAAAACGCGCGCCAATTTTGGATGGCGCCCGGCCGACCGGGCTGGCCCCGAGGCGGGCCGGCCGGCGGATTGCACCAGTTTTTGCGCGAGCAACGAAGCCGGCTCGCCGGCCAATCCCAGCGCGGAGGAGTGGGCGATTTTTTTGAGCTGGCGTCCGATGGCGGCGTTGATTTTGGGATGGGCGTGGCCGTGGAGATTGGTCCAAATGGAGGCGTTGGCATCCAGGTATTCGCGGCCCGCCTCGTCGCGCAGCACCGCGCCGCGGCCGCTCAGAATCACAATCGGCGGGCGCCGCAGCCAGTCCCGCATCTGCGTAAAGGGATGCCAAAGGTAACGGTGATCCAACTGGGCGAGAGGCGGGGGAGCGGGTTTCAAGCAGACGGTTTGGGGTTCAAGACCGATTCGACCGCCCTGAGCATTTGTTCCACATCGGACGGCGTGTGGGCGGCGGTGAGGGTGAGCCGCAAGCGGGACTGGCCCCGCGCCACTGTTGGATAACGAATCGCCGGAATAAAAATGCCCTGCGCGCGCAAGCGTTCGGCGATTTCCACTGCCTTGCCTTCGCCTCCGATCATCAACGGAATAATCGCGCCTGTTTTGCCTCGCCGTTCCGCCAGCGTGGTTCCCTTCCTGGCCAGGGAGCGCCGCGCCGCCACCATCGCGACATTGGCCCAAAGTTGCCGGCACCGCTCCTCGCCCGCCTGGCTTTGCGCCAAAAGAACTCCCGCCCGGGCCGCCGCCGCCGCCGCCGGCGCGGGCGCGGTGGAGAAGACGAAACTGCGCGCGCGGTTGAGCAGATAATCTATCAACGCGCGCGAGCCGCAGATATATCCGCCCGAAGCCCCCAGGGCCTTGCCCAGCGTGCCCATTTGAATTTCAATTTTCCCGGCCACGCCCAATTCCTCGGCCAGCCCGCGCCGCCGTTTTCCATAAAGGCCGGTGGCATGGGCTTCGTCCACCATCAGCCACGCGCCATATTTTTCCTTCAACTCAAACAACTCCGCCAGGGGCGCCTGGTCGCCGTCCATCGAAAAGACGCTTTCTGTCACGATGAGTGTGCGCGAGCGGGCGCCCGCGTCGGCCGGCTCCGCTGCGGCGCGGCGGCGGTCGGCCCAGCGCAAGATCTTCTCCACGTCATTCAGATCGTTGTGGCCGAAGACCCGCAGTTTGGCGCGCGACAACCGCGCGGCATCCACGATGCACGCATGGACTAGTTTATCCACCAGAATCACGTCATTGCTGTCCAGGAGCGCGCAAATCGTTCCCAAGGCGGTGGCGTAGCCGGAGGAAAACGTCAGCGCCGCCGGAGTCCCTTTGAACGCGGCCAGCGCTTCCTCCAAATCGTGATGGGGCGCCAGGGAGCCGCAAATCAGGCGTGAGGCTCCCGAGCCGGCGCCATATTTCTCGACTGCGGCCGTGGCGGCGGCCTTGAGCGCCGGATCATTGGCCAGGCCGAGGTAATCATTGGAAGAAAAATTGAGGAGGGTTTGGCCGTTGATCTGGATGTGCCGCGATTGCGGCGAGTCCACCTGGCGCAATTCCCGATACAGGCCCTCCTCGCGCAAATCAATGAGCCGCGCCGCCAGATCCTCATCAAACGTCTTCATCGCAAGAGCAATGCCACAGACGGCTGAAGTTTGCCAGCATTGAGTTCCATTTTACCTTTGCAAAGCCCATTGCCCGTCAATCATCGAGGCCGCCACGTTTCCCGGGTGGGCGATGACGGCCGCCTCCGCCTCGCTGATCCTCCCCGTGAAGGGAATGGATATGATGTCCGCCAGACTCCCGGGGGAGAGTTCTCCCACGCGCCCCTGCCAGCCCAGCGCCCGCGCCCCGTTGCGCGTGGCCATTGCAATGATGGCCGCGGGGGCCACCGCCGGATTTGCCGCCGCGAACTGGCGCATTTCGGCCAAGAGGTTCAACTCCGGCTTCTGCCGCAGCGAACCGGCCACACTCGCCAGGCTGTCGGTGCCGAGGCAGACGTTGACCCCGGCGGCGGCCATTTCTTGATAGCAAAAACGCTGATGTTGAAAATAGGCGTGGCTGCGCGGGCAATGGACGACGCTGGAGCGGCTGCGGGCCAGGGCCTGGATGTCCGCCGGCAGGAGATAGTTGGCGTGGATGGCGAGAAAATTCTCCCCCAGCAGTCCGCAGCGCTCGACCTGCGCCATCGGCGTGCCCGCGCCGCAATCGGACATGTCCCGCTGCCGTTCGAGCCAGTCAAACATCGCGCCACGCCGGTGGGCGCACATTTCAAATTCCTCGGCGGACTCCGCGACGTGGGTCGTCACGCGCCACTGTTTTTCGCGGGCCAGCCGGGCGGATTTTTCCAGGAGCGCCGCCGAGGTGGAATAGAGGGCGTGGGGCGAGAGGCCCACCAGCCCGCGCCGCGGTTGCAGGGTCTGAATTTTCGCCGCCGCTTCCGCCAGGATTTCCTCCGTTGAACGGCGGCTCTTGACGCCGGTCATTTCCAGGAACGACGCCACCCGCAACGGCGTGGACCACCACACCTCCGGCAGCAATTCCGGCACGGCCTCGATGTCCGCCACGCTGGTGGTGCCCGTGCGCGCGAGCATGGCGGCCCCCTGGAGCCAGGCCTTGGCGTATTCCGAGTAACTGGCGGCGGCTTTGAGGGCGAGCAGCGATTTGATCCAGTCGGAGAACTGCCGGGGCGCGGGCAGGCCCGTCATCTCCGTGTAATCAAGGTGGCAGTGCGCGTTGACCAAACCGGGGAGCAGGATAGACGCGCCCAGGTCAATCGGGGGTTCGGAAAACTGCCGTGCGATCCGCGGCCACGCCCCGGCCGCCGCAATCCGGCTTCCAGAAACCACCACCGCTCCGTTTTCAATGGGAGGGCGGCAAACGGGCAGGAGGATTCGGGCGCGAAGAATCACATTTTGCGGGCGTGCAAGAGCCTCTGGTTTCGGGGCGGGGCGAGGCCTCAGGCCTCCTCAGACTGGCGCGATTGCTTGCCGCGGGAGCCGAGGGTGTGTTTGCGGGCCTTGTACTTGTTATGTCTTTTGCGCAACTGCTGCTCCACTTTCTTGGTTACCAGGTCAATGGCCGCGTAGAGGTCCTGCTCGCTGTCCTGGGCAAACAAATCCGGACCCGGGGCCGCCAGCCTCATGGTGCAACTGAACTGCCGGTGCGGCGCCTTGAGCTTGTCATGCTCCAGCGTGACCCGCGCGCTGGTGACAAAGCGATCCAAGTGCTCGATCTTTTCGATCCGGGCGAGAATGTGGTCTTCAATCGCTTTGGTGAGGGTGACATTATGAGTCGAGAGAATGAACTTCATGTATTAGCATTGCCCCAAGTTCCCCCAAAAATCCAGCAAAACCACGCGCCTTCCATCCCCCTGTTGTCTTAGAACCCGTCGGGGCTGAATTTCGACAGGTCTTCCACGGCCCAATCGGGCTGGTGCTCCCGCAGTTGCGGAACCGAAAAGGAGCCAGTGGCAACCGCCAAAACCTTCGCGCCTATGGACCGCGCGCAATGGATGTCCAGCGGCGTGTCGCCGATGACCAGGATTTCGCCGGCGCGCAACTCGCGGCCCAGGCGCTGGCCGCCGCGCTGGCGCGCGATGGCGGCGATTTGCGGCCGCTCCTCGTGGTCGTCGCCAAATCCCCCGAACTGGAATTGCTTCCACAATTGGAACCGCTCGAGCTTGATTTCCGCGCCGCGCCGGATGTTCCCGGTCAGCAGGCCGATGAGCGGCGGTTGGTCCCGCGTTTCCAGCGCGCGATAAAATTCCGGCACGCCCGCGCAGACGGCGCCGACACATTCGCGCATGAGCTTTTCCAGCCAAACCAGATAGGCCTGAAAAAAACGCTGGAAATTTCCGGGCGAGGGTTCAATATGGCGCAGCAAAAAAAGTTCGCGCGCCAGGGAAAGGTCGGTGCGTCCGCCGAACTTGACCATTTCCGTCCCCCGCGGCTCCCCAAATTCCGACTCGAAGGCGCGGGCAAAGGCCTTGACTCCGGCGCCGCCCGTGCGAATGAGCGTGCCGTCAACGTCAAACAAAACGAGCCGAATGCCGGGCGAGTTCAATCAGTGCTTTTCCCGAAGCTAATCCCATCCCCGTCTCCTTTCAACTTCTAATCGCCCCTTCCCCGGTGCATTCGCGCTGGCCAATGGATGATTGATGGAGTATGTACCGGGCCATCGTCCAGGTTGATGAGCAACATCGTTTATTTTGATTTGGAAACCCAGAAATCCGCCGATGAGGTCGGCGGCTGGAACAACGTCCGCGACATGCGCATGAGCGTCGGCGTGACCTACAGCACCGTGCGCGGCGAGTACCACATCTACGGCGAAAACCAGGTCAACGCGCTGATGGCCGAGTTGCGCCGCGCCGATCTGGTGGTCGGCTTCAACAATCTGCGCTTTGATTATCAAGTGCTGGCCGGCTATAACCCGCTCTTCGATGCCGGGCAGATCCGCACGCTGGACCTGCTTGTGGAACTGCAAAAAATCCTCCAGCACCGGCTGTCCCTCGACTCGATTGCCCAAGGCACGCTGGGGGTGGAAAAGACCAGCGACGGTTTGCAAGCCATTGAGTGGTACCGGAAGGGCAAACTGCTGGAGATCGCCGAATACTGCTGCTACGACGTAAAAATCACGCGCCTGGTCCACCAATACGGACAGTCCAACAAGAAGCTCCTTTACACCGATCGTTCCGGCAAAAAACTCAGCGTGGCGGTGAGCTGGTAAAAGCCGCCTCATCGTCAAGGCGGGTCGGCGCGCCGTCTCAAAACTTCAATTCCACGCCTTCCCGCGCCGCAAATATCTTCAAATCCGAGCCAAACCTCGCGGCCCGTTGCCGGCACGCCTCCGTCTTCTGGTCCACCGCCAAGTCCGTGCTTTCGGGGTCATGATGGAAGAGGGCGAGGTTTTTGGCCTTGGCGCGGATCGCCAGATCTGTCGCGGAGAAACAACTGGAGTGCCCCCATGTCTTGCGGGTGGCGTAATCCTTTTCATCGCATTGCGCGTCCAGGATCACCAGGTCGGCTTCCTGCGCGGCGAGCACCAATTCATCGGGAACGCGGCGCAACGGGCCGGCATTGGCCTCATCCGGGAAAAGGTCGCCCGCTTGAATCTCCAGTTCATTGTCCGTGGCATAGACAATTTTTCGGCCGTCCTTCTCAAAACTATATCCAAAGCACCCACCCGGATGATTGACAGGAAAGCTCCGCACCTGCACGCCGGCGATCTTTTTCTCTCCGTCATTCAAATAATCCGCGACAATGCTCGCGCCCAGATCTTTGAAGGAGACGGGAAAATAGTCCGAGCTCATCTGCCCGGAGAGCACGCGATAGGCGTTGTTGTCCCTGGCATGTTGCCCATAGACATTGATTTGCACGGCCTTCAAGTAAGCCGGCTCGAAATACGGAAAGCCCTGAATATGGTCCCAGTGCGTGTGGCTGATCATCAGGTGAAGGGGGTTGGGCCTGGGTTTGCGGGTCAGCAAGTTTTTGCCCAATTCACGTATTCCGGAACCGGCGTCACATATAAAGAGCGTGTCCTCAAACCGCACCTCCACGCACGAAGTGTTTCCGCCGTACACGCGCGTCCAGCTGGCCGGCGTGGGAATCGAGCCTCGCGTTCCCCAAAACTTGACAAAGGCTGCCATCTCAATCCTCGTGATAAACAAAAACGCTGTCCGCGACCTGGATCACATCCCCGTCCCGCAGCACGGCGGAGTGAACTTTGAATCCATTGAGAAAGACGCCGTTCTGGCTGTCATTATCCACCAGCAGGCAATCGGTTCCCTGGAGCCTCAAAAATGCGTGCTCTCGGGAAGCGCGCTTGGAAGCCAGGCGGATTTGCGTGTCGGCGCCCCGGCCCATCACCATCTCATCCTGGTTCAAAACCACTTGAGACGAGGTGCCGTCACCCTCGATTTGCTCCAAAGAGTGGCGGCGCATCCCGCGTTCCTGGCGCAGCATCCTCCGCAGCATCCTGGCGTTGGCGGTCATCGCGGCGTTCAATTGACTCTTCCTGCTGTCGGTCTCCATTGCCGGATTATGACCCCAGGGGGCCGACTTTGAAAAGCCTTTTTGACACGCCCCCAACCCGGGGGCCCGGCGGGAATGATAAAAAGCAACAATTCCACTTGAATTGTGCCGGCAATTCAGGCGAAATGCCTCTGAGATTCTATGAACCTTGCTGATATTTTAGTTTCAAGCAAAAGCATCCTGCCCGACATGACCGCCCCCGACCGGTGGGCTGCGATTGACGAACTGGTCGCCAACCTGATTGCCAACGGCAGGATCAACCCGGAAAATCGCGAGGCCATTACCGCCGTCGTCAAGAAGCGCGAGTCCTCCATGAGCACCGGGATCGGCTTCGGCATCGGGATCCCGCATGCCTCGACGGATCTGATACCCGAAGTGGTCGGGGCTTTGGGCCGTTCCGCCAAAGGGATCAATTTTGACGCGCTGGACAATCAGCCGGTCAATCTGGTGATGCTCTTCCTGGTGCCCCAGGGCCAGTTCCAAAAACACCTTCACACCCTGGCCAATATCGCCAAGCTTCTTCACATCAAGGAATTTCGCCAGGAACTCGAACAAGCCCCCGATGGGGAGGCTATGTTTCTGATCATCAAAAAATACTCCACCGCCCGCTGATTGTCTTTCGGTTCATTCCAAGCGAACCGGATTACCCGCGGCCCAGGAGCCTGGTTGGATTTGCCTCTTTATGGCGCTTCACAAAATCCTCGAACAACGCTTGCAACAGGCCCTGGCGCCCGTCCTGCCGGACGCGGACGCGGGCGTCGTGCGGGTGCGCCCCTGTCCGGACCCCCGCTTCGGCGATTACCAGTGCAACGCCCTGATGGCGCTGGCCAAGGCGCGCAACATGAATCCGCGGCAGTTGGCCGCCGCGGTGGCCGCCCGGCTCGATGTGGCCGACTGCTGCGAGGCTGTGGAAATTGCCGGCGCCGGCTTTCTGAATTTCAGGCTCAAGGTTCCGGCCATCGCGCGCACACTGGAAAGCCTCGCGCGCGGGGAGAGCGCGCTAGTGGAGCAGACCTCGCGCCCCCGTTGCATCCTCATTGATTTCAGTTCGCCTAATGCCGCCAAGCCCATGCACGTGGGCCACATTCGCTCGACCATTTTGGGCGATTCGCTCGCCCGGGTTTCCCGGCTGCTGGGTCATCGCGTCATCACTGACAATCACCTGGGCGATTGGGGCGCCCAATTTGGAAAACTCATCCTCGGCTGGAAAACATCCCTCAACTCCGAGGCCCTCGGCAGCGATCCTATTGCCGAGATGGAACGGCTTTACAAATTAATCAATGCCGCCGGCGAGGAGGACCCAAAAATACTGGAGAGCGCGGGGCGCGAACTGGTCAAGCTACAGGGCGGCGATGAGGAGAATATGCGGATTTGGCGGCAAATGATCGCGCTTTCGCAGGAACAGTTCGACCGGGTTTATGGACGGCTGGGCGTGAAGTTCGATTACACTTTTGGCGAGAGTTATTACAATCCGCGGTTGAAGGATGTGGTCGCCGACTTGCAGCGGCGCGGATTGGCCCGCGAGAGTGAAGGGGCCCTCGCCGTCTTCTTCGACGACATTGCTGAATTGAAGGGGCAGCCGGCCCTGGTGCGGAAAAGCGACGGCGGTTTCAACTACACGACGACCGATCTGGCCACGCTGCAATTCCGCCTGGAGGGCGGCGCCTGGGGCGGGCCGCCGGAGGAAATCATTTACGTGACCGATGGCCGGCAGCAGCTCCACTTCAAACAGCTTTTCGCCCTGTTCCGCCGCTGGCATCCCGAAGCGGACGTCAAACTGGCGCACGTTTGGTTTGGCTCCATCCTGGGCGAAGACGGCAAACCCTTCAAGACGCGCTCCGGCGAGACTGTCCGGCTGGAGGAATTGCTCGATGAGGCCGAGGAGCGCGCCTTCCAGGTCGTCTCGCAGAAGAATCCCGAATGGGAGGCGGGACAACGGCGGCAAATCGCGCGAGTGGTCGGCCTGGGCGCGATCAAGTATGCCGACCTCTCGCAGAACCGGCAGAGCGATTACGTGTTCAGTTGGGACAAAATGCTTTCGCTCCAGGGGAACACCGCTCCGTACCTCTTATACGCCTACACGCGCATCCGGAGCATTTTTCGCAAGGCCGGCCAGAGCGCGGCCGACGCGGGCGGCGGCGGCTTTGTGCTTGCGGCGCCGGAAGAAACCGCCCTGGCGCGGCGGCTGTTGGATTTTGGCCTGGTTTTGGAAGCGGTGGCGGAGGAGCACCGGCCCAACTTCCTGTGCGGCTACCTGTATGATCTGGCGGGAGACTTCGCGCGCTTCTACGAAAACTGTCCCGTGCTCAAAGCGGGGCCGGATTCCCGCGCCACGCGCCTGGCGCTGTGCGACCTGGCCTCCCGCGTTCTGCAACAGGGCCTGGACGCCCTGGGCATCGCCACCACCGAGCAAATGTAGGGCTGGAGCGGTTTAAGTAAAGCTGTACCCACCGCTGCTTGCCGAGGGGCCTCTGAAGGCAGGGTCGCCTCGCCGAGGCGACCGCCTCGGTAAGAACCACCCACGGACGCCTCGGCGAGGCGTCCCTGCTATGGGAATTGTCAAGCGAGCTTTCGTCTTTATTTCATAGTTCCTTTCGGCTTGAGGGGTCAATGGTTCATTTCGGAGC
>Ga0181539_1001145_pt1 | contig 30290 bp, 26 predicted proteins | sample PEATcosm2014_Bin_46_FD_119767 | JGI IMG/M metagenome (GOLD analysis project Ga0181539, IMG submission 119767) | Peatland microbial communities from MTU Mesocosm Facility, Houghton, MI, USA - PEATcosm2014_Bin23_60_metaG | ecosystem: Environmental > Terrestrial > Soil > Wetlands > Peat | place... | reverse complement strand
GAGGCCGCGGGTGAGGCGCGATTTGACGGTGCCGAGCGGCACGTCGAGAATTTCGGCAATCTCGTTGTAGGAACAATCCTGCAGGTAAAACAACGCGACGGGCGCCTGATAAATTTCATCCAGGCGCGCCAGGGCATCGAGCGCCTGTCCGGCGTCGAGGCGGTTGACGGTGGGCGGCGGCACGACGGGAAGATCTGCCGCTGCGTACTCCAAATCGATGTGCGGAAAGCGCGTTTGCCTTCGCCGCGTGCCGAGAAACTCGCGGTGCAGGGTGGTGAACAGCCAGGTTTTCACTTTGGATGCATCGCGCAACTGGTGGCCTTTGGCCGCCCAAATGCAAAAAGTTTGTTGTGTGAGGTCACAGGCGTCCGACTCGTCACGAGCGAGGCTGAAGGCAAACTGGTATAGCGGCTCGTAATAACAAGCCACCAACCTCTCAAAATCCAGGCCTTCAGCCATATCGCAACATTGAAGTTAAGAGCCGCCACTCCGTCATTTGTTCCCGGAAATTTGCCGGGAACAAATGTCATCTTTATCCATCTCACTAGCAAATGGGAGTGGAATTTTCACTCAAAACGTTTCCGATGGTCAACGCTGGCGTGATCTCACGTGCGGTGGCTGTTTGACCGGTTATCAATGAACCAATTCGATGGAACAGATATTATGAATGTGATTCGTTATTTATTTAAAATGGTGCTCCTGAGCGCAAGTCTGGCGGTTTTCGGCTCCTCAACGACCGGATTCGCCGCGGTTGCCAATGTGACTGTTGGAAGTGGTGGAGATCACTTCGCCCCCATCGTAACCAACATCAATGTCAACGACCAGGTGATATGGACTTGGGCTGCCGGCAATCACTCTTCCACCAGCGGCACGAATGGGGCTGCGAGTGGATTGTGGAATTCGACCGTGCTCCCTATCAACTCCAAATTTACCAACACGTTCAATTCCGCGGGCACTTTTGCATATTATTGCTCGGTGCATTATACCCTCGGCATGACCGGCGCAGTGATTGTCGCCGCCGCCAATTTGCCGCCGACCGTTTCCATCACCAATCCGGCGTCCGGCACGGTCTTCGCCGCCCCTGCCAACGTGAACATTCAAGCCTCGGCTTCGGACAGTGACGGCACAGTCACCAACGTGCAATTCCGTGTGGGCGCAAACGTGGTGACCAACAAGGCCACCGCCCCCTTCTTCGGCGTCACCAACAATCTAGCCGTTGGCAGCTACACCCTTTTCGCCATCGCCTCGGATAACAACGGTGCCACCGCCACCAATCAGGTCGCGATCAACGTCGTCACGCCGGTGTCGGTGCAGCTCAGTGCGCCGCAGCCGGTGCCGCCCGGGGAATTCAGGTTCAGTTACACGGCGAATGCCGGGCTGAGCTACATCGTCCAACGTTCCACCAATCTGCTTTCGCCCAATTGGGCCACCCTCGTCACCAATATGGCGGGAAGTGGCTCGATCAATTTCACAGACCTGAACGCGACCTTCAACCCGGGATTTTACCGGGTCGGTCGTCTGCCGAATCCATGATTATTCATGAAAAAACTCTGGAATCACCGGGCCGGAAGAGACCATCATGACCATAAAATATGAGGTTGCGGGCGCCATTTATCAGCATATTGCCGTTCGCTTTGTTGATGCTGTTCGCGTGGGGTGCGAAATCCGCCGGGTTCCTCCCATTATCCAGCGGGGAGGCAACGAACCCGCAGTCGTTCATGGCAAAAGGAACGGTGATGGAACTCAAGCCGGACGGCCGGACGGTGGTCATCCGGCACGAAGCCATTTCCAATTATATGGCAGCCATGACCATGCCATTTCAGGTGAAAGAACCAAAAGAACTGGCTGGTTTACGCCGCGGCGATGAAATTTCATTCCGGCTTCAGGTCACCGAATCGGAAAGCTGGGTGGAGCATATCGCCAAAATCGGAACAGCTTCGTTGCCGCCCACTCCATCACCGGCCAATTCATCAGCCGTCCGGCTGGATCATGCGTTGCAGGATTACAAGTTCACAAATGAACTGGGTCAGGCGGTGAGCTTGAACGATTTTCGCGGTCAGGCGCTGGCCATCACATTTTTTTACACCCGTTGTCCGCTACCCGATTATTGCCCGCGCCTGTCGAAAAATTTCCAGGCAGCGCAGCAAAAACTTGAATCCCTGCCCGGCGCTCCCGCCAACTGGCATCTGCTCTCCGTCTCCTTCGACACGGAATTTGATTCGCCGCCGATGTTGAAAGCCTACGGCGATAGCTATCAATACGATCCGAAGCATTGGAGTTTTCTCACCGGCCCGGCGGACAAGATCGGCGAACTCGCCCGGCAATCCGGCGTCAGCTATCAATACGATGCCGGCATCTTCAACCACGATTTCCGCACGCTCATCATCGACGCCGCCGGCCATTTGCAGATGGTTTTCCCAACGAGCGGGGACCTTTCCGACCAGATTGTCGCCGAAATCATCAAGGCCGCCGCCGCCACCAACGCGCCGACCGCCGCCGACAATCAAAATCATTGAAACGGAAACGAACATGGGTTGCAGTGATGGCCTTGAGCATGGGAAGCGGCGTGGTGTTTTTTTTGAATTCGTGCTCCACCATGCCGGTGGCGGTGGTCGCGCCGCTTGAAATTCCCGGCGCGCACTACGTGGGCAACCATGCCTGCTTCGAGTGCCACACCAACATCACCCGCAAATTCGAAGCCAGCCCACACGCCCATCTGTACCTGGAAAACACCGGCCTGAAGGACGGCCCCGGCTGTGAATCCTGCCATGGTCCGGGCAGCAAACACGTGGAGGCCGGTGGCGGCATTGGCAAATTCATCATCAACCCGGGCCAGACCCCGGAAGCCTGCTTTCGCTGCCACCTTGCGACGCACGCGGAATTTCAATTGCCCGTTCATCATCCCGTCGTCGAAGGCCACATGAACTGTGTCCAATGCCACGACCCGCATGGTGAAGACATCCTCAAACCGGAGGAAGGGCTGGCCATGGCGCAACTCAACGAAGCCTGCGCCCAATGCCACCGCGAGCAGACGCGACCGTTTGTCTTTGAACACCCCGCCCTGCGCGAAGGCTGCACGGCCTGCCACAATCCGCACGGCTCGATCAACCACATGATGCTTGCTCAGGCCGACAACAACCTTTGTTTTCGCTGCCACTCGCAGGTGCAGGGTTCCGGGGTGCCGCCCGGTGAAATTTTCATCGGCAAATCTCCGCATTCCACCTACCTGCAAATCGGCACCTGCTGGTCCACCGGTTGCCATACTGCCGTCCACGGTTCCGATATCAACCCGATCTTCCTGTATTAAAGCACCCGTTTAAAACCAACGTGAATCCGGGAGCCAACAGACGAATTTGCGGGAAAAGCTTCGTTGCGGCATTTGCTTTAGCAGCCACGTCCGCCGCTTCCGCCGCCGGGACCAATTCCGTCAGCTCCGCATCCGACACGAATTCAATCCTTTTCGACCGCGACGTGCGGCCCATCTTCGAGCAAAATTGCTTTCGCTGTCACGGCCCGGAAAAGCCGAAGAGCAGTTTCCGCCTCGACAATCGTGCTGACGCTCTCAAGGGCGGCGATGACAACCAGAACGACATCGTTCCCGGCCAAAGCGGCCAGAGCAAATTGATCGCCTACGTGGCCGGACTGGACAAGGACATCCAGATGCCGCCGCCCGACCATGGGCCGCCGCTCACCCCTGCGCAGATCGGCGCGTTGCGGACCTGGATTGACCAGGGCGCAGATTGGGGAACGAATTCCGCGCCGCCGGCGGTTGCTTTTTCCATCGAGCCGGCCTCGGGCTGGATTGGTGTGTCGGGCGACAACAAAAAATTCCGCGAATTGGACGGCGTTCAGGAGGGTTGGAGCGGCGGCGCGAACCATTTTTCGTACAGCGAACAACTTGCCCCGGACGAAAAACTCACCGGCGAAGGCCATGCCTTAGTGCCGGAGCACGATTTCAAAGTGATGGTGGCGTTGGACAAAAAGGATTCCGGCTTCGTGCATTCCGGCTTTGAGGAATGGCGGCGGTATTACGAAGACACCGGCGGATATTACCCGCTGTTCACACCGCCCAGCTTTTCCCTGGATCAGAGCCCGCATCTCGACATCGGCCGTGCCTGGATTGATTTCGGACTGACGCTGCCCGATTCGCCGCAATTGGTCTTCGGTTATGAATACCAGTTTCGGCAGGGGCAGAAATCCACGCTAGTCTGGGGAATGGTAAACCAGAATGGCCTGTCCAAAAACATCTACCCAAATATTGAGAACGTGGACGAACACACCCACATCTTCAAAGTGGATCTCACCCGCGAGTGGGACGACTGGCGCATTGAAGACCGGGCCCGGGCCGAGTTTTATCATCTCTCCGACCAGCGGAACGACGTGATCAATTACACCACCGGCCCCAATCCGGACCTTATTCAAAGTGTGAATCAAGGCGTCCAGTACTCGCAAGGCGCGAATACCTTCCGGGTTCAAAAACAAATCACTGATTGGTGGCAGGCTTCTTTCGGCAGCCTGGTTTCCGTTTACAACGGCACGTCGTCCTTCAACGAAAATACCACGGATGGATCCGGAGTGACGGCTTCGGGTTCCGCCTGGCAGGCGCAGGGCATCACGCTGCAACGCAACTCGTACATTGTCAGCGGATCCAGCCTGTTTCTGCCCGCAAAGGGATTGAGCGTCTCCGTCTCCGCCCAGGGCGAGTGGACCCATGAGAACGGTTTCGGCAACGTGGACCTGGCTTTTTATGATGCGACCGTGCCCGGTTATACTCCAGTTCCCGGCACCGAGAACGCGAATCTGGACCGGACCGTCAGTTCGGAAAATCTCGACATCCGGTTCAATCGCCTGCCGCGGACGGTGCTGTTTGCCGAGGGGCGTTTGCGCCAGGAAAGTGTCGGACAATCGGCCGATCAAAACACCGGCGGCGCGTCCCCGTACGACTTTCAGCAACAAACGGACGCGATGAATTATTTCTACGACACTCGCGTGGGCTTCACCTCCTCGCCCCGACCCTGGGTTGAATGGGGCGGACATTACCGGTATAGTGACAGCGACACCGGTTACAACAATCTGGTGGATACATCGCCCTACGGTGGCATTGGTTATCCCGCCTTCATCACCCACCGGGACATCACCACGGACGAAATCGAAGGCCGGCTCGTGCTGCGTCCCGTCTATTGGCTGAACGCCCGGCTGACCTGGCAATGGGTCGAATCGGATTATTCCACAACCACCGAGCCGGTTCCTTTCGGGATTTCTCCCGGCGGAACCATTTCGGACGGCAGCACCCTGGCCAATAATCTTGGGTTGAGCCTGAACTTCACCCCGGGGCAACGATTTTACTGCTCAAGCTCGTTCACTTACGGCTATTCACGCACCACCACCGCCGCCAACCAGAATTCCGCCGTGGTGCCGTATCGTGGAAACACCTACACCGCCGGTGCCAGCGCGGGCTATGCCTTGAATGCCAAAACCCATTTGGACGCCACCTACGCCTTTTCGCAGGCCGGTTACGGACAAAACAACACGGTGGGGTTGCCGCTCGGCATCAATTTCACCCACCACGACCTGCTCGTCGGCCTGACCCGCCAGTTCAGCAACCGGCTTTCCGGCGCCTTGCGCTACAGATTTTCCCAATATTCACAGCCGAGCAACGACAACGTGAATAATTTCACCGCAAACGGAATTTTCGCCACCCTCAATTACAAATGGCCATAACAATGCATTGCTTTAGCAAATCCTCACGACTGCAAGGTTCTTTCCGATAAAGTTCCCGCACGGTTTAACCATGGGCGAGTCCGGCCCCAGCGGCGTCAGGGCGCAGTCGTGCCGGAAGGGTTGGATGGCAACGGATTTGTAACAAATTTTTCCGGGAACTTTTTTAGCGGACAATCCTCTCACCTTTCGTAAAACAAGTCTGGTTCAAACAAAAACAAAAGGAGAACATGTTATGATTAAATCACACCTTAAAGGGTCGGCCAGGTTTTCGTTCCGCGCTGCTCTCACCGCCATCAGCGTTCTGGCACTGGTCGGCACGGCTTCGGCTGACGGCATGAAGCTGAGCCGCCACTTCAACCAGCCCGGAAACATCCTGATTGCCGACCAGTTTAACAACCGCGTCATCGAGACTGATACCGCTGGCAATATCATTTGGTCATTCGGGCTCGGGCCGAACGACTTTTCGGACCAGTCCATCATCGGCGTCAACGACGCCCAGCGCGTCGGGGAATTCACCCTGATGGCCGGCACCGGCACACCCGCCGGCGTGATTCCACAGGCCCCCGACGGCGCTCCGGACAACCGTGTCGTTCTGGTGGATCCCAAAGGCAAAATCGTCTGGCAGTATGGCCAGTTCGGGCAAACCGGTTTGGGTTCCAACCTGTTGAATACACCGGTGCAATGCACGTGGCTCCCGGACGCCCACGTCCTCATTACCGACCAGGCCAACAACCGGATCATCGAGGTGAACCTCAAGAAACAAATCGTCTGGCAGTACCCGGGTTCCAACACCAACGACGCGGACCAGCTCAATGGCCCGAACTCCGCCGAACTGCTCGAAAACGGCCACATCCTGATCGCCGACCAGGGCAACAACCGTGCGATCGAGGTCACGCGCGGCGATCAAATTGTCAGGACGTTCACCGCCGGCGACACGGTTAATATCGTCGCGTTCGCCAGCCGCCTCAAAAACGGGGATACGCTGCTGACCGATGCCGGCAACTCCCGCGCCGTCGAGGTTGATACCAACGACGTCGTGGTCTGGCAATACGTCACGGATACCGACCCGTTGAGCGTTCCGGCACCCCTGCCGACCCGGGCAATCCGGCTCAAAAACGGCGACACGTTGATCAGTGACCAGTTCAACAACCGCATCATCCGCGTCAACATGGCCGGGGAAATCGTTGCCAGTTACGGACTTCCGCTAGCGGGTGGGCCGGTGAACCCGTTCCCGTTTGGGAACAACGCTGGCTACGATCTCCACACCACGCAGAACGGGCTTTATTCACCCTACGATGCGAAAGTGGTCGGGGACTACACCGGGTTGACGCCACCGTTTGACTGCGACAAATAGGGTGGCGATGAACCGATGGTTTTTTAGACAAACACTGTTCTGCTCTCTCGACACACGGGAGAGCAGAACGGCTGAAGAAGAACTATCACCACATGTGCGGAAGTGTCGCGGCTTGGGTTGGCAACTGAGTCACAGCCATCGGAAGTCAAGCGCCGACGAAGCAGGGGAACATAAACGGTTCTTGATATTGTCATGTTGACCGGCCGTTCCTGTTTGCTTTCCGGCGGCGATACAAAAGGTGATTCACATAACCCGGCGCCCCATCCGCTTCCCACGTCAATCGCAAACCTTCCAACGTCAGATTCGGTTCCACGGCTGAAATCTCCGGCAGTTTGGACGCCATCAGCTTCGCGTAACCGCCGGTGGCGACAACCGGCAGATGTTTTGTTTTCAACCCGCGCTTCAGTTCGCCGATCAATTCACGAATCAGCCCGCGATAGCCATGCACCGCGCCGACCAGCATCGCTTCCTCGGTGCTTTTGCCGATGCTCGTTTTGATTTCGCGGATTTTGATGCGCGGCAGCAAGGCCGTTTTCTCGTGCAAATAATCCGTCATCGCCGCCAGCCCCGGCGCGATGATGCCGCCCGCGTAATTGCCGGCGCGATTAACCACATCGAGCGTGACCGCCGTGCCGAAATCCAGCACCACCACCGGCGCGCCAAACCGGTGCCGCGCGGCCACCGCATTGGCCAGGCGATCCGGACCGATGGTGTCCGGTTTCGGATAATCAATTCCCACGACCTGCAAGGTTTTCGGCGTGAGTTCAAACACGCCCAATTTCCAAAGGGCGCGCGCCGTTTGGTGAACGAACGGCGTCGCGCGCGGGACGACGCTGCAAAGCGCCACGCCGTCGAGCGGGGCGCGGCCAACGAATTTTCGCATCAGCTTCGCCGCCGTGCCGTTGACCCAGCCCGCCGTGGGAATGTTGGTCTGCTTCACAACCCGCCGGTCGTTCGCCAGACCGGCGTGCGTGTTCGTGTTGCCGATGTCGAAAAGCAAAAGCATGGAGTAATGGAGTAATGGAGTGTTGGAGGGTTGGAAATCTTTTTCAGCATCCCAGAGTTCCACCACTCCATCACTCCGTTCATTTTTCAAGCGTCACATCGCCGCCCATGACACGCTCCAGATGCCCGTGCTCGGTGCGCAGCAGCAACGCGCCGTCGTCATCCAATGACTCGGCGCAGCCGCGAATCCTGCGCTCGCCGGTTTGAATCGTCACGTTGCAGCCAATCGTCTGGCAATGCGCTTCCCATTCGTCCGCCACCTCCGCGAAGCCGCCGCCGCAAATCCGCGCGTAATCGCCATCGAGTTCGCGCAAAATCGCCGTCGCCAGCCCCGGGCGCGAAATCGTTTTGCCGGATTCAATTTTGAGCGAAGTCGCCAGCCGGCGCAACTCCGGCGGAAACTCGTTCGCGCCCAGATTTACGTCCACGCCGATGCCCAGGATGACGTGCCGAACCCGGTCCAATTCCGCGTTCAACTCGGTCAATATGCCCGCGACTTTTTTCCCGCCAATTAAAATATCGTTCGGCCATTTGATTTCGGGATGCAAACCGGTTTCGGATTGAATCGCGCGGCGCAGGGCCGTTGCGGAAGCGACCGTCAATTGCGTCGCTTCCTGCGGGCGCAAATCCGGTCGCAGCAAAACGGAAAACCAAAGCCCTTTCCGTTCGGGCGAAATCCATTTGCGGCCGAGCCGCCCCCGGCCCTTCGTCTGCGACTCGGCAAAAACCACCGCGCCCTCCTTGACGCCGTCGCGGGCGAGTTTTTCGATCACGTCGTTCGTCGAGGTCGTTTGCTCGAACACGCGGATGTCGCGGCCGATGACCTTCGTTTTGCCGAGGCGCGCGAGCAAATCGTCGGCGTGCAACACATCCGGCGCGCTGACGAGCCGGTAGCCAAAATGCGGACCGGCCTCGATTTCGTAGCCGAGCTGGCGCAACTGCTCGATGCGCCCCCAAATCGCCGCGCGCGTGACACCCAATTGCCCGGCCAGGTCTGCGCCCGAAACGCCGGCGTGATTCTCGCGCAGCGCCGAAAGTATTTTTGCGTCCGTGGTCATGTCATTTCGTCCTCGTCCTCCTCCTCGTTCTCGTAATCGAATAATCGAGGACGAGGACGAGAACGAGGAGGATTAAAATCATTCCTCAAAATCCAATCCCATGTCCACCGCGTGCGCCGAATGCGTCAGCGCGCCGATGGAAATGAAATCCACACCGGTTTTCGCAATCGTCTGAACGCCGGCCAGGTTCACGCCGCCGCTGGCTTCGGTTTTCGCCCGGCCTTTGACTTTTTGCACCGCGAGCCGCAATTGCACGGGATTCATGTTGTCGAGCAGAATGATGTCCGCGCCCGCGGCGGCGGCCTGCCCGGCCTGCTCCAGCGTGTCGGCCTCGACCTCGATTTTCAGTTGCGGAAATTTTTCGCGCGCACGCCGGACGGCGGCGGCGATGGCGTTCGGCTGTGCGTCACGCAGCGCGGCGAGGTGGTTGTCCTTGATAAGCACCATGTCGAACAGGCCCAGGCGATGGTTGTGTCCGCCGCCGCAGGTGACGGCGTATTTCTCGAACCGCCGCCAGCCGGGCGTCGTCTTACGCGTGTCGAGAATTTGCGCCGGCGTGTCTTTGATGGCATCAACGAATTGCGCGGTCAATGTCGCCACGCCGGAAAGTCGCTGGACAAAATTCAATGCCACGCGCTCGGCGCTCAAAATCGCGTGCGCCGGGCCGGAAATTTTCAGCAAAATGTCGCCGCCGTTGACGCGCTGGCCGTCTTTGGCCAATCGCTCAATTTTGATTGCGGCGGAAAGTTCGCGGAAGGCGGCTTCGGCGAAATCGAGCCCGGCGACGACGAGCGGTTCACGCGCGCGCATGACGGCCCGGGCCGTCGCGGTTTCGGGCACGGTGGCAAGCGTTGTGGCGTCGCCGTCGCCGATGTCCTCGGCAAGGGCGGCTTGTACGGCCTGGCGGATTTCTGCGGCGGACAATTCCACACCGTCAGGATGAAGGCGAACGGAAAAGGGGAAAAGGAAAAAACGGGCGGCGCCGGGCGCCGTCATTGGCCGGCGACCTGTTGCGACGCGGTCTCGTCGCGCAACCGGGCGGCTTCCATGAGCAGAGATTCCCACTGGCCTTTGATGGTGCGCTGCGGCGGCGGCTCGAAGGGCAGGAGTTCGAACGAACCGCCGGCCAGGGCCAGTAATAGTTGCAGCGCGTGTTCGCCCGTACCGTCGCCGGCGGCGGCGTGGATGATGCTGCCATTTTCAATGTAAATCCGCCCGCGCATCTGGTCGTTGTGAGCTTCGAGGATGGATGAGTTGCGGCCAAGGCATTCCATCTGGATGACGTCCTGCAAACCGACGCGGCGCAGCACTCCCTGAAACCCTTCCTGCGGCGTCCAGGTGACCAGTTCGTCCAGCATGACAAAGATGGATTTCAACCCCTCGGACGAATGGGGTTTCTCAATGAACAGGTCGGCGCCGTTGGCAAGGCAGTCGGAACGGTTTTCCTCGGTGGCATTGCCGGTAAGAATGGCTTTTTTCAGATCGGGATAACGCCGCTGGAGGATGCGTAGAAATTGCGCGCCATCCAGCACCGGCATGACGATGTCCACGATGGCGAGTTCGATCTTGTTTGTCTTCAGGATGGCCAGGGCCTGGTCAGCCGAGGCGGCGCAGTGGACCCGCCAGGTGTTATTACTCAGGACGACAAACAAATCGCGAATGGTTTCCAGGAAAACATCCTCGTCATCCACGAACAAAATCTGGCGCTGCTTCGGGCCGCTCATGTTTCCATCATTCAACGGCGCCGCCGGCCGCAAATCACGGTCAGAGTTGATGGGCAAATCGGCCGGGATGGGCAGGGCCGCTGCCGGCAAATCACGGGCCGGGGGTGGCGGCAACGCCGCGGGGGGCACAGGTTCCACGGCATTCGGATCAACATTGAGTTGTTCCAGCAACTTGGCGGCGCTGTTCCGGATCCAATAATCCCTGTGATTCAAGGCCGCCTTGATCTCCGGCAGCGCCTGCCGGACGCCTTCGGCGTTCTTCCAATGCCGGTCCACGTTCTGCAATGAGTTGGCGGCGGCATTGCGGATGCAGCTCTCGGGATCGAGCAACGACAAGACCAGCAGGTAAATCGCCCGCGAATCGCAGATTTGCCCCAAGGCCACGATGGCGCTTTCCCGCACGTCGCGGTCCCGATCGCGCACCAGTTCGCAAAGTCCCTCCACCGCCGAGGTTCCGCCCAAAAGACCCAGCGCCTTGGCGGCAGCCTGACGGACCTCCCAGGAGGAATCCTTCAAAATGCGCAACAACGGTGGCACCGCCTGAGCTCCACCGCAACGGGCCACGGTATCCACGGCGGCGCCACGAACGTTGGCATTGGAATCCCCCAGCAACCGTTCCACTTCGTTGTAGGTGGACGGGTCGGCGAATTGTTCCAAGGCTTCCAGCGCCGCAATGCGCACGGCCGGGCTGCCTTTCTTCAACGCCCGCAGCATCGCATGGACGATCGGCGGTTCGTTGATTTCCCCCAGGGTTTTGACCGCTTCGAGTTGTTTGTTCGGCGGGCCGGTGTCCAGCATTTCCAACAGCGGTTCGATGGCTTCAGCCCCCAACGCCGCAATCTGATGTCGTTTGCCCGTCGCCAGAATTTGCAGCACCCGCTGGGAATCCGTATCGGGCCGCCAGTCGAGTTTTTCCAGACTGCGGGAGGCGATGGTGCGCACCTGCGGATCGTTGTCCCGCAGCATGGCCACCAGCCAGTTCACCACCTGCGGGTCCCCGAGTTTCCCCAAAGCTTCCGCCGCCGCCGCCCGGGCCAGCGGAACCACGTCGCGGAGCATCTGGATCAAAGGTTCCGTCGCCCGCCGGTCTTTAAAGCGTCCCAACGCCCGCGCGGCCGCGCAACGCACGCCGGTGTCCTCATCCTTGACGGCAAAAATCAGCGGCCCGACGGAATCGGCGTTTTCCGATTGGGCAAGTTTTTCGACCGCCGTCAGGCGCGTTGAGGCATTGCTGGCGCGCAGTTGTTGATACGTCCACCATTGCATGATATTATTGAAAACAAAGCGATTTTTGGGCCAATTGCCTGCCCCATCGGACATTATGGGCCACAATACAGCCCTTCTTTAGCCCGCGTAATCCCTTCCATCGGGCGGAATAATCAACCGTGGAGAAGACGGTTGAAATTGCATTGGCCCGGCTGGAGGCAGCAGCGCCGTAGGGGCGGCATATTTGTAGAATATTTTCCGCAAATAAATTTTAAGCTCCGTCAGAAGCGACATAATCGGAATATGCCGCGCCTACGGCGCTGAAGATGGCAAAATAATTTTCAGCTCAACAATTTTTCAAACCGCGTGGCGGCGGCGTCCCATTGCGCGGCATCCTGCGGCGTGACAGTTTTCAACTCGAATGAATTCCGCACGACTTCGCGCGCGGCGGCGTGCGACGGCAGGTGACCGAGCGTGATGGCCTGGACCAGGATGTTGCCGAGCGCGGCGCATTCGGTCGGGCCGGCCAGCACGGGGATTTTCAACGCATTGGCGGCAAATTGATTGAGCATCATGGCCTGGCTGCCGCCCCCGACGATGTGCAATCGCTCAATTTTCCTGCCGATGAGCCGTTCCAACCGCCGCAGGACGACGCGATAGGACAGCGCGAGGCTCTCGTAAATACAGCGCATGAACGCGCCGTGATCAGCGGGCACGGGCTGCCCGGTTTCCCGGCAAAATTCGGCGATCTTTTTCGGCATGTCGTCCGGGCTGAGAAAGCGCAGATCGCTGGGGTTGATGAGCGAGACAAATGGCGGCGCGGTGGCGGCAAGCTGTTCGAGCGCGGTAAAATCGTATTTTTCCCCCTCTTTCACCCACTGGCGGCGGCATTCCTGCACCAGCCAGAGTCCGACGGTGTTTTTGAGCAGGCGCACGGTGTTGCCAAAACCGATTTCGTTGGTGAAACCGAGATCACGGCCCTGTTCGGTGATGACGGGATGCGGCCATTCAACACCCATGACTGACCACGTGCCGGAACTGAGACAGGCCCAATGGTCTCCACTCGCGGGAACGGCGGCGACCGCCGAACCGGTGTCGTGCGAACAGGACGCGACGACTTCGATCTGCGGCAGGCCGACCTCGGTGGCGAGATTTTTTTTCAGCGGGCCAAGCCGGGTGCCGGATGGACAGATGGGCGCAAACAATTCCTCGCTCAAACCCAGCGCGCGGAAAAGTTTCTTCGACCACATTTTGGTCTGCGGATTGTAAAGCTGCGTGGTGCTGGCAAGCGAAACCTCGTTCCTCGCCACGCCAGAGCAAAAGTAATTGAACGCATCGCCGATGAGCAAAAGCTGCTTCGCGCCGGCCAGGCGCGCAGGGGGCTCGGCGGCGAGCTGGTAAATCGTGTTCAACGCCATGAACTGGATGCCGGTCTCGGAGTAAATCGTCGGCCAGTCCACGCGCGCTTTGGCGTTTTCCACGCCGGCCGCGGTGCGCGAATCGCGGTAGTGCCACACCGGCGGCAGGATTTGGCCGCGCTCGTCGTAAAGCACGTAATCCACGCCCCAGGAATCGGTGCTGATGCTGGCGATGGGCAACTGGCGCGCGGCGGCCTTTTTCAGGCCGGCCTTCAACTCGTTGAACAGGCCGTCAATGTTCCAATGCAACGTGCCGGAAGCCTTGACCGGGCCGTTGGGAAAACGATGCAGTTCCTCCAAAGTGATTTTCCCGTTGTCGAGCGTGCCGAGCATGAGGCGCCCGCTGTCCGCACCGAGGTCGCAAGCAAGATAATGTGTGGGCATGGTGAAAAATTTGCTGGCGCATTTTACGTCATGCAAACGCGACGTCAAAGGGATTGGGAATCAGATGGTGTCTTAATTTGTCACGGAGCGTGGATTGTCCTCAATCCGCAGCGGCCGGGTTGGCTGGAAATGCTGCGAGTTGGGACAACTCGCGCTCCGGCTTTAACCTCGGAATTCAAATTAAGACGCCACCGGGAACCAGCCGCCGGGAATCGAAAAATTGATTTCCCGTCAACCGCAATGTTAAATTTCTCGACTCCGGCGGCGTTGTTTGCAAAACTGGGGTCATGGATGGAGACGAGCGCGACATTTTTCAATTCCTCAAAACCCGGGGAACCGACTTTGTCGGCGCAATGGAGATTTGCCGGCGGGCCGGCAACAAAAAGAAATTTTACGAGGACCCCGACTGGGCCAAAATCGTCCTGATGCGGATGCAGGAACGCGGGATTCTTGACCACGACGCCGCGGGGCGCTACCGCATCAAACTGATTTCCAGAAAGGACAAAAACAAGCGCTGGGTTGCGCCAGACATCGCCAAAGTCCTCAACGAAAGCGGCGTGGAAGTTGAAGCCGGCGGGGACATTGCCTCGGACGAGTATTACGAGGACCTCTGACCGCTCATCCGCCCGGCGTAATCGCCAAACCGGATTTGCCACGCCAAAAATTTTCCGTTCGCACCCGACATGTTCGCCGCGCTGCTCACCACCCTGTTGTTTTCCATCTCCGCCATTTGCGGCCATCGCACCTCGACGCGGCTGGGCGGCGTGGAGGCGAATTTCTGGCGCATCTGCGGCGCGATGTTTTTTCTGGCGCTTTGGGCGAATACGCTGGGCGCGGGCACCAGCGGCGCGGCGTTCCCCATTTTTGTCCTGAGCGGACTGGCCGGCATCGGCCTCGGCGACACCGCATATTTTCAAGCGTTGCCGCGGATCGGAAGCCGCCGGACCGTTTTGCTCACCCAATGCCTCACCGCCGTGTTCGCCACCCTGATCGAATGGGTCTGGCTCGGCACCCGGCTGAACCTCGCGGAAATTTTTTGCGTGGCCTTGATTCTCGCCGGCGTGGCGACCGCGCTCGCGCCGGGCGATCATTTGAAAATCGCCCCGCGCCGGTGGTGGATTGGCATTCTGGCCAGCACCATTGCCGCGCTCGGCGGCGCGTTCGGCGCCGTGTTGAGCCGCAAAGCCTACTTCGTCGCGCACGCGGCCGGCGAACATCCCGACCCCGGCACGACCGGTTACCAGCGCGTCATCGGCGGCGCCGTCGCGCTCGGTTTGATTTTTTTGATTGTGAAATGGCGGCATGCCCGCCGGCACGGCGACGATGCGCAAATGTTGGATTCCTTTTCCGCGCGTGAAAAATTAAAGCTCTGGCCGTGGGTTCTGGTCAACAGCCTCGCCGGCCAGACGGTCGGCGTGAGCTGCATGCAATGGGCGCTCGAAACCACACCCACCGGCATCGTCACCGCCATCATCGCCATGACCCCCATCGTCATGCTGCCGCTGGCGCGCGTTTTTGAGGGTGAAAAAATCACCGCGCGGTCGCTTACCGGCGGCTTCATCGCCGTCGCGGGCGTGTTGGGCCTGACATTTTGGCATTGAATCATTTAGGAAAACGATTTTCCATTCGTCCTCGTTCTCGTCCTCCTCCTCGAAAAACGATTGCGGATCAAGAATGAGGACGAATTTTAATGAAAACGGAGTTGCAAGCGGCAGTTGAAACGCTCGGCATCGAAAAATTCCGACGCCATATTTTTCTTTGCGCCGACCAGACGGAACCGAAGTGTTGCGCGAAGGAACAAGGGCTGGCCGCCTGGGAATTTTTGAAGCGGCGGCTCAAGGAACTGAACCTCGCCGGCCCGGAGCCGCTGGTTTATCGCACCAAGGCCAACTGCCTGCGCGTCTGCGTGCGCGGGCCAATCGCAGTCATTTATCCCGAAGGCGTCTGGTATCACTCCTGCACGCCGGAAGTGCTGGAACGCATCATTCAGGAGCACTTGATCGGCGGGGAAATTGTCAAGGAATTTGCCTTTGCGCATAATCCGTTGCCGTGAATCCCACCGGTCCGGTTAACATTAATTCCCAACCTTTATCGCCATAATTCAGGCTGCACCACCCCCATTTTCCGCTCGACTTTCGTTCTCCAACGGTGCAACATTAAGTCAGTTTCGGAGGAAATATGGCCAGACTGCTCATCAAGACCGGGGGGTTGGAAAACCAGACGCTTGAGTTGCGTTTCGGCACCAATCGCGTCGGGCGCGACCCCGACTGTGATTTCCCCATCGATCATCCCACCGTGTCCACCAACCACTGCGAACTGGTGTTGTCGGGCGAAGGCGTGCTGATCCGCGATTGCAGCTCGACCAACGGCACGTTCGTCAACGGCGATCCGGTCAAGGAAGCGTGGCTGCTTCCCGGCCAGGCGGTGAGTTTGGGCGACGTGGAATTATTCGTCGAATCCACCGAGGTCAGCGTTGCGATCCCCAAGTATGAGCGCGAGCGTCCCAAACCGCCGGTGGTGCTTAAAGGCGGCGTGATCCTCTGCCCGCGCCATCCGCAGACGCCGGTCACCTACAAATGCACCCACTGCAACGAGGTGATGTGCAACCGTTGCGTGCATGTGTTGCAACGCAAAGGCGGCCTGCCGCTGTTCCTCTGCACGGTTTGCAGCCACAAGTGCGAACCCATTGAAGTCGTGAAACAGGTGAAGAAAAAAACGTTCATCGGCTTTTTGCGGGATACCGTCAAAATCCGGTTCCGGAACTCCGTTAAACGCGAGAAATTTTAAGGTCCAAGGTCCGGCTTCAGGACGGCGATCGGTCTTTCAAAAACCGCCGGACCATTTTCTCCAGCGCCGCAATCCAGAGCGGATGTTCGTTGAGACACGGAATTTGCGCGAACTCCTCCCCGCCCGCCGATAAAAATGTTTCGCGCCCGCGAATGCCGATTTCCTCCAGCGTTTCCAGGCAATCCGAGACAAAGGCCGGGCAGAGGACCAGAAGCTTTTTGACGCCGCGCCCGGGCAGTCCGGCCAGTTCAAAATCCGTGTACGGCTTCAGCCACGGCTCGCGGCCCAGTCGGGACTGGAACGACACGGAAAATTTTCCGGCGGGCACGCCGGCCTGTTTTACGAATGCGGCGACGGTTTTGAAACATTGTGCGCGATAACACGTCGCGCGCGCCGGGCTGGGGGTTTCGCAGCAGTTGGGCGTGGCCAGACAATGGCGGCCGGTCGGGTCGGACTGGCGCAGATGCCGCTCCGGAATGCCGTGAAAACTGAACAGCAAATGGCCGTAGCCTGCCTCCAGATGATTGGCCGCGCTCGCCGCCAAGGCCGCGATGTAATCCGGCGCGTCGCCATACGGCGGTTGCACGACGACTTTCATGCCCGGCACGACCTTCCGCGCAACCTTTTGCACCCGCACCACGGCGGTCTCGTAACTCGACATGGCGTAATGCGGAAACAGTGGAATCAGAAATAATTCGTCCACGCCGCGTTCACGCAATTTCCGAATCGCATCGGGAATGGACGGATTTTGATAACGCATCGCCAGTTCGACCGGCACGGTGACGCGCTCCTGCAATTTCGCCTGGACCTGGCGGCTCGTGACGATTAGCGGCGAACCTTCGGGCGGCCAGATTTTTTTGTAAGCCTCGGCGGCTTGTTTCGGACGGTTGATGAGAATCATCCCCACGATGAACCGGCGCAGCAGCCAGGGCGTGTCAATCACCCGCCCGTCCATCAGAAATTCATTCAAATAACGCCGCACGTCGCCGACGGAGGTCGAGTCCGGCGAACCCAGATTGACCAGTAAAACGCCCTTGTTCATGCGGAAAAATTAACCACGGATGCGCCCAAATGAACACCAAACAAATCCGTAGCCGCCGACGTTAGTCGGCGCTGACTGGCTTGCGGTTCAGAGTGCGCGGACTGACGTCCGCGGCTACAAGTCTCGTGAAAAGCACACCCTTTCAATTTCCGTTTATTCGCGTCCATTGGTGATTTTGAGATGCTTTTCAACCCGTTCCACGATGTTCACACCCGACACAATCGTGTCGCCCAGCGAAACGCCGTCGCGATAGTGGCCGGCAAAGAAAAGGCCCGCAGCCTGGTTCTCGATTTTGTGCATCAATTCCCGGTAACGACCGTAGCCGACGTTGTATTGCGGAATCGCCTTCGGATAAAGCACGCAGTGCTGGAATGTCGGTTTGCCGGTCATGCCCAGCAGCACCCGCAGGTCTTCACACGTCAGCGCGACAAGTTTCTCCGCCGGCAGCAAGGCAAGTTCTGGATAACGTTCGCCGCCGATATAACTCGTCAGCGTCAAATGGCCGGCGGGTGCGCGATTGGGAAATAACGACGACGAGAAAATCGTGCCGAGAATTTTGAAACCTTCGATCTTGGGAATCAACATGCCGAAGCCTTCGCAGGGATGCGCCACGTCTTCGCACCGGAACCCCAAAACCACGCTGGCCACCGGCGGATAACGAATTTCGGAAAAGGCATAGAGGTCCATTTCACTGGTAGGGCGCGTCACTCCGTGCGCGCCGTCATTGGCGTTTGGACGAACGGCGGGCAGAGGACTGCCCGCCCTACCAACACCCGCAGACAATTCCACCTTTAATTCCGCCAGCCGGAACGCCGTGCCGCAATAAATCACCGCGCTGTGCTCCGCTTGAGTTTCATTTCGGAGGGATGAGCTCTGCGAGTCCCCAATTTCATCCGCAGTGAGTGGGACTCGTGGAATTCGCCCCTCCGAAAGTGTGAGTGCCCAACCGTCAGCGGTCTGCATCAGCTTTGTAACCGTGGTGTTCAGTTTCACCGCGTCGCCAAGTCGCGCCGCCAGCGTATCCGGCAGGACCTGCAACCCTTCGTCGAAGGAAAATTTTGGCGCGCGATCCTTGGCCACTTCACCGCTCCGCTTTCGCGCACGCGCACCGAAAATCTGGCCTTTGATCAGCGAGCCGTAATTGTCCTCCAACGCCTTGAGCTTCGGAAAAGCGTGCGTCAAGGAAAGCTGGTGTGGATCGCCCGCGTAAATTCCGGCCACGAGCGCGTCAATCGCGTGGTCGAGGAATTCCTGGTTCAGCCGGCGCACGACGAATTGCGCGATGCTTTCCTCGACACCATCGTGGCGGCGCGGCATGAACGGTTCGCGCAGGACTGCGAGCTTAGCCCCGGCGGTGAAAAGTTTCGTCGTGAAAAAACCGAGCGGCGAACCGGGCATGGCGATGGGACGCTGGTAACGGACAACGTAACGCGCCTCGGCCTTCGGGTCCGGATCCAGCCGTCGCGACTGCAAACCGGCGTCGCGGACGAGTTGGCCAATCTTCGGTGACGTTTCGAGCAGCGTGTTCGGCCCGAACTCGGCGAGCCAGCCGCCCTGCCGCAGCGACTGAATCACGCCGCCGACGCGCCCGCTGGCTTCATAAACCGTGACCGGAATGCCCTTGCGTTTCAGATAAAACGCCGCGGTCAACCCCGTGATGCCGGCCCCGATGATGGCGACGGATTTCATTCAATTTTGGAAAACTTAAACCACGCATCCGCATTGTCGAGAACACTTGCGCTTCCATGTCTTTGTCGTAATTTAATTTACGTGAGCACGGTCGCCGAAATCGAATCCGCCATCAGCACCTTGCCGGTCAAGGATGCCTGGAGCGTCGCGGGCTGGTTGCGCGATTACCTCGACGCGAAGTGGGACAAGGAAATGGACGAGGACATCGCCGCCGGGCGGCTTGATCCGCTTTGGGAAAAGGCCAGGGCCGACATAGCCGCCGGTCGCGTGAAACCGCTCGATGAAATCATCAACCACGGGTAATTTCTGGCAAAGTTACCGCGCCCTGTCGCCGGAAGTGCAGGAAAGCGACGGGTTTCATCCAAAATCAAATTCCCAAAGCTGAAACGCGATTGAAGCCCAGATACTCCGGCAAGTTTGCTTCGCACCAGGCGCGATATTCTGCTGTTGAGTTGAATGAGCGCCAAGGAGCATCGTCGAGCACGGGTTTGTAAACACGATAAAAGCCCTATTTAATGCGTTCTTCCAGCGAGCGCTCCATCTGCCGGCGGCACTGTTCACGAAAGGCTTCATCGGCCTGCTGGTCGCTTTGTTTCATGGCAACCCAAGTCTATCCAACCCCAGCGCAACGTCAAACGCCGCAGTCATCCGACTGCATTGCCGATCAAGCAGACGGGAGAATGTGCAAAACCCCTTCTTGGCCGGCGAATTTTGAATCCGTGCCCCACCGCACCCGAACGTAGAGCTCCCACCGATTGCGGCGAGCCATGGCGACAAGGTTTCTGACAGCTTTCCCCGCGTCCACGCCCTGCAACGAAACACTCGTCCCTGAGACTGGAGAAAAACCGCTATCGGTTTTATCACCCTCCACAATGTTCAAGGTCAGTTCTGCGCGCATATCGGCAAGTGACGAACCTTGCTTCAACGTCTGCCGAATGCCGGCCTCCAGAAGTTCTCGCCAAGTCGTCCCTCTTGATTCTCCAAGTTGTCCCTCTAAAGCTCTGGTGAAGCGCAAGTCGCCGGGGTCGTCAGGGTTTATCTGTCTAAGTTGACCACTTCGTTCCGGAACGTGAATTGGTTGGCTTGTTTGTCTGACGGTCTTTTCAGCAGCGGCACTTGAATCATTCTTCTCAATTGCTCCTTGGATGTGCGTTAGGGCTTCTTCAGTGGACAGAGTGAAACCCCGTTCCTTCACAAGGCGAACCAAGACTTCTGGCAACGACGGGTAGGGCGGCTCTTGAATCAGGCGGCGTGCGAGTGGCAAGCAGTCTTCAATCACGCGCTGCTTTTGCGAGAGTTGCAAATATCCTTCGGCTTCTCGATGTGCGTTGCCGGACGCAATCTCGGCTTTACTCAGGAAGCTGCGAAAGTTCTTTTCTATGTCTTCAATTTCATCGCGAAGCAGGTGAACAACCTTGAAGCACTTGTGCGAGAATTCACCGCCAGCTTGCGAGAAATAGAAACGCCACTCTTGACCGTCGGTGATTATCGAAAACAAAGCAGTGAGGTTCCGGTTGTAGTCACGCAACTGCTTCTCGATTTCTGCAAGCTTGCTGCTCAATTGGCCGACAGCCTTAATCTCCATGAAGACGACCGGCGTGTAGCTGGTCAAAAAAATGGCCAAATCAACCTTTGTCTTGTCTTCGCCAGGAGCAACAACGAACTCCGCATTTACTTCCTTCGGATTCCAGATGCACCAACCAAGTTCGCCAAGAATTCGAAGAACCAAGTTCAGCCGGACGTGCTCCTCGTTCTTGTAGGCTTTTTCGTCAAGTTTCGCTCGAATGTCCAGAAGGGCGTCTTTCATGGTGCAATTTTACCGAGAACTTTCCGATTGCGCCAGATTTTCTCCTCGTGGGCGCGCTCGCTTGCGCCTCGCCCACAGCCGCTCAAATCGTCCTCGAATGTTTCCGCTCGCCCACCGGGGCGAGGGTGTTGTCGAAGCACATCGCGATGTTGCGGATGAACAGACGGCCGGTGTCGGTCACCTCCAAGCCGGCCGGCGTGCGGCGCACCAAGCCGTCGGCTTCAAACGGCGCGAGCGACGCGAGTTCCGGCGCAAAGTGTTCCGCGAAGTTGAGGCCGAGCTTTTGCGACATCGCGGCATAATCGAGCGAGAGGTCGCACATCACGCGCATGATGGTTTCGCGGCGGATTTTGTCCTCGTCGGTCAGGAAATACGCGCGCTGCAACGGCACCCGGCTGGCGTCCACGGCTTCCTGCCATTTCGGGAGTTCCTTTTCGTTCTGCCAGTAGGCTTCCGGAATCTGCGAGATGCTCGACATGCCGAACGCGTAAATGTCCGAGCCGGCCCGCGTGCTGTAGCCCTGGAAATTACGCTGAAGCTGCTTGTTGCGCTGGGCCACGGCCAGCTCGTCGTCTGGCTTCGCGAAATGGTCCATGCCGATATAGACGTATTGGTTGTTGGCGGTGAGTTTTTCAATGACCAGCTTGAGCACCTGCAACTTGGTCCCGGCGGCGGGGAGATGCTGTTGCTGCTCCAAGATTTTTTGGGCGGGCTTGACCCACGGCACGTGCGCGTAGCTGAAAACCGCCAGCCGGTCAGGCTTCATTTCCAGCACGATATCGAGCGTCTCGTTGAACAACTCCGGCGTCTGGTGCGGCAGGCCGTAGATGAGGTCGAGATTGATCGAGCCGTAACCCAGCTCGCGCATCCAATCCATCGCCTGCTGCGTCATTTCGCGTGGCTGGATGCGATGGACGGCCTCCTGGACTTTTGGGTTGAAATCCTGCACGCCCATCGAGGCGCGGTTGAAACCGATCTCGCGCAACGCGACCATGTGATCGCGCGTGAGCCGGCGCGGGTCCACTTCCACACTGGCTTCGATGTCCGGCGAAAATGTGAAGTGTTGGTGGATGATTTCGCCGAGCCGGCGGATTTCGTCGGGCTGTAAAAAAGTCGGCGAACCGCCGCCGAAGTGGAGTTGCCCGGCTTTGCGTTGCGGGTTCAACCGCGGCGCCATCTCCGCCACCTCGCGGCCAAGGCATTCCACATAGTCCCTGCCCTTGTCGTGGTTGAGCGTGATGACGGTGGTGCAGCCGCAAAACCAGCAGAGCGTCTCGCAGAATGGAATGTGAAAATAGAGCGAAAGGCCGCGCTGGGTCCGGTTGTTTTCTGAAATTTTTTCAGCCAACTGCGGCCACGTTATCGCGTCGGTGAATTTCGTGGCGGGCGGGTAGGAGGTGTAACGCGGCCCGGCCACGTTGTATTTTTCCACCAAACCGAGATCAACTTTGAGCGTGCTCATGCCAATTGAATGTAGCCGCCGACGTCAGTCGGCGCTAATCCGCCTGAAAAAAAGTATGCGCGGACTGACGTCCGCGGCTACAAAACGTTCAACCATGTCGTTCATCATTTGAAATTTTTCACTGTTTCAACCAATGCGGCAATGTTTTCCAATTTCGCATTGGGCGGCACGCCGTGACCAAGGTTGAAAATATGGCCTTTGCGGCCGCGCATGACCTCAAGAACGGCCCGTGTTTCCTGTGCGACAATTTCCGGAGTGGCGTCGCTGAGCAGCGCGGGTGCAAGGTTGCCTTGCAGGGCGATATCCGCGGGCAAAAGCCGGCGCGCGTGAGCCAGCGGAAATTGCCAGTCTATGCCCAGCACGCTTGCCCCGGTCGCCAGCAGGTCGTCCCAATTTCCGTGCGTGCCGAGGGAGAAGACGATGATCGGAACGCCGGCCTCCGGCACGGCTCGCTGGGATGGATTTTCAGGCTGGGCCGTGCTGGAGACCGGCGCTCCAATGCTGGCGACAATGTCCCGCATCCAGCGTCCGGAGGCTTCCTGAAATTCCGTCGGCGCGAGCTGGCCGCCGTAGCTGTCGAAAATCTGGAGCGCGTCCACGCCGGCGCTGATTTGCATTTGCACATAAGCGGTGATGGCGGCGGTGAGCTTTTCGGCCAGCGCGTAAAAAGTTCCCCGGTCTTCGTGAAAAAGCCTCAACGCGCGGGTGTATTTTTCGGCGCTGCCGCCTTCCATCATGAACGTGGCCAGCGTCCACGGCGAACCCGAGAAACCGATGAGCGCGGTCTGGTCGCCGAGTTCCTTCCGGAGCAGACGCAACGCCTGGTCCACGTAGCTGAGACGTTCGACCACGCGCTCGACGGAAAGGCGCTCGATATCGGCCTTGGTGCGCACGGCAAAGTCCATGACCACGCCGCCGGTTTCGCGGAAACGGTAGGGCTGGCCCATCGCTTCGGGAATGACGAGGATGTCGCTGAACAGGATCGCCGCATCGAATCCGAATCGCCGAACCGGCTGGAGCGTGACTTCGGCGGCAAGCTCGGGCGTTTGAATCAATTCCAAAAAGGAATGCGTTTCCTTCAGTTCGCGATACTCCGGCAAGGCGCGACCGGCCTGCCGCATCAGCCAAACGGGCGGGCGATCCGTTGCGCGGCAGTGGCAGGCGTCGAGAAACCGGCGGCGGTTCGTCGGTTTGCCCGGGGCGGCAGGTGCGTCGGCGCTGGCGTTGGATGCGATGGCGGCCATGTGTTTTGAGCGCATTACGGCTGCATTGTTATTAGCATACTCAATCGGTTTTGAACAGCGAGTTGCGCTTTCAATTTTTTGAGCAACTTTGTTCGAACCCCGGTTTTTAATCAGAAGCGAGACCATGAAAGACAACGAACTCCATTCCCAACTCCGCGAATCAAGCTGGCGGCGGAAACTCACTGAAGCCGAACAAGCCGAATTGCGCGCTTATCTCACTGCCAATCCCGACGCCCGCGCCGATTGGGAAATGGAATCAGCCTTGAACGCCGCCCTCACCCGATTGCCGGACGCGCCCGTGCCGTTGAATTTCACCGCGCGCGTGCTTCAGGCGGTCGAACACGAAGAGGCCCGGCCGCACGGCTGGAGCTGGCGTTGGAACTGGCATGCGCTGGTGCCGCGCGTCGCCTTTGCGGCTGCGGTGATTGCGTTCGCCGGTTTGGCCTTGCAACACCATGAAATTTACCGCCAGCGCATCGCGCTCGCCAGGAACGTTGCGTTCGTGACCAGGGGACAACTTATGCCCAGCCCGGAAGCGCTGGAAAATTTTGACGCCATCCGCCGCATGAGCCAGCCACAGCATGCGGACAATGAATTGCTGGCCTTGATGCAATGATTCATTCGCTGCAGCATCCCGCTTTGCGGGATTGGATTGTCGTTGCATCAACCGTCGGCTTTTTTGCCACCTTCCCTCTCACCGCTGAAACGGTCACCAACGGCCCCACCCCGCACAGGTTGTTTTCGGCCCCGGCCAACCTTTCGCCACCGCAGATGGCACATTCGAAGTCACCCGTCGATTTATTCCGCGAACTGCTGGCCATGACGCCGGAAGACCGGGAAAAGTATCTGACCAACCGCCCGCCTGAAATCGGCGCCCGGATTCTGGCCAAGGTCGCCGAATACGAGGCACTCGATCCCAACGAGCGCGAACTGCGGTTGCGGGCGACGGAGTTGCGTTGGTACCTGCTCCCGCTGATGCACAAATCCCCCACCAATCGTGCCACGCAACTGGCGGCGGTCCCGGATGACATCCGGGATCTGGTCCAGGACCGGATTTCGCAATGGGACATCCTGCCACCGCCATTGCAGCAGGAATTTCTTGAGGATGAAAGCGTATTGAAATACTTCGAACGAATCAACCCGATCGGCAGTCCGCCGGAAACCGATGTGGGCACAATCCCGGCATGCCTGTATCCCGATGTCCAACGCCGGAATATCGCCGAGCAGGTCAACCGGTTCTTCGAGCTGACGGCGGACGAAAAACAGGAAACCCTCAATACGCTGTCCGAGGTGGAACGGCAACAGATCAAAAAAACCTTGCAGTCCTTTGACCGGATGCCCGTTTCACAACGGACCGAGTGCGTTCAGGCATTTGCAAAATTTGCCGGGTTGAGCCCGGCAGAACAGCAGGAATTTCTCAAAAATGCCGACCGCTGGGCGCAGATGTCACCCGCCGATCGCCAGACCTGGCGCGATCTGGTGACCCATGTGCCCGAATGGCCGCCGTTGCCGCCCGGTTTCTTGCCGCCACCGCCGCCGGTACCGGCGACGGCTCACTCCGCTGTGGCCACCAATCACGATTGAACACGCATAAATTTCAATTTCCCATTTCCGCCGCCACACCTTAATTTTCCACCGTGCATCCGATTGTGTTTCAACTCGGCTCCTTCAAGCTTCATTGGTATGGCGTGATGATTGCGCTGGCATTCCTGGCGGGGCTTTGGACGGCCACCCGCCGCGCCCGGCGCGAAAACATCTCGGCAGAAAAAATCGCCGACATCGTGTTCTGGCTGATGTTCGGCGCAATTCTCGGCGCGCGCGCCGTTTACGTGACAACTTATTGGAAGGACGAATTCGCCAACCAGCCGCTCCCGGAAATTTTCATGATTCAACACGGCGGGCTGGTGTATTACGGCGGCCTCATCGGTGCGACGATTGCCGGCATGATTTGCATTCGCTGGAAAAAATTGCCGCTGTGGAAAACCGCCGACGTGCTGGCGCCAAGCATTGCGCTGGGAAATGTTTTTGGCCGCATCGGCTGCCTGCTGAATGGCTGTTGTTACGGCCGGGCGTGCAGCCTGCCGTGGGCCATCCGGTTTCCCGCCGATCACGTGACCCGCGGCCTGCCGGTGCATCCGACGCAGATTTACGATGCGCTCTTAAACTTCGCCCTTTACCTCGGCCTCGCTTGGCTGTTCCGGCACAAAAAATTTAACGGCCAGGTGTTCGCCACCTGTCTCATCGGCTACGCCATCTTCCGTTCCATCGTGGAATACTTTCGGGGCGATTATCCCGCGGACCACATCCATAACGGCCTCACGTCGGGACAATTGGCCAGCATCCCCATTTTCATCGCCGGCTTGACGCTGGCCGCGTTTCTCTCCCGCCGCGAGCCGAAACGAGGATAGAGCACGGAGGATTGAAGATGGCAAATACCCCCGACCTCCATCCTTTCCATGAACCTCCTGGGAGCGCCGGCCTGTCGCGCCGAAGCTTCAGAGCGAAGGCTGACGTCCCGCCGGCCAGTCGGGAGCTGAAAGCCGGAACTCGCCGGCGAGACGCCAGCGCTCCCAGGGACTGCGCCCCGGATCATGGGTTCAAAGCGCAAATTCGTTCGGGGAAATATCACCCCGTCCTTCTCGCCGGCCCGACCGCCGTCGGCAAATCCAAAATCGCCCTGCGCCTCGCGGAACAATTCGGCGGTGAAATCATTTCCGCCGATTCCATGCAGGTGTATCGCGGACTCGACATCGGCACGGCCAAGCCATCGCCCGCCGACCGCGCCCGTGTACCGCATCACCTCATTGACATCTGCGATTTGACCGAATCGTTCGATGCCGCGCAATTCGCCCGGCTCGCGCACCGCGCCGTGGCGGAAATCCAGTCGCGCGGCCGCGTGCCGATTTTTTGCGGCGGCACCGGACTTTACTTCAAGGCCTTTCTCGAAGGACTCGGCGAAACACCGTCGGGCAACGCCAAATTACGCGCCGAACTCGAAGCCACGCCGCTGGAAAAATTGCTGGCCGAACTGCGCGAACGCGACCCGGCGGCTTACGAAAAAATTGATAAAAAAAATCCGCGCCGCGTCATCCGCGCCGTGGAAGTAATTCGGCTCACTGGGAAACCGTTCTCCGCACAACAGTCACGGTGGGGCGAGTCTTTCCCCGGGCCTCGTAGCGCGGACATTCCTGTCCGCGGGTTCACGGGACATTCTTGTCCCGTGTCCGTGGAAGCGGATGTTGTTTCACCCTCGCACGAACTGGCGACTGGAAAGTCGCCAGAACCGGCAGACAAGAATGTCTGCCCTACATCCATAATTGTTGTCACCCGTTCGACGGAAGATATGCGCCGACGGATTGACGCCCGCGTGGACACGATGTTCGCGCGCGGTTTGGTGGACGAAACCCGCAAATTGCTCAAGCATGGCCTTGCGGAAAACAAAACGGCGATGCAGGCCATCGGTTACCGGCAGGTGGTGGAACATCTGCGCGGCGAGCGGTCATTGGCGGAAACCATCGAGCTGGTGAAAATCCGCACCCGGCAATTTGCCAAGCGGCAACTGACTTGGTTCCGCGCCCAGAAAAACCTGGAGCGGATTGAATTGAAGCCGGAAGATTTGGCAAAAACGGTTGCAGAGAACCTGATTCGCCGGTTGCGCGAAAATTCAGGATGATGTGGGTAGCGCGTGCCTTCCGCCTTCGCGGCGCGCCAAAGCGCCGCTCCGGCGCGACGGCGGCTGGCGCACCAGGTTCGGCGTCCCGCCGAACATTTTGAAATTCAAAGTCGTCGCCGGGACGGTAACGACGACGTGCGGGACGCACGCGCTCCTTTTTTTCAACCGCGCTGGTTGCTCAGCTTTCCCTTGGCCGTTTGACAACGACGTCAATTCCCGCCTTGTTTTTGGCTATCATATTCGCGGGCAGGATGCCGCGCCAGAAGACGTTCGGGTAAACCACCGCGCCGCGTCCGAGGATGCTGCCGGGGTTCAGCACGGCGTTGCAGCCCACTTCCGCGCCGTCGCCGAGCAGCGCGCCGAATTTGCGCAGGCCGGTGTCAAACGGCTGGCCGTCCATCTCCACCTCGATGTTGCCGGGGAACATCTTGAAGTTGGAAATTTTCACGCCCGCGCCGAGGTGCGCCTTGTGGCCTAGAATCGAGTCGCCAACGTAATTGAAGTGCGGCGCGACGGCGTGATTGAACAGCAGCGAGTTTTTGATTTCGGTCGAGTTGCCAACAACGCAATCGTCGCCGATGATGACATTTTCGCGGAGATAGGCGTTGTGGCGGATCTGGCAGTTTTTGCCGATGATGGCCGGGCCTTTGATCATTGCGCCGTCCTCGATGACGGTGCCTTCGCCGATGAAAACTTTTTCACCGATGAATGCCCTGCCCGCGCCGGAGTTGTGCCGGGCCGGTTTCAAATTGGCGGCGAGGTAGCCCTCGATTTTTTTGAGCGCGTCCCAGGTGAATTTGCAGCCGTCGAAAATGGCGGCGTGTTCGGTCTGGTTTAGGTCAAACAAGTCGGCTGGCTTGAACATGACGGCAAGTTAGGCGAAACGGGGGCGGCGGAAAAGCGAAATGGGTATGGGAAATGACTAATTCCGAAACCATAATGACGAAAGAAGCCCGAAGCCCGAATAAACAGCTTGGACAGATCATTGGTTATTGGGTCATTTGGAAATTCTTTAGTCATTCGGATTTAGGAATTAGTCATTCTGCGGAACGGCAGGGACTTGCCATTCGCGGCGGCGGGGGTATTTTGCGGTGGGCGCGCTCCCGTAGCTCAAATGGATAGAGCAGCGGTTTCCTAAACCGTGGATTCCCGTTCAATTCGGGACGGGAGTACCATTTGTTTTCAAGGGTTTTAAGGGTTTCGTTCGTTTTTATACTGATTTTCTTCTGACACAATTCTGACAAAATCAGTTTTTGCTAAGGGCAATGAGGTTTTTGGACGCAATCCCCAAAATGTGTTCGTCCATTCTTTTTTGACCTCACGGCAGTAATATCTTTTACAGACGACGATGCTGTTGCCCATACCCCCCACCCGCCATGGTGGGGTCCGCCCTTCTGAACATGGGTCAAAAACGAGTGCTGGCCCCAAGTATCCCTGCGTTTGACGGGTGGTCAGGAAAATTCCAAGGGAAAACGCACGTATTTATGTATTCGGCACACCGATATTCGCGGTTGACATCGTCGTTCCAGCGTGGCTCAGTATGGACTCGTTATGTCAGTTACGAAAACAATCAGATTTCTAATCTTTGTCGGCTTCTTTTGCACCTCCGCTTGTTGGGGCGGCACAATTGATGATTTCTCAAAGTCTGTTGTTTTCTTGGCTGACAACAAACCGGTTACAGAGGACATCAATGGTATTCCCTATGAGGTGTGGTTAAAAAATCCTACCAACGGCATGTTCATCATTAAGAAAAACAGAATCACAGGAACCGGTTTGATTGTTGTAAGCTCCAATGTTTGCTATTTAGTGACAGTTAAACACGTCGCGGTAAATATGAGTTCAGAATGTGAAGTTATTATGGGAGGTGAAAATGAAGAGCCTTGGCATTTTCAGCTTTCCTCGATAACCGGACAGCCCAGCATCACGTGGTTTCATCACCCAGTCGCAGATATCTCTGTTTATCCACTACCTTCAATCACGACCGAAGGCATCAAAGCACTAAACCAAAGAGCAATTCCATTGGGAGCGTTGGCGTCAGAAACCAATCTGCCATCCAGAGATGTATATGTGACTGCCCTTGGTTTTCCGCTGGGACTCGGTGCTGAAGGGCAATTTATTCCATTATCCCGCGAGTCAAAGGTTGCAAGTGGTATGCTGCACGATGACAATGGCCTATTCTTCTTACTTCAAGACCCGAGCGTCAGCGGTTACAGTGGCGGACCACTAATCCAATCCGGCGATTCGAGAGTTGTAATAACATCTACTGGCCCAGCAGTCGCGACAGGAGGGGGTCGGTGCTGGGGATTTGTTTCCGCAACTTATGGAGACGAAACCGGGGGAAAAATGTCTAGAATTATACCGGCGTTTTACGCGGTGAATCTTATACATGAGGCTCAAATGACTTTACACATTGTGCAGGCACCGATGCCACAGACGAAATGACGCCACAAATGACGCGGTTATTCAAGTGTCGCTGATTTGCGTTCTGGCAGTTCGGTTCAGATTGAGGACATTCCACCGTTCCCGCGTCCAAATCCACCATGCCGACCAACTGGCGAACGCCAATGGGTCGTCCTGTGGTTTTGAGGATTGAGACATCCGGCACCTGACATTTCCACGATTGGTGGATTCGGCAAAAAATGGGTGGCCGGCCTGTTGAAAAAATCCGAAAAGATGTTAGATGCGGTGGCCAAGAATCCAGAAGTTGACAAGGATT
>Ga0181539_1001142_pt1 | contig 30318 bp, 26 predicted proteins | sample PEATcosm2014_Bin_46_FD_119767 | JGI IMG/M metagenome (GOLD analysis project Ga0181539, IMG submission 119767) | Peatland microbial communities from MTU Mesocosm Facility, Houghton, MI, USA - PEATcosm2014_Bin23_60_metaG | ecosystem: Environmental > Terrestrial > Soil > Wetlands > Peat | place... | reverse complement strand
TTCTCGGCCCGATTGTTCTTCCATCGTCCGCGTTCGTGTCGGTTCTCGAGTCCCAGGTCGCGGGCCGCGGCGCCGTATGACCGCAAGTCGTCCGTGACCAATCGCTGGGGAACGAAGGCGTATTTCTTCAGAAGCTTTCGAATCAGTTTCAGCGCGCATGCTTGTTTCGCTTGGATGGCGCCAACACGTCGAGGACCTCGCCCTCGGCATCGACAGCGCGCCATAGATAGACCATGCGGCCGTCGATCTTCAGATAAACTTCGTCCAGATGCCAGATCGAATGCGGCTTGGGGCGGCGCTTTCGCAAGTCGGCAGCGACCATCGGTCCGAAATGATTCACTCAGCGCCGGATTGTCTCGTAGGACACCGTCACTCCACGCTCCGCGAGCAAATCTTTGACGTCGCGCAGGCTCAGCGTGAACCGGAAGTAGAGCCAAATCGCCCGCTGAATGATCTCCGGCGGAAATGGTACCCGCTGTAGCTGATTTTCTTCATTCCCTTGGCTATCGGGCCACCAGAGGGACCGCAAGTCCGACGCGGCGTGACAAAGCCGTCCGGCTTGATACGGATTTTCGCGTTGTAATCGGCCACTCGCTTCACGGGCGCGAGAATTTTCAACACTGAGAGAACTCCCTAATCTCCACAGGCCAGACTGTGTGAGATTTTGCGAGTGTGCGCTGGGCTAGGCGCAGCACGGGCGCGTCCACCATGCGCCCGTCTAGACTGAACACACCGGAGCCCGCCGCCTCGAACGCCGCCACGACGCGCTGCGCCCATTCGAGTTCGGCCGCGCTCGGCGCAAAGGCCGCATTGACGATCGTCACATGCGACGGATGGATGCACATCTTGGCGCCGAAACCGCCGCGCCGGCCACGCGCGGCGTCGGAAGCCAGCCGAACTTTGTCTTCAATGCTGGGAGACACGCCATCGATGGGCGCGGAAAGATCGGCGCGGCGGGATGCCAGCACTACCGCCAGCCGCACTGGCGCGAGCTCCGCCTCGTCAGGCTCGCAAGCTAGACCAGCATCGGCCTGAAAATCCAGATTGCCAAAGGCGAGGCGCAGAACTTGCGGACCTGCCGCGATCTCATCCACGGCGGTCAGCCCGGCCACCGACTCGATGAGCGGCACGAGCTTACAATCTGGCCCAACGACCGTGGCCAAGTCCTGCAAGGACTTCGCCGACTCAGCCTTGGGGATCATCACCCCTTCAAGCCCTTGCGCCGCCAGACCGCGCAAGGCGGCCACGTCGTCAGCGCGCCAGGGCGTGGCCGCGGCGTTCACTCGCACGAGAAGGCGGACGCGCTGAGCCGCGTCGAGCGCCGCGAAAGCCTGCTCGAGCGCTACGCGCGCCGCCGGCTTGTCTCGCGGCGCCACCGCGTCCTCAAGGTCAACGACCACCGCGTGCGCGCCCGAACTCAAGGCCTTGGCGTAGCGCTCCGGCCGGTTGGCCGGAACGAACAGAAACGAACAGGCGTCGGCGAGCGTAGCGCTCATGTTCTTGCCCTTCCCTTCAACCGCGCCTGGGGCAGGAAAGCACCGACGACTGGCGCGTCGGCGATCCGCCACAGCGCATCCACCGCAGCTTGCATCTCGGCCGGCGCGGCCCCGCCACTGAAGGCCGCTAAGCGCAGCGCCTTGGCAATGATCTCCTCGCGGGTCAGCGTGTTGCCCGGGTCGCCCTTGGGCTCGTTCACGCGGCCGTGCAGCACGCGACCGTCGGCGGTGGTCACGGTTACCTTGCCAATCCAGCGTTTCGGGTAGGCGGCGTCAACTTCAGCGTCGAGTTCCATCGTCACCCGGTCGCGCAGACGCTGCGTCTCTTCGTCGAGGAAGTGCTGGTCAAACTCGGTGAGACCGGCATGGCCATACTGCGCCACCAAGGCCAGAACGGTCCCCATGGAGAACTTGCTCTGATGCACGGTGATCGGCCGCACCACCGGGCCGAGAACATCGATCGCGCCCTGATGCACACGGGTGACGATGCGCGCGAAGTCGTTCGGCTTTAGGCCATGGGCTTGCATCACCTGAAGGAGCGCGTCGGCCGCTGGATGGGTATGGCGGCAGCTCGCGTGATACTTAAACGAGGTTTCCGCGGTGGCCCAACGCTTGCCGAGGCCATCGGTCAGCTTGGCCGGGTCCGCGTCGCTAGACATGCCAGCGGCCATGCCCTGCGGGCCGTCAAAGATATTTTCGGCCCCGCTGAAGCTGTCTTGCGCCAAATAAGCCGACATCAGGCCCGCCGCCGCCGCATGCGCGGTATGCAGCTGCTTGGAATCCGCCCCGGTGCGGAGGAACTCCCACAGACCGGCCGACTGCGTCCCCGCGGAGCCGAACGCGTGCTGCATCTGGCGCGCGTCAAGCCGGAGCAAATGACCGGCGGCGGCCGCGGCCGCCAGCGTGCCGGCGGTTCCCGTGGTATGGAACACCTTGTAGTGCGAACGGCCGAGGAATTCGCCTACGCGAATTCCAACCTCGTAGCCGGCGATCGAGGCTGCTAGCAGGCGCCGGCCGCTGGCGCCAATAGCCTGCGCTGTCGCCACGGCGACCGGGAACACCACAGTCGCGGGATGGAAAACCGAGCCGTTGTGCACGTCATCCTGTTCGGCCACATGCGAGGCCGCGGCATTGGCTATTGCGGCCATGTACGCGCTGGTGGTGGCGCGTGTCGTGATGACCTCGGCCGGCCCGCTGGTTGGCCCCATGGCCTGGGTAAAGCGCGTGATGCTTGCGACGGGGCGCGACCCATGGCCGGCCACTGCGGAGGCGAACCAATCCACCAACAGGTCTTCGGCCTTGCGGGCGACCGCGCTGGGAATGTCTTCGTAACGCAGGCCGGCGGCGAAAGCGGCCAATTGGGAAGTGTTGGTGCTCGTATTCATGGGGGCCTCTGGGTAGGAAGCGCCGAACCGGAGGCTGAGTTCACCGATCAGATAGCCTCGGTGTGCGGCGTGACATGGCTCCGCGTCTCAACGAACGGCTCTGCGGGCCGCTTCGCGGACCATATTTCGCGCGATTACGACTTGCTGGATCTGGCTAGCGCCCTCGTAGATGCGAAACAAGCGCGCATCGCGATAGAAGCGCTCGATGCCGTATTCGGTCAGGTAGCCGGCGCCGCCAATAATCTGCGCCGCGCGCGGAGCGTCGAACAGGTAGCCCTGATGCACCGCCATGACCTCGGCAAAACAGTCCATTGGCGACGGGCGGTCGTCATAGGCGCCCTTAAGGGCGCCCGGAACCATCTGTTCGAAGCAGAGCGCGATGGCGCATTCCGCCATGCCGCTCTCCAGCTTGGCGATCCCCTGTACGGCCAGCGAGACGGACGTGTTCGCAATGTCGAAAAAGGCGGAGACCTTGTCGACCTCGATCGCTTTGCGCGCCAAAGCGGCGCCGATCGGCGCCTTGAGCCGATTTTCGAGGCCGATGATCTCGATCGCCGCGCCGGCCGCCGTATTGCTGAAATCTTCGACCGCGAGTTCAGCGGCGACGACCGAACCCCGACCGGCGGCATCGGAATACGCCCAGGTCTGGCCGTTCATAACGACCAAACGCAGCGGACCTTCCACACCCGCGCCGATGCCTGTCCGACGACCGCTGCGGCGAGGACTGTTCCGGCTGCCGCGCGCAATATCTTCTGTCTCATTTCCGTTGCCTCCGCGAGAAGTTGTCGTTGTTGCATCGAAGTCGGGGTTTAGCGCCATTTGCTCGTGTTGGCGGAAACTCTGTGCGGCGAGCCGGCCCACGCTCTCCCGTAACCGGCGGCGGAAAACACGGCGTCGAATTTCGCGTTGTGAAGGGAGCGCTCGGTCACGCCTCCAGCTCCGCGCTCATAGCCATGTGTCCCTCGTGATCGGCGATCCACATCGCGGCGCCGTTCGGCCGTGCTAAGCCGGCGACCGTGAAAGGGTTTGTGTCGAAGAGCGGCCGGTGCGCACGGAAGCGGAACGACCGAATTCGCGCGCCTGGGTGGTGACAGAGAAAAAGATCCACCATCAAGGTCGCGCTCAAGGGACCGTGGACGACCAGTCCGGGATAGTTCTCCACGTCACGGCAATAGTCGCGGTCGTAATGAATGCGGTGGCCATTGAAAGTCAGGGCGGAATAACGAAACAGCAGCACGCTATCGACGTCGACCGCGCGGCTCCAGCTCATGTCGGGCGGGGCCGGCCGGGCGGGCGGCGAGGCTTCCCCCGGCTGCGGCGCTGCGCGGTAAACGATTTCCTGCTCCTCGCTCACCGCCAGCCCCGCGTTCGTCGATATCTCGTGCAGCACCTTGACGAAGACCATTTCGCCGGAACGTCCGGTCTTGGCCTCGACGCCGGCGATCGACGAGCGGCGACGTATCGCCTCGCCAATGCGGATGGGCACATGAAAAGTCAGGCGTCCGCCCGCCCACATGCGGCGCGGCAGGGCGACCGGCGGCAGGAAATCGCCGCGACGAGGATGCCCGTCTTCGCCGATCTCGCTCTGCGGGGCTCTCGGCAGAAAGTAGAGCCAATGGCCAAGCGGCGGCGCCTCGCCCGCGCGCCACGCCGAATCGGAATGGTCGAGCAAGGCCGCCAGCCCGCGCAACGGCGCGACGGCGGCAAAATCCAGACGCTCTTCCTGGCGACCGATCGAATCTTCCAGACGCACGGAGCTCATAGCGCGAACTCCTGCCTGAGCGCCAGCGTATGCTGACCTATTGCGGGTACGGGACGCGCCTCAAAAGGTTGGGCATCCCAACGGGGCGGAGGCGCCGCGACGTCGACCGGTCCGGTCGGCGTGTCTATCGTGATGCGGCGGAGTTGCGGATGAAGGGACAGGTCGGCCACTTCGTTGACAGCCCCGAATGCGATCTTCGCTCGACGCAGCCGCGTCGACGCCTCCTCGCGACTCAGCGAGGCGAAGTAGGCGGCGATATTGGTGTCCAGCGCCAGCCGGTTAGCGACGCGCATAGTGTTGGAGGCGAAGCGCGCGTCGGCGGCGAGCTCCCGCTCTCCCAGAACATCCGCGCAGAACGCGCGCCACTCCCGCTCATTCTGGATGGCGATCGCCACTTTGTGGCCGTCTGCGAGATCGAACGCGCCGTAGGGCGCGATCGAGGGGTGATTGAGCCCGACTCGCGCCGGCGCTTTGCCGGCGTAATCCTGATGAAGCAGGGGCACGGTCATCCAATCGGCGATGGAGTCGAAAAGCGACACCGCGACGCCCCGGCCCTCTCCGGTTCGCTCGCGCTGGTAGAGCGCCTGAAGCACGGCGGCGTGCGCATACATTCCGCAAGCGATGTCGGCGATGGAGACGCCGACCCTGCCGGGCGTCTCCGGCGCGCCCGTGATCGAAGCGAGCCCGGTCTCGCACTGCACCAGCAGGTCATAGGCCTTCATGTCGCGATAAGGCCCGTCCTCGCCATAGCCGCTGATGTCGCAGGTGATCAGCCGGGGATGTCGGCGGCGCAGCTCTTCAGAGGCGAAGCCGGCGCGCGCCGCGGCGCCCGGAGCGAGGTTCTGAACGAACACGTCGGCGCGCGCCAGCATTCGATTGAGCACCGCGGCGTCGTCAGGCGCCTTGACGTCGAGGACGATGGATTCCTTGCCTCGATTGAGCCAGACGAAATAGGCGCTTTCGCCATGGGCCACATGGTCGTAACCGCGAGCGAAGTCGCCCTCGGAACGTTCGATCTTGACGACGCGCGCGCCCGCGTCGGCCAGGCGGGAAGTGCAAAACGGCGCCGCCACCGCCTGCTCTAATGCGACGACGAGAATTCCATCGAGGGGAAGAGCGGCCACGGCTCAGAACGACTTCGGCATATTGAGCACATGCGTGCCCACGTGGGAGAGGATGAGGTTGGTCGAGATCGGCGCAATCTGGTACAGCCGCGTTTCCCTGAACTTGCGCTCGATGTCGTATTCCTCGGCGAAACCAAAGCCGCCATGGGTCTGCAGGCACGTGTCGGCGGCGCGCCAAGAAGCTTCCGACGCCAAAAGTTTGGCCATGTTCGCTTCGGCGCCGCAGGGTTGGCCGCCGTCGAACAGGCCGGAGGCGTTTTGAACCATCAGCGCGGCCGCTTCGGTCTCGACGTAGTTCCGCGCGATGGGAAACTGGATCGCCTGATTTACCCCGATGGGGCGGCCGAACACCTGACGCTCCTTCGCATAAGCGCTGGCGCGGTCGATGAAGAAACGGGCGTCGCCGATGCATTCCGAGGCGATGAGAATCCGCTCGGCGTTCATGCCGTCGAGAATATAGCGAAAGCCCTTGCCTTCCGCGCCGATCAGGCTGTCTACGGGAACTTCGAGATTATCGAAGAAAAGTTCGGTCGTAGCGTGATTGATCATCGTGCGGATCGGCCGGATGGTCAGTCCATGGCCGACCGCCTTGCGCAAATCGACCAGGAGCACGCTCATGCCGTCGGTCGGTTTCGGCGACTCCTCCCGAGGCGTTGTGCGCACCAGCAGCACCATCAGATCCGAGTGCTCCACCCGCGAGATCCAGACTTTCTGACCGTTGACGATGTACTTGCCGTGTTCGCGCCGGGCGAACGTGCGGATGCGCGTGGTGTCGGTGCCGCTGGTGGGCTCGGTGACGCCGAAGGCCTGAAGCCGCAGTTCTCCGGAAGCGATCTTCGGTAAATAGGCACGCTTTTGCGCTTCGCTGCCGTGCCGCAGCACAGTGCCCATCGTGTACATCTGGGCGTGACAACCCGCGCCATTGCATCCGGAACGGTGGACCTCTTCGAGAATGGCCGTGGCGGCGCCGAGCCCAAGCCCCGAGCCGCCGTACTCTTCAGGAATCAAAACCGAAAGGAAGCCGGCCGCGGTCAAAGCTTGAACGAATGCTTCGGGATAGGCTCGATCCGCATCCAGCCGGCGCCAATACTTGCCGGGGAACTCGGCGCAAAGCCGGCGGACAGCTTCCCGAATTTCGGGGAATGTCTCCTGCTTGGCCACGTTTACCCGCCCTCGCATGTTCGACTTATCGTCGGCAAAATTAGGATTGCCCTCGCCATGCGTCAAATATATAACAAGCATAAAGTTTATGCTCAATCGGCATGGGTGCGATGGACATACGCCAACTTCAAAACTTCCAGCGCATTGTCGAATTGCAAAGCCTGTCCAAGGCGGCCGCCGTCGTCCGCATCGCTCAGCCCGCCTTGTCGCGTCAGGTCAAAGCGCTGGAAGACGAATTAGGGGTGGAATTGCTGACCCGTCACGGCTGGGGCGTCGCGCCGACGCCGGCTGGACGCATTCTGGTCGAACATGCGGAGCGCATCCTCGCCCAGGCGCTGATGGCCCGAGACGCCGTGCGCAACTTCCAGGCCGAAGCAAGCGGTCGCCTTTCTTTCGGAGCGCCGACGTCGATAGGATTGACCCTGCTTCCGCACCTCGCCTCTTTGGTTCGCCGCCGCTACCCAAAAGTGAAACTGCACTTGATGGAGGGCTTCAGCGCCTCGGTCCACGAATGGGCGCTCAACGGCAAACTGGACATGGCGATTCTCTATCAATCCCGCGCCATGGGCCATCTACGCTCAACGCCGCTTCTGACCGAGGCGATGACGGTGGTCGGCCCCGGGGGCCGCTTCCCTCGTGATAGCACCATCGGCGCGGCAGGGCTGGCTGGCCTGCCTCTCATCCTGCCCGGACGGCCTAATCGCCTGAGGCTCCTGGTGGAGGAAGCCTGGCTGGAAGTTGGCGCGCCAATCGATCCGGTTATGGAAGTCGACGCCCTCCCCACGATCATTGAGCTGGTGCGACGAGGCGAGGGATGCACTCTTCTTCCCTATTCCACGGTCCACGAGAAAGTGAGCGTCGGCGAGCTATCCTTCGCCACTTTGGACGCGCGGAACTTCATGAGGACTTTGGTGCTGGTCCAGCCTTCCGAACGAGCGCCGACACCCGCCACCAAGGCGCTTACGCTTGAGATCCAGCGCTTCGTCCATGAACGGGCAGACGCTTTGCGCTGGCAGCCGCTATCTTCGTCGGGTGACAAATCAACGGGGATATTCCGCCGCCGATCGAGGCGGCCTGTTTCCACACGATAGACACGCAGGAACATCCGGGTTTCCCTTAAGCAAAACTCGCGAACGTGACAATGCCGCTGCGTCACTTGCGACCGCTCAAACGCCGCCGCTGACAGACAGTCCGATGAAATCGGCGAACGCTCGCGCAGCGCGCCCGAGCTTCTCAGCCTTGCGCCAGGCAGGCCCACATCCATGGTCGGTATCGGCGTCAGCAGATTGCGCTGCTCGATTCGCTGCCCCTCTAGCGACCACGGCCGGTAGACCATCTCGGACAGGATCGTCAGGCCGAGTCCGTCCGCGACCATGCTGCGCACCGCCTCGACCGACGATGTCGTGAAAATCACGTTGGGATCGAGGCGCCTCGGCGCCCAGTATCGCGACGCCGTCTGATTCGCCTCGTCGACCGAAAGCATGGTGTAAGGCGCGCCGGCGACGTCCGCGAGGTCGATGCTGTCGGTGTGAAGCAGCGGATGCTCCAATAAAATTGTCCCCAGACAGACGCTTAACAGCGTAAAGATGCAGCGTAAAAATCAGTTAGTCTGCGTAGATAATAAGCTCGCTTGTGTAGTTTTTGTGCAAACGGCCCCACCATTTGCGCCGCTTATGGTGGTGATTTTTACTTCTAATTTTACAACCCTGTCTCGCCGAGCGATCCTCAATACGAGAAAATATCGATCTGTCACTGCGAAGTATTATAGAAAACAACAGATCGTCGAGTCCAGAGATGGGGAACATTATGCTAGATGACAGCAGCAAACCTTCCAATCGTCGTGCGCGCACAGAATCCGGCAAGGGGCGTGCGCTAAGCCGCCGCTCGTTCATGAAGGCCGGGGCCGCGATAGCCGGCGCCGCCATAGGCTCCGAAGTCATTGGCGCGCCGACTATCTGGGCTCAGGAAATAAAGGACATTGAACTGCGCCATGTCGGCGTGTCCTACTCCGTTGTGAAAGCCATCGGCGACCAGGCGGCCAAGGACCTCGGCTTCAAGGTGACGATGCAAAATCTCGACACCTCCGCCGCGATCAATCGTTTCATCACCCAGCCTAACAGCGTCGACATCGCCGACCTGGAAGGCTGGCAGGCCAAGCTCGCCGCCAAGCGCGGCGTCATCCAAGGTATTGAGGCCAAGAAGATCAAGGAATTCGACAATTTCCTTCCAATTTTTACCAAAGGCGAGCTCGACGGCCACAAGATTCCGCGCCAAGGGATTTCGCCTTATGAAGCGCTCTACATCGAAAAGCCGGACTCCACCGAACTGCACGACGGGGTCACCGACTGGTTGACCAACGTACCACAGGTCTACAACGCCGATTCGCTGGGCTATCGCCCGGACCTTGTGGGCCACACCGTGACGGAGTGGAAGGAACTCATCGATCCGAAGTTCAAGGGCAAGGCCGCCATCCTCGATGTGCCGGCGATCGGCATCATGGATGCGGCGCTGTGTTTTGAAAGCGCCGGGCTGATCAAATACGGCAATAAAGGCAACATGACCAAGAAGGAGATCGATTTCACCTGCGACAAGCTGATCGAACTCAAGAAGGACGGCCAGTTCCGCGCGACTTGGACCACATTCGACCAATCGGTGGAGCTGATGGCGGCCGGCGAAGTGGTGATCGAGTCGATGTGGTCGCCTGCCGTGGCGGCGGTGCGGGTCAAGCAAATCCCCTGTACTTATGCGGCCATGAACATAAAGGACGGCAAGGAAGGCTATCGCGGCTGGTGCAACGGCATGGGGTTGATGAAGCACCTGACTGGCAAGAAGCTTGAGGCCGCTTACGAATACATGAACTGGTATATGTCGGGCTGGCAGGGCGCTTTCGTCAGCCGCTACGGCTATTATAGCCCGGTGCCCTCGACGGCCCAGAAATTCATGACGCCGGCCGAATACGCCTTCTGGTACGAAGGCAAGCCCGCGCCCGAACCTGTGACCGACCCGTACGGCGTTCCCATGGAGAAGGCCGGAACGGTCCGGGACGGTGGGTCCTTCGTCGAGCGCGTCACCAACATTTCCTGCTGGAACACGTTGATGGATGAGGCAGCTTACATGAACAAGCGCTGGAACGACTTCAAGGTCGCCTGAGCCGCGCCTCCTGTGAAACCCTCCGGTCGGCTTCGAAGCCGGCCGGAAGAGTTCGGACCTCCGCGCGGAGAATTTTCATGACCCTTTCCCGACCGCTCGTGAGCTGGCTTTACGTCTCGCCGCTCATGCTGGTGCTGATCCCGTTTTTTGTCCTGCCCATTCTCGTGGTGCTGGTCGCGAGCGTGTTTGAAACGGACGGGTTCGGCAGCTTGATCCCGACCTTCACGCTCGCCAATTACGCAAATGTGCTGACCTCGGGCCTGACGTTCAACCTCTACTTCGAAACCGTGAAGTTTACGGTCCTGACCTGGTTTTTCACCCTGATTCTCGGCTTTTTCGTCGCCTATTTCCTTGTCTTCCACGTCCGGAACCAGTTGCTGGCGATCGGCCTCTTCCTGATTTGCACCGTGCCGTTCTGGACCTCCAACATCATCCGAATGATTTCGTGGATCCCCTTGCTCGGCAAAGAAGGCCTGATCAATTCGGCTCTTCTGCATTTGGGCTTTATCCACGAGCCCCTCGGTTTCTTGCTCTATTCGAGCTTCGCCGTGGTGGTGGCCTACGTACACCAGCTTACGATTTTCATGGTCGTGCCGATCTTCAATTCGATGGCCCGCATCGACAAACGGGTGGTCGAGGCGGCGTTTGATGTGGGCGCGAGCCGCTTCGATATCATGCGGCTCATCATCGTGCCGCTGTCTAAGAGCGGCATCGCTCTGGGCTCGATCTTCGTCGTGTCGATCGTCATGGGCGATTTTTTCGTGACCAAGGTGATGTCGGGCGGCGGCTCGGCTTCGGTCGTGGGCGCTTTCTACGAAGACATTTCGGTTCTTCAATATCCAAGCGCCGCGGCGAGCGCGGTGGTGCTCACGCTTGTGTTGATGGCGACGATCTCGCTGATTCTGCGCACCGTTGACATCCGCAAGGAAATCACCCGATGAGCGCGGCGCCGCAGATGCTGGCATCGGCTCGGGCGCGCGCCAAGCGACGCGCGATCGCGCCGAGTCGCGGCGGGCGACCTTGGACATTTTATGTCCTGGCCGCGCTTTTTACATTCTATGTCGTCGCGCTCTACGGCCCGATGATCTGCATCTATATCCTTTCGTTTCAAGATGTGCGGGGCGGCCTAGTGTTCCCGATGAAGGGCTTGTCGCTGCACTGGTTCGTCGATCTCTTCACCCAGGTGCGGACCGGCGACGTCAAAGGCGCCTTCGACCGCTCGATCAAGCTCGCCATTCTGGTGACGGCGATCACGGTCGTCGTTTCTTTCATGGCGGCAATGGCGTTCCGACGGCGCTTTCCCGGCGACAATATCGTGTTCGCAATGATGATCGGCAGTCTCGTCGCGCCGGGACTCGTGCTCGGCATCGGCGTGGGTCTTCTCTTCAATGCGATCGGCATCGATACCTCCTGGTATGGCTCGGCGCTCGGCGCGCAGCTCTCCTGGACCTTGCCGTTCGGCGTGCTGGTGATGTTCGCGGTGATGTCGCGCTTTGACCCGGCCTGGGAAGAAGCCGCGCGCGATCTCGGCGCCACGGCCTGGCAAAGGATTCGGCTCGTGATCATTCCCGTGCTGGCGCCCGGCCTCGTCGCAGTGGCGTTGTTTGGCTTCACGCTTTCCTACGATGAATTTGCCCGCACCCTGCAGACGGCCGGACCCCAGAACACCCTGCCTCTCGAGATCTGGAGCATGACGCTCAACGTCACCTCGCCCTCCCTCTATGCGCTGGGCACAGTGACCACGATCATCTCCTTCGTGATCATCGGGGCGGCGCTGGGGACCATCGTGCTGATCCAGAAACGGCGCGGCGCCCGCGCCCGCGCGCATTGACCGGAGGCAAGAGTATGGCAGTTCAGCGCGGCGATATCGAACTCGCCGGTCTTACCAAGAGCTACGACGGAATCAACACGGTGGTGCGGGGCATAAACCTGAAGATCCCGGATGGCGCGTATTGTTGCTTCCTGGGGCCGTCGGGCTGCGGCAAGACCACGATCCTTCGAATGATCGCGGGCCATGAGGACCCCACCGATGGAGAAATCCTGATCGGCGGCGAAGACGTCGTAGGGTTGCCGCCGGTCGAGCGCGGCACCGCGATGATGTTCCAGTCCTACGCGCTTTTCCCGCATCTGAGCGTGCGCGACAACATCGCTTTCGCACTGCGCGTCCGGGGTCTTTCAAAGGCGGACCGGTATCGGCAGACCGACGCGATGATCGAAAAGGTCCGGCTGACCGAGCTTGCCGACCGTCTGCCCGCCCAACTCTCGGGCGGACAGCAGCAGCGCGTCGCGCTCGCCCGCGCCGCGATCACTGAGCCGCGCGTTCTCCTGCTCGACGAGCCACTCTCGGCGCTGGATGAGCAATTGCGCGTGGAAATGCGCTTGGAGTTGCAGCGCATGCAGCGCGAGCTTGGCATCACCTTCGTGCATGTCACCCACTCGCAGCTCGAAGCGATCGCGCTCGCCGACTTGGTCGTGGTGATGGAAAAGGGAGAGATAAAGCAGGCCGGTCCTGCGCGCGAAGTCTACGCCAGCCCAAAGGATCGCTACGTCGCCGAATTTCTCGGCGGCCAGAACGTGCTGTCGGGCAAGGTCGAGACGATCGAGGGCGGCCGCCTACTGTTTGCGCCGCCCGACAGAAAAAGCATAAGTGTACCGTTACGCGCGAATGCGCGCGTTGGCGTCGGCGACCGGATCGACGTCGCCGTACGACGCGATGATGTTGCTTTGCTTCGCGCGGACGCCATCATTTCGGCGCAAGAACAGTCTGCTCTGCCGTGCCGCGTCCTCGCGATCGAGTATCAGGGTTCCTTCGTCAAGGTGATGCTCGATGCGGTCGCCGATGAAGACTTCGTCGCCTATGTGCCTGAACGCACCTTCTTTAGCGATCCTTTCGCCATCGGCGATATCGCGCTCGCCGCCTGGGCGATCGACCACGCCCGCCTTCTCACCTGAACCCCAAAGCTTCGGAGCGCTCCATGCAAATCGCCTTCACGCTCAACGGCAAGCCGGCAAAGGTCGACGTTGGCCCCGCTACTTTAGTGACGGAGCTTTTGCGGGAGACTTTGGCCCTGACGGGTACCCATGTCGGATGCGACACAAGCCAGTGCGGCGCGTGCGTGGTGCTGCTCGACGGCGCGCCGGTGAAAAGCTGCACGCTTCTGGCGCCGGCGCTTGAGGGAGCCTCGCTCCTCACCATTGAGGGACTGACTGGACCGAAGGGGACCAATCGCCTCCACCCGATGCAGGAAGCCTTTCATCAGAACCACGGTCTGCAATGCGGGTTTTGCACGCCAGGCATGGTTATGACGGCAGTCGCTCTGGCCGAGGCGAATCCCGCCCCGAGCGAAGCCGAGGTTCGGCGCGGGTTGGAAGGAAACATCTGCCGCTGCACGGGATACCAAAACATCGTCGCCTCGGTGATCGCTGGCGCGGCGGCCATGCATGCGCAAGGCACACGCGCTTCAGCCGTTGGAGAGTGAATTATGGCGAACATTATCGGCATCGGCGCGGCGCCCCGGCGCAAAGAGGATCTGCGCTTTCTCACTGGGCGCGGCAACTACGTCTCGGACATCAAGCGGCCGGGCATGGCGCATGGCGTGTTCGTGCGCTCGCCCCACGCTCATGCCGTGCTGCGCGGGATCGATGCGACCGCGACCTTGGACTCGCCCGGCGTTCTTGCGGTCCTGACTGGTTACGATGCCGCGGCCGATGGGCTCGGCTCGATGCCCTGTGGCTGGGGGATCAAAAGCTCCGACGGCGTCCCAATGAAGGAGCCGCCCTTTCCCATGCTGGCGCAGGGCAAAGTACGCTTCGTTGGCGACATGGTCGCCTTTGTGATCGCGGACACGCTGGAAGAGGCCAGGGAGGGCGCGGAGCGCCTTGCCGTCGACTATGAGGTTCTGCCCGCCGTCGTCGGCGTGTTGGATGCTGTCCAGCCCGGCGCGCCGCAGCTCTTTGAGGAGGCGCCGGGCAATCTTTGCTGCGATTGGGAGCTCGGCGACAAGGTTGCGGTCGAAAGCGCCTTCGCCAAAGCCGCTCATATCGCGCGCCTCAGCCTCGTCAACAACCGCCTGATCGGCAACCCGATGGAGCCGCGTGCGGCGATCGGCGAATACAACCCCGGCACCGGCCATCACACGCTCCATACCACCAGCCAGTTTCCGCACGTGGTCCGATGGCTGATGAGCGCGCTGGTGCTAAAAATCCCCGAGCACAAGGTACGCGTGGTGGCCCCTGATGTCGGCGGCGGTTTCGGCGTCAAACAATTCCTCTATGGCGAGGAGGCCGTGCTCACATGGTCGGCCAAGAAGGTAGGCCGGCCGGTCAAATGGGTCGCAGACCGCTCGGAAGGCTTCGTTTCCGATCGCCATGGCCGCGATCACGTCACCGAAGTCGAACTCGCTTTGGACGAAACTGGCAAATTCCTGGCGCTGAAGGTCGTCACACTCGCCAATATGGGCGGCTACCTTTCGACATTCGGGCCGAACATCCCGACCAATCTCTATGCGCCGCTGCTCAGCGGCGTCTATACGACTCCGGCAATCTATTGCAACGTCAAGGTGGTGTTCACCAATACGGTCCCCGTCGACGCATATCGCGGCGCCGGCCGGCCGGAGGCGACCTTCGTGGTCGAGCGGATCGTCGACGTCGCAGCGTCCGAGATGGGCATCGACCGGATCGAACTGCGCCGACGCAATATGATTCCGAAAGAGGCCTATCCCTATCAGACGCCAGTGCTGGTCGAGTATGATTCCGGCGATCCGGCGGGCTGCCTCGACGAGGCGCTCGTTACCGCCGACGCGGCGGGCTTCGCAGCGCGCAAGGCCGCCTCAGCGCGCGAGGGAAAATTCCGAGGCCTCGGATTCTCGACCTATGTCGAGGCGTGCGGCCTAGCGCCGTCCCGTTTCGCCGGCCGCCTTGGCGCGCGCGGCGGCCTATACGAGAGCGCGACGGTGCGCGTTCATCCCACCGGCCACGTCACTGTGCTCATCGGCACGCACAATCATGGACAGGGCCACGAGACCACATTCGCGCAGATCGTCTCCGAAAAACTCGGCGTGGCCTTCGACAACATCGACATCGTCTATGGCGATACGGATCGCGTGCAGTTTGGAATGGGCACTTATGGGTCGCGGTCGCTTGTCGTGGGCGGCGCGGCGCTTTCCAAGGCCAGCGACAAGGTGATCGTCAAGGGCCGCAAGATTGCCGCCCACTTGTTAGAGGCCGGAGAGCAGGACATCGCTTTTGAGGCCGGCGTCTTCTCGGTGGCGGGTACCGATCGCAGAAAGACCTTTGAGGAAATAGCGGGCGCCGCCTATGTCCCTCACGATTATCCCCTCGAAGTGCTGGAACCCGGACTGGAAGAGCAGGCCTATTACGATCCCATCAACTTTACCTATCCCGGCGGCTGCCATATCGCCGAGGTCGAGATCGATCCAGAAACCGGCGTCGTAACTCTTATGAGCTACACGGGCGTCGATGATGTCGGAACCGTGATCAATCCGATGATCGTCGAAGGGCAACTGCACGGCGGCGTCGTTCAGGGCGTGGGCCAGGCGCTCTATGAAAGCGCTGTCTACGACGAGAACTCAGGGCAACTCCTGTCCGGCTCGCTGATGGACTATTGTATGCCGCGCGCCGACAACATGCCCAAGATGACGATGAAGACCCGCGCCACCCTGTGCACTCACACGCCAATGGGCGTGAAAGGATGCGGCGAGGTTGGCACGATAGGCTCGCCGGCCGCGGTGATGAATGCGGTGGTCGATGCGCTCGCTCATCTGGGCGTTAGCCATGTCGACATGCCGGCCACGCCGAATCGCATCTGGCGAATCATCCAGAACGCGTCCCTGGCCTACGCCGCCGAATAAAGGGGAAACAAAATGCGGTCTTTCGCCTATCATCAACCGGGTTCTGTTTCAGAGGCTGCGGCCCTGCTCAGCGCGACCGCGGAAAGTCGTCCGATCGCCGGCGGCATCACGCTGCTGCCGACGATCAAGCAACGGCTTGCCGCCCCTGAAGCGCTGATCGACCTGTCTAAAGTGCCCAACATGGCGGGCGTGTCGGAAGACGGGTCAGGGCTGACGATCGGGGCCATGACGCGCCATGCGGACGTAGCCAAATCGCCTCTGGCGCAGGCTCTGATCCCGACGCTGGCGGCGCTCGCGGCCGACATCGGCGATCCAGCCGTGCGCAACCGCGGCACTCTGGGCGGGTCCGTGGCCAACAACGACCCTGCGGCTGACTATCCTGCTGCGGTTCTTGGACTTGGCGCGACGATCGTAACCAACGAGCGCGAGATCGCAGCCGACAAATTTTTCGTTGGCTTATTCGAAACGGCTCTCGGCCCGGGGGAGATCATAACCGCGATCCGCTTTCCCGCGCCGCTCGCCGCCGGATACGCCAAGTTCAAGGCGCCCGCTTCGCGCTATGCCCTGGTCGGCGTCTTCGTGGCCAGAATGAAGGATGGCATCCAAGTGGCGGTCACGGGCGCCGGCCCCGGCGTGTTTCGTGTGGCGTCGATGGAAGAGGCTCTGGCCAAGCGTTTCGACCCCGCCGCCATCGCTGCGATCCGGATCGATGCCGAGGGGCTGAATTCGGATATGCACGCCGAGGCAGCCTACCGGGCGCACCTGGTCACGATCATGGCGAAAAGGGCGGTCGCGATCGCCCTGGAAAGTGCTTGAGGCGCATCATGGAAGGAAGCAAAGCCTCGAACGACGCCCTCGGGGTGGCGAAGCCTCTTGCGCGCCTCTCCGCTGTTGAATTGCTGGCTGGTTACAAGGCGCGGCGATTTACGCCGCGCGACGTCATCGAAGACGTGATCTCTGCGCTCGAAAGCGCCAATGCCGCCTGCCAGGTCATGGTCACGCCAATGTTCGAGCACGCGCGAGCCCAGGCCGACCTGGCGAGCGCGAATTGGGCCGCCGGCGAGGCGGCCGGCGCACTCAGCGGCGTCCCCGTGACGGTGAAGGATCTGGTCTTCGTTGCTGGCGTTCCCGCCTTTGGCGGAGCGCCGGTCAACAACGGCTTTGTGCCGACCGCCGACGCCGCCGTCGTCGCCGCGCTGCGCAAGGCCGGGGCCATTGTCACCTGCAAGACCACGACCTGCGAGTCCGGCTACAAACTGACCGCCGACAGCCCGGTCTCGGGCATCACCCGCAATCCCTGGAACCTTGAGCGCACCAGTGGCGGCTCCAGCGGCGGAGCAGCGGCGGCAATGGCCGCCGGCTGCGGTCCGCTCGCCATCGGAACCGACGGCGTCGGCTCGATCCGCGTGCCCTCTTCCTTCTGCGGCGTGTTCGGGCTCAAGCCGACCTTCGGGCTGGTGCCAAGATCACCCGGTTTCTCCCCGCCCTCCTGGGCCTCGCTCGCTCACACCGGACCGATCACCCGCACGGTCGCCGACGCGGCGCTCCTCCTCGAAGTCATCGCGGGTTACGATCCGCGCGACGGCGCGAGTCTGCCGGTCGACTCGCGTCGCATGAGTCCGCAGCCGAGCAAGCTCGACGGTTTGCGCATCGCGGTCAGCGCGGACCTCGGGCACGCTGCGGTCAGTCCGTGTGTACGGCGCGCCTTTCTCGCTGCGGTCGACACCCTTGCCGATCTCGGCGCCGGCATCGAACACAGGCATCCCGATCTCGACCCCAAATTGCTGGAGAGGACGCTCAAGCCGATTGCCTTTACCGAGCAGGCGGCGGCGGCCGCGAACAAGTCGGAGGCCGACCTCGCGCGGTCCGAAGCCGATTATCGTCGGATGATCGCGCAAGGACGCTCATACAGCGGCACCGACTACATCGAGGCGACTTATCGGCGTGCGAGCTTGCGGGCCGCGTTCCTGACGTTGTTTCAGAAGGTCGACGCCTTCGTCACGCCGGCCGTGGCGGTTACGGCCTTCGAAGCTGGCGCGCTCGGCGTCGACAGCATCGACACCATCGCCGTCGACCGGCATCTTGGCTGGTCGCCCTTTTCCTGGCCGATCAATCTAGCTGGCCTGCCGGCCGCGACGATCCCGTGCGGCTTCGACGCGGATGGTCTGCCGATCGGGCTCCAGATCGTGGCGCCATGGCTCGACGAGGCGACAGTCTTCCGGATCGCCGCGGCCTTCGAAGCGGCAAAACCGTGGGGCAGGATTTGGCCGTCCGCCGGCCGTCCGCTTCAGTCGTAGAAACGTGGAAGGCTGTCCTGCTGCTGGAACGGCAGATCGGCGCCAAGCAACAACTCGTCTTCTAAATTGAGATAGTGCGTGAGATAGTCGTGCAGGGCGTTCGCCGCCTTGGACGTTGCCTGGGGCGACTTGTAGAGCAGAAGATCGACCTTTGGCAGCGCTGGCAGGCCCTCCTTCGGGCCAATCTCGCGCATGCGCGAGACCAAGGCGCTTCGGCCAAGCACCGTCACCGCCATACCTGCGAACGCCGCGGCCTGTAATCCCCCAACGCTTTCGCTGACGCAGGCGATACGCCACCGCAGGCGGGCCGTCTCGAGGCTCTCGATGGCGTGATCCCGGTAGATGTTGCCCTCCGGCAGCAGGGCCAGAGGAATGGGTTTCTCGCGATGGGCGGATGACCGGTCCCCGGTCATCCAAACGAGCTGCTCCTGCCGCACCACCTGCCCGCCGGTGAAATCATTCATACGGGTCACGAGCGCGATGTCGACCTCACCGCACTTCACGAGCCCCACGAGCGGGGTCGACAGCGCACAGTTCAGTTCGACCTGGATGCGTGGGAAGGACTTGCGGAACACATTGAGGATCGAGGGTAGCATGAAGGCGGCGTAGAGGTCCGGCGTTCCCAGCGTGACATGGCCTTCTATTTCCGGGGAGGCGAGCTGCGAGAGCAGTTCGTCGTGTATGCGCAGGATCGACTTGGCGTAAGTCAGAACCATGTCACCGTCGGGCGTCAGGGAAAGGCGCCGGGCCTCGCGGTGGAACAAAGTCTTGCCCGTCAACTCCTCCAGACGCTGAAGCTGCAGCGTAATTGCCGGTTGGGTCCGACCGAGCCTGCGCGCCGTCTCAGTGATGCTGCCAGTATCCATTACAGAGATCAGCGACCGCAGCATTCTGATGTCGAGGCTGATTAAATTCATGGTGCGTACACTCGAAGACCCGGTGGATAGGCCGAGACAGTTCGCATGCAATTTCCATGCTACCATGATCGATCCCGACGGTCTTGGGCCAAATTGCGGCGACCCCCTCATCGCTTGCAGGCACAAGACGCACCGAAGTCCGGTGAAACATGAATGGTCTGGCGAGGGGGGCCCTCTCGCGCGACAATCAAGGGGGGCTTCCTCAAACTCCGTGATCAATGGGCAGATGGAGAGGCAACATCCGGGCGCGCAGGAGTTCGGTGCTCGCTCGAGGGTAAGCACGCGGGGTCGGCAAACAACTGGTGGAACGCGCGCGCTCGCCGCTCGAACACCGTCTCGTCGAGCTCGAAACCCGCAAGACGGCCGCGAAGTACCGGATGGTCCTCAAGTTGAAACAGAGATCGCTCGAGAGCAGGGCTCCTCGCCAGCAGCTCCGCCTTCAGTCGCTCGTCTGCGACCTGCGCCTAGTTAAAGGCGGGTACGGCTTCGAGGGCTCCCTCAATGATCTCCGGCGGGAAACGGTATCCGGCGTAGCTAATTTTCATCATGCTCTTTGGCTACCTCGCCACCAAAGTCTCAACAAGCCGGTGGCGGCGTGACAAAGCCTCGACCTGTAATCGGCGGCGCCGCCGCCGGATCGCCGATCAGCCGGCGAAGCGAGGCTCCGGCACGCCCCGAATCCCGAGATCGTGGATGGCGAACAAGCTGCCGCGCAGCACGCCGTCGCCGGGAAAGCGCGGCAGCGGGGGCTTAGCCATCGAAGTCACATAGAGAACGTCGAGGTTCGGACCGCCGAACATCACGCTCGTGACCTTCTTGACCGGCATCTCGATCACCCGATCCGTCGATCCGTCGGGCGCGAAGCGAACGAGCTTGCCGGCATAGACCTGCGCGCTCCAAACGAAGCCCTCCGCGTCGACCGTCGCGCCGTCGGCGACGCCGCCGCCGGAAGTGTCGATCTTGGCGAAGGTGCGCCGATTGGCGACGGCGCCGGTGTCGAGATCGTAGTCATAAGCCCAGATCTCGCCGGACCAGGTATCGGCGAAGTAGAATGTCTCGCCGTCGGGGCTCCAGCACGGTCCGTTCGAGACGATGATGCCGTCGTCGAGCTTGTGCAGCGAAAGATCGGCGTCGAGCCGGTAAAGCGCGCCGTTCGGCCCCTCCTCCATCGTATCCATCGAGCCTGCGATGAAGCGCCCGCGCTTGTCGACCTTGCCGTCGTTGAGGCGGTTGTTCGGCTTGTCCGCCTCCGGATCGACGATGAGACTCGTTTCGCCGGTCTTGAAATCGAGAAAATGGAAGCCATTGGCCAGAGACAGCACGGCGCCGCCCCGGCTGCGCAAGGCCATCGAACCGATCGGCGCCGGAACGTCCCAGGCCCTTATCTCGCGGCCGTCCTCGGTGCAGCGGAAGATGTTGCAGCCCAAACTGTCGATCCAGTAGAGGCGTTGCTCCTGGACATCCCAAAGCGGGCCTTCGCCCAGAATGGTCTTCACGTCGACCAAGACTTCGATTCGCATGCCGTCCTCCTCGTTTTGTCCTCGCCTAGAGCTCAACCCTTGAAGCGCGGCTCGGGCAGGCCGCGCACGCCGAGGCCGTGCACGGCGAAGAGGCCGCCCGCTTCCCGTTCCCTTGGCGCCGCGCCGTTCACGACGCGCGCCATCGAAGTGACATAGGCGATGTCGAGATCGGGCCCGCCGAAACTGAGACTGGTCGCGCTTTCGACCGGCAGGCCGACGACGCGGTCGAGCCGTCCATCCCGCGCGAAGCGGACGAGCTTGCCCTCGTAGACCGACACGCTCCACACGAAGCCCTCGGCGTCGACCGTCGCGCCATCCGGCAGGCCCTTCAGGCCGCTTTGCGGAAATGAGCAGAAGGTTCGCCGGTTCGTCGCCGCGCCAGTCGCGGGATCGTAGTCGTAGGCCCAGATGTCGCGCGTATGGGTGTCGGTGAAATAGAAGATGCGACCGTCGGGGCTCCATGCGGGCCCATTGGAGCAAACGACGCCCTCTTCCAGTCGGTGCGCGGATCCGTCCGCGTCGAGGCGAAACACGGAGCAAATCGGATCGCGCTCTCGATAGTCCATATAGCCCGCGACGAATCGGCCCTGGCGGTCGACCTTGCCGTCGTTCATCCGGATGCGCGGCTTGCCCGGATCGGGATCCACAAGTCTTCTCGTGGAGCCCGTCGCGAAGTCGAGGGTGTAGAAGCCGTCGCGCAGCGCCAGCACCGCGCCGCCGCGTTCACGCAAGGCGAGCGAGCCGATATGTTCGGGCACGCTCCAGACGCGCTGCGCGCCCCCTGAAGCGTCGCAAGAGTGAACCTTCGCGCCGAGGCTGTCGATCCAATAGAGACGCTGCTCGGCTACATCCCACAGCGGGCCCTCGCCGAGTTCAGCGCGGCCGTCGATCAGGAGTTCGATGCGCAGCATGGCGCTCCCCACGATTCCCGGCGTTTTCGATTGTCAGAACGCAACCTTGTCGCCTCCCTTCAGCGACAATATCTCGCGGGCTTCGTCGGGCGTCGCCACGGCGAGGCCGAGGCCCTCAATGATCTGGCGCGCGGCGCGCACCTGCTGGGCGTTGGACTCGGCGAGCTTGCCGGGACCGGCCCACAACGAATCCTCCAGCCCGACGCGAACGTTGCCGCCCATGGCGGCGGCCTGAGCGGCGATAGGGAGCTGGCTGCGGCCCGCGCCAAGGACCGACCACCTATATTGGCTGCCAAACAGCCGGTCGGCGGTGCGCTTCATGTGGAGGACGTCCTCGGGATGCGGCCCGATGCCGCCGAGAATCCCGAACACCGTCTGCACGAACAGCGGCGGCTTCACGAGGCCGCGTTCGAGGAAATGCGAGAGATTGTAGAGATGGGACGTGTCGTAGCATTCGAATTCGAAGCGCGTGCCGGCGTCGCCGAGCGTCCCCAACACGAACTCGATGTCCTTGTACGTGTTGCGGAAGACGAGATCGCGCGAGTTTTCGAGCGCCTGCGCCTCCCATTCGTGCTTGAATGTCTTGAAGCGGCGCAGCATCGGAAACAGGCCGAAATTCATCGAGCCCATGTTGAGCGAGGCGACTTCCGGCTTGAACGTCTCAGCCGGCTTCACACGCTCCTGCACGGTCATATAGGGCGCGCCGCCGGTCGTCAGATTGATAATGGCGCCGCAAGCCTGCTTGATGCGCGGCAGGAAGCGGGCGAACGCCTCGGGCGACTGGTCGGGCTTGCCGGTCTCGGAATCTCGCGCGTGCAGATGGACGATGGCGGCGCCCGCCTCGGCCGCGCCGATCGCGGCGGCGGCGATCTGGTCGGGCGTGACCGGCAGATACGGCGACATCGACGGCGTATGGATCGCGCCGGTGACCGCGCAGGTGATGATGACTTTTGAATTCGTCGCCATGGGTTGAACTCGCTCTCGTTGGTGTGTTCTTTCAGCGCCCAATATCGCGGCCGGCGCGTCGTTTGTGAGCGGCCAGCGCCATCAGGCGCCGGTCGCGCCAAGTCTGGCGCTCGCCGAGACGGTTCATGGGCAAAGCGGCGCGGCGCTCCGCCTCGATGGTTTGGAGGACCGGCCCGGCCCAATCGGCGCGCCATTGCACGGTCGGGAAGATGGCGGCATAAATCGACTGATAGCGCTCGACGTAATCGCGCACGCCGGCCGGCGCGTTGAGGTCGATGGTTTCGAACGGCCCCATGAAGGACCAGCGCAAGGCCAGCCCTTCGCGGATGCCGACGTCCACGTCCTCGGCCGAGGCGTAGCCCTCGGCGACCAGGCGGAACGCCTCTTCGAGCAGAGCGCCCTGCATCCGATTCATGACGAAGCCATCGATTTCGCGTTTCATCACGATAGGGGCATGCCCGGCCGCGCGCAGCAGGGCGGCGGTCCGCTCGACCGTGGTCGGCGCGGTCCAAGGGGCGGGGACGATCTCCACCGCCGGGATGAGGTAGGGCGGGTTGATGGGATGCACGACGAGGCAACGATCGCGTCCGGCCAGCGTCTCGGTGAACTGCGAGGGCAGGATTGCCGAGGTCGAACTCGCGAGAATGGCGTTCGGCGCCGCCACGGCGTCGAGCCGCGCGAATATGTCGCGTTTGAGCGCGAGATCCTCAGGGGTGTTCTCCTGCACATGCTCGGCGCCCTCGAGCGCTTCTTCCAGGGTCGTCGCGACATGTATCCGGCCGCGAATTTCGGCGGGCGCCGACCCGTTGAGAAGATCGTATTTGTGGAGATCGGGAAGCAGGCTCTCGATATAGGCGAGCGCCGCGGCGGGAGCGTCGGCGAGTTGGTCCCACAGCATCGCATCATGCCCCGCCCGCGCGAAGCTGATCGCCCACGCGCGACCGATGAAGCCCGTCCCGACAAGAGCGATTTTCGCCATGCGCGCACCCCTCAAAGGCTTTCGACATTGCCGTCGACGCCGATCGACTGTCCCGATAGATTACGCCCGGCTTCCGACGCCAGGAACAGCGCTGTCGCCGCAACGTCCTGGGCGGTCACCATACGCCGGAGCGAGACGCGCTCGACATAGGTCTTCTCCATCTCCGCATAGGAGACGCCGACCTGTTTGGCGCGCGCCTCGATGACCCCCGACATCCGAGTTCCCTCGACGATGCCGGGAAGGATCGCATTGACCCGGATATTGGCTGGGCCGAGTTCCTTGGCCAGACTTTGGGTGAAGCCGATAACGCCCCATTTGGCCGCCGAATAGGGCGTGCGGAACGCGTAACCGAAGCGGCCCGCCGCCGACGAGAGATTGACGATCGCGCCGCCACCGGCGGCTTTCAGCAACGGGACCGCGTGATGAGCGCACAGGAACTGGCCCGTCAGGCAGATATCGATGGTGCGGCGCCAATCGGCGGGCGCGATGTCCTCGACGCCGCCGGTCGGCCCGGCGATGCCGGCATTGTTCACCAGCACGTCGAGGCCGCCTAGCCGAGCGCGCATCTCGGCGAACAATCGCTCGACGTCGGCCTCCGAGGAGACATCCGCCTTGCTGCACCCGGCTTGCGGCCACGCCTTGGCGAAATCCGCAAGGAACGCGTCGGAGACGTCGCAGATGTGCACCCTCGCGCCATGGGCGACGAACATGTCGGCAATGGCCCGCCCGATGCCCGACGCGCCCGCCGTGACGAGAACGCGCGTTCCCGGCTTGAGAGAGATTGTGTTGGGCGGCTGCGGCATAGGTCTTTCCCCCGTTCAATTTCGACGTTCGCGCAACGCCATCACCGCGGCCAGCATGACGAGCCCGTAAAGGATCGCGCGCGTGGCGTAGGGAAGCGTGGTGCCCGCGAGAAGCGTTTGCAGCGACGTGAGCAGCAGAACCCCGCCCAGCATGCCGAGATAGTGCCCTCTCCCGCCGGTGATCAGCGTTCCCCCGATCACCACCACCGCGATGGACGGCAAGAGGTAGTCGTCGCCCATGCCCAGGCTCGCCTGGCCCGAAAAGCCGGTGAGCATGACGCCGACGATGGCCGAGCAAAGGCCCGACAACATGTAAACGCCGATTAGCGTCCGGCCGACCGAGACTCCGGAAAGCGCCGCGACCCGCTCGCCGTTGCCGACGGCGTAGATGCGTCGCCCAAAAGCCGTGCTGCCCAGCAGCAGGACGGCGACGACGACGAACAGCAGGACAAAGACGACGACGGGCGTCGCCATGAACTTCTGGTCGGTCATGAAGAGGCGCAGCAGCGGCGAGGAAAACCCGTCCGGCGTTCCATTGGAATAGACCAGCGCCGCGCCCTGAAGGATGCCGTTGACGGCGAGCGTCATGACGATGGGCGATATGCCGAGGAGAGCGATGCCGGCGCCGTTGACGAATCCGATGAGAGCTCCGATGGCTAGCACGACCGGCAGCGCGTAGAGAAGCGCGCCATCCGATCCCTTCACCATGCCCGCGAGCAGAATGCCGCACAGGCCGATGGTCCATGGGAGAGACAGGTCCAGCCCGCCCGTCAAGATCACCGACCCCTGCCCCAAAGCGAGCACGGCCAGGAAAGAGGAGAGCACGATCAGCGAATTATAATAGCTCCAATGCACCGCCGCGTGACCCAGCACGAGTTCGGTGACGAGAACCACGGCTGCGAAGCACAGATAAGCCGGCGCTGCGAAGCGCAACGTTTCGGCGTGGCGCACGACGAAGGATGGCGGAGCGGCGCTCACAGACGCAGCGCCCTTCGAGGCGCGGCTCATGGGGAGCTTGCGCGCCTCGAGACCCCGCTGGCTCGGCAGCAGCCCCCGCCGACGGGCGCCGATGCGCAGGATTACGCGCCTGGAATAGCGGGCGAGCGGCGAGTTGCGGCTGAACGAGCCGGCGAGCACGGCGAGGATCAGGATCGTCCCTTCGGCGACGGTCGAATAATAGGCCGACACGTTGAGCTCGAGCAGAATGTTGACGACCATCATCAGGACGTAGGCGCCGAAAATCGTGCCGAGCGGGCCTCCGCGTCCCCCGCCCAGCGCTGTCCCGCCGACCACGACGGCCGCGAACATCTGCAGGAGCATCGGGTTGCCGACGAGCGGATCGCCCGATCCCGTTTGCGCGCTGATAAATACGCCGGCAAGCCCGTAACAGCCGCCCGCGATCACGTAGACCATGAACTCCACGAAACCGGTCGAGACGCCCGCCGCTCGAGCCGAGTCGCGATCGCTGCCGATGGCGTAGATCGCCGTGCCGAATCGGGTGCGCTTGAGCCATGTCCAGAGCGCCAGCAGCAAAACGATCAACAAAACAGGCTTCGGCAGAACGTTGGGAACGGCGTCGCCGATCATGAGATCGCTGAGCGCGGGCGAGAGCGCGCCGCCGGGCTTGTCCATCACCAGAAGCGTGATCCCCTGCAGGATGAACATCGTCGACAGGGTCACCACGATCGGCTGCATGCGCAGAAAGGCGACGAAGAAGCCGTTGAAGGCTCCCGACAACGCGCCGACGCCGACGCCGGCGAGCACGATGACCAACGGCGATATCGAAGGATCTTGAAACTTCGACGCCAAGGTCACATTGACGAGCGAAATCACAGCGCCGGCCGAAAGATCGAAGCCGCCGGAGAGGACGACGATCGTCTGTCCCGCCGCCGCCAAAGCGAGGGTGGCGCCGCTCGTCGCCATCGACGCCAGATCGTAGTAGCCGATCGAGACCGAACTGAAGATCGCCACGGTCGACAGCAGCGCCGCGAAGGCGCCGACCGCGATCATCAGCCCGCGAAAGCGTCCGAGCCGACGCATGAACGCCGGGGCGCGAGGAAAGGCTCTCGGCAGCCGCGCTGCGCCGGCGGCGATCACGCGGCTTTCTCCGCGCCGTCCGCCGTCCCCAGCGCGGCGCGCAAAATCGCCTCTTCCGAGAGGCGATCGCTGGGAATTTCCGCCGCGACTCTGCCGGCGTAAAAGACGAGGACCCGGTCCGCCAGATGCACGAGTTCGGGAACTTCGGTCGAATAGAACAACACCGCGCCGCCGGCGTCGGCGTAGGCGCGAATGAGGCGGTAGAGTTCGCTCTTGGTGCCGACGTCGATGCCGCGGGTCGGATCGAAAAGCAGCAGGACGCGGCTTTCGGCCAGCAGCCATTTGGCGATGGCGATCTTCTGCTGATTGCCGCCCGAGAAGGCGCCGACGCGGGTCCACAAGGCGCGGCGGTCCACGTCGACGAGGTCGAATACGCGCTCGACGGCCTTAGTCTCGGCCTCGCCGTCGATGAGGATCGTGCGAATGAACCGGTCGATCACCGGCAGCGAAACATTGTGCTTTCCCGTGAGTTTGAGGAAGAGCGCTTCGGTCTTGCGGTCCTCCGGCACCAAACTGATGCCGATGTTGGCGCGCACCGCGTCCTCGGGCGATGCGATCACAATCGGCTCGCCGTCGACCCGCAGCGTTCCGCCGGCGAGATCCATCATTCCGAAACACGCCAGGAAGAGATCGAGTTGGCCCATGCCCTGGAGGCCCGCGACGCCGATGATTTCACCGGCTCGCAGGCTGAACGAGGCCTCCTTCAGCTTGCCGAAAGTGGCCAATCCCTCCGCCCCCAACACCTCGGGCTCGACCTTGCCGGAGGGTTGCGGGCGGGGCGGAAAGGCGCGCGACAAGGACCGGCCGACGATCATGGCGATGACGGCGTCGTCGTCGAATTCCGCAACCGGCCCGCTGGCGATGTGCTGGCCGTTGCGCAGCACGGTCATGGCGTCGCAGAAGGCGCGCACTTCGCGCAGTCGGTGGGAAATGAAGACGATGGTCACGCCGCGGCTCTTCAGGTCGGCGATGATCTTGCCGAGCCAGTCGACGTCGCGGCCTGACAGCGTCGATGTCGGCTCGTCGAGGAGCAAGATGCGCGGCTTGCGAAAGATCGCCCTGGCGATTTCGATTTTTTGCTGAACGGCGAGATCGAGACCGCCGACCTCGTCGTCGAGCGCGACCTCGGCGATGTCGAGCGCCGCGAAATGTTCGCAGACGAGATCCCGGGCGAGGCGGCGTCGGATCATGCCGGTGGGCCCGACCGGGCCATAGGGAAGAAGCATATTGTCGAGGACCGTGAGGTCCTTGATCAGCGTCATCTCTTGAAACGCCGTCTGGATGCCGCGCAGATGCGCGAATCGCGGGCTCGACAGCCGCGTCTCCTCGTCAAACACCCGGAACCGGCCGCTGTCGGGCAGCGTCAAGCCGGACAGCAGCTTCACGATGGTCGATTTGCCGGCGCCGTTCTCGCCGAGCAGCGCATGGACGGTGCCGTCGGCGATCGCGAACGACGCGTCGTCGACCGCCACCGTCGCGCCATAAGCCTTGGAGATGCGCTCGACGGAGACCGCTGTGACGGGCGCCGGCGCGGCCGCGAGAGCTTCATGAATCATGGCGTGAACTCGACCCCGTGGCGGCTCGCCGCCGCGGCGCGGAAAAAGGAGGCCGGATGAGCCGACGGGCGCAGATCGGCGCCCGTCGACTCCGCCGAACGGATTTCGCTTACGGCTCGGGCTGGCCGACGAGCGCGGCTTGCAGGCCGATCTCCGGAGTTTCCGGCGAGTAAATCGACGCGAACCAGCCCGGATTCGGCACCAGCGCCGGCGGGAAAGCATTGCAGCCGGCCTTCATTTCGGCCCAGGCGCCTTCCTTGCAATACTTGACCGTCTCGTTGGTGACGAGCGGAAGCGGCAGCGTGATCCGCTTCGGAATATCCTTGCCCTCCAGTTTCTCGACGGCGAGCTTCAACGCATAGCCGCCGGCGTAGGGCGGCGAGGCATAGGAAATGCGCGGCGCGCCCATCGGAGCATACGTGCCGTTGGCGCCTTCGACCTCGGTGCCGGCCGGCAGCATCTGAATGCGTCCGCCGTTCGAGCCCTCGCCGGCGCAAGGCTTCAGCTGATCCGGCTTCTTGCCCGCCTCGATTTGCATCGTGTTGGCGGTGTAGCAGCCGACCTGCGTCCACAGGCCGTCGATCTGATCCCAGTTTCGCGTCGCGAGAATCTTCGACAATTCCGTGCGCGCGACCGCCTGGCTCCACATGCCGACGGCTTCGGCCACGATCTTGATGCCCGGATATTTCGCGAACACCTCTTTGGCGGCTTTCGTGCGCAGCGTGTCGACGGAGGTTCCCGGCACGCCGGTGATGGCGACTATGTTGCCTTTGCCCTTGAGCTGCTTGGCGAGCCACTCGGCCGTCACCCTGCCGGCCTCTTCCTGATCGATGGAAACGTTATAGGCGCACGGCTCGCTGATGTCGGCGTCATAGGCGATGATCATCACGCCCTTGTCGCAGGCGTTCTTGACGGCGGCGTTCAAAGCGGTCGGAGAAATCGGATAGACGATGATCGCCTGCGCGCCTTGCTGCACCATGGCGTTGATCTGCTGGATCTGGCGCTGCGCGTTGGGCCCGGCGACCTGCACCTCGAGATCGACCTTATCCGCATAATCCTTGTGCTGCGCCATGGCCTTGACCATGTTCGCCGCTTCCGCCTGCCAGTCGTTGCCGATGTAGCTCATGCTGAGGAAAATCTTGAACTTTTTATCAGCCGCATGAGCCGCGCCGGCGAGCGCGCCCGCCATGCCGAGGCCGAGAGCGGCAGCTCCGGCCCATCCTATCCACCTCGAGAATTTGGGCTTCATCGGTTTCCTCCCCTTTACGGCGCTTGGTGATCAAGGCGCACATTGTCTTGGCGAGTCAGGCCGGGGACACCGGCCACTCGCGATTAATGGTTTGATCATAGATCAATGATCCCGGCTAGGCAATCCCGTCCGCGGCGTGCTACGTGAAATTAAACAGAGCCTCGTCGCTGACCGAGTTTGAATGCCCTCAAGGACGGATGCATGACGATTTCGGACGCTCGCCCTTTGGCGCTTTCAGTCACACGCTTGCCGAAGGGCACGCTGCAAGACCACGTCTACCGGCAGCTCTGCGAGATGATCCTCAGCGGAGAAATCGCGCCGGGGCAGCTCGTGACGATTCAGGCGCTGTCCGACGCTTTCGGGGTCAGCGCCATGCCGGTCCGCGAAGCTCTGCAGCGATTGATCGCCGCCAAAGCGCTGACCGTGATCTCGAGTCGATCCATTGGCGTCCCGCTCCTGACGAAGGAGAGATTGCTGGATCTCAAACGGGTCCGGCTGGAGATCGAGAGTCTCGCCGCGGAATGGGCGACGCCTCGCGTCGGCGAGGCCGAGATCGCGCAACTGGAAAGCCTCGTGGGAAAGATGGCGGTCGCCGCGGTCGGCAACCGGAAAGATTACGTGCGTTACAATCGCGAGTTCCATTTCGTGATTTATCGCGCCGCCGGATCGGAAGTGCTCTACGCGATCATCGAGAACCTTTGGTTGCAGATCAGCCCGTATTTCCATCTGCTGCACGACTCGGGCAACTACCACACGTCCAATGCGCAGCATGAGCTGATGTTGAGCGGCCTCAAGGCCTGCGATAGCGCTGCAGTGGGACAAGGCATTCGCAATGATATTGAAGCCGCCAGCAAGGTTCTGCTGGGCCTGCTCGATTGACCGCCCGCCTCGCTCAGGGTGATTCAATTCACCGCATCGGGGATTGGGGTGCAAAATCGCTTGCAATAACGGGTCTGGCGCATATGTGGAACGGCCCGATCGGCAAGGGTTTTCACGAGTTCTGAACAGCGCGGGACGGTGCGGTCATATGTCCGGCCTTTAGGTGCGGATTTGACCGCTGGCCATGATGAATTCC
>Ga0181539_1001137_pt1 | contig 30364 bp, 21 predicted proteins | sample PEATcosm2014_Bin_46_FD_119767 | JGI IMG/M metagenome (GOLD analysis project Ga0181539, IMG submission 119767) | Peatland microbial communities from MTU Mesocosm Facility, Houghton, MI, USA - PEATcosm2014_Bin23_60_metaG | ecosystem: Environmental > Terrestrial > Soil > Wetlands > Peat | place... | reverse complement strand
TCGGTTCGTCGTGCTGCCGCCGGCAGTGTGTGTGTGAGCTGTGCCCGTTACCGGGCACTTGCTTTCTTCATTCATAATGTTCACTCCTTTCGTTGTGTGAATTGTTGACACTCGACGCATCTAGCTCAATGGCTTGCTATGGAGAATCATTCTGCATAACGGACAAAAAATGGAGGCTACCCTTTCTGCTGACACTCCGGGCATATGCCATAAAAGTCCAGCCGGTTACTGATGAGCTTATAGCCGGTTTGGGAGGCAAGCTTTGCAGTCATTTCGTCAAGGCTAGTCAAATCGGGATCGACAATCCTCTTACATTTGATGCAGATCAAATGAGGATGGGAACCAGGCTTTTTTCCGTCATACCGGTTGTAATCACCGCTGAACTCAAGTTCCAGTACTTCACCTATTGATTTGAGAACAGCCAAAGTCTTGTACACGGTAGCGATTGTCGTGGTGGGGAAATCTGTTTTTACCAGTGCGTAAATATCCTCTGCGCCGGGATGCCCCTTGCTCTCAGCTAGGATCTTAAGTATTGCCAGCCGTTGTGGTGTAATGCGGTATCCCATTTCCCGGAGTTTACGGAGCATACTGTCAAAGCGGCTGGGGATATCTTGCATTGGGACTTTCCGATTACAGGTTATGGAGACCCATTATCATAAGAAAATGATTATGTCAAGCCTGAAAAGGAGGGGTTCCCTGAAAAGGGGATACTGGACTCAAGTTGGGAAGGCACAGACGGAGTGGGCTGGCTATGTGTTCTCAGGGTCAAGGCGAGCCAAAATGACAGGCGGTGTCTACTTTCGCGTAATCTTGCCAGATCCTTGAGTCTGACTGGACTAGGGGTGAACACAACATATGATTCGAGAAGGCTGCGTTTTTCAGCGCTCTATTCCTCATGGTCCAGGAAATCAAGCGTGATATCCGCAGGCGAGGCCCGCATGAGGCAGCCGGATGGACAATCGGGTTTTCGATCAGTATATTCAAACTGGGTTTCCGTCTGGAAAGGGTCCTTTTCCGCCCTGGGGCTTGGGAACCGGGACCGCCGGCCGACTTGGCCACTGCCTTAGGCGGTGGCCGCAGAGACTTCGGGGGGCTCGATCATCGATCTCGACGCTCCGCGAGGCGGTGCTGATGTACGCCTCCGCGCAAGCTCTCGCTTTCCTTGCCATAACGGAAAATCCCTCCTTGCCGAACAGAAACCTCGCGGGGCGTGGAATTTGTCTCGACGTTTCCGGATGGACACAAACAAAGGTAAAGACCGATGGCCACTTTTGACGTGCTTAAAAAAGTATCTGATACCGTTTGGGAGATTCCCTCGAGCTACAAGCAAGGAATGCGCGTTCCCGCCCGTATCTACGCCACGGAAAAGCTAGCAAAGGAAATGGATGAGGGAGTTGTGGACCAGGTGACAAACGTCGCCACCTTGCCCGGCATACAAAAATATGCCTTATGCATGCCGGACGGCCACTGGGGGTACGGCTTTCCGATAGGAGGGGTGGCTGCGATGGACGAGCAGTCCGGGGTCATCTCACCGGGGGGAATCGGGTTCGATGTAAACTGCGGCATGCGGCTTGTCCTGACCAGTCTCACCTACGATGAAGTAAAAGAGCACATCAAAGAGCTGGTGGATCGGCTCTTTGAGCGGGTCCCGGCCGGGGTGGGCAGCAGCGGATCTATCAAACTCTCGCATGATGAGTTCAGGACCATGGTCGAAAAGGGCGCCCGGTGGTGCATCCAAAACGGGTATGGATGGGAGGAGGACCTTGAGCGTACGGAAGAATTTGGCCAAATAAGCGGCGCGGACGCCTCCAAGATAAGCCAGAAGGCAGTCGAACGAGGGTACAAACAGATCGGCACTCTGGGCTCAGGCAATCATTATCTGGAAATCCAGGTGAGCCGGCGTGAAAATATCTTCGACGCCAAACTGGCGGAGGCTTTCGGACTGAACATCCCCGGCCAGGTAGTGATAATGTTTCATTGCGGGAGCCGCGGTTTCGGTCACCAGGTCGCAACCGACTATCTCCAGGTTTTCCTGAAGGTGATGGAGACAAAATACGGCATCAGGGTCCTCGACCGCGAGCTTGCCTGCGCCCCCTTCCTTTCCCCCGAAGGACAGAACTATTTCGCCGCCATGAAATGCGCGATCAACATGTCTTTCGCTAACCGGCAGGTGATTCTGCACAGGATTCGCGAAGTCTTCTCCGAGGTGTTTCGAAGGGACCCTGCCGATTTGGGGCTTCGCCAGGTATATGACGTCGCTCATAATACGGCTAAGCTCGAAACTCATAGCATTGACGGCCGGCAAAAACGGTTGCTGGTTCATCGCAAGGGGGCGACCAGGGCGTTCGGGCCGGGCGCCGAAGGGCTTCCGGCGCTGTATCGCAAAACCGGGCAGCCGGTGATTATCGGCGGAAGCATGGAGACTGGTTCTTACCTGCTTGCCGGAGTCGGTTCCGGGGACCAGACGTTCTTCAGCACCGCTCACGGGAGCGGCAGGACTATGAGCCGGCGCCAAGCAAAAAGAATGTTCCATGGCAAGACGCTCCAGCAGGATATGGAGCATCGCGGCATCTATGTCAGGACGGCCTCATGGTCCGGATTGGCCGAGGAAGCGGGAGCGGCGTACAAGAATATCGACGAGGTGGTTGAAGCCACCGAAGAGGCCGGCATCAGCAAACGGGTAGCGCGGTTAGTGCCGGTGGGAAACGTCAAAGGATAGGCGGCGGGGCGGCGAGGCGCCGCAGCCGGGATTGACGACACCAAACTCGCCACTCAAACCTTCGGTGGCGGTGGGCGGTGGGACCGCAGCCAAGATCTCCACGCTCTGCGAGGCGGGCGCCTTCGCACGGCGGGGACCGCACCACCTGAGGCTTCAAAAATGGCCGAAATCCCAAAAACTCCTATCATGCTCATCACCGGCAGTCTTGGCAGCGGCAAGACGACCCTTCTGAGGCGCATCATAGATTCTGCCTCGTCTCTGCCCGCGGCGACTCTGCAAGCGGGCAACTTGGCTGCCGCTCCCAGCGGCCCCGCGGCGATTCTGCAAGCGGGCAACTTAGCTGCCGCTCCCAGTGGCCCCGCGGCGATTCTGCAAGCGGGCAAGCCGGCCGGCGGTTCAACCGCCTTTCGCATCGCGGTCCTGATGAACGAGTTCGGCGAGCTGGCGGTCGACAGCAGGGTAATCAGCGGCAAAAATATCGATATTATCGAGCTTTTAGGCGGGTGTGTCTGCTGCTCTATGACCGGGGAGTTCGAAGCTGCCGTAAGAGAAATAATTCAAACAATCGGGCCTGATTTCATCGTGGTTGAGGCTACGGGCGTAGCCGAGTCGGACGCTCTGGTCTTCGAAGTCGAGGACAACCTTCCGCAAGTCCGGCTTGACAGCGTCGTCTGCATCGTGGACGCCTATCTCGGGATCAAATATCCCCATGTCGGGTACACATCGAGGACTCACATTGCTTCAGCCGACATTATCCTGATAAACAAAATCGACCTCGTAAGGCCGGCCGAGGCCGAAACCGTTGAGGTCCAGGTCAGAAAGTACAATGACCGCGCCGTATTGCTAAGGACCGTGAACTGCGGCGTCGATACGAACCTGCTCTTCGGGCAGACTTCCGGGGCTTGGGAACCGGGACCGCCAGCCCATATCTCTACGCTCCGCGAGGCGGGCGGCAGGAGCAGTATCTCGTCAGCCCACCAACTGCATTCATTTACCTGGACCACTGAGAAGACTCTCGACAGCGCAAAATTCGAGAGACTCGTCCGCGAACTTCCCGATGATCTGATTCGCGCCAAGGGTTTCGTGCGCTTCGAAGATGGGGGCCGCCTATTCAATTACGTCGCCGGGCGGGCCGATTTCGAGGAATTTAACGTGGAGCGGACCGAACTGGTCTTCATCGGCCATAATCCGGACAGGCTTCGCCCGGAAATAGAGAACAGGCTGCACGACTGCGAGGCGGGGCAATGCGAAGACGAGGATTTAGGGATTTAGGGATTAAAAACGAATTGAAGAATTCCGAATTAATTAAAGGATTTAGGAATTAATTCCTCAATTCCTAAATTCCGCAATCCCTAAATTCCTAAGTTTTTCAATTCTTCAATTCCTTAATTCCTCAATTCCTTAATTCCAAGCATTGTTTCTGTGCGAGGTGCGATAAATGCCGTTTGAATTTTTTGATGAAATCGCCACAGCCGATGTTGCCTTCGAAGCATGGGGGGAAACAATCGAAGAGATGTTCATATCCGCTGCCGAAGCCACAATGAACGTGATGGTCGCAGATCTTGAAAAAATCGAGCGCCGGGAAAAGCGCGAAATAGAGATCCGCTCCGACGCCATTGATATGCTGCTTTTTAACCTGCTCCAGGAAATCATCTTCTTTAAAGACGCCGAGCAGCTTCTTCTTCGAATCGAGGATGCAAATACCGGATACGAAAATGGCCTTTACTTTGTAAAAACAACCTGCTGGGGTGAGCAGATCGACCCCGGGCGGCACCAACTGATCGTTGACGTAAAAGCCGTTACCCTCCACAGGTTCAAAGTAGAACACACGCCGCGCGGATGGGAGACCTTCATTATTTTGGACATCTAATTCGTCGGGAAGCGGGCGAAGCGTGAAGCTGGTTTTCGCTCCCTGCTTCCCGCTCCTTGTTTCACCCCTCACGCTTCCCGCTTCGCCCGCACCAAGCATTAAATTAGTGACAATTTTGTTCACATTTGTTATTCGTAATCTTGCCTCATTCAAAAATAAATCATCACATATTAGAGCAGGCAACCTGCTGTGCCTCAAGTCCGTCTTGCGAGGTTAAAAATGCCCGACGATTTTAGTTTAATTGAACTGAGAGCGTTGCACGAGATAGCCAGGGTCCTTTGCCGCTCAAGCGAACTAAAGGACCAGTTGCAGGAAACCCTTGACGTTCTCAGCACGCGCCTCGGAATGGAGCGCGGAATGATCTCCGTTCTCGATTTGCAGACCGGTGAGGCATGGCTTGATGTGGCCCGCGGGGTCGATGTGGAAACCGGACAAATCAGCTACCGGCCGGGCGAAGGAATCACCGGCAAGGTTGCTCAGACCGGACGTCCCATGGCAATAGCCAATCTGGGCAAGGAGACTCATTTCCTCGACCGGACCGGAGCGCGCAAATCTTTGAACAGGGCCGAGCTGGCCTTTTTGTGCGTCCCCATCTTCTACCAGGGACGCTGCGTCGGCATTCTTTCTGCGGACAAGCTTGCCCACCAGGTCGAAGAAATCGGCGAAGAAGTCAAGACGTTGAGCGCGGTTGCTGAATTGCTTGGCAAGGTGGTCCATTTCCGTGCGGTCGAGGAGGAGAACAGGCGCCTGAGACGCATGCTTGCCGAGGCCAAGCGTCCAACCACCAACATAATTGGCCGTTCCAAGGTAATCCAGGAAGTCCTTCGCCTGATCGACCAGGTTGCCGACACGAACACCACTGTGCTCATAACCGGTGAAACCGGCACAGGGAAGGAACTGGTGGCAAAGGCGATACACGAGAACAGCCGCCGGGGAAGCGGGCCCATGGTACAGGTGAATTGCGCGGCAATGCCTGACACGCTCCTTGAGAGCGAGCTGTTTGGCCACGAAAGGGGCGCATTCACCGGGGCTATAACACGGCGGCGCGGACGATTCGAGGAGTCTCAGGGCGGCAGCATTTTCCTCGACGAAGTGGGAGAGCTTTCCCCGATCGCTCAGGCAAAACTGCTGCGCGTTTTGCAGGAAAGGGAGTTCCAGCCGCTCGGCTCATCGAGGACCGTTAAGGTGGATGTGCGGGTTATAACCGCATCAAACAAGGACCTGGACCTGGAGATCTCCCAGGGCGCCTTTCGCCAGGACCTCTTCTACAGGCTGAATGTTTTCCCCATCTATCTGCCGCCTCTACGCGAGCGGGGACCCGATATCCTGCTGCTGGCCGACTATTTCGTTCTGAAGTACGCCCGCGAGTTCGCCAAACAGATAAAAAGAATCACCACGAGCGCCATAGACATGCTGATGTCCTACCACTGGCCAGGGAACGTTCGCGAGCTGGAAAACTGCATCGAACGCGCGGTTTTGCTCTCGCAGGAAAACGCAATCGACTCCTGGCACCTGCCCCCAACTCTGCAGATGAAGCCCGAAGGCATGCAGAACGTCAGCCGGGGAAAACTGGAAGCGCTGACCAGCGCCTTCGAGCGCGACCTGATTACCGACGCCCTCAAGGACGTGCGCGGAAACCAGTCCCAGGCCGCCCGCCTGCTCGGCACCACCAAAAGGATCGTTCAGTACAAGGTGGAAAAATACGGAATAGACCCCAGAAGATTTCGGGCAAAACAATCGGCCTAATCGAATCGATGCATTCTGAAAAAAACCTGGATAACTTAGGTCCATCATATCGGACATTGATCCTGATTTCCTGCGCCGCCGGCTTGGGCTGCTACACCGGGGCTTACATGCGTATTCCGATCCTCCCGTTGTATGCGCGTTCGCTCGGGGTCGGCACCATCGAGATTGGGGTAATAAACTCCCTGTTTATGCTGGCGGCCGGAGGTTTTTCGATGCCCCTGGGAATCATGTCCGATCGGCTTGGCCGAAAACGGATGGTCCTGGCAGGCCTCTTGATCTCGGCCCTCAGCTCGCTTCTGCTGACCTTTAGCCGTAGCGCCCCGCAAATGATGATCATATACGTCTTTGCAGGGATCGGACTCGCATCCTTCGGCCCCACGATGATGTCCTTTGTTGCCGACTTCTCACCTCCGACTCACCTCGGGCGTTCTTACGGCTGGTACACAATGGCCATTTACGGAGGAATGGGCCTTGGCCCAACGATCGGGGGGTTTTTCGCATATTTGCTCGGCTATCAATGGGTCTTCATGATCTCGGGAATCATGGGCTTTATTGTGTTCCTGATCGCTTTGCTTTCCTTTCCGAAGCAAAGGCCGGCGCATCCGGACGCACCACCGAAAAGGGGCCGCCGAAAGATAATCGGGGAGCTTCTTGGAAACCGCCCTCTTCTGGCCTGCTGGATGGTGACTCTTTTTAGCTGCTTCGGACTCGGGGTCTTTATTACTTTCCAGCCCCTTCACGCAAGCGACCAGGGGATAGGAGTAGGAAAAATCGGGCTTATTTTCGGCACACAGGCGCTTGTGAACGCTCTTAGCCGCATCCCGTTCGGATATCTAAGCGACCGGGTCCCTGACAGGAGCACCCTGGTGGTATGGGGCCTTCTCGGGTATTCTGCTTCCACTGCCGGGATCGGCCTTTCCACCTCGCTTGCGATGTTTCTCGTTAGCGCATTCGCGATGGGAATCGGCATGGGGATTGCCTTTACGGCTGTAGGAGCGCTGATCTCCGAACTGGTCCCGGCGGACTCCAGGGGATTTGCAATGGGCGGTTATAATACCTGCATCTATACCGGCATGATGTTAAGCTCGCTGATAATGGGGGCAGTAGCCGGGAGGTTTGGTTTTCGAGCCTGCTTTCTGATTACGGCGGGTCTGGTTGCAGTGGGCGCCCTGGCGTTCAGCTTTATTTTCCAATCCGTCTCGGTCGAAAAGAGGGCGCTCTCCAAAAGCTCATAAGGATTTTTCGACCTGAAAGAGAGGACCTTTTTTTCAATCGTTGCTTTGAGTCACTGGACATAAATGCGAATATGAGTGATAATTTTCAGTCGGCGTCTCATTGGGATGCAGACGAAACGCCGGATGTCACACTCTGCGCCCACCCGCCTCGCGGGTGGGCGGGTGGAGTGTCGAGATCTTGGGCGTGGCGGTCCCACCGCGCATTGACATTGTTGGTCAGGAGGGCTTTCTAATTGAGTCCATTTTATAAAAATCTAGCTCTCTGGCTGGTAATCAGCTTGATGGTGATTCTTCTTTTCAATATGTTTCACCAGCCGCAGAAGTCCAACCTGGAGACCACTTACAGTCAGTTCCTTGCTTCCGTCCAGAAAGGCGAAGTCGCCCAGGTCACCATCCAGGGCGATCATGTGTTCGGCGCCTTCGTCGATGGCAAGACGTTCAAGACCTTTGTTCCACGGGATTCCGATATGATCAAGATTTTGCGGGACCACGGGGTCAATATTCAGGCCAAACCCGAGGAAGAATCCCCCTGGTACATGAACGTGCTTGTCAGTTGGCTCCCGATGCTTCTTCTGGTAGGCGTATGGATTTTCTTCATGCGCCAAATGCAAATGGGGGGCGGGAAGGCGATGAGCTTCGGCAAGAGCCGCGCGCGCCTGCTTAACGAAAGCTCCAAAAAGGTGCTTTTCAATGACGTGGCCGGAGTGGACGAGGCCAAGGAAGAATTAGAAGAAATAGTAGAGTTTCTAAGGGACCCGAAGAAATTCACCAAACTCGGGGGTAGAATCCCAAAAGGCGTACTGCTGGTAGGCGCGCCCGGTACGGGCAAAACTCTACTTGCGCGGGCCATCGCGGGTGAAGCAGGGGTCCCGTTTTTCTCGATAAGCGGCTCGGATTTTGTCGAGATGTTCGTTGGCGTCGGCGCATCGCGCGTGCGCGACCTGTTTCTTCAGGGCAAAAAAAATGCCCCCTGCATTATCTTTATCGACGAGATCGACGCTGTGGGAAGGCATCGCGGCGCAGGTCTTGGCGGTGGGCATGATGAGCGCGAACAAACTCTCAATCAGCTCCTGGTAGAAATGGACGGCTTTGAGTCCAACGAGGGCGTGATTCTGATTGCCGCGACCAACAGGCCCGACGTTCTCGACCCTGCCCTGCTTCGCCCGGGCAGATTCGACAGGCAGGTTGTGGTCCCGGTGCCCGATATCAGGGGCAGGGAAGGCATCCTGAAAGTCCATTGCGCAGCCAAACCGCTTGCTCCCGATGTGGACATTCAGACCCTGGCCAAGGGTACGCCGGGATTTTCCGGGGCCGACCTGGAAAACCTTGTCAATGAGGCTGCACTTCTGGCTGCCCGCAGAAATAGGGACCTCATCGCAATGCTTGACTTCGAGGAAGCCAAGGACAAGGTCATGATGGGACTCGAGAGAAAGAGCATGATCCTGAGCGACGAGGAAAAGAGCATCACGGCCTATCATGAAGCGGGACACGCTCTGGTCGCCAGGCTGCTTCCCGGAGCAGACCCGCTGCACAAGGTCACCATCATCCCGCGCGGACGTGCTCTAGGACTTACTCAGCAGTTGCCCCAGGATGACCGCCACACCTATCCAAGGGACTTCCTGCTCGACAGCATAGCCATTCTCATGGGAGGCCGCGTTGCCGAGGAGATTTCCTTCAATATGAATACCACCGGGGCTGCCAATGACATCGAGCGGGCGACTCAGATCGCACGGCGCATGGTTTGCGAATGGGGCATGAGCGAAAAGATGGGGCCGGTCACTTTCGGCAGGCGTGACGAACAACCTTTTCTTGGCCGTGAGCTTGGCCACCAGAGAGATTTCAGTGAACAGACCGCACTCAATATAGATAAGGAAGTGCGGCGAATAGTCGATGAGAATTATCAGCGTGCCCGAACTCTTCTATCCGAACACAACGGCCTGCTCGCAAAGATCGCACAAGCTCTGCTGGACCGCGAGACACTTGACCTGAAAGATGTCGACGCGATCATAAACGAGGTTGAACCCGGCCTTCTGGCTACTCTTCCGGTAAAAAGCCGGACATATAACATCAAGGCCTTCGCCCGCACGGTTGAAGAAAGCCCGGTTTCGGCTTCGCCTGCAGACGGAGACAGCCAGGACGAGGCCGAAACGCCCGTGAACCCTGCGCCGGACAGCGCTAAAGCAAATTAGTCGGCAACTTCCATTTATAAATTGTCAGATTCCGGCCACCGGTTACACGGGTGGCCGATTCTCGTTTCGCGTTCAATCACTTCCAGGGGGGCAGACTCGTGGACTTCTCCGAGGCCATCAGCGCCGGGGTGAAGCCTGGAAACTTAAGATGCCCACTCGTTTCAACGGCAGTCGCATCGTAGCGGTCCTCCCGGAATACGCCTTTTCTCCCCTGCCTTACTCACTCGGCATGTTAAACTGGTTTTTTTGACCTCAAAACCAGTACTCTAAGCCTCAAAAAGGGGCGTACATGATAACTTTATTCAATAGACATAAGCCCTTGATTTGGCACGACCCCCGACCCGCAGCAGGGTTTCCCCTATCGTTTTATGTATTGCTCATGAGACTGTAGGTTATCTCAAGCAGGTGACGATGCTGTATGCATTGTGGTAAGATCCGTTCACTTCAGGGATTCGAAGCTCTGCGATTGGTCTAAGCATCTGGAATCCACTGCCGGGCCTAACAAGGCTTCAGCCCGGGGCCTTATGAATTACTCCGAAGCCGAGCGCCGGACCCATGTTTTGGGCCGACGCGCCATTTTGTCCAAGAGTGTGGAAATAAAGGTATGGAGAGCAAGATCGTCTATTTCGAGGAGAGAAAACCTGAAAACACGGATGTAACCTTCCGCCTTGTTCAGGAGCAATTAAAGACCACAGGGATAAAGAAGCTGGTGATAGCTTCAACAACCGGTGCCACCGCAAGAAAAGCCATGGACTTCTTCAAGGACTCGAGCGTAAAGCTTATCGTTGTGCCTCATCAGTTTGATTTCCGAAGGAAAGTCAATCCTTTCCCACTTGAACTGGTAAGGTCCCTGAGAGACTCAGGCCACGAAGTCCATTTCGGCACCATGCTATTCCACACCAGTGGCCTATACGAATCCAATGTCCCTATCGTCATGGGGAACCTGCTTCGCTGCTTCAGCCAGGGAGTCAAGGTATGCTTTGAAATAGTTCTCATGGTAACCGATGCAGGTCACGCGGCATCCGGAGAGAAACTGATCGCCATAGCCGGGACCGCAAGAGGTTCGGATACGGCACTTGTCATGCAGGCAGCCTCTTCTCAACATCTCAAGAGGCTTCGTGTTCACGAGATCATCTGTAAGCCTCTCAATCCGCTGAACATAGACGAGGTACTGGAGGAGGAGTCTTCTCAGGGACGGCTCCAAGATTACTCATCCGAATGACCGATTTCGGAAGTTGCAACCCTTCAAGTTGACGAGACCCATCCCATCAGCATAAGATTATGAAGAAGAATACATCGAGGGCCGGCGCTTCAGGGAACCCGGTTGTTTCGGGCAAAGCTGTCCAGTGATGAAGGGAGGAAGAAAGTAATGCGATATGTCAGACTCGGGAAAACAGGGCTCGAAGTCTCCGAGGTGGGTTTTGGAGGTATTCCCATCATCCGTCTATCCGCTGCCGAGGCAGTGAAGGTTCTCAGGCGGGCTTATGACAGGGGGATAACCCTGTTCGATACGGCCAATGTGTACCTCGACAGCGAGGAGAAAATCGGGCAGGCTTTCGATGGAATCCGAAGCCGTCTGGTTCTTGCCACTAAAACTTTGAAGCGCGACCGCGCGGGCGCCGAGGCGGATATCGACCTCAGCCTGCGGCGCGTTCGGACCGATTACATCGATCTTTTTCAGATACATCAACTGTCGCTTGAACGCGATTATCAGGCGGTAACCGGGCCGGACGGAGCACTGGAGGCAATCTTCCGGGCAAAGCAGGCCGGCAAGATCAGGCACATCGGCGTGACTTCCCACAGCATCGAGATGGCCATAAAGCTGGTCAAGACCGGACTTTTCAGCACCGTCCAATTTCCCTTCAACTTTATAGAGTCCGCACCCGTCGAAGAACTCCATCCGGCTGCCCGGCAAGAGGAAATGGGCATTTTCGCCATGAAACCTTTCGGTGGAGGTGTACTGGATAGGGCCGAGCTGTGCTTTAGGTTTCTTCGCCAGTTCACTGACGTCATCCCGCTGCCGGGGTTCGATGCCGTCTGGCAGGTCGATCAGATTGTGGCCATTTACGAGACTGAAAACGCGGTCTTCCCTGAAGACCTCGCTGCTATGGAAAGGTACCGAACGGAATTGGGGCAACAGTTTTGCCGCCGGTGCGAGTACTGCCAGCCCTGTGAACAGGGGGTTATGATCACATCGGCGATGAGCTACCCGATAATTGCTCGCAGGATGTCCGACGCCAAGGCGGCAGGATTCGCGGCAAAGATGATGGAATCCGTCAGGAATTGCACCGAGTGCGGGGAGTGCGTGGAACGCTGCCCCTACAGCCTGCCTATCCCTGAGACGCTCAAAAAGCACCTGGCCCTTTACGAGCAACATGCAGCAGGGGCTTGATGCTCTGATCGAAAGACAAAACCATCCATGTCAAGGGCAATGCGGCTCACATCACTGAAACCGGTAATGGAATGGGAAGGCGGAACCCGGTATATCAAAGTAGAGGCGGCATCCTATGGATCAACACGATAGAATCATCCTGCAGGTATTCTCCGATTAAATGATGGGGGGAAGAATGGAACCCGAAAATAATATCGTGGAACAACTGTCGCCATGGTGGAAACGAGCGGTCCTTATTACGATGTTGATCGGATTTACCGTTCTGATTCTTGTGGCAGTGCTTGCCTACCGTGACGCTCCGCCGATTCCCGACGGAATTATCACCTCCTCCGGGGAAGTACTGCTGACCGGGGGAGATATCCTGGCGGGTCAGGAAGTGTTTCTCAAGTATGGGCTAATGGAAAACGGCACCCTCTGGGGACACGGAGCTTACCTCGGGCCTGATTTTTCCGCCGCATACCTTCACACCCTGGGCGTTGATGCCGCCGAGGCCCTGGCTCAAAAGCTCTTCGGCCGCAGCATGGACCACCTGTCCCCAGGGGAGCGGGGGACCGTCGAAGAGGAAGTCCGGCTCCTGCTGAAACAGAATCGCTATGACCCCGAGACCGGAACACTGGTCTTCACCGAACCGGAAGCAGCTTCTTACCGAAAACAGATAAGCCAATGGACCGGCTACTTCTCGATGCCGGCCGGCAACGGGGGATTGAAGCGCAACTATATCAGCGACCGCACGGAACTGGAGCAGTTGACCGCTTTTTTTGCCTGGGCGGCGTGGGCCTCGGTTGCCAATCGCCCCGGCAAGAATCAAACCTACACCAACAATTTTCCGTATGATCCGCTGGTGGGCAACACCCCTACCAGCGACGCCGTTCTTTGGAGCGCCATCAGCCTTATCGCTCTGCTCGTTGGCACGGCGCTCGTGCTGTTTGCTTTCGGCAAATTCGACTACCTCGGCTGGAAGGGGACAGCTTCGCCCATCCATCCCCACATGCTGCCCGGCAGAGGAAGTGAGAGCGAGAGAGCGACCATCAAGTTTTTCCTGACAGTTTCCCTCCTTTTCCTGGCGCAGGTTTTGGTGGGCGGGGCCACCGCGCACTTCCGGGCTGAACCGGGGAGCTTTTACGGAATTGATCTCAACGAGGTATTTCCGAGTAATATTTTGCGCACCTGGCATCTGCAGTTGGCTCTTTTCTGGATCGCGACCGCCTATGTCGGGGGTGGTTTGCTGTTGGCCAGATCCCTGGGAGAATCCGAGCCCAAGGGGCAGGTGTGGGGGATCAACCTGCTATTTTGTGCCCTGGTAGTGGTTGTGGCAGGGAGTCTTCTGGGTGAATTTTTGGGCATCAATCAGCTCCTTGGCAACCTTTGGTTCTGGTTCGGACACCAGGGGTGGGAATACCTCGACCTTGGCCGGGGCTGGCAAATCATGCTCGCCTTGGGACTGGTGCTTTGGGCCGTCCTGCTGTTTCGAGGGCTTGCGTCCGCCATGCGCGACCCGGAACGCAAGGAGATTTCGTGGCTTTTCATGCTCTCGGCCCTGACGATTCCGCTTTTCTATCTGCCGGCTTTCTTTTTCGGCAGCACTACGGAGTATTCCATCGTCGACAACTGGCGCTTCTGGATCATCCATCTCTGGGTCGAGGGCTTTTTTGAACTCTTTGTTACAGTAATGGTGGCCGTCATTTTTTACCGGCTGGGTGTGGTTTCCCGTCTCACTGCGACACGAATCATCTACCTGGACGCCATTCTCTTTCTGGGCGCCGGGATTATCGGCACCGGGCATCACTGGTATTGGACCGGCCAGTCTAATGTCAATCTTGCCCTCTCTGCCATATTCTCGGCTATGGAGGTTGTTCCTCTGACGCTCCTCACGCTGGATGCCTGGGATTTCATCAAACTGACAAGGGGCATGCGCGACGAGTTCGGTAAGCCTATTCCCATCCCTCATAAATGGACATTCTATTTCCTGATGGCCGTAGGGTTCTGGAATTTCGTCGGGGCCGGCATCTTCGGGTTTCTGATCAACCTGCCCATCGTAAGTTATTTCGAGATAGGCACGATACTCACGCCGAACCACGGCCATGCCGCGCTCATGGGCGCCTTCGGCATGGAGGCAATTGCTTTGATGGTTCTGGCCTTTCGCCAAGTATCGACGGACATGCAATGGGCGCGCACTGAAAAATACATACGCGTATCCTTCTGGGGCCTGAACACGGGCCTGGCGCTTATGATTGCAGGCAGTCTTTTCCCTGGGGGCGTTATGCAGTTCTATGACGTACTGAGCCACGGATACTGGCATGCGCGCGGACTCGACTATTTGAACCAGGAGTTTGTGAGGTTGATTGAATGGGCTCGTCTGCCAGGCGACACCGTCTTTATCTTATTTGGCGTCATCCCAATGGTGATCGCGGCAGCGTTGACCTATCTCGATCAATGGAGAACTCCGGTCCTTGAAATGGGGCCATCGAAAGGATAGCGAAAAACTGCGGATGGCAGGAAAATGGCCGCAATGCCGGCATTTGGTTTTGGCCATTCAAGTCAGTGCACAGCAACAAACCAGTACACATGTAACGATCAACTGTATGGAGGTGATACTATGTTTGTGATTTTGATCTCTTTCCCGCCCATAAAAGAAGGCAAAGATGCTGAGTTTAGGGAGTGGTTTGCCTGGTCAAACGAAAAGTTCTCCAACCACAAGGGTTTTATCAGGAGGAGGCTTTTGAAGCCATTGGAGGCTGGCAACTACGCGGCTATCGTTGAATTTGAGAACCATGAGGCCTTTAAGGCAGCACAAGGCAGTCCTGCCCATGAGGCAGCAGGGGATCGTGTAAGACCACTATATGACGGAAATCCAACACCCCATTTTTACGAAGTGATTGTAGGGTAAGACTGAGATTCAGGACATCAGGGTTCTGAGCCCGTCTTTCAGATTTATCTATCCTATTTGTTTTTAGTTAAAAGCAACTTGGCTGCCCTGAGTGGTTCTGACCCATATATTTTGTTCCGGCTTTACATGTAAACGTGCCTATGGATGTTAAGTGTTTAGATTACGATATTTTGATCTTGTAAACCTAATGAATATACATATATAGCCAGAGCTTTTCACCGATATGTTAATATCATTAACAGTTTGTATTTATTTGATTAGAGAATAAATAATCTCTTTATTGATCGGACCAATCCTATGAATGTAACAGCCCAGGCTAATTGGGTAGCCGGGGTTTTTCGCCCCAGCCCCCACACTACCACACCATGTTGGGCCAGTCTGCATGGTTAAACAGTTGTGTTCCATGTACGTGCAATCTTTCTGAGACCTGTAATCGATAGCAAAACCGTACAACATCTCTCGCCTGTATTGTGCCCCAGCATGCCCCTGCTCCGCGAACTCCTCAAATTCTTCATAAGCCTTGTAAACCAATTTTCCGCTTCGGCCCTGTTCTGTGGTCCGCCTTGACCTGCGAGGTACATCATTCGTTTTGACATGCTTTTTCTACTTTTCCGCCCAATTGTCTGCAACTGTAACTTCCACCTCAACCGGAACTTTACTGAGATAAGCTTTGCCTGCCTGAATCATGGTCTTCTTGAGAATTGCAGTTGCATCGTTTGCCAACTTATCAGTAACTTCGAGAATAATTTCGTCATGCACCGTTCCAATGATCTTGGCTCCGGTATCCGCCAATCTTCGGGGGAGTAATGCAAGCGCCTTCTTTGTGATGTCTGCGGCTGTCCCTTGAACATGTGTGTTGCAAAGTGTGCCCTGAAACTGCCAAAACCGGCCTTATCGGCGACCTCTTGCATGTTTGGTAGTGAAAGCGTATGGTTTTGCGGGCTTTGGGGTTTTCTCAGAAGTTTTTTCGGTCAAAATCCCATTGCCACATTATTCCGGATTAATGAAAAACTCTTTCCATGTAGGTTGGATTTTTCGGGAAAACTTTACAGAATCGGACATGCTCAAGTTGCCGAAACTCTCTGTTGCCATACTTCACCAAATGGACATTCAGTCGTTAGCCCTTGATTTTTTTTCATAAGGAATCATGAAGAAGGGAAACAGTATGGACGATATTCACGGCAAAGTGGCACTGGTCAGCGGCGCCAGCCGCGGCATCGGGCGCGCTGTTGCGGCAACACTTGCAAGAGCGGGTGCAGACGTCGCTATCAATTACTTCAGCAGTGAGAAAGAAGCTCTGGAAACCCTCGCTCTGGTTCGCGAGACGGGACAGCGGGGCATGCTGGTTCAAGCGGATGTTTCGAGGTCTTCGGAAACGGCAAAAATGATCCACAGTGTCGAGCGCGAACTCGGGCAAGTCCAGATCCTTGTGAACAATGCCGGGATTGCCATTAGAAAAAGCCTCTACGAAATAACCGAGCAGGACTGGGACCGGGTGCTTGCGGTAAATCTTAAGTCTGCTTTTCTGATCACTCAGGCAGTTTTTCAGGGAATGCGCGAGCTGCACTGGGGAAGGATCATCAATATTTCCTCCGCTGCAGCCCAGACCGGTGGAATTACCGCACCGCCCTATGTCGCGTCGAAGGCCGGACTGTGGGGACTTTCACACTCCTATGCCGCTCTGTTGATAAAGGATGGCATTACGGTAAATACCGTTGCTCCAGCGATAATCGAAACCGATATGGTCCGAGATCTCGAGGCAAAACCCGACCTCATCCCCGTTGGCCGCTTCGGGAAAGTTGAAGAGGTTGCGGATGTCGTCCTCATGCTGGCCCGAAATGGCTACATAACCGGACAAACTATTAACGTTAACGGTGGTTTATATTTTAGCTAGCTTCTACTTCGAAAAGGTTTGGCGGGCTGCGCTCCGCTTAGCCCCCCTACGGATCTTTGCATAGTTCAGGGTGTCCCAACGGGACATGAGATGCTGTGGTGAGCACCGATACTATGCAGTAAACCGTTGCTGTCTTATCCTCAGCGGCCGACCGGGCATTGTCGCTTTCAAGACCGCCCGCATTTTAATCGACGTCAGAATTCGCACGCTTAACGCTTTTGTGAACGCCTTGCAATGAGGCCCCCATCCTGTCGTTGTAATTAGTGCAATATATGTGTGGGTTCTTTGTGACGAAAACGTGGCCGTTAACTGCGAAGCCAGCGGTGTGTCTGAAATTGCAAAAACCAGTCTCATAGACCTATCACTTGCATGTTCGACTATGAAATTGTATGGTCTTGCGGGCTTTGAAGTAGTTCAAGAAGTTTTTTCGGGCAGAATCCGACCCGGAACGGAAAGGCGGTCTGGATGCATAGCGCACAAGTTGATGCATTATTTGGGATCAGGGACAGGAGTTGGTAACCATCACAACAAAAAAAAAAGGAGAAAAAAATGGCAGTCACCACAGTAAACGATGTGTTTGAGAAAATGCCCCAGATATTCAATGCTGGAGGGGCGGCGGGAGTCAACCTGATTTTCCAGTTTCACATCACCGGCGACCAGGGCGGTGACTGGAACGTGGTGGTCAAAGACGGCGCCTGCCAGGTGAGCACAGGGGTCCACGCCAGCCCCAGCGTGACCTTCACCATGGAGGGTGCGGACTGGGTGGCCATGTGCAATGGTGAGCTCGACGGTATGAAAGCCTTCATGACGGGTAAGCTTCAGCTTTCGGGGGACATCATGTCTGCTCAGCTATTAAAGTCCTTGTTCCTGTTCTGATACGCCCGCAACCGGTTCCGAATGGACCCGGTTTTCGGTATTGCAGCTGAGGGTGCGGTGCGCCTCGCCCTCGTATGGTAGGCTTATATAATATCCTGCTCAAAAAAGAGAACCGGCTCTTTCCGCGCAGCCGTGCAGACAGTGCAGACAGAAAATGTGGTGTTTGGAGGCAAGCCAAAGGTGAGGCGCTTCAAACAGTGAAGTGCCTCCGGCGTATAGATTACGCTTCGCGAGCTGCGCATTGCTTCAGTTTGTGAAGCATGCTTGCCGGCCTCCCTATGCGATATGCGAGCGCGTAGTGCGGAGGCCGACCGCTCATTCTCGACGCTTTCCATGACCTGTCTATGACCAGAGACGGGGTGGGAGCGGGAGGCCTCATCTTTATATGGTTGAAGCGATCAGCGCCGCTCCGATGGCGCCGTTTACCTGTGCGTATTCTGAAACAATGATGGGTGTGTGCAATTTTTCTTCAAGCGCCTTTACCACACCAATATTTTTGGCCACCCCCCCGGTCATCATGACCGGTGGGGTAATGCCGATCCGTTCTCCCATGGCCATTATACGGGAAGCAATAGACGCATGAATCCCTGCGATGATATTTTCCCGTTTTGCTCCTTTGGAAATCAGGGAGATTACCTCTGATTCGGCAAAAACCGTGCACAGGCTGCTGATGGAAGCGGTATTGTCCGCATGGAGCGATAATTCCCCAAATGCATCCAGGTCCACTTCCAGGGCGCGTGCCATGACCTCCAGAAACCTTCCGGTTCCCGCAGCACACTTGTCATTCATGGAAAACTGCTGAACCTTTCCGTTTTTATCGATCACAATGGCTTTGCTGTCCTGCCCTCCGATATCGATAATGGATCGTATCGCCGGATTCAAAAAAATCCCGCCGGCCGCATGACAGGTAATTTCCGTAACCGCTTTGTCGGCGAAGTGAATGCTGTTTCTTCCGTATCCGGTGGCAACAATCCTGTCGATCCTGGAGGCTGTAAGGTCAAGTTCCGACAGGACCTGGTCAAAAACCTGCCGCCCCGCATTTTGGGCGTTGTATCCGGTCAGGATGACGCGTGCGCCCAACAACCTGTTATCCTGAATGATTGCCGCCTTGGCACTGATTGAACCCACATCAATACCTGCTGTTAACATGAAATCCTCATTGTTGTCGGGCCCTCCATAAATGGCTGATGCAGCCGATTTCCGGATAGACGCAAATTATACGTTAAGCTGCAAAACATACCTACTTGAGCATTTCAATAAATGCGTCAATCCGGGTTTCCACCTGGCTTTCGGAAAAACTCCTCTCATCGGTCATGTCGGCCTCGATCATCAGGGTGGGAATGCCGACCTTTTCCTTAATGAGTCTCTGTATGTCATACTGGCCCAATGAATAGGGCTTGCAGCTTCGGTTGGAATGAAAAACCACTCCGTCGGCCTCGTATTTTTCAACCATTTTGATAATGTTGTCGGCCATGATGTCGGTTCCGGTGTTCAGAAAAATCCTGGTGTACATTTCCGCCAGGGAACCTAAGAAATCGTTTTCATCCAGGTATTTCATAGTGCCGCACCACCCGGAGGTATAGGTGTCTGCCACCAGACATGCTGAATGAGCTGCAAACTTGTCGGACAACCATCGCAATCTGTACCAAACTGGAATGTTGTCCCAGACCAGCCGGTATTTTTCTTCCGGAAGCATTCCGATGCCCTGGGCGATTCGGTCTTTCATTTCCTGCAGCAAGGATTCGTAATAATCCACGGCGATCTGCGTTCCCCGTAAAGTAACAATCATGGCAAGGTGAAAAAATGCATCGAAACAGGTCATGGGAGCCGGCCGGTTCATGGTGGTATCCAGGATTTCCTGCCAGAGCCTCTGCCCTTGGACGGACAGTCTGCCTACTTCTTTCATGCGGTCATAATCAAATGGCTTGCCGCAGATTTTCTCCAGCAGTGTGATAAAATCCTTTATCTGGGCCGTTACATACCGCTTCATGTCGGCATTGAATTCCGTGTGGCAGATAGGCGTATCCAAAATGAACAGGGGCACATTGAAATAGCGGGCCTGCACCTCGTACCACTTCAGAACGGTCCCACAGATATTGTTGCAGCAGATCAGCATGTCCGGCGCCGGCAATCCGCCGATGGGGCCTCCGTTCACTGTAGCACAGGCAATGTCGGCCCGCGCATAGGAGCAAAGATCGCTCGAGTATCCCATCTGTTCGGATTTTTCACAAAGTTCCACACCCATCTTGCTGGCTCCGATCATGGCCCCGTAGTTTTCCGGGTAGATCGGAATTACATCCATCACATGCAGGGGTTCGACCGGTCCGCCGCTTGTGATCCACGCGATTTTTTTGCCGGTTATCTCTTTTGGGGTTTTGGCCTCCATATAGTAGGCCGTCATGATCGCTCTCATTTTTTTATCGGACTTAATTTTTCGTTTTTCTTTTTCCGGGTCTTTTATTTTTTCCATCGTTGTCATGGTTTTCTCCCTGCGATCATCCATTTGCGTTTACAGCATTTCCATAAATGCCTCACACCGTGTTCGGAGCTGGCCTCCCGAGGACGTCTGTTCTTCAAGTTCAAACAGTATGCTGGGGATGCCTTCTTTTTGAAGCATCTCTTTCATATACGGGTAGTCAAATGAATGGGGATCACAAAATTTTAAAAATATGAAAATCACGCCGTCGGCGTTGTTTTCCTTGACCTTTTCCACTAGATAGTTTCCCCTTGAAAAAATCCCCGAATGCTTTGCCGGACACACAATCCGGCTCATATACCTCTGGGCTATGTTTCTTTCCATGTCACCCGTTTCATCGATCCTGCCTTCAAAATATCTTGCCCCGGTGCAGAAGTCGTCCCAAACCACCGCGCCACCGGAGGATTCGATGATATCATAGATATCCGGCATGCTGCACAGCCCGCCGCTCAGAACAAGCCGTTTTGGCTTTATAGCGGTGTCATCTCTTTGCTCTTCAAGAGCCGTGACGACCTCACCAAGGACATCGGCAAGCCGGTCCCGGTCCATGACCATGGATGCCTTGACAATTGTGTGAAGGTCGCTGCTTTTGATTTTTCCCGGGCTTGCCTTTCTGATTTCATACAGAGCCGCGAGATGATTTCGGACCTGGTTGGATGTTCGGACGGCCTTTTGCAGCATTGCATCGGTGATCCTTATCCCAAGGCCGGCCTCAAGATCTTTCCGGAATTTGTGGATCACGGTGAGCATATATTGTTCGGCGCTTTCCGTATCCAGCTTTACAGGCATGATCAGGTCCGCATGAAAACCATAATTTGTGTTCATCCTCCAGATATCGGAGAGACGTTGTATGGAGTCACAGGTATGGGGGAAAACCGTTCCATCCAGGAAATCCAGGCGGCCAGCAAGCGCATCTTCCAGAGCACCTCGTACAAGGCTACAGCTATAGGCCTGTAAGAACGCACCTGCTTTGGAAATAGTCGCTCCGGAACCCAGGATTCGAAATGGAAGGGCATCCGCAGCCGTGATAAGTTCTTCCGGTGTATAGGAACAAAAATGGCCGATCACTCTTCCATGGGTTTGCTGTTTCCAGTTTTGAGCATATTCAGCGGGATTTGAGACAATTTTCTTAAACATGTCGATATGTTTCATTTATGATACTCCTCGGGACCTTTGGATTTGAACCCACAGATATTTCCGGATGGACACCTGCTTGTGATATATTTTATGCGATCACCCGGCGTTACGGGCCCGCGCTTTTTCGTCTTGCAATCTCTTCATCCTCCAGGACCCTGTATGCGACTTTTCCAACAAGGGTCAAGGGGAGTTCATTACGGAATTCAATTTCCCTGGGGCAGCTCCACTTTATTAGATCCTTGCGGCAGTGGTCGATCAATTCTTTTTCCATATCCGGACCGGCCTTGGTTTTGTCTTTGAGAACGACAAATGCCTTGACGCACTGCCCCTGGGCCTCATCGGGGACTCCGATTACGCAGACATCGGCAACCTCCGGGTGCTGATAAAACTTGTCCTCCACCTGGGCAGGGTACACATTCATCCCGGAGGATTTGATCATCCGTTTCTTGCGAAGCTTGAAATAGAAGAAGCCGTCCTCATCCCGCGTTCCAATGTCTCCGGTGTATAGCCAGGTGCAACCATCTTCGTGAACCTTTAAGGTTTTGGCGGTTTCCTCCTCCTGGTCGAGATACCCCATCATGACCGCCGGACCGGCAATACAGATTTCCCCTTCTTCTCCGCATGGAACTTCCTCGGTCGTACCGGGCTTGACGATTTTCGCCTTCATGTCCGGAAAGGGGATTCCGATGCTTCCTTCCCGGTATTCTTTGACCGGGGTCGCCATAATGCCGGTCACCGCCTCGGTCAAGCCATATCCTTCAAGCAGTTTTACGTTGCCTCCCTGCTTTTTTACGATCTCTTCGAAACGTTCCTTAATGACACGGGGAAGGGTATCCGCACCGCAAAAAGCCGCCTTCAGGCAGCTCAGGTCTGTTTTTTGAAATCCGGGGTGCCGAATGAGTGCTTCGAACAGAGTAGGTACGCCGACTACTAAGGAGGGTTTTTTCTTCCTGATGAGTTTGGCAACCTCTGCGGCTGTAAAGGTTGGAACCAGTATGGTTTTCCCGCCGCCCATAAATGTCGCATTGACGCAAACCCCGAGGCCGAATCCGTGAAAAATCGGCAGGATCGCCAGAATCGTGCTCCCGCAGTCTGTTCCGGCCCAGCTAGTGCTTTGCAGTCCCTGCGCAATAAAGTTGTAGTTGGAAAGCATGATTCCCTTGGGTTTGCCTGTAGTGCCTCCGCTGTACAGAATAACGGCAAGATCATGGGTATTCATGTCTGATGTGGGAGCATCCGGAAGGGAGAGTTGCATCAGGTCCTTCCACCAGCGGACCCTGGAATCCCTGGGGACCTTGGGTATTTTGCGGCCCTTTGTCAAATTGAAACCAATCCCCTTCAGCAGGGGAAGATAGTCCGGGATCTTTGTAAGGATCAGCAAATCCAGGCAGGTTTTGTCCATTACATTTCGGAACTTCTGATAAAATGCATCAATGGTAAGCGCGAACCTGCTCTTGCTGACCGATACGTAAAATTCAATCTCCGGTTCGGTTGAAAGGGGATGAATCATGCTGGCTACCCCCCCCAGCTTATTCACCGCATAAAAACAGATGATGCCCTGGGGAGTGGTGGGCATGGCGATGGTGATACGGTCTCCTTTCTTGAGTCCAAGATAAGAGAGAACACCGGCAAACTGGTCGATCTCTTTTGCAAACCGCCCGTAGGTCGACACATGCCCAAAAAAGTCATAGGCAATAGCATCCGGATTCTCCCTGCAGGTCCTCATAACCGCTTCATACAGGGTGACCTCCGGATAATCAATGGACTCCGGGACATCGCCGTAAAACTTTAACCAGGGCTCTTTATCCTTCATGTCAATCCCCCCTGTTGGCAACGTTTTGGCCTTTCCGCTATGTTTTTATAAGGCCGGAGGCTTTGGGAAACCTCAGTACAGATGTGTCCGCCATGCCGGAATCTCTTTACAAGGCGGCGAATATTTTGGCAGACGCTTACCACACTTAGCAATGGGAACCATTGCCTACGGTCGTTCGCCACTCATTCTCAGGCAGCGGATCGTTCCGAAGAGTACGGCTGTATGAGCACTTCTGCGGGTATGCCCAAACCGGCATGAAGCTTCCGGATCATGCCGATAGTGAGCGGGCGCTTTCGGTTCAGCACCTCGGAAACACGCGCACGGCTGCCGATGAATTGCTCAAGGTCCCGGCGGGAGAGTCCACGGCTCTCAATATGGTAGAGGATAGCTTCAACCGGATCCGGCAGTGGAATCACGTAATGTTTCTCTTCGTAGGCTTCGATGAGGGTAATCAGCACCTCCAGCCGGTCCCCTTCCGGAGTATTAGGCGCAGCATCGAAAAGGGGTTCAACTTCTTCCATTGCCGCTCTGTAATCAGCTTCCGTTTTGATAGGCTTAATTTCCATACTACAAACCTCCAGTCAAACAGTGGCTGCATTGACCCTGCCATATTCCTGCTGGGTACCTGCAAAGCGGATGTAGACGATCCCGAACTCATATTGAATGGCTGCCACCAGCCGGTAAGAGTTACCTTTAATGTTGAAGACCACTCGATTGTCGGCCATAAAGCTGGCATGCCGATAAACGTTCTTGATATCTGAGGGAGATCTCCAATGAGCCTGCTTGACATCGGCATACCACGCTCGCAGTGGTTGCTCGGCATCAGGATGCGTTTCCCAAAATTCTTTGAGCATTCTTCGAGAGATGACCCGCATCCGAGTAATTTAGCATGTTCCCACTTCGGGATCAAGATCAAACACTACAGGTCAAACACTACGGTTTCTATAATGCGCTGCGCTGACAATTCCAACTCAGGGATTCGGGTTGCAAACCAGCACATTCTCGGCCTCTCAGTGCAAGAGTTCCCAAATCCCTCAATTCCTAAATCCCTCAATTCCCCAATTGATCATTTCTCCAATTCCCCAATTCCTCAATTCAAAAGCATTGCCGGCAACTCCTCTCCGAACGACTCGCTCCCGAACTCATTGACAAACATAAGATTCGGGAACCTTAGAAATTTCTAGGGTATATTTTTCAAGAAGGAGGAAGGTTATTTTAACAGGTGGTATCTACATCGAAAAGTGATCAGGGGCGTCTGGCGAGAGGATTTCACACTCACCGCAGCAAAAAGCGCCCACAGCAGATTTTGATTGATTTGCCGAACTTTTGCCAACTTATTGATCAATACAAATTCGCCGTCTTTGGAGAATCCGAAGGGCTGATCCTGTCCTCTCGAATTCTGCCCATTGTCCATAACGATCCATGTACGTATAGAAGTCCGGCAATCCACGAACCTCCAGAAATGCAATCAAAACGCTTCCGGCTCCTTTCAAGAAAAGCTTCTCATTTCGACAATGCATGATATAGAATTTTAATTGCAATGCAGAGTTTTCGGAGACAAACCTTGCACTCTGAAAAATAACAGCAGCTTTAAAACAGGTTGGCCATGGGGAGAGCCGGCACCTGCCGGGATCGATGGCTCTCTTTGTTCAAACAGGGGAATCTCATGTTATGGGATCGAACAAACCGTCCGCTATGGCTCCGTTGTTCAGTGGGTGTTTTTGTCGCTATCATCGCCGCTGCTATTCGGTTGCAGTTCCTCGAAATTCTTGAGCTCCGCGTCATCTTCCTGACCTTCTACCCCGCCGTGGCGGTTGCGGCGCTATATGGGGGATTTGGCGCCGGTTTGCTTGCCACATTCGTCTCAGCCGTCCTCGCCGACTATTTTTGGATGGAGCCGGTTGGTCAATTTGGCATTACGAATTCCGCCGACCTGATAAGCATAGTCGTCTTCCTCGCCAGTGGCGCTCTGATCTCCTATCTGGCCGAGGCGGCATACCGCGCCCAGGCGCGGGCGCACAAAGCAGAGGAACAGTCAAGGCTTGCCGCCGAGCGTGAAAAGGCGGCTTTCGACCTCCAGCAAAGTGAGAGCAAGTACCGCGAACTCGTCCAAAACGCCAACAGCGCCATCATCCGTTGGAAGCGCGACGGCGCTATCTCTTTTTTTAACGAATACGCTCAGAAGTTCTTCGGCTACAGTGCCGAAGAGGTCATCGGTAAGCATGTAAATATTCTCATACCTGAACAGGAGTCCACCGGGGACGACCTGACCGGGCTGTTTCAACGTATTGTGAACCACCCGGAAAGCTACGTTAACATTATAAATGAGAACGTTCTTCGGGACGGCAGCCGGGTCTGGATGGCCTGGACCAACAGGCCCGTATTCGACCAGGACGGGCAAGTGCTGGAAATACTTACCGTCGGAAGCGACATCACCGAGCGCAAGCGGATGGAAGAGGAACTGCGCGAGAGCAAGTCTCGGCTCGATCTTGCACTGCGATCCTCACAAATGGGTGTGTGGTACCTGGATTTACTCGAAAACAAACGCCATTTTGACGACCAGGTCTGTCATCTTTTTGGTATCAACCCGGCAGAATTCACCGGAACCGCAGATGAGTTCTACAGGGTGGTACATCCTGACGACGTTGAGATGCTCAAAGCGGTATGGGCCCGAACCATTGAACAGGATGTGCCCTATGAAGCGGAGTATCGAGCGGTGTGGCCGGATGGAAGCGTCCATTACGTCACCACACGCGGAAAGTCAGTCCATGATGACAAAGGCCGGCCGGTGAGAGTGAACGGCCTTATCTGGGACACCACCGAGCGCAAACGGATGGAGGAAACCCTTCGAACGACAGTGCAGCGCTTTCATAGAATCTTATCCAACATCTTTGTCGGCATTTTGGTTGTAACCGAAGATGATCGAATCGAGTTTGCAAATCAAAATTTTTGTGACCAGTTTGATATCGCGGAAGCTCCTTCAGATTTGATCGGACTGACAGCTAAGGAAATGTTGCAGAAAGTGTTGCCTGCTTATGCTCATCCCGAAGCATATTTAGTTCGCATCCAACAAATTCTCGCGCAGAGACATCGTATCGAGGATGAAGAGGTTCTGATGCACAACGGACGGGTTCTCTTGAGGGATCATATTCCAATTCTGGTCGATGGAAAGCCACGTGGCCGAATGTGGCAACATCGCGACATCACCCAGCGCAGGCAGGCAGAGGAGGATGTCCGCCGGCAGCGCGAATGGTTGCGGGTGACTCTTACCAGCATCGGCGATGCGGTGATCGCAACTGACGCATCCGGCCTGATCACCTTCATTAACCCCGTCGCTGAGGCCCTGACCGGCTGGCAGATTAAGGAAGCAGTGGGTCTTCCGGTTCAGAAAGTCTTCCGGATAATCAACGAAAAGACTCATGAACCACTAGCGGATATTGCCGAGCATGTCCTTCGTGAGGGAACTATCGTTGCCCTGGCCAACCACTCGACCCTGGTTTCTCGTGACGGGCGTGAAATTCCGATTGAGGATAGTGCCGCCCCGATCAAAGACGACACAGGCAAGATATCCGGTGCGGTGCTGGTTTTCCACGACGTTACGGAGAGACGGCGCGCACAGGAGACCCTGCGGGCAAGCGAGGAGCACTATCGTTCTCTATTCGATAACATGCTGAATGGATATGCATATTGCAAGATGCATTTCGAACAGGACCGGCCGATTGACTTCACCTACCTCGACGTTAACGGGGCCTTTGAAACCCTGACCGGCCTGAGGGATGTTGTCGGGCGAAAAGTGTCAGAAGTAATTCCAGGCATAAGGCAATCCGACCCGGAACTCCTCGAACTCTATGGCAGGGTGGCGCTGGCAGGCATCCCAGAGCGGTTTGAGACCTATGTTGAAAGCCTGGGGATGTGGTTTTCGATCTCTGCGTACAGTCCGCGAAAAGAGCACTTTGTATCTGTATTCGATGTTATCACAGAACGTAAACGGACCGAGGAGGCACTCCAACTAAGCGAATCGCGCTTTAAGCTCCTCTCTGAGACATCGTCTCAATTACTGGCATCCGAGAACCCCCAGGCAATCGTTGAGGGGCTGTGCCGGCAAGTTATGCAGCACCTGGACTGCCATGTCTTCTTCAACTTTTTGTGCGATGAAATAATGGGCAAGCTTCACCTCAATGCATTCGCCGGAATCCCGGAAGAGGAAGCGCGAAAAATCGAATGGTTTGACTACGGGGTGGCCGTCTGCGAATGTGCGGCCCGCGATGGGATACGTATAGTGGCGGAAGATATTTTCAATACTCCGGATATCCGCACCGAGTTGGTAAAGTCTTATGGAATCCAGGCATACGCCTGCCATCCTTTAGAGGTCCAGGGCAAAATCATCGGTACGCTCTCTTTTGGTACGAGGACAAGCACGCGCTTTTCGGCCGAAGACCTGGCTCTCATGAAGACGGTGGCCGACCAGGTCGCTACCGCCATGGAGAAATTAAGTCTCGTCAATGAGCTTCGGAACTCGCGTGATGAACTCGAACTGCGCGTTTGGGAGCGGACTGCCGAGCTAAACGCATATATGGCAAAGCTCGAGCAAAGCAACCAGGCGCTTCAGGATTTTGCCTCCATTGCCGCCCACGACATGAAAGAACCCCTTCGCAAAGTCATCTCTTTTGGCAATATGCTCAGGCACAAGTATGAAGATTCGCTTGGGCAGACCGGCAGCGACTATCTGCACAGAATGCTCAACGCAACGGAGAGGATGCAATCCCTTCTGGCGGGACTTCTGGATTACTCACGAGTTGCGATGGCATCAGAGCCATTCAAGGAGGTTGATCTTTCCGATCTCGTCGGCGCAGTCCTTTCGGACCTGGAAGTAAGAATCCTCAAGACAGGCGGCGAAGTACATATTGGGACCCTTCCGGTCATTTCAGGCGACCCCACACAGATGCGGCAGTTGTTCCAAAACCTCATCGGCAATGCTCTGAAATTCCACAAACCGGGCGAGAAGCCAATGGTCCAGGTACGCTTCGTGTCTCATTCCGATGCAGGATCCCAGATCATTGTCGAGGATAACGGTATCGGCTTCGATGAGCAGTACCTCGATAAGATTTTCGCCCCGTTCCAGAGGTTCCATGCCAGGAGCGAATACGAAGGAACCGGTATGGGACTCGCCATCTGTAAAAAGATAGTGGAACGGCACGGCGGGAGCATAACGGCAAAGAGCACGCCGGGGTCGGGTTCAAAATTCATCGTTACCTTACCCGTTCGATCCCGGAAGGCACCCCGTTGACAGCCCCGTCTCTGGTCATAGACAGGTCAGGGAAAGCGTCGAGAATGAGCGGGGCGCCTTCCGCGCTGCGCGGGATACCTTTTTGCCGAACGTGTCTTCAAGCCCTTCCAGAGATTGCACAAGCGCAGTGAATATGAAGGCACCGAGATAGGGCTTACAATATGCCGGGAAATTGCTGAACGTCATGGGGGCAGTATCAGGGTGGAGAGCGAAACGGGGAATGGATCGACATTCATAATCAGACTGCCTGTCAAGCAGGACAGGTGGGAGGGCATATAGTGGAAAGAAAGGATCAATACGCAATTCTCATGGCGGATGATGATGAGGAGGACTGCTTGCTGGCGGCTGAAGCCTTTGCAGAAAGTGGGGCCAGAGCTGCTTTCTCCTGCGTTTTGGATGGCATCGAACTGATGCAGCATCTTTCTGCGCGCTCCCTTTCTCAAACAGGAGAACTGCCCAATCTAATCTTGTTGGATCTCAACATGCCGCGAAAGGATGGACGCGAGGCCCTCCGCGAAATAAAGGCCGACCCAGCGCTTCAACATATTCCAATAGTCATTTTGACAACGTCCAAAGAGGAAAAGGACATTGCCTTCAGCATGAAAGCAGGGGCAGAATCATTTGTCACCAAACCAGCAGTTTTTGAGGACTGGGTCGAAATAATGAAATCTCTGGCCAGGAGTTGGCTCGTAAGGTGCTCGGATCAGTCATGAGCCGGGCGGAAAGGCAAAACCAAAACCTACTATAAACTCTACTCTTCCGCTGTACGTAACAAGTCTTTGAAACAGCCGCCATCTCAGGCTCGGCGAAAGTCCAAACAGGTTGCCAATAGGTAGATTTTGCGATGTTTCAAGATATGTGGTTCGCTTATCTTAAAATCATCTGAGAAGTGACGTGCGGCAAATGACAATCCTTAGTTTAGTTTCCATCCGTAAAGGGGTCCTTCTCCTCCCCGGTTGTGTCAATCTCCAATCTCGACACCTCGCGGAGCGTCGAGATCTTGGCTGCGGCCCCGCCGCCCCTGATCAAATCCAGAAGCATAGGGTCGACCAGGTCGAAAAGCGCTCCGCAAAAACCGCCGTGGTTCATTCTTTTCCCAAAGAGCGTGCGGCGCAGAGGATCGACCCTTTCATTTACTTTTCCGGTCTTGCTGACCGTTCCCATCCCGGCGGCGATCTTTTCTTCAAAGAGCAACCGCTTGGCCAGAGCGCAGAATTCCAGGGTTTTTTCTTCCAGCTCTTTAGTCCTCTCCGGCCAGTTTGCGCCGGAGACAGCCGGCATCAACCCTGAATCCGGTTCGGCCGCTAATTTGTGTTCCAGCTCCGCCATATAGCTAAGCGCCACATATAGAGTGCCATACTCAAGACCCCGTATGCCCCGCCTCCAGTTGAGCAGCCACGGTTTTCTCCAGTTCCAGAGCAGGTTGGCCTCTCCAAAAGCTATGAGGTCAGCAGCGGCTTGCTTTGCCTTCGAAATCCCCGATGCCGGATACCGGACGCCCGATGGCGCTGCGCTTCGCTCCTGACGGGTGAAGGGTGATGAACTCCGTTTCGTTCCCAGGCCGAGAGGCGAACCGTTCGCACTTTTTTCGCCGCGGGACGTGGAAGCACCGGACACATCATGCAGATAATTCAGTATATTGAAAAAAAGCCGGTTCCCCCAATCGTCGCCGGGGGTCTCGAGATGAGCGTATGAAAGGACCAGCCGGCCCTTTCCTTTTTCAATTTCGATTATTGCCGGATGGCCTTTGATCCGCGCCGGGTCAAGGTTGATTCCGTAGGCTTCCTCCAGTTGCTCCCAGCCGGCGCCTTCGCCTGTGTCGCATACTCGCAGGTCCGCGACC
>Ga0181539_1001133_pt1 | contig 30431 bp, 26 predicted proteins | sample PEATcosm2014_Bin_46_FD_119767 | JGI IMG/M metagenome (GOLD analysis project Ga0181539, IMG submission 119767) | Peatland microbial communities from MTU Mesocosm Facility, Houghton, MI, USA - PEATcosm2014_Bin23_60_metaG | ecosystem: Environmental > Terrestrial > Soil > Wetlands > Peat | place... | reverse complement strand
GGTCTACGCGGAGCGCGTTAGACTGAGACAGGCGGATGCGGGCGGAAGCCCGCCCGAGCCGGGTCTCGGGAAACCCGGCCCGGGGCTGAGCCAATGCTGGTTGCGACTGGCATGGCGAGTGCCGCGGCGGAGCGCCGAGAGGCGAGCGTGCCCCCTCCCTACCCTCCCCCGCAAGCGGGGAGGAGGGAGAAAAGGGCGCGCTGCCGCATCCGATGATGCGGCAATGGTTGGTGCGCCTGTCGGCGCTCCGCCTCCCCTCGTTTATGGCGGAGGCAACGAGGGTATTGGATTTTTTGCAAAACTCGGGCGCGCAGGCGTCGCGAGAACGATCGTGCTCATCCTCCCCCGTGAAAACGGGGGAGGGGGACCACGCGAAGCGTGGCGGAGGGGGCGTCTGACTCAAAGATTCATTTTCGTTGCATCAGGATCGACGCGGCCCGCGCCCCTCCCACCGCGCTTCGCGCGGTCCCCCTCTCCCCGCTATGCGGGGCGGGAAAGAGTCTGCGCCGCTCAATAGGCCGGGATCATCTCGTCGGAGACGCCGACGACGCCCGGCACTTCCTCGGCGAGCGCGAGGAGCGCCTTGTGTTCGGCTTCGGTGCCGACGAGACCCCACAGATGCACCACGCCGTCGCTGACGATCACATTGCGTTCGCCGAAGTCGGTCCATTTCTGGTCGTCGAGGCGATCGAGCAGATCGTGCCGGATCTTGCGGTCGGAAGCAGGTTCGGTGCCTGCCGTCTGTGGCTGCGACGACGCCAAGGCTTGGATCAGGTTCGACCGGCTGACCATGCCGACGAGGTCGCCGTCGTCCACGATCGGGAGGCGCTTGATGCGGTGCCGTTCGAGCAGCGTGGCGATTTCGGCGAGCGAGGCGTCTGCTGTTGCGCTCACGACGTCCGTCGTCATGACCTCCTCGACCCGGCGGCCGTGCGACTTGGCGAATTCTTCCGCCAGCCGGGACGCCGGCATCACCGCCTCGAGCCACCACGGATGCCGCTTTTCGGTGCCGATCTCGGCGCGGTGGAGGAGGTCCGCCTCGCTCAGCATGCCGACGATTTTGCCGTCCTCGTCGACGACCGGAAGCGCGCTGATATCGTGCTCGCTGAGCAGCTTGATGGCGACGCTCACGTCGTCGTCCGGGCTCACCGCAATGACGTCGTGAATCATGACATCGGCTGCATTCATGGTGGTCTCCTGTCGATCCACGGCTGACAAATGAGCACACTGGCGCGGCGCACGGCGCGTCGTTCGGCGCCGGTCTTGGCGCTGCGGATAGCTGTCAGCAAAGACCTACTTGATTACGGCCGTGTGACCGCCGCGGACGATTGACCTAGGTCAAGGCGTTCGAGCCGGCAAAGTTGTCAGCTGCTAGGGGGCGCGGAGTGCAGGCGATCGCATGGCTCAGGTGCTACAGGCGTTGGATAAAACCGCGACAACCGCGCAAGATGCGGCGGCGCGGGAAGGCCGCCGGGGCAAGCCGCCGCTAGCGAGCGTCGAACCGGCTCGAGTGCCGGCCTTAGCCGAGTCCGGCGACCCGCCGGCGGATCCCGACCCGTCCGCCATGACGTCGGCGGCGGATCTCGCCGATCGCTCGTTGCATGCGGCCATTGCGCGCATGACCGGCGGTCTCTCGCCGGCGGCTCTGTTTCACGCTTACTCGGATTGGGCAACTCATCTTGCCGCGGCGCCGGGCAAACGGCTGCAGCTCGTCGAAAAGGCGTACCGCAAGGCGGTGCGATTTGAAGATTACGCCTATCGCTGCGCGATCGCCGCGGGCGCGGCGCAAGACTGTATCGAGCCGCTGCCGCAGGACCACCGTTTCGCCGACGCGGCGTGGCGGCAATGGCCGTTCAATTTCCTGTCACAGGCTTTTTTGCTGCAACAGCAATGGTGGCACAATGCCACAACCGGGATTCGCGGCGTCTCGAAAAGGCATGAGGAGATGGTGGCGTTCACGGCACGGCAAATCCTCGACATGATGGCGCCGTCGAATTTCTTGCTCACCAATCCCGAAATCCTCCAACACACGATCGCCAGCGGCGGCTTCAATCTGGTGCGCGGGCTGCAGAATTTCATCGCCGACTGGGAGCGCGCCTCGAGCGGCAAGAAGCCGTTCGGCAGCGAGGATTTTGTCGTCGGCCGCGACTTGGCCGTGACGCCCGGCAAGGTGGTCTATCGCAACCGCCTGATCGAGTTGATCCAATACGCGCCCGCCACCGCGACGGTGCGCCCGGAGCCGATTTTGATCGTGCCGGCGTGGATCATGAAATATTACATCCTCGATCTTTCGCCGCGGAATTCCCTGGTGAAGTACCTGACCGAACAGGGTTTCACGGTGTTCATGATTTCCTGGAAGAATCCCGGACCGGAAGACCGCGATCTCGGCATGGAGGACTATCGCACGCAGGGCGTCATGGCAGCGCTCGATGCCGTGAACGCGATCCTGCCGGACCGCAAAGTGCATGCCGCCGGCTATTGCCTCGGCGGCACGCTGTTGGCGATCGCTGCGGCGGCGATGGCCCGCGACGGCGACGATCGGCTGGCCACCAAGACGGTGCTGGCCGCGCAAACCGACTTCACCGAGGCCGGCGAGCTGACGCTGTTCATCAACGAAAGCCAGCTCGCGTTTCTCGAAGACATGATGTGGTCGCAAGGCTTTCTCGACAGCCGGCAAATGGCCGGCGCGTTTCAGATGCTGCGCTCGAACGATCTCGTCTGGTCCCGCCTGGTGCACGACTATCTGCTCGGCGAGCGCGAGCCGATGACCGACCTGATGGCCTGGAACGCCGATACGACACGGCTGCCTTACCGCATGCATTCGGAATATCTGCGCCGGCTTTTCCTCGACAACGATCTCGCCGAAGGCCACTTCATGGTCGGCGACAAACCGATCGCACTGTCCGACGTTCACGTGCCGGTCTTTGCCGTCGGCACCGAATGGGACCATGTCGCACCATGGCGTTCGACCTATAAGGTCAATCTGCAGACCGACACCGAAGTCACCTATGTGCTGACGACCGGCGGCCATAATGCCGGGATCGTGTCGGAGCCGGGTCATCCCGGACGAAGCTTCCGCGTCGAAACCAAGAAGGCCGGCGACCTTTACCTCGATCCGGAACGGTTTCTGGTCGAGGCACCGCGCAAATCCGGATCGTGGTGGCCGGAATGGGCCGCCTGGCTCGGCGACCGTTCCGGTGCGCCGACGACGGTTCCGCCGCTCGGCCCGCCGCAGGCAGACCGGGCGTCGTTACGCGACGCGCCGGGAAGCTACGTATTGCAAAGCTGAGCCGACGGCAGTTTGCGACAGCCGTCACGCCTCACGCTTTCGGGTATCCGACCGTTTGCGCGAATTGGATGATCTGCGACGGCTGGAGCTGCAACGTTTTGGCGAGCGCCGCGCCGGGCACGCTTTGCCGGAGCACGGTGGCAAGGCCGGCGGAGGCGCAGTACAGATAGACATTCTGCGCCACGACAGCGGCGCAGGCGGCAGCCGCGATGGCTTTTTCGCCGTCGCTCGCTGGCGTCAGCTTCGCCAGATCGACAGCATAGACGAGATTAAGGGGCGCCGCTCCAACGAACGGCTGGCCGGTCGTCGTCTGCGCGCGCAGGTCGCCGTTCATGTGGAACACTATGCGGTGACCTTTGGGCGCATAAACCCAGACGCCATCGGCTCTGGTCAGATAAATGTCGAGGGCATAGGCGTTGTGCCAATGCGGAGCGGTGCGGCCGTCGGTCTCAGGCCGATTGACGCCCCAGGCGGCCCACAGCAGGTTCGAAAGGACTTCGTTGGGCAGCGCTCGATCCGAATAATCGCGGATCGAGCGTCGGCTTTGCAGCGCCTGCATCAGCGATTTGCCGCCGTTCGTCGCCGGCGGCGGCAGATCGATGGCTGCTGTGGTCTCCGCAAAGCTGGGCGCGACCGCAGTCGCGGCGGCGGCAACGCTGGAAATGATGCCGATATTGACGAAGCGTCGCGTGGCCACGTTGCGGCTCCTGCATTCGGTCACAGTTGAGAGATGATCGAGACGAATAACGGGAACCGCGCAGCGTTGCGTTGATGCAGATCAAGACAATGCCTGCGACATTCCGAAAATGGTGCGGAGCTGCGCGGCGACGATAGAATGGCGGCAGGAAATCGGCGGAACATGGACAGCACAGACGCCGCGCTCAATCAATCCGCGGATCCGGCAGAGTTCGATCTGTCGCGCGGTCTCACCAGTGCCGAGGCCGCGCAGCGCCTGCGTTCATTCGGTCCCAACGCTGTTGTCGAGGAGCGGATTCATCCTCTGCAACGCCTGGCGCGCCATTTCTGGGCGCCGGTGCCCTGGATGCTCGAAGCAACCATTGCGCTGCAAATTGCCATCGGCCAGCGACTGACCGCTCTGTTGGTTGCGGCTCTGCTGATCCTCAACGTCGTCCTCGGAGCAATGCAGGAAAGCCGAGCGGATGCCGCTTTGGCGCTGCTGAAGCGGCGGCTGTCGCTGCAGTCGCGCGTCAAGCGCGACGGCGCCTGGATTGATGTCGAAGCGGCAGAACTCGTGCCCGGAGACATTGTCGAGGTTTCGCTTGGTGAAGTCGTTCCGGCTGACCTTGTGCTGATCAGCGGCTCATTGCTGGTCGATCAATCCATGCTGACCGGAGAGTCGATGCCGGTCGAGACGGGGGTCGGAAGAACCACCTATGCCGGCGGCTTGGTTCGCCGCGGTGAGGCGATCGCGAAGGTCGTCGCGACGGGAAAGCGGACCTATTTCGGCCGCACCGCCGAACTGGTGAGCGTCGCCCATGTCGAGAGCACCGAGCAGAAGGCGGTGCTGAGCGTCGTCCGGAATCTGACCGCGCTCAACTTCGTCATTGTGGTGGGGATCGTGGCCTATGCGCTTTCCATCGAGGTCAGTCTTCACGAGATCACGCTGCTCGTGCTGACCGCGATGTTGTCGGCGGTGCCGGTCGCCTTGGCGGCAACGTTCACGCTGGCTGCGGCGTTGGGCGCCAGAACGCTGGCGATGAAGGGCATACTGCTGACCCGGTTGTCGGCATTGCATGAAGCGGCCACTATCGATGTGCTGTGCTGCGACAAGACCGGCACGCTGACGATGAACCAGCTCTCGGTCGGCGCCATCCGTGCGATCAAGCCGGGCTATGACGAGGCGGATGTTCTGCGCTTTGCGGCGCTCGCCAGTTCCGCAGACGGTCAGGATCCGATCGATTCCGCCATCCGGAAGATGGCGGAGCTGCGCGGAGATGCAGGGCGCGCGCCGCTCGCCGCCACGCGTTTTCAGCCGTTCGATCCGACAACAAAAACGGCCGAAGCGACTGCGATCGACCAGGGTCGCGCAATCCGCGTCATCAAGGGCGCGCCGGCCGCCGCCGCGGCTCTCACGCCAGTCACAGCCGCCGCCGCGATGGAATTGGATGCGCTCACAAGCGCTGGTTACCGAACGCTCGCCGTGGCGGCTGGTCCGGCCGTTTCGCCGGAACTGATCGGCTTTATCGCCTTCGGCGATCCGCCGCGGCCGGATTCGGCCGAGTTGCTGGCGGAATTGCGCTCGCTCGGCGTGCTCCCGGTCATGGTCACCGGCGATGCTGCCGCAACGGCGGCGACGGTCGCTCATGCGATCGGGCTCAGCGGACCGGTCTGTCCGCCCGGAAAAATTCCCGACAGCGTCGGCCCGGATGACTTTGCCGTCTATGCGGGCGTATTCCCGGAGCAGAAGTTTCAATTGGTCAAAGCGTTCCAGCGCGAGGGCCATGCCGTCGGCATGTGCGGCGATGGAGCCAACGACGCACCGGCGCTACGGCAGGCGCAAATGGGCATCGCCGTGTCGACAGCGACGGACGTGGCCAAGGCTGCCGCGGGCGTCGTGCTGACGGAGCCGGGTCTCGGCGGCATCGTCGCCTGCATCAAGGAAGGCAGATCGGCGTTCCAGCGCGTGTTGACCTATACATTGATGATCCTCGTGAACAAATGCGTGACACTGATCGTGCTCGGCGTCGGTCTGATCATTACCGGTCACGCGGTGCTGACGCCGTTCCTTCAGGCGCTGGCGATGCTCACCAACGACTTCGTCACGATGGCGCGTGCGGCGGATCGGGCGCGGCCGTCGCCTTATCCGAACGCCTGGCGTGTCCGCAATCTCATGTTGGCTGCCGTCCCGCTGGGCGCGTTCAGGTTGCTTTATCTGGTCGCGATCCTCAGCCTGAGCTGGTATGCGCTCGGCCTGAGCGCTGACCAGATGCAGACCATGACGTTCGTGATGCTCGGATTCGCAGGGCAGGGAAATGTCTACGTCCTGCGCGAACGCGGTCGACTGTGGCACTCGCGTCCGGCGCCGATTATGGTGCTGGCGTCAGCCTGCGACCTCATCCTGATGGGTGGCCTTGCCGCAGCCGGCGTCGTGATGAGTGCGCTGCCGGTAGCGGTCATCGCACTGCTGGCAGCGGCAACGGTGGTATTCACGCTGGCGATGGACTCGATCAAATTGGCGGTGTTCGCGCGGCTGCGCATCGATTGATTTAGCCGTCCTAGGTCGCCTGCGCGGCGACGGTCCGGAAGCGCAGAATGGCAAGACCGAAAAATAGACCGCCGATCAGCGCGACAAAGAGGAACTGCGGCCAGACCACATCGATGCCCGCACCGCGATACAGGATCGACTCCGCAAACGACACGAAATGCGTCGAGGGCGAGGCCTGCATCACGGTAGCCAGCCACGGCGGCATGCTTTCCAGCGGCGTGTTGCCGCCGGAGAGCATGTTCATGGGCAGGTAGACCAACATGTAGAGCAGCCCGAGCTGCGGCATGGAGCGCGCCACAGTGCCCAGAAAGATACCGATCGCGATCGCAAAGAACAGGTAGATCACCACGCCGACCAGGAAGAGCGGGATCGAGCCGACGATGGGAATCCCGAGTATCGCGCGCACCACGACGTAAAGCGACAGGCCGACCGCTACGGTGATCACCAAGCCGTTCGCCCAGACCTTTGACATGGCGATCTCGAACGGCGTCAGCGGCATGACCAGGAGATGATCCATGGTGCCATGCTCGCGCTCCCGGACGATGGCCGCTCCGGCCAGAATGATCGCCAGCATGCTGACGCTGTTGATGATCCCCATCACGCTGGTGAACCACGCCGTCGTGATGTTGGGGTTGAACGCGATGCGCACGTCGAGATTGACCGCCGACAGCGGCACGCCTTCCGCATTGGAGAGGAAGTCCGTTATCTCGGTGGTGACGATCTGCTGTGCATAGCCGGAGCCGAGGCCCGCCTGCACCATCGTGGTGGCATCGACATCGATCTGGAGAATGGGTCGGCGTCCGCCCAGAACATCCCGCTCGAAGTTCGGCGGGATGTCGACGACGAAGGTGTATCTTCCTTCGTTCATCAAGGGCACGACGTCCCGCTCGGCGATCAGCTGCGGCACCTGGAACAGAGGCGGCAAGAAGGCATGGGCGATTCGCTGCGAGAGCACGGAGCGATCCTCGTCGACGATGGCGATCGAGGCATTGTGCACCTCTTGCGAACTGCTCCGCGCCTGCATCGTCACGGCGAAGGTGAACGCGTAGATGACCAAGCCCAGCAGCACGTAGTCGTGCAGGAAGCCGCGCAGTTCCTTGGTGCCGAGCCAGAAAATGTTCGAGATTTTGTTCATCGAGCCGCGCTCTCCGTAGGTTTCTTATTGGAGCATGATCTTTTCCGAAAACCGGGTTCCACTTTTCGGGATCATGCTCTAGCGTTCCTGCTTGCGCAGAAACAGCAGGCTCAACAAGGTCAGGATCGGGACGAACAGGCTCAATACTGCTAAATCTGTGCTGAGATCGTAAAAGCCGAGGCCCTTGGTGAAAGTGCCGACGCTGACCGGCACGAAATAGGTCATGGGAAAAGCTCGGCCCATGATTTGCGCCGTCCCGGAGAGAGAGGATACGGGGGTCGACATGCCGGAGAACTGCGTTGCCGGCAGGCTGGTCAGAATGGCGGTGCCGAAAAGCGCGGCGATTTGCGTGCTTGTGAACGCTGAAATCAGCATGCCGTAACCTGTCGTTGTCGTGACATAGATCAGGGCCCCCAGAAGCAGCGCCAAGAAGCTTCCTTTGAGCGGCACCTGGAAGACGAACAGCGCCATCAGGAACATGATCGCAAAATTCACCATGGCGACGCCGATATAGGGCAGCTGTTTGCCGAGCAGGAACTCGATGCGCGTAACGGGCGTCACGTAAAGGTTGGTGATCGAGCCGAGTTCCTTTTCCCGCACGATGGCAAGCGCCATCAGAATCGCCGGGAACAGCGCGAGCAAGAGCGACATGCTCGAAGGCACCATGGCGTAGATGCTGTCGAAATCCTGGTTGTATTTGAACCGGACTTCGATATCGGCAGGCGGCGGTGCGGTGGGTTGCGTCGTCTTCACGGCCGGATCAGCCAAGTACAACTGGTGCATGCCTTGCAGGTAGCCGCGGATGGTCTCGGCGCGGAACGGCATGGCGCCATCCACCCACGCGCCGACCCAGGCCGGGCGTCCGCGCTTGATATCGCGGCCGAAGCCGGGCGGGATTTCAACGGCGGCGTCGATCGCGCCGCTCTGCAGACGCTTTTCCAGGTCGGCATAGTCGGCGAGCGGCGGCTGCTCGACGAAGTAACTCGAGCCTCTCAGCTCTTCGAGATAGGCGCGGCTTTCATGGCTCTGGTCGTGGTCGAGCACTGCGAAGGTCAGATTGTTGACGTCGCGCGAAATGCCGAATCCGAACACCAGCATCAGCAGTGCCGTGCCGAACAAGGCGAACCCCAGCCGGATCGGGTCGCGCAGGAGTTCCAGGGTCTCGCGGATCGTGTAGGCGAACAGGCGCTGCAGGCTGAATAGGGAATGCGCCGGCGTCGGTGGCTGTGTCGGACTAGCGGTCTCTCCCGAGGGGGTAGGGACCTCGGGCGCGGCAGCGCGCGATCCTGTCGCCTCCTCGAGATAGCTGATGAAAGCGTCCTCGAGCGTGGCGACGCCGCGGGCCTTGATGAGCTCGGCCGGCGTGCCGGTGGCGAGCACGCGTCCCGAATCCATAAGCGATATGCGATCGCAGCGCGCGGCCTCGTTCATGAAATGGGTCGAGACGAAAATGGTCACGCCTTGATTGCGCGAAAGATCGATCAGCGCTTCCCAGAATCGGTCCCGCGCCACGGGATCGACGCCCGAGGTCGGCTCGTCGAGGATGAGGATCTCGGGCTCGTGGACGATGGCGACGGCCAGCGAAAGCCGCTGGCGAATCCCCAACGGCAGATCCAAGGTGCGTTGATCGAGATAATCCTCGAGGCCGAACCATTGGACCAGTTCGGCGATACGCGCCTTGGCCTTCTGTGCCGTCAGGTGGAAAAGGTGTGCATGAAGCTCGAGGTTCTGCCGGACCGTCAGTTCGGTGTACAAAGAAAACGATTGCGACATGTAACCGACGCGATAACGCGCACTCATGTCGCCTGCTTCGAGCGGCTGTCCGAACAAAAGCGCCTCACCTTCGCTCGGCGCCAGCAAGCCGGTCAGCATTTTCATGGTCGTGGTCTTGCCGGAGCCGTTCGAGCCGACGAAGCCGAAGATCTCGCCGCGATCGATGGTGAAGCTCACCCGGTCGACGGCTGTGAAATCGCCGAACCGACAGGTGAGGTTGCGCGCGCAGATGACAGGCTCGGTGCCGACATTACGACGCGGCGGTACCTCCAGCCGGCGATGCGCCCCGCGTTCCTGTTCCGGAAGCAGCGCAATGAACGCATCCTCGAGCGTCGCCGCGTCGGTCCCTGTCTTGAGTTCGGCCGGGGATCCGGTCGCCAGAACCTTCCCCGCATTCATGGCCGCCAGCCAGTCGAACCGCTCCGCTTCTTCCATATAGGCTGTCGCAACCATCACGCTCATACCCTGGCGACGCGTCCGCATACGGTCGATCAGCTCCCAGAACTGGCGGCGCGACAGCGGGTCGACTCCGGTGGTCGGCTCGTCGAGGATCAGGAGATCCGGATCGTGAATAAGGCAGCAACAAAGCCCGAGCTTTTGCCGCATGCCGCCCGACAATTTTTTTGCCGGACGGTCGGAAAAAGGTGCGAGCCCGGTACTGTGGAGAAGCTCGGAGATTCTCGAGTCCCGTTCGGAACGCGACTGTCCGAACAGACGGCCGAAAAACTCGATATTCTCGCGGACACTGAGGTCCGCATAAAGGTTCTTGCCTAACCCTTGCGGCATATAGGCGATGCGGGGGCAAATCGCGGCCCGATGCGTCGAATTCCCTATGTCGCCGTCGAGGACGAAAACGCTTCCGGATCGGATCTGCCGCGCCCCGGCAATCATGCTCAGCAGCGTCGACTTTCCGACTCCATCCGGCCCGATAAATCCGACCATGCAGCCGGCCGGAATCTCGACCGTGACCGCGTCGAGGGCCACCGCTTTGCCGTAACGTTGCGTGACGCTCTCGATACGCGCGACCGGCTGATCGCGCCCGATCATTGCGCGGCGTTCCCTTGCAGCGGGGCAGGCCATTTCGTGCCGGCATCGGTCAGCACGTAAGCAACGCCCGGTAGCCCGCTGCGCACGGATTCGCCACGCGCTCGCAGCCGTTCGGGATCGATCTTCACCCTGATCCGGAACATCAGGGTGTCACGCTCGCTCTGGGTCTCCACGGTCTTGGGAGTGAACTGCGCCTGGGTGGCGATGAATGACACCTTCGCCGGTATCGCGACTTTCGGATACGCATCGAGCACGATGCGGGCATCGGCGCCGAATTTCACCTTGCCTGCCTGTGCCGTCGGCAAATAGATGTCCATGTAGACGTAGGAGATGTCGAGCATCGTAAGGACCTTGCCGCCGGCGGCAAGCACCTCACCGATATTGGCGACGCGGTATTGGATGCGGCCGTCTCTCGGCGCGACGAGCGTATTGTCGGCGATGTTGACGGTATAGAGCTCCACATCGTGCGTGCTCGCTTCGAGCGCGTGCTGGGCTTCGATCACCCTGGCCTGCGCGGCTCTCAGGTTGGCATTGGCGCTGTCCAATTGCTGCTGACGCTGATCCACCACTTCCTTGGTTTCGAAGCCTTTCACGACGAGGGCGACGGCGCGATCCATTTCCTGTTGTGCCAGCAACGCCTGACTTGTCAGCTGGGCGACGTTGGCAGTGGCTTCGTCGACGGCCCTCCTCGCCCCCTGCACCTGGGCCTCGGCTTTCTTCAGCGAGGCGGCGAGGTCCTGGGTGTCCATGCGCGCGACGACTTGGCCGGCTTTGACCATGTCGCCTTCGTCGGCAAGCATTTCGGCGATGCGTCCGGCGAACTTGGTATCGATGTCGATCTCGTCAGCTTCGAGCCGGCCGTTGCCCAAGGCGATGCCCGCCGGCAACTGTGCGTGGACGTGCTGCCACCAATAATAGGAGCCGCCGGCGCCATCGACGAGAACGGCCAGTGCAAGGATCGCCCACAGCCGCCATTTGCGCACCCGGGCGCGCTTTTGTGCGACGAGCGTCGGCAAGCCGGCGTCCGTCCGCGCCGGCACGAGGTGGTGTGTTTGCGATGAGGGCGGCGCGTGGAGCTCAGTCGCAGGAGGCAATGGCGCGCCGGTTATTTTGCTGTCTTGGTCCATTTCGCGTCCATGCTCGATGCCCCAAGCAATGCCTCGACCATATCCTTAACCCACTGCTCCGCTAGCAAAAATTCCGGTCTCGGCCCTAAGGGAATTTACGGAGCTACGCTACGAAGCACGGAGAAATTGGTTCTCGACGTGATCCGCTGTCGCCGCCGGCGGCGCCGCGAGCCAGCGCGCGACGCCCGGCCATACCGCCTGCAGCGCATGTTTGCCCATGAACAGGCCGAGATGCCGGCACGGCGCCGTCGCCTTTCGCAGATCGTGCGGCGCGGTGCCGACCAGACGTTCGACGGCGAACAATTGCTGCGGCGCCACGAGCTCGTCGTCGCGCGCGGCAAGGAGGAACAGCGGCAATGTCAGTGTCGCTAGCTCGATCGTTTTTCCCAAGGCCACGAAGTTCCCGCCGGCGAGTTCATTGCGCTTGTAGAGCCGTTCCACGGCTTCGAGGAAAAATACTCCCGGCAAGTCGAGAGTCCACGCATACCAGCTTCGGAACACCGCTTCGAGCCGGCTGAAGGCCGGCGAGCCGAGCGCGGCGTCGGTTTCCAAGAGCGCATGAATGTCTTCGGCGGCGAGCGATTCCGGCGACCAGAATTTCAGCACCTGTCGCCCCGGCACCAGCCCGTCGCCGAGCCGCACCAGTTCATGGAACACCGCCAACGGGCTTGCCTCGGCGAGCGCCGACAAGGCGGATGTCGCGGCCGCGATATCGATCGGCGCCGCGGCCAAGACGAGTTTGCGGACCTTGGCCGGAAAACGCGCTGCATAGATCAGCGCCATGAAACCGCCCTGGCACAAACCGATCAGGTCGACCGGGGGGCCGATCTCGTCGACCAGCACATTGAGATCGGCGAGATAGTCGTCGATGCCAAGCGAGCCCATATCGGCCGACGCCGAACGCCAGTCCGTCACGTACAGGTGCGCCAGTCCGGCCTCGCGCAACGCGCCGACCAGGCTGTGGCCGACGGCAAGATCGCACAGCGCTGCGCCATGCAGGGCAAACGGAGCGCAAAGCAAGGCGGGACTGCGCCTATGCTCGGCCGTGGAAAAATCGCGCAGCCGCACCGTCTTCAGTTCGAGTGCCAGACGATGCGGCGTCGCCCATTCCGGTTCGGGTGCCGTCGCTTCGTCCTCGCCGACCGCTAGGCCGGTGAATTGCTTGGCGAACTGCGCCGCAATCTCGCTTGCCGTGGACGCGACAAATGCTGGCCACAGAAACGCCAAGCTGCGAACGTGACGACCCGCCGGCTCGTACATGAACCATACGATCGGGAATTGGCGAAGAATGTCATTGATTTTTATCAAGCACAGATTGTGCCAGCACTTTCCCGCCTCACAGCATATCCCGCAAAAGTGGGGACCGGCTTTGCGAAAAGGACATGCTAAAACATATAGCTAACGCTGGCCCCGTTGGCAGGCCTCGCGGATGCGGTCCATCAGCGCATTGCCGAGCAAGGGTTTTTCGACAATGGGCACTTGCGCGATCGCCGCGCGGGCGTTGAGAGCGGAGCTGGGATGGCTGAGGATGAGAATTGCCGGTGTCGTCACATTGCTCTGGCGCAATCGGGCGATCAGTTCCATTCCGCTCATGGACGGCATTCTCTGGTCGACGACGAAGCATCTGCAATCGCCGAAGTCGCCGCTATCGAGCAGTTCCTTGGCGCTGTGATAGGCGCGCACTGCGTAGCCTTCCAGCTCGAGCGAAAATTTCAGCGAATTGCAAACGGCCGGATCGTCGTCGACGACGATCACGACCGGCTGCAACATCGCTAATTGGGATTGCGGCGTCATCCCATTTCCGCACTTCGTATCCACGATCATTTGTGCCAGCAAATGGCGGCAAACCGGCAAAGCCGCATTGATATGCCTCAATTGGGCAGGGCGGCGGCTTAAGGGATTTCCCTGAGCGCATAGCGCGCGGGAGGATCATTCCGGCCCCAATATTCCGACAATCAGCGCCATGCGCACGAGGTCGGACAGGCTTCCTGCCTGCATTTTGTTCATCAGGTTCGCCCGGTAGATCTCGACTGTCCGCGGGCTGATGCTGAGATCGAACGCGATCTGCTTGTTGGCCCGGCCAGCAACCAGCCCGCCCAGCACATCGCGCTCGCGCGGCGACAGCGCCGCCACGCGATGCTCGATTTCGGCTTTTTCGCTCAGACGCCTGGTCTGTCCATCCTGCTGCCGCAGCGCAGCATTGACGCTTGCCAACAGAATTTCGTCGTCGAACGGCTTTTCCAGGAAGTCGACGGCTCCGATCTTCATCGCTTCGACGGCGAGCCCAACGTCGCCGTGCCCGGTGATGACGATGACCGGAACGACGACGTTGAGCTCCTTCAGGCGCCGCAACAGATCGATGCCGCTCAGCCCCGGCATTCTCACGTCGGTGATGACGCAGCCGAGGCTGGTTCCCGGCAAGGAGTCGAGGAAGGCTTTGGCGGACGGGTAGCTGCGCACTTGAATTCGGGCGCTACGCAACAAGAAAGTGAGCGACTCGCGGAGCGCCTCGTCGTCGTCGATGATGTGCACGGTCCCCAGTTCAGACGCCATCGCCGACCTCCTCCTTCGTCACGGCGGGCAAAGTGAAGAAAAACACTGTTCCTCCTCCGCGGTTAGGACGCTGTTCGATGGATCCGCCATGCGCCTCGATAATGGTGCGCGAGATCGACAGGCCGACTCCCATGCCTTGCCGTTTGGTGGTGACAAATGGCTGAAACAGCTGCGCGCTGATCTCCGGCGCAATGCCCGCGCCGGTATCGGCGACGCTGATCTCGGCCATATTGTCCGGAGCCGCGGTCGTCGAAATGACGAGTTCGCGCGTTTCGACGTCTTCCATCGACTCGATGGCGTTGCGCATCAGATTGAGCAGGACCTGTTGAATCTGCACTTTGTCCGCCAGCACGAAATCGATCCGCGTTGCGAAGACGAAGCGCACCCGCACGCCCTTGTCCTTGGCGCCGACCAGCGCCAGCGCGCTCGCCTCCTCGATCAGCTTCTTCACGTCCTCGACGCGCCGTTCGCTCTCGCCGCGGGCGACGAAATCGCGCAAGCGGCGAATGATCTCGCCCGCGCGCAGGGCCTGATCCGCCGCCTTGTCCATGGCGTCGCGGAGCATGACAGCGCCTTCGTCGGGACGATTTTCCAATAGCCGCCGCGATCCCTTCATGTAATTGGCTATTGCCGATAGCGGTTGATTGAGTTCGTGCGCGAGCGCCGACGCCATCTCGCCCATCGCCGTCAGCCGCGACATGTGGACGAGTTCCGCCTGCAGTTCCTGCAGCCGGGCTTCGGTCTGCTGGCGTTCGGTGAGATCGCGGATGAAGCCGGTGAAGAAACGCTGCTCGTGGACGTGCATTTCGCCGACCGCGAGCTCCATGGGAAACGTCGAACCGTCGCTGCGTTGGCCGACGACGACCCGGCCGATGCCGATGATGCGCCGCTCGCGGGTGAGCTTGTAGCGCTCGATGTAGCGGTCGTGGCTTTCCTGGTAGGGCGACGGCATCAACATCCTGACGTTTTTACCGAGCACGTCTGCGCTGTCGAAGCCGAACAGCCGCTCCGCCGTGGAGCTGAACGATTGCATGATGCCGCGCTCGTCGATGACGATCATGGCGTCGGGAATGCTGTCGAGAATCGACAGGAGATGGGCCTCGCGGGCGAATGCCGCCTCGGCGTTGGTCTCGGCGGCGCGACGAAACCGGGACAGTATGACGCCGCGCCAGGACACGCCGATGCCGACCAGGAGGAAGGTGAGCGCATTGACGAAGTCGGCGGCCGAAAGCGCGCGGAAGTCCTTGATGAAGAACACGCCCAGCGCGAGGCCCAGGAGGGTTGCAAAAACGCCGGGCCCCCAGCCGCCGATGGCCGACGCGATCAGGATTCCCGGTAAAAAAAAGAGATAGGTCGCCTCGCCCTGCAGCACCCTCGCCAGCAAGAGCTTGACGGCGAGGCCGGCGCCGATTGCCAGGGCAGCGACGGCGTATTGCCATGCCAAATTGCGCCACGCCCGGGGCAGCAATGCCGGCTCTGGCAGGTATGATTGCAAGGTTCGTATCGTGTCAGCCATCCAAGGGTCGCTGTCGCTCTCCCGCCATTGCTATTTTCCTATAAAGCCATTGTTTATCAATGGCTTAATTAGGAATGGCGGGACCTAAGGGAATCCCCTTAGGGTCATTATCTGAATTTTCCGTTCGCCGCCCGAAGCATAGCAATACCTGCCGAAGCTCCCGGAGGTAAAGGGCCATGCATACACCGACCGTAATTCGCAACGAGGTGATTCGCCGCCCAGCTACGCCGGTTCGCCATGCAAATTCCGCATGCGACGACGCGCTGGATACCGACGCGCTCGACCAATCGATGCATTTGATGGGCGCGATGATGGCCTATCCCCGCAACTCCGAAATTTTCGGCGAGAACGAGCCCGCCGAATATCTCTACAAGGTGATCAGCGGCAGCGTCCGCACCTACAAGATCCTCAGCGACGGTCGTCGCCAGATCGGCGGATTTTATCTGCCCGGCGACATTTTCGGTCTCGAATTCGCCGACGAGCATACGCTGTCCGCCGAGGCGATCGCCGACGCGAAAGTCATGGTGATCAAGCGCAGCGCGCTCCACGCTCTGGCCGGGCGCGATGCGTCGATCGGCCGGCAGCTCTTCAACCTTACCGGCCGCGAATTGTCCCGGGTCCAGGATCGTATCCTGCTCCTCATCAAGAGCGCGCAAGAGCGCGTCGCCAGCTTTCTCCTGGAAATGTCGGCGCGCGTATCGGGCGATAATTCGATCGAGCTGCCGATGTCCCGCCAGGACATCGCCGATTATCTCGGCCTGACGATCGAAACCGTGTCGCGGACGCTGACCTCGCTGGAATGCTCCGCCGCGATCGAGGTGCCGTCGTCGCGGCGGATCGTGCTGCGCAATCGCTCGGCGCTGAATCGCATGAACGGTTGAGCGGCGACGCGGCGTGCCGGACAGTGTGGAGGCAAGCGGAATAGGGGACCATCATGCAAGTCAAAGACGTGATGACGCGGAACGTGATTTCCGTAACCGCCAATGAGCCGATCGTCCGGGCCGCACGATTGATGTTGGAAAACCGGATCAGCGGCCTGCCCGTGCTCGATGCGTCCGGCGAACTGATCGGCATCGTCACCGAAGGCGACTTTCTCCGGCGCAGCGAGCTCGGCACCCAACGCCGCCGCCCGCGCTGGCTCGAATTCATCATCGGACCCGGTCGACTGGCCCAGGAATACGTCTTCGCCTCGGGCAAGAAAGTCGAAGATATCATGACGCCGGATCCGGTCACCGTGACGCCGAACGAATCCCTCGAAGACGTGGTCGAACTGATGGAGCGCCGCCACATCAAGCGGCTTCCGGTGATGAAGAGCGGACAACTGGTCGGCATCGTGAGCCGCGCCAATCTGATGCACGCGCTCGCCAGCCTCGCCCGCGATGCTTCCGCGCCGGCCGGCGGCGACTCCAAAATCCGCGACAACATTCTGGCGGCCATCGGAAATCAGGTTTGGGCGCCGCGCGTCAATGTCGTGGTCAAGAACGGCAGCGCCGAGCTGTGGGGCATCATCACCGACGAGCGCGAGCGCCAGGGGCTGATTGTCGCGACCGAAAATGTGCCCGGTGTCGAGCAGGTGCACGACCATCTCGTTTGGGTCGAGCCGATGTCGGGCATGGCTTTCCCTTCCGCCGAGGACGAAGCCAGGGAGCGCACGGCGTCCTGACTCCGTCTCGCGTTCGCACACCGATCCCCCGACCGGGGAAGCAAAAGAGGACCATCATGCTTGGGATCGTGCCGCGGCACGTGAAAGTCGTCGGCGTTGTGCCGCTTCTCGCGATGCTTGCATTCGCCCGCTTGCCCGCCAACGGCGCCGAAGTGCTGTCGCCGCCGGAGCAGCGCGGCATCGTTCTGCTGCGCGCGGATTGCGGCGGTTGCCATGCAATCGGCAAGTTCGACGACAGCCCGTTGAAGATCGCGCCGCCGTTCCGCGTGCTTCATCTGCGCTATCCGGTGGAGGATCTGCAGGAGCCGCTCGCAGAGGGGATCATCACCGGCCATCCGACCATGCCGGAATTTCGCCTCGATCCAGGCCAGGTCAACGACGTGATCGCCTATTTGAAATCGCTCGAGCGCTGAGCCCTTGCCGTGGCTCGATCCGGGCGAATAGCAAACTCACTTTGATCTAAATCAAAATCGGCGGCCTGCGTGCATGGTGTTCTGATGCATTCGGGTCCTCGCTTTCACGGGTTTAGCAATGACGGCATCGCGCGCTGAATCGAAATTCATGACGCTCGGAGAAGGCGGTCTGGCGATCGCCATGACCGGGCTGGCGTTCATTTCAATCGTGATTGCGGCGAAGGCCTATACGCCAGCCTACGCCTTCCACGCTTATCTGTTCGCCGCGGCGAGCGCGACCGCGGTCTTTGCCATCGTCAATCGTTATTTCGAGCGCGGCGTCGAGGCCGCTCCGCTCGAAATCGACGGCAAACCCAACTATAATATGGGGCCGATCAAGCTGGCGACGATCCTCGCCGTGTTCTGGGGCATTGCCGGGTTCACCGTCGGACTGTGGATTGCGCTCGAACTCGCCTACCCGGCGTTCAATTTCGACCTCGCCTATATCTCGTTCGGGCGGCTCCGCCCGCTGCACACGTCGGCCGTGATTTTCGCTTTCGGCGGCAATGTTCTGCTCGCCACTTCGCTCTATGTCGTGCAACGCACCTGTCGGGCGCGGATGGTCGGCGATCTGGCGCCCTGGTTCGTCATTCTCGGCTATAATTTCTTCATCGTCATCGCCGGCACCGGGTATCTGCTCGGCATCACCCAATCCAAGGAATATGCCGAGCCGGAATGGTACGCCGATCTCTGGCTCACCATCGTCTGGGTCGTCTATCTGCTGGTCTATCTCGGCACCATCATGCGGCGCAAAGAGCCGCATATCTACGTCGCCAACTGGTTTTATCTCGCCTTCATCCTCACCATCGCGGTGCTCCACATCGGCAACAACTCCGCTGTGCCGGTGTCGTGGTTCTCGCCGAAGTCCTACGTGGTGTGGGCCGGCGTGCAGGACGCCATGGTGCAGTGGTGGTACGGCCACAACGCCGTCGGCTTCTTCCTCACCGCGGGCTTCCTCGGCATCATGTATTATTTCATCCCGAAGCGCGCCGAGCGGCCGGTCTACAGCTATCGCCTCTCGATCATCCACTTCTGGGCGCTGATCTTCCTCTACATCTGGGCCGGCCCGCACCATCTCCACTACACCGCGTTGCCGGATTGGACGCAGACGCTCGGCATGACGTTTTCGATCATGCTGTGGATGCCGTCCTGGGGCGGCATGATCAACGGGCTGATGACGCTGTCCGGAGCCTGGGACAAGCTACGGACCGATCCGGTCCTGCGCATCATGGTGCTGTCGGTCGCGTTCTACGGCATGTCGACCTTCGAGGGTCCGGTGATGTCGATCCGGGAGGTCAATTCGCTGTCGCACTACACCGACTGGACCATCGGCCACGTGCATTCCGGGGCGCTGGGCTGGGTCGGGTTCATATCGTTTGGCGCGATCTATTGTCTGGTACCGTGGTTGTGGAACAGGCCGCTGTACTCGCTGCGTCTCGTCAGCTGGCATTTCTGGATCGCGACCATCGGCATTGTCGTCTACATCACCGCGATGTGGGTGTCGGGCATCCTGCAGGGATTGATGTGGCGCTCCTACACCGGTCTCGGCTTCCTCGAATATTCCTTCATCGAGACGGTCGAGGCGATGCACCCGTTCTATGTGATCCGGGCGCTGGGCGGCGCGTTGTTCCTGGTCGGTGCGCTGATCATGGCCTTCAATGTGTGGCGCACGATCAATCCGCCGCGTGAAGCGCTCGTGCCGGCCGCGTCCGGCGCGGGACTGGCTCCGGTCGAGTAGGGGGATCGCGCAATGGCCACTTCGTCTTCGACGTCGCTCTGGAACAAACACGCCATCCTGGAGCGCAACTCGATCCTGCTGCTGCTCGGCATCCTGATCGTGATCGCGATCGGCGGCCTCGTCGAAGTCGTGCCGCTGTTCTATCTGCGCAGCACGATCGAGACCGCGGCCGGCATGCGGCCGTATACGCCGCTCGAACTTGCCGGGCGCAACATCTATGTCAGCGAAGGCTGTTATCTGTGCCATTCGCAGATGATCCGGGCGCTGCGCGACGAGGTCGAGCGTTACGGACACTATTCGCTCGCCGCCGAAAGCGAGTACGACCACCCGTTCCAATGGGGCTCGAAACGCAACGGCCCGGATCTGGCGCGGGTCGGCGGCAAATATTCCGACGATTGGCACCGCGATCACCTGAATAATCCGCGCGCGGTGGTCGCCGGCTCCATCATGCCGGCCTATCCGTGGCTGTTCACCACCGACCTCGACTACGCGCATATCGCCGAGGACATGAAGGTCCAGGCGCTGCTCGGCGTGCCCTATAGCGACGAGATGATCGCCAATGCGCTCACCGATCTGCGCAGCCAGGCTGCGGTCGATGCGGGGGATGCCGATGCGCTGGCGCGCCGCTATCCGAAGTCGCAGGCGCGCGACTTCGACGGCAATCCGAACCGCATCACGCAGGCCGACGCCTTGATCGCCTACCTGCAGATGCTCGGTACGTTGGTCGACTTCAAGCTCTACGACGACAAAGCCAACATCCGCTGAGGAGACGTCCGTGTCGCCGACTTACGCTTTCTTCTCACATTTCGCGCAGACCTGGGGTCTCGTTTATTTCGTCGCGATCTTCGTCGTTGTGCTGGCTTACGCGCTGTGGCCGTCGCGCCAGAAGCAGTTCGACGAATCCGCGCGCATACCGCTGCGGGAGGACTGATATGGACGGAACCAAACCACAACCGGGCACGCCCGAGGCGCGGGTCGGGACGACCGGACACGAATGGGACGGCATCCACGAATTGAACACGCCGCTGCCGCGCTGGTGGCTGTGGCTGTTCTACGCGACGATCGTCTGGGCGATCGGCTATTGGATCGTTTATCCGGCCTGGCCGCTGTTATCGTCGTATAGCAACGGCGTGCTCAATTGGCACTCGCGCTCCGCAGTCGCCGCCGATGTTGCCGCGCTGCAAGCGCAGCGCGGTCCGCTGATGGCTCGGCTGGCGCCGGCGTCGCTGAAAGACATCGAAACGACGCCGGAACTGCTGGACTTCGCCCGCGCCGTCGGACGCCGCGCCTTCGCCGATAATTGCGCGCCGTGCCACGGCGCCGGCGGCGGCGGCGCCAAGGGTTACCCCAATCTGACGGACGACGACTGGCTATGGGGCGGCACGCTCGACGACATCGCGCAGACGATCACGCACGGCGTCCGCTCCGGCGACGATCAGGGCCGTCAGGGCTCGATGCCGGCTTTCGGCCGCGACGGCATGCTCAAGCGCGACGAGATCGTCGCCGTTGCCGATTATGTCCGCTCGCTGTCGGGACTTGCGGCCACGCCGGGCGCCGATCTTGGACGCGGCGCGAAAATCTTCGCCGACAACTGCAGCGCCTGTCACGGCCCGCAGGGCAAAGGCAACCGCGCGCTCGGCGCGCCCAATCTGACCGACAAGATTTGGCTCTACGGGCCGGATACGGCGACGGTCATCGACGGCGTCTGGAACGGCCACGGCGGCGTCATGCCGGCCTGGGGAACAAAACTCGATCCGGTCACCATCAAGGCCCTGACGGTTTACGTGCACACGTTTGGCGGCGGGGAGTGACGGATGTGCCCCGGCTCGGCGACGGCGCTCGCCTCGGAAGGCGTAGCCGCGGCAAAGCCGGGGCAGCCGCCGCTGGTAAGTCTGGTGGGTGAGGTCAAGGGCGCGCTCGACGAGCAGGCCCTTGCCGCGCCGCAGGGCTTCGACAATCAACCCGACGACGAGCCGCTCTACGAGCCGCGCAAGAAAATCCATCCGCAGCGGGTGACGGGGACGTTTCGCCGGCTGAAATGGGCTTTGCTGATCGTCGGACTCTTTCTCTACTACTTCCTGCCGTTCCTGCGCTGGGATCGCGGCCCGAACGCGCCGCACCAGGCGGTGCTGGTCGACCTCGACGGCGGGCGCTTCTACTTTTTCTTCATCGAGATTTGGCCGCAGGAGGTTTACTACCTGACCGGGCTTTTGATCATGGCGGCGATGATGCTGTTCCTGATGAACGCCATCGCCGGCCGGGTGTGGTGCGGTTACCTTTGTCCGCAGACGGTGTGGACCGACCTTTATATCGCGATCGAACGCTGGATCGAAGGCGACCGGCGCAAACGTCTCCAGCTCGAGCAGCAACCGTGGACCTTCGAGCGCGCGGCGCGCGCGGCCTCGAAGCATTTTTGGTGGCTCTTGATCGCGTGGTGGACCGGCGGCGCCTGGGTGCTTTACTTCGCCGACGCGCCGACCTTGGTCAAGGAATTGGCGACGTTCCAAGCCCCGCCGATCGCCTACGTCTTTATCGGCATCCTGACCTTCACGACCTACGCGCTGGCCGGCTGGATGCGCGAGCAGGTCTGCGTCTACATGTGTCCGTGGCCGCGCATCCAGGCGGCGCTGACCGACGAATATGCGCTCAACGTCACGTATCGCTACGACCGCGGCGAGCCGCGCGCCTCGCTGAAAAAGGCGGCGGCGCTGCATGCGAAGGGACAGCCGGCGGGCGATTGTATCGACTGTCAGCAATGCCTGAATGTCTGCCCTGGCGGCGTGGATATCCGCCAGGGTGCCGGCCTCGGCTGCATCCAATGCGGCCTGTGCATCGACGCCTGCGACGCGGTGATGGCGAAGATCGGGCGCCCGCCGCGTCTCATCGCCTACGATACCGACCTCAACATCCGCAACCGGCAGCTCGGCAAGCCGCCGGTCTATCGGATCGTGCGCATGCGCACCGTGCTTTATGCGGTCATCATCGTCGCCATCGCCGCGCTGATGACGGTCACCATGGCGACACGACGCAACAACGGCGTCGACGTCATCCACGACCGCAACCCGCAATTCGTGCGCATGTCGGACGGCGCGGTGCGCAACGGCTATGCCGTGCACATTCTCAACAAGAGTCTGGAAGCGAGAGGCTTCCTGCTGACGGTGTCCGGCCTTGCCGACGCCGATATCGAAGTCATCGGCAGCGAGCCGCGCGCGGGTGGCGAGCCGGTCATCGAAGTCGGTCCCGATCAGAGCCGCGAGGTCCGGGTGCTGGTGACCACGCATGAGAATCTCGAGCCGGGCGCTTCGATCCCGCTGACGTTTTCCGTCGCCGCCAGTAGCGGCGGCCCGGCGGCAACCGCCGCCGATCATTTCCTTGGACCGTGAGGGAGCCGCCGACGATGAGCGAATTCGACCGGGAAATCGAACAGCAACGGACGGCACCGGTACGACGGGTGACCGGACGCATGGTTTTACTCTGGCTGGTGGCCTTCTTCGGCATCGTCTTTGCGGTCAATGGCGTTCTTGTCCATGAGGCGCTGTCGACCCTCACCGGCGTCGACACCGATAGCGCCTATCAGGCCGGCCGCATGTACGAGCAGGAAGTCGCGATGGCCAAGGCGCAGAATGCGCGGCAATGGCGCGTCGACGCCAAGGTGACGCCGTCGCCGGACGGCGCGCGGCTCGATGTGATCGCGCGCGACGCCGCCGGCGTTGCGATAACGGGTGTCGACGCAAGCGCGGTGTTCGAGCGGCCGATCGACCGCCGGCTCGATCAGGCCGTCGCCATTGCCGAAGATGCGCCCGGCCGCTTCCATGGCCATGCGGCAGTGGCGCTCGGCCAATGGGATCTCATCATCGAACTGTCGCGGCATGGCGAGCAGGTGTTCCGGTCGAAGAACCGTATTGTCCTGAAGTGAGCCGCATGGCCGAAGCCCTTGATCTCTCTTCGTTCGTGGAGCACGGCAGTGCCGGCGCGGCGCGCATGACGCTTGCGGTCGATGGGGTCAGCTGCGCCGGCTGCATCAGAAAGATCGAGAACGGACTGACCAAACTGCCGGGCGTCATCGATGCGCGGCTGAATTTCACGCAGCACCGTCTTGTCGTCGCTTGGCGCGAAGCCGAGATCGAAGCGCCGGCCATCATCAAGGCGTTGGAAGGAATCGGTTATCGCGCCTATCCCTTTGCGCCGGAGCGGGTGGAGGCCGACGAGAGCCGCCAGGCCAAGTTGCTGTTGCGCTGTCTTGCCGTCGCCGGCTTTGCCGCGATGAACGTGATGCTGCTGTCGATTTCGGTCTGGTCGGGCAACGTGTCCGACATGACGCAGGAGACGCGGGACCTGTTCCACTGGCTTTCGGCCTTGATCGCGCTGCCGGCGGCGGCCTATGCCGGCCAGCCGTTCTTGCACAGCGCCTGGCGTGCGCTGCGCGCCCGCGAGCTCAACATGGATGTACCGATTTCCGTCGGCGTGGTCTTGGCGCTCGGGCTTTCGGTCTACGAAACCGCAACCCATGCCGTTCATGCCTATTTCGATTCGGCCATCATGTTGCTGTTCTTTCTGCTGTGCGGCCGCTACCTCGACTTGGCGATGCGGCGAAAGACCAGACTGTTCGCCGGCAATCTCGCCTCGTTGAAAGCGGAGTTCGCGCACCGGCTCGATGCCGCGGGCGAATTGACCCGCGTGCCGGTCACGGCCTTGGCGCCCGGCAACCGGATATTGGTACGCCCCGGCGAAGTCGTTCCCGCCGACGGCGCCGTCTTGAGCGGCAATTCCGAAATCGACGAGAGCCTGGTGACCGGCGAAACCGTTCCGCGCGCGGTCGGCGGCGGCGCGACCGTCTATGCCGGCAGCATCAATTGCAGCGGCGCGCTCACCGTCATGGTCACCGCCGCCGGCACCGGCACGCTGGTCGACGAGGTGGAACGGCTGTTGCAGAAGGCGACGGAGGCGAAATCGCGCACTGTGCGGCTCGCCGACCGCGCCGCCCGCCTCTATGCGCCGCTCGTGCATGCGACGGCGGCGCTGACCTTGATCGGCTGGCTCATTGCCGGAAACTCCTTTCACGACGCCATCGTCACGGCGATCGCCGTGCTGATCATCACCTGCCCCTGCGCTCTCGCGCTTGCCATTCCCGCGGTACAGGTGGTCGCGGCGGGGCAACTGTTCCGCTCCGGCGTCATTCTCAACAGCGGCGATGCGGTAGAACGGCTGGCGGAAGTCGACACCGTGGTGTTCGACAAGACCGGCACGCTGACGCTGCCCGATCCGGCCGTCGATGCATCCGGTATCGATCCCGATCTTCTCGAGCGCGCCGCGCGGCTCGCCTTGTCGAGCCGCCATCCGTTGGCGGCGGCGCTGGCGCGGCGAGCGCGCAGGCGCCTGCCTTATCCAGGAGCGGTCGAGGAGCCGGGCCAAGGCGTGCGTGCCTTGATCGACGGCGTGGAGGCGCGCCTCGGCAGCGCGGTCTTCTGCGGTGTCGGCGACGGCGAGGCGGAGTCGATGTCGCGCCACACCGAGGCGTCCTACATCGGCTTCGCGCATGGCGGGCGGACGGCCATGATCCCGATCCGGCAGAGCTTGCGGCCGGACGCGGTCGCCGTGATCCAGGCGCTCAAGGCGCGCGGTCTCAATCTCATGGTGTTGTCGGGCGATCGTTCGGAAGCGGTCGGGCCGGTCGCGGCGCGGCTCGAGATTCGCGAATGGCTCGCCGGATTGACGCCGGCCGAGAAAATCGCGGTCATCGATCTGCTGAAGGCGCAAGGCCGCCGCGTGTTGATGGTCGGCGACGGCTTGAATGACGCGCCGGCGCTCGCCGCAGCGCATGCCTCGTTATCGCCGATCAGCGCCGCGCATCTGACCCAGGCGCAGGCCGACGCGCTGTTCCTCGGCGAACATCTCGCGCCGGTGCTGCGCGCGGTCGTGGTATCCCGGCAGGCCCGCTCTTTGATGCGGCAAAACCTCGCGATCACCGCGATCTACAACACGCTCGCCGTGCCGATCGCGGTGGGCGGCCTGGTGACGCCGCTGATCGCGGCGGTGGCGATGTCGAGCTCCTCGATCCTGGTGACGCTCAATGCGCTCCGTGCGCGCTTCGGCATGCGGCGGGAGCGCAACGGCGAATCGATTGTGCCCGCGCCAATGCTTGTGTCGGCGAACGAGCCGGCCGGCGACAGCATCGCGCCGCTCGTCCGTGCAAGCGTGGAGCCGGTGACATGAACGTCCTGATCTATCTCGTGCCGATGGCGCTCCTCCTCGGCCTGACCGGACTGGCCGGCTTTCTGTGGTCGCTCAAAAGCGGCCAATACGAGGATCTCGACGGCGCCGCCGTGCGCATCTTGCCGGACGACGACCTTACGACTTGAGCTGCAGGGTCACGTCCACGATCGAAGGCTCTTCCGGGTCGGACGCCACCCCAAAGCCGAGTTGGCGGCACATCTGGATCATCGTGGTGTTTTCTTGCAGCACTTGGCCGCGAACGCAGCCCAGGCCCTCGGCGCGCGCATATTCGATCATCAATTGCATCAATTGCCAGCCCAGTCCGTGTCCCTTCAGATCGGAACGGATCAGGATGGCGTATTCGCCGCTGTCGTAATTGGCATCGGCGTGAATGCGCACGGCGCCGAGCATCAGTCCGGTCGATTCCTCGATGGCGATGAATGCCATGGCACGGGCGTAATCGATCTGGGTCAATCGCGCGATGAAGGTGTGGTTGAATTCCTTCACCGGCGCGAAGAAGCGCAGGCGCAAGTCCTGTTGCGTCACGCAGGCGAAGAACGGCGGGAACAACGGCTCGTCTTCCGGACGGACCGGGCGCACCAGGAGCTGCATCCCGTCCGGCAGGCACATGCGGCGCTCCCACTCCTTCGGATAGGGCCGGATGGCGAAGCGGGGATGCCCCGAGGGGCCGCGTTGATGCGCCTGCACGGGGGCGATCGAGACGCGGGCGTCCACCGCGATGACGCCGGTCTCGTCGGCGAGAACCGGGTTGAGATCGATCTCGCGTATTTCCGGGAAGTCGGCGGCGAGCTGCGCCAGCTTGACCAGAAGGAGCGCAATCGCCTGTTCGTCCGCCGCGGGCACATTGCGGTAGGCCTTGAGGATGCGCGAGACGCGGGTCCGCGCGATCAGCCGGCGCGCCAGCGCAAGATCGAGCGGCGGCAGCGCCAAGGCCTTGTCGCTGATCGCTTCGACCGCGGTGCCGCCCTGACCGAAAACGATCACCGGACCGAAGGTCGGGTCGTCTGCCAGCCCGATGATGAGCTCGCGCGCCTTGGGCCGAACGATCATGGGGAAGACCGTCACTCCCTTGATGCGCGCATCGGGCCTGGCGGCGCGGGCCTGGCTCAGGATTTCCACCGTCGCCTGGCGCACCGCCTGCTCGGTGGTGACGTTGAGACGCACGCCGCCGACCTCGGACTTGTGCACGATGTCCTGCGAAAGAATCTTGAGGACGACGGCATTGCCTGCCGCGAGGTGCGGCCGCGCTGCAGCGACTGCCTCCTCGGCATCGCGGGCGAGGACTGCCGGCGTCAGCGGGATGCCATAAGCCGAGAAGATGCGCGGCATTTCGATGGGGTCGAGCCAGCCGCGCCCCTCGCGCAATGCGGCGTTGATGATCGGACGGACCGCCGCCGTATCCGGCGCGAAATCCTCCGGCATGCTGGGCGGCGTCGCCATCAGCAGATCGCGGGATTCCCGGTAGCGCACGAGATGCATGAAGCCGGAGACCGCATCGGACTCCGTCTCGTAGCTCGGCACGCCCGCGGCATCGAAGGCCTTTGCCGCCGAGCTGCCGCCGCCGATCCAGACCGCGAAGACCGGTTTCGCCGGATTGCGTTTCTTGCGATGCTGCTCGGTGACGGCAATCACCGATTTCGCCGCAGCGATGGACGATGCCAGCGCGGTCGGCACGTTCATGACCAGGATGGCGTCGTTGCTGCCGTCATCGAGCAATTGCTCGAGGGCCGCGCCATATCGGGCTTCGTCGGCATCGCCGGCAATGTCGACCGGATTCGCCCGCGACCAGATCGCCGGCAGTGCCGCGTCCAAGTTCTTCATGATCTCGGGCGAGATGCCGGCCAGCTCGCCGCCGAAATCGGCAAGGCGATCGACGGCAAGAACGCCGACGCCGCCGCCATTGGTCAAGATCGCGAGCCGTTTGCCGACAACCGTCGTCCGATGTCCAAGCGTTTCCGCGGCCGCGAACAATTCGTCGAGATCGAGCACGCGCATCAGGCCGGCCCGGCGGAACGCTGCCTCGTAGACCGCGTCCGATCCGGCCAGTGCGCCGGTATGAGTCATCGCCGCTTTGGCGCCTTGGGCGTGGCGTCCGGTTTTGATGACGAGAACCGGCTTGGCGCGCGCAGCGGTGCGTGCCGCCGACATGAACTTCCGCGCGTCCTTGATCGATTCGATGTAAAGCAGGATCGCGCGCGTCATCCGATCCATGGCGAAGTAATCGAGCAGGTCGGCCAAGTCGACATCGACGCTGTCGCCGATCGAAGCGACGGCGGAAAAGCCGATGTCGCGAACCGACGCCCATTCGACGAGCCCGGTCGCGATCGCGCCCGATTGCGAGATGAGCGCGAGGTCGCCCGGCCGCGGCATGGACGCAGCGAAGCTCGCATTGAGCTTGGCCCTCGGCACCAGAACGCCGAGGCAATTCGGACCGGCAAGACGCATTCCGCTCGCGCGCGCGGCTTTCTCGCATTGCTCCGCGAGCGAGCCGGGGCCGTGACCCAGGCCCGCGGTGAGAATGATGGCGGCTTGAGTGCCCTTGGCGACCGCGGCGGCAACCACGGCAGGAACTTCCGCCGGCGGCACGCCGATTACGGCCAGGTCGGGCGGGTCGGCGAGGTCGGCATAGGATTTGACCGCGCTGATGCCCTCGATTTCGGTGTAGTGCGTATTGACGAGACTGATCTTTCCGGCAAATCCGCCGGCGGTGAGGTTCTTCAGAACGGCACGTCCCGGCGACTTTTGACGCGGACTCGCACCGACCACGGCGACGGAGCCGGGCGAGAACACTTTGTCGAGACGATAAGTTGACATCGGTTCGCTCGAGTCGGTGAAGGGGGAATCGCGCCGTTGCGCTCGGATAGTCCCGAGGCGCCGTGTCGTGCGGATAGCCTAATTCAGGAAAGTTGCCCGCGCGTGAATGTCGTCATCTTGTAGAGCCCGCCAAAGAACGATTTTGACTTGCTCTGGCTCATACAAGGGGCCGGCACCCAGTTGGCGATATCGTCGCGCCACAGGTCGAGCGCGAATGGTTCGAGGGTTGCGAGGACGGCGCGTAACAAATAACGCAGCGGATGCCACCAGCGTGGCCGCGCGTAGTCGACGATTACGATCCTACCTCCCGGTTTCACGACCCGGAAAACCTCGCACAGCGTCTGCCGGCGAACATCCGCCGGCTGCTCATGCAACAGGAAGAACAGCAGCGCGCGATCGTAGCTGCAATCCGGAAGTTTCAGTTGCGCCGAGTCCATCGTGAGAAGCCGCGCCGGCTCTCCTGTGCCGAGTTTCTTGCGCAGGTTCTGCAACTGGATGGGCAGCACATCGACCACGTCGAGAGTTCCGCCGGCCGCCGAGGCGACGCGTGCGAGGCGGGTGCTGAGATCGCCGTAGACGCACGCCACTTGCAATGTGGCACCGGCCAGCGCCTCGCCCAGCTCCGCCAATGCGGCGTCGCAAAGCTGTCGATAATTTCCAAACAGGATCAGATTGACCAGCCAGTGCCGCTCGAAGAATTTGACGGCGCGGGGATGGATGTAGGCCCACCAATAAAAAGTCTGCAGATACGACGGCACTGCATCGCACGACGTGTCGCGACGGGGGCTTGAAAGTTCCAGAGCTGACGCGGAGTTTTGCAGGGTCGAAGGGGGCACGGGAGTCTCCGCTATGAGAATTCAACACCTAACCTTATGTGCGAATCACAGCCTTGCGCCAGATCAATGAAATTTCATGGGAAAAGCGCCAATAACTGCCTACCGCTTCTGCCGCAACATCGGCCTGACAATGACCCAATTACCACACGTGCTCAAGCGGATCCGCCTTGAAGTGGCCCGCTCGAAGGACTTTCCAAACGGATCGGCGACTCATGGCTATGAGTTCGTCGCCCCGCTCGATGCGAAGGGCCATATCGACCCGGCGCTTTGGCAGAAACATCGCGAGCATTGCGGCGTGCGCCGCTTCTGGGGCGACGAAACGCAAACCGGGCACTTGGTGCACAAGCCGGGCGGTCCGGAACATGCCCGCTGGATGTTCGACTACGGCTCGGGCGACAACGAGGCCGGTTACCGCTTCGGCGCTCATTCTTTCGCGCTCGGCGAATACGCGTCGATCAGCGACGAGGACGGCGAAATGCACACATTCCGCGTGGTGTCGGTCGGGCCGGCAACGTAGCTGCGCTTTCATTTTGTCGCGGCCGGCCGACACTCCGACGTGCCGACCGAATGCGTACAGCCACCGCCCTGAAAACAGCCGTCGACCCACAGCCCTGAGCAGACTTCGCCCTGGGCTGAACGGTAAGTGCCGTGACCGTTCGCGCGGTCCTCTTTCCACTCGCCGTCGTAGCGCGAACCGGTCGGCCAAATTTGCATGCCGTGACCGTCGTAATGGCCGCCTTTCAACTCGCCTTCGTAGGTCCCGTACGGACGGCCGTTCACGAACCAACTCAACCGACCCTTGCCGTCGGCATAACCGTCCACGCACGGCCCCGTCCAAGTGACGGATTCGTTGGGGCTCGGCAGCGAATCCCAAACCTTGCAGCCGTGGCTGTCGGTGATCCAATGCAGCGTAATCTTTATCGGCTGCTGGGCATCCGCCTCGATGGGCGACATCATCAGGAAGGCGGGCGCCAACAAAACCTTCCACATCATGACCCTCCGCTAAAGGCTTGTCCCGGCCGTCATCC
>Ga0181539_1001122_pt1 | contig 30692 bp, 41 predicted proteins | sample PEATcosm2014_Bin_46_FD_119767 | JGI IMG/M metagenome (GOLD analysis project Ga0181539, IMG submission 119767) | Peatland microbial communities from MTU Mesocosm Facility, Houghton, MI, USA - PEATcosm2014_Bin23_60_metaG | ecosystem: Environmental > Terrestrial > Soil > Wetlands > Peat | place... | reverse complement strand
GCCTCTCTCGCTACCTTCGCCTTAAACTCTGCAGCATACCGCTTCCTCTTCGTTGTACTCATTTCGTGTTCCCTCCATCATTAGTCGTATTTTACACCTTATACGACTGTCCGATTTCCGGGGGACCACCTCTGAACCATCCTCTTAAACGTTGACATCTTTGATTGATCCGAGGTGCCTATTGTAATCGGCAGCGGAGACATTTCAAAGCCAAACTCCCGCAATTCCTCCGGGATATCGTCTACATCAGGGATATAAGAATCTCCATCAAGGACAACCCTATTGTCTGCCAGAGCCTCTTTGACATACCGCTCAGGGTCTTTCTGAAACTGCTCAACATCATTAATCGTAATCGTCGCTCCCAAACGAATCCAATACTTCATGCTCATCGCGCCCATTTATCAATTTCTCCTCTGCTTTTATTTCGAAAGATAATCTCTGGGGACATCAGGCTTTTCCGGCAACCTTCTCATTCACCACAAAAACTCCGCGCCCAGGAACGCGCTGAATTTGTCCAGTATTAGGGGACACGCTCTCCAGAACGAAAGCTGGCCACAGGCTGTCACCGGGGGAACTATTCCATTCACCTTTCTCACATGTAAATTGAGTGAGAACCATCCCATGCATTGACCGAATAGCCTGCCCCGCTTTGTCCACATGCCATCCGTAAAAACTCAATTGGGGGCGATAAAACATGCTCTTTGGATGGCGGACTAGCTGAACCTCAACACTGTATATAAACGCCTTACGGGTTTTCATCCTCGTGTTCTTCTCGCAGCCCCATGTCGTGTCAACAATCTCCCCCGCTCTGGCTATGGGCTGAGGGATCCCTGCTCTGATTATTGTTTCACCAATCCCTTTAATCACAGCAAGCTCCGCAGGATCAGTAGTTTGGTGTTGATGCTCACACCCCGGATTTGGAGTGCCGTCAAAATCGCAATACGGGTAACTTGGTACAAGTTTCATGTAACCCTCCCTCGCAAGTAAAAGTTATTACTGTAGAATTATTTAACCAAAACTGCATAGTCCTATGCAGCCTCCGCAACATCAAACAATGGGAGCACCTTCATTCCAGTTTTCTTCAGTGCAGGGGCTTCCTTGCCAGATGCATTAACCCCTTTCTTCTCGTCGATCTCATCTTGGAATGGATGAACCGGCAACGCTCGCGACAAGAGATGCCCTCCCGTCGCGCCTACGAGACCATGTTCCAGTTTCCACTCGGTTCTCCTCAACATCACATCCTGGTCATTGATGTGCCCGCCATTAAACGACATGATGCCAAGCGCCATGTAGTGATGGAAGGCCTTCGTGCACAGGTAGCGGGAATTATGATACGTATCCAGCAAATTCCCGACCTCGTACTCAAGGATAAAGTAAAGCGCCTCCGTATTGAGGGTAAACTGGCCCTTGTGAGATATATCTAACACGGTCTTCCCATTAGCCAATACTCTTCGCTCAAGAGCGCATTCGGGAAAAGACTCAAGGAGATAATCCCTCAACCCATTACAGTCATATCCCTCCAGTGTGTATCCAGTACCGACATGCAAGTACTTCGGCGCCGGGATGCTAATGCGCGGGGAATACTTCAACTTCGGTGGATAGAAACGGTGGCCGTCCAGATAGACGCTCTTGTAACAGTGCAGAGCATGAAACGGCAGTGGCTGCAGTCCCTGGAGGCTCCAAAAAACATCGATAGCGAAAAGCTCGTCGACCCCGATGATCTGAAAGCGTGGATCTATGCCCAACCTCACCGCATCCTCCTTCTCCACGATGTCCGCTGTCAGACAGTACAGCAGAAGATCTTCCATCATTGCCGGGCTATAACAGTTGGGTTTGATTTGGATATAGCCGTATTGATCCACTACCTTGCCCAGGTAGCTGCGCCGACTCATGTCATACTGGGTAGCCGCGAGGAAGTTACGGATATCATTTAAAGGTTTCATATATCCATATCGGTCGGGCTGATTTTGAATCATGTTTTCCATAGCTGTGTCATTTTTAACGCGCAGGCAGCACCAGCAGCCATTCCTGGTCCCTCAGCCACTGGCCTTGGAAGCCGGGGAGGATTCTGCTGTATTCACAGCGCAACTATCGCCGGACGCGTCATTGTAAATGCGGAAGGTCTCCGCGAAATCGGAATAGGACTCAGCTTCCCCGCTGGCGCATTTGGAAAGATACTCCCAAACTTGAAGCGTCGACCAGTCCGCGATCGGGGAGAGCATCTGGTGCCCATCATCGGAAACCCATATGCCCGTCCCGGATTCGCCGCGTTTTGCCATAGAGCTGGCCCTGCCTGCGCTCTCTTGCCGCCTGGTGCCGCTGAAATACACCGGACGGTCCGCAATCCCAAGGTCAACGAAAAGCTTGGATGCCGCTTTCTGGATATTGCCCTTCAGGTCTTCAGTGCACTTCTTGGTTTGCGAATCAGGGAAAGTCGGCATTGCCCCTTTCCCGATTATGGAGACCGGCCACCGTTGTCCAAGGGGAGGGGTCACAGCCAAAACATGCAGAGGTATCCCGTTAGTCTCAGCAAACGCCTTCGCCCTTTCCACCTCCCCGGAGACATAATTTGCAATCTCAGGATTGTCGACCAGCGTATCGGAGAAGCAAACGATAATCGGCGCTATATCAACGCCTTCAGACACCAGCTTTTTAGCGGTCTGTAAAACAATGTTGAGCATTGCGCTAGAGTCCTTGCCTCCGGACCAGAGCACGCCTATTGGGACCAGGCTTCGCATTACTTCCTCGACCACAGCCATTATAGCTGTAAGTATTACCATCGGTTATCACCTCCTTTGAATGCAAAAGGGGCTGAGCAACAAAACATTGTCGCCCAGCCCCTCACTTGCAAGTAACTTACGGCAGGATTAACTGCAGATTAGACAGGAATTATTTTGTAGCCTTCGTTTTCAGAACTTCGTCCTCTGGATCATCAGGATACTTAGCAGCCACCTGCCTTATCAAAGTAGAAGGACTCAACGGAAGACTTCCAAGTTCGACATCGCTAACACCTTCGAAGTCCTCCCTGCTAACGACCTCCGCAACCATTGCATCGCCATCGGGGGCAACTGCCCACCACACAGGGTCCAAGGTCCCGTTAGCCTTGGGGTATCCGATCGCCCCAAACGGACCCACAATCTGGATATGACCATCTTTTACATATGATGCAAAGGTTTTCAGACGGTCAAAGCCCCGGACTTCTTTCGTTTTGGCCCAAAATGCCTCAGTGACAGCAACAGTCAACCGCGGCACATCTAATACCACATCTTCCGCATAGCGAAACCTTCCAGGAGTCGAGAGTGTGGCCAGTTTGACATGTAGAAACACACCGTCTGCCCGGGTGGCAGGCATCCTAAAGGGGTGAAAATAGTCAAATTCTATCCCTACAACCTCGCCTCGCTGGCCGTTATAGTAGCCCTGCTCAATTACAAGAACATTCTTTGTAGGGAAAAGACCGAGAGTCTCTTCCTGAATCTTCTTAAGTATCTCTTTTGTACGCATTTGATATGTCCTCCTTTTCGATTGGCTTAGATTCCTTAATATCTTACAACGGCGAGTTCCTAAGCCACATCGCAAATACCGGGTCGACAACCTGATAAGCTCCATCGACAATCTCAATATAATCGAGCCGGTCAAGCCGCTTTAGAGCACTCTGCACCCCGCCGATAGAACCCAAGTGATGTGCCCCCATGTAATGCAGAGCAAACGGTTTATCAGTAGGTTCTTTGGCAAGCGCCCTTAAGAGAGCCACTTGTTGAGGAGCAACCGTCTTAAGCATAATTTCATATACAGTGCTCTCTTCTTCGATTGCCTGGCGGAATCCTGCGATATAGTCTTCCTCCGTCACAGTGCTGCCGCATATCTCAAAGATCGAATACGGGACCCTCTGGATATAATAAGGATAGCCGTGGACTTTCTCTACCACTTTCTGAGCTATCTTTTCCGGACAAATGACCCCGGCAGCCTGGAAGCGCTCGACAACAAATGACGTTGCTTCATCAAGAGGTAATGGATCAACTGGAAAGTTAATCGCGCTCTGATAAAAAGGCCGCTTCCGTTGATTGATCATGTCCTTAAGTGCCCTTCGCCTGCTCCCTACAAAGAAATACGAGGCGGTGGTATGTGTCTGGATATGTGTGCGCAACAGTCCCTCGATAGACAGGGAGTCCGGCAACTCGGTGAGCTCCTGAAACTCATCAAAAACTATCTGGCACCCAACGGGGTGGTCCTTAACAAATGCACCAAGACCTTCTATCGTTTCGCGCAGCAGTTCGAACCCGCGGCGGCTCCCAACCGGCTCGACAGTCATGTTTAAGCCAGTTTCCGTGTCCGGCTTAAACACCGGGCGCCACGGGGAAAGGAATCTCATAGCCTTTTTAAGCAACGATTCATTATGGTGGGCTACGGCATACAGACCTGCGGCAACCTCGGCAGCAAGGGAGTCTACCGAGCTCGTCCCATAAAAATTGATATATGCAGTAAAATAGCCTTTTTTTGCTAGTCCGTCCTGCACTCTCTTAGCCATAGATGTCTTCCCGTAACGCCTCGGTGAAAATATAGCGACGTTTGCAAAATTAGTCGCATGCGACATTAGTTTAGACATCTCCTGCTTCCGATTACAGAAAGGCCCATCAACGGGGACTTCCTTAAAAGAAAAAGGATTTTTCATTTTTGTCACCTCCCATTACGATTATTGTATCACAATAACTGCATGAAAGTAACTGCCTGACAGTTAGATTATTTACGCGGCTGCGCGGCTGTTATATCCCGACTGGTTAAGTCTCCTTCAGTCTTTAATTCACAGAACTCACGATTTCCCGGCACGAGCCCGGGTCCGTACAACTCTCCCTGCGATGGCGTGTCAGGAGCTCATACGTACATGGGGCTTCAGACCGTACGCACGCGCCTTTATGCCAGAGTTCACAGGAACCTATAAGCGTGCACTTCTCCTGCCTGGTTTCAATGACAACAGATTTCATAACCTACTCCTTTTTGTAATGATATCCCGTTATCAGGCTGACTCGTTTCGTGTTTATTCCCTTGGGAAAGCAGAGCCGCGCATACAGGATGGTCCTTGATGAAACCGACGACCAATGCTCTTTTCTCTGCTCTGGGAAGCTTCGCATAAAGCGGGGAGCCCCTGAGGATCGATACTATTTCTCTCAGTCTCGTTACCATAACTACCACCTCCGCCTATGCGTTGCCGGCTCTCATAGCTCTGAGAGCGGCGCTTTCCGACCTCTGTGCCCTGCCTGCAACATACAGCTTCACAGTCTCTCCAGCATTCTCGACAACCACAATCCCATCGATCTGCTTTGAAAACTGCCTGGCACTGGAAAACACCTGTGCCCTGTCTGCTGAAGAATCCAGAACTGCCAAACCAATTTTTGCCTGATACATATGACTGCCCTCCTGAAAAAATGGGAAATTTGGATAAAAAAGAAGGCGGCTGGTAATTGCCAAAGGCCGTTACCAGTCGCCATAGGTGAAGATACAACACTGTTAAGTCCCTCCCTATGTGGCAGGAAGGAGAATGAGGGGAATGCTAAGCAGCAGAACGACTCTTTTGCTTGTCTTTCTTCTTCGAAACCACGCGGAGGACAGCGTTTATCTCGTCGTCCTCCATTTCGAGGTACCTGCCGTTGTCGGAGAGGATATCGAGTTTCTTCTTCGTACGGGTGATTGCGACGTAAAAGAGGTTAACCTCTTCAGCTATTGACTGAACCGTGGCGGAGCCGCCTTTCTTCACTGCAGACCTGAACTGTTGAATAGTCTCAAAGCCGGCATCCGAAATGATCTCCAGCAAATCAGGGAAGTCCGAGCATACCTTGACGCGGTCCCATTCGAGACCCTTGGAAGTGTGGGCCGTGGTGAGGAAGGTGTCCACATCATTCAAATACGAGTTGCCCTTCGCAATGTTTTCCAAGGTGATGAGATCAGGGCCGAACTTCTCCACCACCTTAAGCGAGGACTTCAGCTCAACATCACTTATCTCTTCAGCGTATTCCTCAATCTGCTGGTACGTCCTGAAAAAGTTCAGCCACGTCTCCTTGATACCTTTCTTCAGCTCACGATTGCCAGTTTCCTCAGCCGCCTTAAATAAATACAAAGACGTAGGAAGCCGGAATATCTCGGACGGGTCCCGAACTGTTTTGAACTTCTCTCCCCGCATTTCAGCCATGATCTCTATGAGCTGGGCGTTGGTCCGGCTGATGTGGCACGTGGTCGCCGTGCCTTCACTCTCATCCCTGACCGCGACGATCGCCTCTTTCTCCCCCTTGAAAGTAAAAAGGAGCTTTGACGCTTTCCGTGCTACACTGGTTGGTATCCTGAAGGATGTGGACAAGTAATGGTCGGAGTCTGCCGAGAACTTAGCCATGGCATTCATGCTGCGTCTAAAACCATAGATGGCCTGGTGACGATCGCCGCAGATTATTTTTATACCCGGCAGGGCCTCGAATATCGCAAGCGTCGCTGCGTTGCTATCCTGGGCTTCATCGAGCAGGCAGGCCGTATAGCGCATAAACATCACATATTTTTTGATGTTAACCTGAAAAAACTTCAGATAAAAATTATGTGTGGCTGCTATGCTCTTATCCAGGAACTTGCCGTAAAGGTTACGGACCATCTCCGTCATTCCTTTCACAGTCAGGTTGGGATAGAGCCTGGTAAGCGCCAGCCCGCTCCTGGTAAGCTTCTCGTCCTCGTCAATCAGCCGCCTGACAACGCCCTCTGTGATCTCTGCCTCTGCCGAATAGCAGAAAGCGGCGAACACTTCGTTGACATAACTCACTATCGACCAGTCCCCTACCCCCAGAATGTCCATGAGCTCCCGGGGTTTATAATCGCCCCGTACGTTGCTCAGCCCAAGCGCATTCCTTGTGTGACGGAATGCCAGTCCGTGGGTGGTTTTGACATCGACGTTGGACGGGAACTTCCTTTTCGCTTCCTCGGCTATCGCCTTGTTGAACGCCAGATAAAGGAAATCCAGGTTAGGGTTGCCCTCCGCCACCAATCCAAGTGTCGTAGTTTTACCGGTCCCAGCAAAAGCGTTGATCTTAATTCTGGAGTCCGTGCGGACGGCTTTGTTTATACCGACTTGTTGCTCCGTTAATTGCAATTTGCCTCCTCTTTCTTCTCAACGACAAAAGTCTCTCCGAATTGGATATCATATCCCCGGAGCTCAAGCGCGCTACAGATTGCCCCGAAGAGCATGAGATCTCCCGCGCTGAAGCAACACATGACATTAATTGCACTGTGCAGCCTTTTCGCCTCAGATATGAGACTGCTGTCCGATTTGTTTCCCGTATATACATCCTCTGTTGTGGAACTCATGTGATTGCCCCCCCTCGCGATTAAAATTGTTTACACCGAATTGCCGGCAATCATCTTGCCGGTCACGCGGCTTATCTTGCCGGCGTTTGATGTAAAAATCTGCATACGACTTCTCCGAGTGCGTCCTTGTTGGGACTCTGCGGGTCCTCAGAGTGGTTACTTTTTACAGGAGTCAGATATCTTCGTCTTACTTTTTGCCAGATATGTACGCGCCCAAGGATGTGATTATGGCGTCAGCCTCTTTGAACTTATCGTACTCATCGATCAAAGCAACAAAATCAATTTGGGCTGCACGTCTCCAGTCGTCCAAAGAACAAATGGGATTATCCAAAGAAGGGATATTCCTGATTGGATAGAGAAGTTGACAATCCCAAGTCTCAAACTCCCCCACTCTTACATGACGGCAATCCTTGCAATCCTTTGGAGTGCAATCTGAATTCAGCACTGCCATCAAGCCATCGAACTTCTCTTCCAAGTCGGCACGCTGCATTGTGTTCCGCAAGTGCTTCTGGTTAACCATTTTCCCCATGTCGCCTCCCTTTGTAACGTTCTTATGCGCAATGCTCGATGCTCATAATGCAATAACCGGACTGGATACCGTAAATAGGTCCGTGGAGGGTATACGTGACTTTGACCTCCATTTTGCGACCGGTGTACACCAGTGGCTTGCCGCTACCGCGAATATCATCCCAGCTCATTTGGATGCCGGTGTATTTCGTTTCCCGGAAAAGCAGGATGTCGCCAACTGCGAAACTCCGGTCGGCTTTGCGTATATCGAACGCCTTTTTGCCTTCCGCGACAGCCTGGTACATTTCAGGATCTGTTTTGAGTTCGTGAACTGCCATCATACTCCTTGTGGCGCGGGGACCCCGTCCTTCAGGTCGGGGAGGAGCACCATGCCTTTTTTGTAGTTGTACCCGTCTGCCCTGTGAAGCACAGAACAATGCTTGTAGCTAATGTCAGTAACAACCCCAGCGCCGGTTGCGATATTGAAACTACCCCTGGTCCGCACGGCAACTCTGCCTGTATAAGAACCCTGCCGTGCGCCGGCTGGCACAAATGCTTTAACTATGTCCCCAGAGCGGAACCCCTTAACCACGCGAGCCCCTTTAGCAGAAGTACGTGGAAAGCCGTATTGGTCTACACGACACACCTGCCTGCTCCCATGCCCCTTGGCTTCAACACGCAGAGGGATTGTGCTGGCAGGAACAAACACCTTCTCGCCTGATATCCCCACACAAGCCGCGTCGGTCCAGTGGGCCTTCGGGTAACCTTGCTTTGTGCGGTTAAACTTCGTCCGGCCGCCGGTGCCTGTCTCAACCGGAAGGCATGTTGCCTTTAACCTCTCATATAGCGCCCATCTTGTCGAGTTGACTGCGGCCGCGTCTTTGAGTGGCTCTTTTGCCTGTGTGAGTATTTTGGCGAGCAACTCAGGCTTACGCTTCAGAAACATCCTGATATCTGTCTTGTCTTTCTTATCGTTGCATTTCCTGCAAGCGAGCGTAAGATTGGATATCCTGTCAGTGCCGCCTTTGGACTTGGGGTGGATATGCTCAACCTGAAGAGGAACATCATCGGCGTCACAATAAGCGCACTTATGTTCCCACTTCTCAAGCAGATACTCACGAACCTCATAGCCGGCCAACTCTCCTTGCTGATATTCGACCCCGGATATCTCAGGTGACTGCATCAGCTGGGTATCAAACTTGACCAGCTCAAGAGCTAATCCAGTAATCGGCGCAAACCGTGAGAGCCGTCTCTGCCATGTCAGAGAGTTATACACTCGTGACATTAATGATGGTGGCAACCACCCTTTTGACCTCCTACGATTCTTAAACCGCACAGTCCTGTACCAGGTCTTCCTGTTACGGCGGCTTCGTCTGACACCTCTCCTTGATTTGAGGTCTCTTTTGATCTGCTGCCCCCTATGCTGAAGCTCCATAGCCCAGACAACCTTCGGACCACGCTTACACTCGGCAACCAGAGAAATGCCGGTCACCTTACTACCGGGGTCTATCTTGAGGGTCAACGGCTGTTTGTCTCCGCCAGTACGCTCCTTCATGATAATCGTGAATGGGTAGAGGCGATAGACTGCTGCCTTCCCCTCTCTGAGTAGCTGCCTCACCCGCGCCGGATGGCACGGCATAAGTTGTTGCTTGTTGCTGCTGATAACCAATGCTCTTTGCATCTTTGCTCCTTGTTAGTTGGACAGTTACCCGCCCGTCCTCCCCTTTCGGGGGTAATGTTCGCCTCGGCAAGTTGGAAAGGCTTGTCATGTCAGACACACCGGTTTCACACCCCTGCACCTACTTAATGCCTGACGACAGAGCCTGAGACTGGCAACGCATCCCAGGGTGTCATAACCTAACCAACGAACAGCCTGGTCAACTGAGCTCTTTCAAGCTCCGGCCTTCAGGCCGGGGTGGTTGACGTCGTTCCGGGTTCCCCACCACTCCTTGATAGCAGCCTCGAATTCTTCGATTGTTTCTATCACTATCGCCCTCCGTTCGGAATCGCAGCGTCTTAGACAGCCGGAGTTGCGGCGGTCTGCTTGGCAATAATATCCAACGGGTGCTGCCCGACAGCTCTGTGGAAGCCATCTGGCGCCCACGTCGTGGACTGCAATTCTTCCTTCGCCACCTTCTTTGTCCCCCGCTTATACACACCGGCACAGTTGAAGGTCGCTCCGTTGCCCTTGATCTCGCCGATATAGGCCAATCTGCCGTTCCTCATCGTATAGGCGCCCGGGGAATTAATAATAACCTTGTCCTCGTAGACTTTGTCATTCAGTACGTCGTACGCGGACAATCTGTTGGTTTTGTAAGCACCCGTGTCTACAAAGGTGTATCCGTTCTCAAAGAAAACTTCGTTCTGGACAGTATGTCCCACAACAAGGGTCCTGCCATCCGGAAAGGGCTTGCTGAAATCCCGGCTCCACAGCATGCACTGCTCACGTGACTCCGTATCCGTTATCTCAGGTGAGGGAAAGTTGGCGTGAACGAACGTATACCCTTCGATTTCCTTGTACATCTCCAGCTTCTCGATGAATGGCATAAGAACCTTCTCCGCTTCCCTGAGATCTCCGAAACTCTTGATTGTCGAAGCAGCGCCGTTATGCAGCCACAAAGACACGTCGGCAGTAGTGTCAGGGTTGCGAAAAGCATTCTCCGCCAATTCCTCGTGGTTCCCCTTCAGCAGGACCACACTGTCCGGGTATCTCTCCTTGAGAGAAGCAACAAACTCGACGACCTGCTTCGACTGCGGGCCCCTGTCGATGTAGTCCCCAAGGAAAACAAGCATGTCCTCTGCCGGATTAAACATGATCTGATTCCAAATAAGACTGGCCAGCAATTGGAACATTCCGTGGACGTCCCCGATGCCGATTATTCTTTTGAACATTTTCACCTCTATTCTTCCTTCCCGTTCAGCCGGCGGGCGACTTTTGTGCCCGAGCGCGCTCTCTTTGCAGTCTGGTACCGGTCCTCGTGTTTCCGCGTCCCTCTCCCGATGGACCATGCGCCAACAGAGGGAGTCCTTAATGCTTCTTTTTTTTGCATGGCGCCTCCTTCCCGAAGTCATCGGCATACACTTCGCCGACAACATCTTTGATATCGCCACCGTTACGCGACGTAAACATATTGCCCACAGCCACATCCGTTTTGCCATTAAAAGCTTCCTTGATCTTTTTAAGAATAGGCATAATATGCCTCCTTCCGGATTTGGTACCCTATACATTAATAATACCGATCGCATGCCGATCCCATCACCGCATTGACACTCTCAATGGCAGCAACAATCGCCCGCAGTCGCAGAAGTGACCGCCGTCCTCCAGAAGATACTCTTCTACCTCCCTGTCGCACTCACACACGATTTTCCTCATCGTGACCCCCTGATTGCATTGAGTTTTTGCGGTATTCGGATTTTGACGTTGTTTCCGGTCCAATTGCGTTTCATCGCATTTTTGACGCAGAATTGCTATAAAAAGAAAGGCGACAGGTAATTGCCCAAGTGCTTTCCCTGTCGCCTAATGCCGAAAAACTGAGTCTCAATTTCAGGCGTGATAAAAATAGTCAGGTTCCCATCTATGAAGTATCCCGGCTATATACTCGACAGCGGATATTGATTTCAGCCCGCAATCTTTCGGGTCTGTGCCATCAAACAGACCGTTAATACATTTTGCCAGCGCCTTATAACTGACCAGAACCAGATTCCCAAAGCCGGGATGCGCATCTAAATCAGGGCGGTACCAATCGATCCGGTCGATTTTCAAGAGTTCTTCGTTACTCATCTCTTGCGGATCGAGGTCGAGGACAACAAGATCGTCGGGAACAACAGATCCAAACTGGTCGTTCATTGAGAACCTCCTTGGATGCTCGGAATTCAGACCGAGCCTTACGTAAATCATTAGTAGCCTAGTACCTATCCCTTGACCTCTTCATTGAGCATGTTGGCCACTGCAGCTGTCATACTGCCGAATATCTTCTTAACAGCTTTCCTTTGCTTGGTGGGGATATAATCCATCCGGATGTCCCACAGGTAAAGGTAATCTTGAAGCACCAGCTTTTGGCAGTCTTCGGGCAGTGATGTAAAAGCTATTTTACGACCGAGATGTGAATAGGTCGGACGATCAATAGGCCTGTCGCCAAAACCGTGCTGCCCGAATCCCTGAGGATGAAACGGGGCACCACTCATTGACAAATTCCAGAATTCGTCATTGGTCTTGTGTGTGTACCGCCCGGTAAATACAACTGTATACCGATCGATTGTTTCACCGGTGTTGTCATAGCATCGTACATACTTCGGCGAGCCGTCAGACAACAATAAACGTGAAGCTCTCTCAATTTTATTCATTAATTTCACCTCTTTTCTTCGTCTGCACGCAAAAATCCCTGCAACCCAGGATACGAGTTGCAGGGATTTGGCGCTAATTAAGACCGGTTTTACAGTTTGCAGCTACAAAGAACCGCCGTTCCACTTATGATCGGGGTCCGGATAAAACAGTGCCCCGAAATTATACCCAGCTAATAGCCAACCGCCCGGCACTTTCGCGCGAACATTCATGGCATCGGAGGAATTAAGACTCTGCCATTCGAGGGTCGGTAGCGTGGGACCGTCAGTACTTTCGCTATTTCTAGTCTCTGTAGCACTCTTTGATTCTTTTGATCGCCCCGTCGACAAACTCAATAGAGCGAAGATTACGACCAGCATAAGCATAGGGATTATCACTGCGAAATCCCTGGTTCGAAGATAAAGAATCCCGCCAGATCCGGCAACCACTAGCAAAATCACCACCATAACTAGAAAGCTCGTAACTCCAGATTCATCCCGCAAAATACCATTTACTTTATTCATATTTTCCTCCGTAATTGTTACATGGCTATTAATTGGAACAAATGTATTTCTTGCGTCAGCCTATGACATTGTCGAATCCGCGCTCGCGCAACTTAAGTGCAGCGTCCGCACCTTCAGCAACTATGATGGGTTCACCACTGCCGTGGTACGGCAGATTTATTAGCTCCACCCCTGACTCCAAGGCAACCTTCCGTGCGATCTCCGACTTGCCATGCTCCAAAAAATAACTAATGCTGACTCTTTTCGGCCCACGGGTTAAGCGGTTGATACACTGTTGCTGATAATCGAACAGTTTCACATGCTTTCTAAAAAGAGACACATCTCGCAGGGCATCCCGTACCATCGCCGGGTCTATCATCGACTCTTCGCACGGTATCCCTGCAGTGACTTCATGGTATTTTTTATCAAAGTTAATGTGAGAAAAGTGGAGACCGTAACGCTTCACAGGAGCAGTAACAAGTGGCACTTCTACCGAGCTGAAGAAAAACTGTCCCTTCGTGTTAGCAGGTGTCTCAAATAGGGTATATCCGCGCCAATTATATTTGGTTTGTTCAACGGTGTAAACAAAAACCAATATTCTGTCATACGGCAAAACAGGGCCGTGACCCTCCGCAATCGCCCACTTTACGACCTTGTTCGCACTCGTCAAACAATCAGGGGGGGATATCAACGCGACTTTATCCGACAGTTCCTCGATCGCAATAAAAAGGCCGGGTTTTACTTCCCGTACCGTATTCACAGATACATTATTCTCCAAGCTCCCAACCCGAAATTGCCGACGTCCCCTGACTTTATATTCACTGCCACCATACAAAACGTTCATAGAGCACCTCCTCAGATGTTCAATTGTAACAAATCCCCAGCCATCGGTACTACTGACCGGATACTCCTCGAGTTATTCGCGGCTCCCGACAAAAGTCCCCACCCATGCAGCTGTGTGGTCGCAACAATACTGCTCATATGACCAACCGCACTTTGGACAGAAGGCCTCTTCAAGCTGGTCCCAGTCCAATTGATTCGAACATCGCGGGCACTCTTTCTCATCCATCCAAGTTACGGGAGTCCAGCCGCCATCACCAGGAATTGCCTCGTTGTGGCCTTCCCCTTCACCGTGCATAGAATAGCTTATGTCATTAACGGACACTACATCGGTCCCTACGCGCGTACGCACCTTAGCAATACCCTGATATAGCTTGCTGATGATTGTCCGCAGCTTATGATTCGACATGCTACCCAAATAACTGCCTTTTCTCATCACTCCTCCTTCGCTTGAGAAACTTCTACAGGTGATTGCTTAGCTTCTTCGATCCTGCCACTGTAGTTACTCACGCAATCAGCAACCCACTTCAGTTTGTGATGAGCTTCGATAACGCTCACGACGGCTTCATAAACGGTTTCCACGGTATTGTAGTCCGCTTTTTCGTCCAAGAAACCGTAGTCCTCCACATCGATCCACGGATAGTCGCCCGTCAATTGGTACATGGCCTTCCGTATCCCGATCAAAACAGCTATCCTATCAAGCAACCCACTGCTGTAGCCGTTATGACTGAGCATAAGACGGTAGACGTTCTTAAGCGTTCCATCAGCCCATGATTGGACCTCGAACCAGCGTTTGTCGTGGCGGTACTTCTCGTTCTTTGAGACCTTCCGGTCTTGCGGATTGTAGTATTCAATCCTCTCGGCATTGTACTTAAGTCCCATGAAAAACTTAACCTCAGCCTGTGTCACGCTCCCCGGAAGTTTCATCCGGAAGTACACTGTTTGTGCGGCCTCCTCATTGCTGAGAAGATAGGCAGCTAAAGAATACAAACAGTCGACCAGGTGCTCTTTCTGAACATAATACTCAGGACTGTGTTGCGTCATCCCATCCCCATATGTCTCAAACATCTTGAGGCTGTCGTGCAGGCGGTACTCCGTCGCCCGGACATCGAAGTCCTCACTGTTCCACCTATACGCGAATTTAGCATTGTTGGCAATGCTTTTGAAATTGAAAATCATTCCCATTATTACTCCCTCCGTCTCACAATAATTTTCTCGCAGTTATACCATTAACCAGTTCCTGCGGAGAGCATCCCTCTATAGAGTCGTAAACTTCCTCCATCCGGTAATCGGGCAGGTTTACCTGGTGAGTTATGCTTTCGCCGGTAGCAACGATATGCAATTCCGCCCGGATAGGGACATCAGTATTCGGATGGGCGAGATCTTCGTACACTATCCTTATGCTTTCCACGTCAACCCAAGTTGAGCCGTTATCTAAACTGCATCTCATATTAAGCGAACCTCCTTGGCAATAGGGAACGACTACACCCCGAACATAGCACTTATCGTTCTCCCTTCGTGACTATCCTTTGAGGCCTTCTCAGCGATCTTCTTTTTGACATCGGCCAAAATCTTCGGGTTCTCTTTAAGGACAGCAAGAAGATGCCCCGCCTTTCCGGAAGCGTCCTGAAGAGCGTTGATCGACTTTTCATATCCGCCGCCATTATCTCCAAATTCCTTATGATCGTAAAAAATGTCCGAACTGCTTTCTCCGAGACCAGAAATTATTTTCTTAAGTCCGATTCTCATTAATATTCCTCCCACAACTATTAGTAGTTATACGGAAATGTCCAACAATACATTCCGGCGTCTCCGCAATTCCAACAAAAAACCAGCCGGCAAAAGAATGCCGACTGGCCTCTGTCTGACCCTTAACCTGGCGCCGTTTCTTGCTAAAAAGCGCCAACCCCTATGCCACATCCTTCGGAAACCGGGCTGAGCTTTGGAGCCACTTTCCCCCAGATTCTCTCGCTGATCTCCTCGCGACTCAACATCTGCCCGTCAATAGGAGATGCGCAATCAACCATCTCGAAATCCGGGAACTGCGTTGCGATCTCAAAGTACACTTTACTGGCATCGATAAGATGTTGAGCATCCGCCTCATGGAGATCACATTTAGCGCCGCCCGCATAATCACGGTGACCTTTGGCAATTAGAGGGTCTATGCCGAGGATAATATTGATATCGGGACGTGGTATCCCAAATACCCCATATTCAAGATCGTATAGCCAAGCGAAAAACTTTTCGCGCTCGTCGGCATTTGCAATCTTGCCGCCCTGGTGACCCATAGAGGCTGCGACATAACGGTTCGACACAACAACCTTCCCCGCATCAAGCCAGCTCCTTATCTGAGCGCTGGCGGCATACCGGTCCACCGCATAAAACACCGATGCCCGATATGGGCCGACTTCTACAGCGCTGCCGTAGGCCGCGTCCAGATACTCCTCCACTAACCCAGCCGACTTTTTGCCGTACTGGGGGAAATCCGCCATCTCAACTTCATGCCCGGCGTCCCGCAGCCTGGAGACAAGAATCTCGGTCTGCGTCTTCTTTCCCGTGGAATCTGTTCCATCGATAACTATCAGCAACCCTTTTTGCATTGTCCCTCCGTTATTTGCTCCACTGTTTTTGCAGATGCCTGCAGGTCAATAATCTTGAGCGCAGCGCGGCAAATCGCGAGCTGAGCAGTATTCGCCAGCGCCCACGAACCATCCATGATAGCATGCGACATATGCGCATTGACAATATCCCCAGGAACGCAAGCGTAATAAACCTCTTTTGTGTTGATCACCGAAAGCCCCAATTTCTCCGCTACAGTCCAAGCCGCTGCTATATCGGTTGAGTAGTTGGGCAGAGCACGATTATACCCTGTGTCCCCGTTAAACTGCGGAGGGACCCAATCGTATTCCCAGTCCACTTTCCCTGACTCGACGGCAGTCTCAGCGCGGTCATTCCTATGCTTCGTCCATCCCATCACCTTCTCGCCGACAAGCGCATCGGTGTTCCGTGATGCCTTAATGTCCTCTGGGTTCATCGTTCATTGTCTCCTTCCCCTCAAGCAACGCTTGTGAGGACTTCTTTTAGGCGTATGGCTGCCAATGCGTCCAGCTTCTGGTGCAGAGATTCAACGCTCCAATCGTTGATGACAACGTGGTCGCACATATCAGGCGTCACGCTGGTTTCAGTGGCATGCCCGTCTTTATTCTCCCCCGGACGTACAATATAGATACTGAAGAAGTCCGCGTTATTGCGTGCTGCGAGCGATTTTATGGCTTCTATTTCATCCTGGAAGCGGCTGTCGCAACAGACCAGCAGCCCGCAATCTTCCATGAGTGGCATCGACACCTCGACGTGATACCGAGGGAATACAGCCCGTATCATGTCGACACCAACATACTGCATTACTTCTCTGGGCGAAGCCAGAGGTTCCCCGAGGTGAGACATCGGTATTGAAAATGTGTGGGAGTGTCTTATCCACTTGTTCAGAAAATCGATGTGCTCCTGTTGGATTGTTACAGGCGATAAGAAATTGCGTTCCTTCAGGTCATCGTCATAGAAATGCTCGAGGGGGATATCAAAAGCTCCGCTGCACATTGTCTTTAGATTGTCTGCCCAGTTTACCTTCTCAAACCCGAATCCCCGGAAGAAATTCCCTGCAGTGTCCTTCCCGGACTGCTTCTGCCCTGAAATGCTTATAAAAACTCTCTGCATGCTCCTCCCTTTTGAGATGTTGCCGCAGTCGCCTGGATAGCTAACCGTTATGGCGGACTGCGGCAACGCTCTTTACTTTACAGGTTCGATTTAGAAAGGCTCCAAATCCGTAACTTCATCCGGAGGCCCGTCGCTCCCTTTAGCAGCGGCAACTCCGGCCGGAGCGCCGGCTTGCTTCTTCGGGAGGAACCTGACAGTGCTGGTGACCACTTCCATCTTGGACTTCTGGACTCCGTCGGCTTCCCATTTCCTCTCCTTCAGCCTGCCCTCAACAAGGACCGGGTTGCCTTTGGTCAGATACTGTCCGCAGCTCTCGGCCGACCTGCCGAAGACGGTGCAGTTCATGAAGAGCACTTCCTCTTTCGTTTCGTCGCCCTGCTTATATTTTGAATTGACGGCAATTGAAATAGTTGTAACGGGAGTCCCGCCTGGGGTATACCTGACTTCGGGATCCCTTGTGAGATTCCCGATTAAAATTACTCTGTTAAACATGTGCCCTCCTGGACTGCTAATGAGTTGCAGCGGCAATAATCAATTTATGCTGCAGCTTCGGGGCCGCAAAGCGGCCCCTTATAAACTTTTGTTTACTTGCCTTCGCACTTATCATATAAACAGGAGGTATTTGTACATATAAGACACCCTCCCTCATACTTAGCTGAGTGCTGTCCGCACCTCGGACATATGGCCAGCCTCTTTCCATTGCCATTGCCATTCCCCTTTCCGTTGCCATTCGCAAGCGCTGCTGCTTCCGCCTCTTCAGCATAAGCCTCAATAGGCACGGTATCCCCTTCCACAAGTCCGTGCCTAATGAAATCCTCCTCCATGATATGCCCAAATTCGGCAACCAAAGAAGGCACCCACTTATGTCTCTCCCCGCTGTAGAAACCGCTGGCCCCGGACACCGCCTTGAACTCCTCAATAAGGAAGCGCGGATCATCAACGGAGCGGAAAACAGCAGAGGTGAGCATAGCGATAGCATCCAGCCAATCCCCGTCCAAGGGATTTTTACAGTTGAAAAACATCTCCATCGGTTTGCCGTCTTTTTCGTCATGCGTGAATCCAACGTAATATGCATGCTGCTTGTCGGGTATCTTCACTTTGTAAGTGCCGCCAGGCAGGTACTTGGGACGGTGCTTCTTGGTGTGCACCTTCACAGGTTCTTCGACTTTCCCGTCACCTGTCTTGGACAGGATCTCGCCGTCCAGTGACCCGGACCTGTAAATGGTGCAGCCTTTCAGCCCTGCCTTCCACGCCTGCATGTAAACATCCGCCAGCTCATCAACGGTAATATCCGCCCGGACATTGATCGTTTTTGATATGGAGCTGTCTATATACCGCTGGCAAGCCGCCTGAACCGCGATGTGCTCCTCCGGGGAGAGGTCATGTGCAGTTGCAAAATAATCAGGCACAGAACCAGTTGCGCCATATGTCTCGCAATAGAGCTTCCAGGCATAATCAGCAGTAGTGATCGATTCTTCGTAATTACGCCTTGTGAACTCGATATCGAATATCGGCTCGACTCCGCCCGTTACGTTGCCGACCAACTGGGATATCGTGCCTGTCGGAGCGATAGTAAGGATATGGGAGTTCCGGATACCTGTGTCGGCAATCTTGGCCCTGAGCCACTCCGGAAGCTGCTTGACGAACTCGCCTGAAAGGTACTGCTCGGCGTATAAAGGGAACGCGCCTTTCTCCGCAGCAAGATCGGCGGAAGCGTCGTAAGCGAAGTCGCGTAACGCCTCCATGATTTTTTCTACCCACGCAATACATTCGGACGAACCGTACCGGACGTGCAGCATGGCAAGGGCGCTCCCCAAGCCCATGATGCCGAGGCCTATGCGCCTTTTAGACTCCGCCTCTGCTCTCTGCTCCGGAAGGGGGTAATAGTTATTGTCAACGACGTTGTCGAGACAGCGAACCATAATCCGTATGGTCTGCTTGAACAGGTCAAAGTTAAACCCTGCTTTCACAGTAAATGGATCCGTAACGAACTTTACGAGGTTGATAGATCCAAGGTTGCAGGCCCCGTTCTCAGGCAGGGGGAGCTCTCCGCACGGGTTGCAGGTGTTCAGGTATTCCCCGGCGTAGGCAAGATTGTTCATCCTGTTGATTGTGTCGAGATACAACGCTCCAGGCTCTGCCTTCTTGTGATTTCTCTCCACTATCAACCTGAATATTCCACGTGCTTTCACCGTGGTATGGACCTTCCCTTCGAACGTCAGGTCCCAGTCGCCATCTGTCTCGACCGCCTTCATGAAAGCGTCGGTGATTCCGACAGAAAGGTTGCACCTGTCAAGCACAGGGGTGGCCTCGGTGTTTTTCTCCTTTGCGTTAATGAACTCCACTATGTCGGGATGGGAACAGTCGAGGACCGCAATCATCGCGCCCTTTCTCTGCCCTTTCCCGTCAAGAGCCCGTGAATATTCATTATATGCCTTCATAAATGAGACCGGCCCAAAGGACTTGCTTCCGGTCTTCCCGACAGAACTGCCATTGGGGCGAAGCTTTGACCAGTTGAGACCAACTCCGCCACCCGCCTTCAGCGTGAGGATAGTGGCCTTCTGGACATCTGCAATCCCTTCCATATCGTCGGGCACATTAGGCAACACATAGCAATTGCTCTTGGTGGCCTTTTCACAATCGGTCCCGGCAAAAGCCATCATCCTGCCGCCCATCATACCGCGAAGGGCCTCCATCACTGCGTAAATCTCTTCTTCGACTTGAGGGTTGTCGGCAACCCCCCTAGCAACCCGCCGCCAGGTGTCGCTTGCAGTAACCTCTTTGTCACTGGCTTTGTATTTCTTTGCTCGGATCTTTTCGTTTACCATTATAATCTCCTTCCTATCTCTTTCCGGTGGAGCCAAGCCCACCACGGTCCGCGTTCCCCAGTGACTCGACCTCTTCAAGACACACCTCCTGCATCTTCTCAACGATCCGGAAGTGGCATATTTTGTCGCCCGCGTTGATAGTGGTCGCCCTCATCGCATGCACCGGCATAAACCACCAGTCATTGTCCCCGCAGTACGACTCATCGATTATGCCCGGGGAATTTGTTTGAATTATCCCCCAGGTTTTGAACGTGCTGGACCTGGGCGCAAGATGGGCCTCATATCCGGCTGGCAGCTGAATAGCGACACCAAGAGGAATAAGCCCTCTTTCCCCCTGCCCAAGAGATACCGTCTTATCAGCGAACATGTCTATCCAGTCACCGATGGCGATCTTCTCCAGCCTTTTGGATTCCGGGCTGGCGTACTTAATCTTGATTTTCAATGGCATAGAGTCTCCTTGTTATTCTTCGCCATCTGCCCCATAACCATCTCTGTGCAAGGGACAACAGCAATAGGGATATCAATTGGTTTTACAGCTACAATCTGCCCTTCGAAATCAACCAAAGGGATGACAGGCGGTCCGGGGGGATACTGCGTGAAACTGCTTGGAATGTTATACATATTCGCTCCTTGGGAAGTTGCGGTGGTTATGCAGCCGTTAACCGCAACTGATATTGCCCGCTAAGCAGGCACTGTAAACAACTTTCCTTTTACAACCTACGACTCGTTATCAACGTCACTCGCCCAAACGTCAAGCACTACTTCCAAATGACTACGTCCTCTTCCGCAATCTCGCCATCACACACAGGCAACGGCGCCGGGATGGACCGAACAATCTGTCCTGTTGACAGTTCAGGCTTTTCAACTTCCGGCTTCTTTTTACTCATAACACCTCCGCGAATCGAGTCCTCATTAAAATAATACCCGCCGCTGACCTATATTCAGCATGAACTCAAATATTTTTTTACGGGGTCGATTTGGTTTGCTATTAGATATTTTTCAACAAGTTAGCGGATGATAAGACGCTGGAGCGCTTGTTTTAGGCATGGGGGACAGTCCGCCGAGGCTATCCCGCCATGCCTTCCGACTATGCTGCTAGCTCTTCCGGCTTCACGTAATCAAGCCGGGATTCCAGTGCCTGCTCGAGCTCTTCCATCTCCGCCAGCATGGACAGTTCCTCAACCGTGTATGGAGGGGGCTCATCGGCAGTCTTACCCTCTGTTACAGGCAACGCTGGTCTAAGAGGAACAACGTTAGGATGCGTATCCTGCTGTTTTTGCTCTTGATTCAGGGCAGCTCCTGCCTCATTCGCGGCAACATCCGAGACTTTCGGACTGATCGGTGGGGCACTGGTCACTGCTTCGCTTCCTGACTGAACTGTAATCGGTGCCTCACTAACACCAATAAGATCCAGCTGATCAGGGGTCTTAGCTTTCAAAGTCTTTGGTTTAACATGAGATTTAGGCTTTGTATCAACACCGGACTTCGCCTTGGCCTTGGCCTTATCCTGTTGCGCCATAGCCCTTGCCTTGGCCCTCGCCCTCGCCATCACAATATCGGCGTTTTTCTTAAGGGCCACACTGGCCAACTGCAGCCAGTTGCTTCCGGGTGTCTGGATATGCACACGGTATTTCGTCATATCCTCAAACATGGATAGCCACCGCTCTACGGCCGGCAGCTGCCATGGGAAGAACTGCGGCATCAACGACGCCTTCTCCATATACGACCTCAAAGTGCCGATCTTTTCGATAGACACTTCCGAGTCGAGTTTGTGGTCTCTCAACCGCATAAGGACATCCTTTTTGTACCGTTCGGGGCAGTTGTAAAAACTGTCTCCCGGCAGTACGAGGGAAAGCAGGATGGTCCCCTTGCTCAGAGGGGCGATAGTAGGGATAGCAGGGACTTCCGGAGCGCAACTCGCGGAATCCCCCGGCAGGGCAGCAGGTGTCTTCTGCCCCGGAACCGGTTCCGGTATTTTCATCAGCTTATTGGCCATATTGATATACGCCATGTAGTCGCTGGGCTTGATGTAATACCTGGACAAGAGGGTCCCCTCCGGTGTTAAGGAGTACTTGCCGTTATCGTAAGCAAGAATATCGCATTCCTTGCATTCCTCCAGGTAATGGAGATACCTGTCTACCGTGCCCTCAATCTTCTGCCGCGTATGGAACGTTGCGGAGTAGGTGCTGGCCAGGGCATCGGTCAGATCGGGCTTGGTCGCAGGCCCCTGTGACAGAACCGTGAGCGTCATCGACTCGCACGGCAGCGGCAACGAAGATATCAGGATTTCCTTTGTTGCGTGGAAATATTCAATCTTGTCGGCCAGTAAATAGACAGTGGCCTTGTCCTTTCCTCTGCCTGCCCTTCCCTTCTTCTGGTTGACCGACATCTGGTCCTCGAAGTTGTTCCAACTGCGGGTCCCGAAGATAATAACCACGTCCGCAGGAGTGTTGACGCCTTGTGAGAGTGTAGTGGTTGCTATCATTACCGTGCGCGTCCCGTCCCTGAAGTTGGCGATCAGCTCGTCCTTCACGTCTCTGTCAACATCGGCGCAGTGGAAGCCAACTTTGAGGTGATCGGCAAGACAGAAGCCGATAGTTTTGGTCGGGACAAAGATCAGGATGCTCTCTCCCTCGTGGTCGGACAGTATGCCTTTCAGGAGTCCGAGGCGCGACGAAAACCCGCTGTAAGCAAAGTCCCCGCTTGCTGTCGGGACCATCCCTTTATTACGGAAGTCTTTGTTGCTTTTCTTGACCGCCCCAAAATCGTCCGGGCAGTCAATATGCTTCGTGTGAATAATCGTCTTCCTGTACTTGCAGACGAACAAGTCCGCGTCGAGACGGGCTGCCACTTCTTTGCTGTTTGGGAAAGTTCCGGACATGAGCATCACTTTCCCGCCCCTCTTGGTAAACAGGGTTATGGCGACGTCTATGTCGCCGCCGCGATCTTTTTCGAACAGGTTATGGGCTTCATCAACTACAAGTAGCCCCGCGTCAACCCATTCCTTGTTACTTCTGACCGCTGATATATAAGACTCAGGAGTTGCGACAATAACGTATTTGCCGTCCACAACTTTCCTGTCGCCGGCGCTTATGCCGACAATCCCTCCACCGTGCAGCTTGAACATATCACGATGAAGAGAATTCACAAGTTCCTGGGTGGGCGCCAGCACTATTATGCGGCGTCCACGTCTGAGGTAATAGCGATAGGTAATAGGCATCCATTGCTGGAGCTATTTTCCCCCGCTTCACACCGTGCGTGCGACTTTCACCGCACACGGCGTTCCATCGCCTGAAAAGTCTATCGTAGGGGTCTGCGGCCCCTTATCTTAACTTGTCCCTAAAACCAAGAACCTTCGTTGCGATCTTTTTACTGTACTGTGTGAGATCAGAAGATTCGTTGTGAATAAGTTGATGGCAATTTTCGTGGGTCGAAGCCAGATTCGCAACCTTGTTAATCAGCGATATCGGCAGTTTGTTGTCAATATGATGAGTGTGCAATGCATGAGGCAGCACTATCTCACCACATATCCTGCATTTGCCTTTATCACGATTATATGCGTAAGCTCGATTTAAGTAATACTCCAGGTTTCTGAAAGATGATGGAGAAGAACAGAAGGCCAGTTTTTCTGACCATAAGTCTGAATAAAGCTCTTCCACTCTTGCAAGCAATGGGGCCTTCTCAGTCCTATTATAGTAGATAGTTCTACCTTCAATTGAATATGGGGTTTCTTTCGGATCCCTTGTGTATTGTTTTTCGAACTTACAGAATAAGAAAGAGGTGATACCGATTGTCAGGTCATTGACTTTGATAGCTGGGATTTGCGCAACGAAGCCAGCGTGTACTGGGATCAAATTATTGACCTGGTTGGCCGGGGTCCATTTGCCACCGAAACGCTTCAGAGCTTTATAGCCCGCATATATCAGTCTTTGGGTATATTTGTTTAAGGCAATATTTACCCACGTTGCTGATCGATAGTAGAGTATAACTCCCCGGATTTGAGAGTTTAAAATATGAATCCGGTGGAGTAGTTCCTCTTGGGACTTTGATCTCCTTAGCCTTTTAGTGTTTCTATGGATTGTTGCCACCTTTCCCTTTAATCTTTCTGCATCAGGTTGTGTTCTGGTGATATACCCTTTCTGTGCTTTGCCTTTTACAACTTTGTACTCGAAACCGAGGAAGCGAATTGGCTTCTTTCGAATATCGGTGATCGTCGTCTTTTCTTCTGAGAGCGTGAGCCTAAGCTCATCTCTCAGAAACTTGGCTATAAGCCATTTCCATTTCTCAGCGTTCCTGCGAGAGTTTGTAATCAGCACCCAATCATCTGCATACCTAACGAGGTATCCAGGCTTAATGCGAGTCTTTTTAAGCATCAAGCGAAGATAGTCTTTATTAGATGATATAGATCTGGTCTTCTTGGATTCCCATTGTTTGGAGCACCATTCATCAAATGAGTGCAGGTAAGCATTAGCGAGTAAGGGAGAAATGATCCCTCCCTGGGGCGAACCCAGCGGGTTTACCTTTATCTCATCCATGATACCTGCTTTCAACATCTGCTTAATGATCATAAGAACTCTCCGATCTTTAATGCCCATGTGATATAGCTTTTTGAGCAGTATCCCGTGGTCAATAGTATCGAAAAATTTACTAATATCTCCTTCAACTATCCAATGGTAACCAGTATGGTGTACTAGAAATTGCACTCTTCCCAAAGCTTGTTGGGCACTGCGCATCGGGCGGAATCCATAAGAATGAGCAAAGAACTGTGCTTCCAATATAGGCTCTAGCGCAAGCCTTACGCATTCCTGAATAATCCTGTCGATAATTGCTGGGATACCCAGAGGTCTCTTCTCTGACTTGCCAGGCTTCGGGATGTAAACACGTCTCACATCTTTTGGCTTATAGCGTCTCAGAGCGTCCTTCACTCTAGTGACAACACTCTGGAAATCCCTCTCCAGAATGTCCTCTTGCATTCTTTCATTATCGCTACCCGCTGTTTTGCTGCCCTTATTGGCCTTGATGTTGTGAATCGCTGTGAGAATGGTAGGCTCTGCTGAGATGATCTCCAGCAGCCCTTTGAATGACGGCATCTGACCTTGTTCAATCGAAGCTCTGGACGCAGCATAAAGCTGGTCCTGAATGTTTCGCAACTCGGATTCGGTTTCAGGTGAGACAAATTTTTGTGCCATGGGCACCACCTCCGATTATTTGGATTAGGTTCTCATGGTTTTAGTCAGGTAAGCTTCTCAGCTTCCTTGTCAAATTAAGATATGATAAATCTTTTCAAGCGACTATGCCCCTTCCCTCCACGGCTTGTTATCGCCGCTTCACAGGTACTACGGGCTGCTGCCACTCGGATTCACCAGCCATTCCCTGCTGGTTAGAGGTGTAGAATATTACCATTCATTACCACCATCTTCCGGGTTTCTTTTGTTCCTTATATCGTAGCTTTGCATATTGCCTTAGTCTTCCTCTTTGACCCGATTACCATCTTTTTGCCCATTATTGGACGGACGCGAGACACTTATCCTTTAGGGGATAAATACAGACAACGAAATGATCAATTTGTTATCTGCGATAATACCCGGTAGAACCAGGCGAACACGTTCAATTCCGTGCCCTGCGCATTACGAGCCGTACAAACGAGGATTCCAACATATTATGTAGACATAGCAATTTTATAGCCCCCCGACTACTTGAAACCATCACAGGTTCCGTTTTTGCCGACTTCGCCGAGCTTCATACAACAGGCTGATAATATCCTGATGCATGTCGGAGTCTTAGGGTAGGATTACCAATATTTAATCCTAAGCAGGGATTACACCTGCCGATTCTGATATAAAGTTAGATTCTTTGCAAGCAATCCTCTGATTTTATTACGCATTACTGCGTAGGTTGTTCAGAAACAAAACGCACGATCATTTGCGCTATCCAGATGCAGGTGGTTTTGCCCACACCTGTGCCCGCCTCAACCAACACATTTTTGTCTGGGTCATAATGAGACTTGAAGAAGCTTTGAAGAGGGTTAAGCTCATCGAACTCGGGAATATCAGGGTCCGCAACGCAGGCTACGTCGTTTCCGATTTCATAATATCTTGCTTTGCGTTCCCCGACAGGCTCGGCCCTCAAGGCCACGAACAGAAAGACAGGAAAGAAGACCTTTCTGTTAAGCTGTTGGACAACAGGCTCCTGTTGAATTAGGGGCTCCTGTTGAATTAGGGGCTCCTGTTGAGCAGCTTCGGGCTTTCTCAAGAGCTTCTTCAATGCGTTGAAAATCACCCGCTGTTGCCTGCTGGATTTGATTTATGCATACCAGCCTCCTTTTTTATCTTTTTTCGTGTTCGGAATACGGCATCATCCGGCATAAGTAAGCTCCGGACGTCTCATCAGTCAGGAAGATAGGGCCCACGTCTCCGTTTAAATGGAGCGTCGCCTGCCCTGTGGCCTGAGAGAGACACTCATAGATCGTCTTTAAGTTGATCTTCACTTTCACGTCGTCGCCTTTCCACTCCAGATTGGGGAAGAACTCCATGAAGGCGCCGTCGGAGTCGCTCACGTAGAAACGCGCCGGCTTCTGCACGTACTCCCCGCTCCTGCTGAGAGTGATCGCCAGATAACCATCAATGTCCATGAAGCCTTTGAGCGCGCCCATGAATTCCTGAGCGTTCCCAGTCAGCGTGGTGCTTCCACGGACCCCGACATAATCCGCGTATGGCGGGAACTTGCCACGATACTCGAGGATTGAGAACTCCGCCAGGACACTGCCGGCAACTACGAGACTGATGCCGCCGTCTTCGTAGAAGGTCATCGTCGCCATGCTGTCGGGCGCGTCGAACTTCCTGATAACGTCGACGACATCCCTGGGGAGCTTTGACTTCCCTATATAAGAACTCCCCTTTGAGAGTTCCGCAAAGGCTATCACTCTGGTGTCCGCAGCGACCGCCCGCATGCTCGATGAGTCGCATTCCAGCAGGATGCAGCTAAAATCGTATGCCCTGACCACCCCCCTGCCTGAGGCGAACAGCACCTTCCGGAAGAGTTCCTTGAGATCTGCGAGCTCCACCGTTACCGTCCCGATAGTAACCCTGGGCTGACGGGAAATCCCCAGCCACGGGAGGATCGGGACCTGGAATTTCCTGTGCGGGTTTTTAAACTGTATCTTGTCCTTTACCTGTACACCTACGTCCCCGGTGAAGGCTGTGAGCGCAGGCAGGTACTTGCTATCAAACAAAACAGAGCCGGAACCGGACGTATTGGCGTCGAAGGTAAGCGCCACCTCCTTTGTCTCGTCGAAGGATTCAATCCGCAACTCCCCTTCCTGTGCAGTGAACAGCACCGGTTTGTCGCCAATAACACCTGGCAGTATGTCTTTGGCCGATTTAAAAGCGGCCGCGTCAATGTTGAATTCCACTTAGAACCCCCTTTCTTTAAATTGTTTGAGCCCATATACTGCGGTCATTTGATGGTCACCTGATAGTTTCTGCACTTTGCCTGCACTTTGGCGAACAAAGCATCCTCCATTTCCTTTCGCGTAGCATCGCGCGTGAACGTACCATCCGCGACCCAACGGCAATTCTTAAAGTGCGCGTCCAGCTGAGGATGCGCAAATCCCATCTCCGCAAATCTGACATCGCCCTTAACCTTGTGTGTCATGGTAAAACAGTCCCGCGAGACAACCCACGGCAGCTTAATACCAAACTCCACCATGGGCATTTCATTAAGTTCCAGCACTTCGCTTCCCCAATGCTTAACGCCGCTACGCTCTTTAAAGCCTCTTGTGTGGGCAAAGCAGCTCAATGGCAGATAGCACCACGCTCTAGCGTCATAAATATCAACGCGGCTGAATTTGACAGGCATCTGGTGTCCGGGGCGCATCAACCCCTCAATCACGGCTGTCAGCCTTCTTTCTGAACAATCAAATTCGCAAATAAGTTTGTCGAAATACTCATGCTGATTGAACCAGATAACGTGTCCCTTGATTTTCTTAAGGGCTGCGACTGTCTTAGAGTTTAAAAACGCCCGCCATGCATCACATCGGGCACCGACCTTAAAGAGATCTGCCCCATCTCTCATAAAATCACGGTCTGGATTGTGAATCCATTTTTCTGCCTTCACTGCCTTGGCCATGTTCGCCTCCTTGTATCCATTATTGTTTTGGGATTTGTGTTTTCTCCGTTTGCGCTGACAACGGGTCGACCCAGCCGCGCCTTTCCATCTCGTCCCTGGTTTGGTTCCAGCCCCAGGCGGGATGTTCGTTATTGATGTCACAAATCATCTGCGCCGTAACCTTGTCGTTATCCGCTTCGTAGAGGAGGCCCCCGTTAATTCCGCAGACACCCCACAATTCGCCCTTATCTGCCTTGAAAATCTTGTATAGTTTTTTTGCTTTTTTTGCCACGATGACTCCTTTCCTATTGAGGGTTACAAAAAGATGGCGGAGGTACATAAACCCTCCGCCATGCATGCCAAAAACTAAGCTGCCAACAGCTTAGCCTTATCCAGCTTGTCTCTCAGCATCGCTATCGCCTTGTTTTTTATCTGCCCCACCCTCTGCCTGGATTTAAAACCCAACGCCTTGGCGATGTCGTCAAGAGTGAGTCCTTCCTCAAAGAACAGCCTGATTGTCGCAGCATACTTTTGGGGGAGAGAATCAACGATCGCCCACAGCTCATCGCTCAAAGCTGCCATCTCCGGGCTTGGGCAACGGACGGAGGCCTTTTCATGGTACGACCTTTCCTCTTCGCCCTGGGCAAGCGGCAACTCGGATTCAAGCACTTCGACCTGCTTCCATTGCCGAACAATCGTCGGCTCGGGCTTCGGCGCCTCTTTCAGATTGCCAGCAGCGTCCCGAATCGTAACGGCCGAGTGGTTGCTGAAGTCTTCCTCTACCTCAATCACAACGTGCCTGGCCGAAAGAGCCTCCACCATCTCGGCCCTCGCGTGATAATTAACGTACGTCGAGACTTCGCATTTTTGAGTAAATTGGTCAAAATTCCGCGCCGCTTCTGCCACTGCATTCATGCCAACCATGACCATCTCGTCCATGTCAGCCGAATAGCTTCTGGCAAACTTGAAGGCCAGGTTTTTGACCATCCCAGAAAGATGCTCGATTAGCTCATCGGACATATTCTCCAGGCCCTCAAACATGTTCCTCGCCCCTGCTATGCCGTGAGGGTCTTCTTCTTGAATCTTCACCTGTGACTTATAGTAGTGGCCTCTTTTATTGCCTGTTTCCTTCTGGACCACCACCGGGGGAACCGCACTGGGTTTGAACCCGGAGAATTCCTTCTCGCCATCCCAAAGGGTTTCAGCAGCAGCTTCTACAGCGTGGAGGTCTTTTCCAGGATTGCGATCCACTATCTTTAAGTGAGGGACTATTTTATTCCCCATTTTTCCTGCTCCTTTTCCGCAATTGTTTAAAAACAAAAAACGCTGTGCGATCGACATGAACGCAAGCGTTTTACCTGAAATACTGTCATGTACTGTTATCCCTTGACTGAACGCCTAAATCAAGAGTTTGAGATAATAAATATTCTGCTGCGTGGATTTTAACGATGCATGTTGTGCGACGAAGAAAAAAGATGTGGGGATAAGGCTTTTCTGAGGCTGCCAGTATCCCTTTTGAGATGTGCTTGTGCTCAGTCGGTAGGGAATATCATTCCAGCATAGTGGCCATCCTTAAACACCAGCTCCGAGCAACTGTTATCGCCACATACTAAAGCCAGACCGGGCGGGTGAAGCTCTACCACTCCGCCGTAAAAACTGTCAATCCTTATAATCACTCGCGTCTCCTTGTTTAATCCCGTCATTTCGAAATGACGGATTTGGTTTTAAGCAAACGACTCTACTTCCCGCTACGGACGCAGCGGACATAATAATAGTGCTTCTTGTGGCGCCAATAGCCCCCGCCAAAATAGAGTTCCAGAAGCAATGCGTACTCAGGATCCTCCCTGTGAGAGTGTGAAGTCCAGTAACCGTCCATATGAATGTCCGGACGGAATTCGGGGAACGCTGTAGTGTTCATCGTGAAGTAGATACCGCCCGCTTCCCTGTCCAGTATCGATCTCATCTCAGCTGCACTTGGCAGCCTCCAGTCTGAATGCCCGCCAAGGGCCAATCTCTTAGGGTATGCCATGGCGCCGTTCCAATCCATAACTCCGCCTTCTGCTTGCTGCCACATCAGTCCCGTGATTTTATCGGTCACAGTGCCGTCGCCGTTGTCAATGAACTTGCCATTGAGTTTCATTGCTGTCTTCAATAAATGCCCCCTTAGAAACTCTGTGTTGCCAATGGTAGCAGTCACTCCCTCGTAATTCGTGGCCTTATGAATAGTTGTCGTTGCTGTTTGCATCATACTCCTTGTGGCGCGGGGACCCCGTCCTTCAGGTCGGGGAGGAGCGCCATGCCTTTTTTGTAGTTGTATCCGTCTGCCCTGTGAAGCACAGAACAATGCTTGTAGCTAATGTCAGTAACAACCCTAGCGCCGGTTGCGATATTGAAACTGCCCCTGGTCCGCACGGCAACTCTACCGGCGTAAGAACCCTGCCGTGCGCCGGCTGGCACAAATGCTTTAACTATGTCCCCAGAGCGGAACCCCTTAACCACGCGAGCCCCTTTAGCAGAAGTACGTGGAAAGCCGTATTGGTC
>Ga0181539_1001121_pt1 | contig 30707 bp, 28 predicted proteins | sample PEATcosm2014_Bin_46_FD_119767 | JGI IMG/M metagenome (GOLD analysis project Ga0181539, IMG submission 119767) | Peatland microbial communities from MTU Mesocosm Facility, Houghton, MI, USA - PEATcosm2014_Bin23_60_metaG | ecosystem: Environmental > Terrestrial > Soil > Wetlands > Peat | place... | reverse complement strand
TATCGGATTTTATAGGATTCTGCCATATTTGTTAGCGCAACGGCCAGTTATCATGCTGGGAGCACTGGAAGACCACGGGGGCCGCATGGTTCGCTTCTTGAGCGCTTCCGCCATCGGAAAGATCGTCAATCGGGTCGGGCGACGCCGATTCTGGCTTCGACTCATCGACTATCTGGAGCAAGACTTCCTCCGCTGGGAGTCTTTCGAGAAGGCGCCGCGCCTCGCGAGCCACTCCACGGACGGCGTCATCGAACTCATGCCCACGAGCGATGGCGATATCTATTGCTTCAAATTCGTCAACGGCCATCCAAAGAACACTCGCCGGGGCCTGCAAACCGTCGCGGCCTTCGGCGTTCTGGCCGACGTAGCGACCGGCTACCCGCGCCTCTTGGCCGACATGACGCTCGCCACGGCGTTCAGAACCGCGGCCGCGTCCGCCCTGGCCGCTCGCCATCTCGCGCGGCCGGAGAGCGAGATCATGGCGCTGATCGGCCTGGGGGCGCAGTCGGAATTTCAGGCCTGCGCCTTTCAGGCCGCGCTCGGCGTCAATCGATTGCGGGTCTATGATGTCGATCCGGCGGCCGCCGAAAAGTTCGAGCGGAACATGGCCGACTCCGGTCTTTCCATAGTCCGCTGCGCGAGCGCGCAAGACGCCGTCATTGGAGCGGATATTGTCACCACGATCACGGCGGACAAGCAAAGGGCGACGATTCTTTCCGACAACATGGTCGGCGCGGGAGTGCACCTCAACGCGGTCGGGGGCGATTGCCCGGGCAAGACCGAACTCGCGCGAGACATTCTCTTGCGCGCGGAGATTTTTGTGGAATATGGGCCGCAAACGCGTTTGGAGGGCGAGATCCAGCAATTGAGCGCCGATCATCCCGTCACGGAGCTTTGGGAGGTCGTCGCCGGTCGAAAGCCCGGGCGCGGCTCCCAAGGAGCCATCACCATTTTCGACGCGGTGGGTTTCGCGATAGAAGACTTCTCCGTCCTCCGTCTGCTTCGCGACCTTGCCGATGAGTTGGAGATCGACAACGAGATCGATCTTATCGCGCGGCCAGACGATCCGAAAAATCTGTTCGCGCTCTTGCGGGCGCCCCAAGCCGATCGGAGCCGCGAATGGGCCTAAACTTGAAAGCGCCGCCCGGGGCGGCCAGCACGGCGAAGGCCGGCGGGGAAGCCGCGGCCTCCTTGCTCGGGACGGCTTCCGGGAACGAGGAACCCCGCCTTGGCGCGGCAATGCGGGAATTGACGCGGCCATCGTCGAACGCCGGACGCATGCTCATGTGCGCGCCGGCGCATTATTGCGTCGACTACACCATCAATCCTTGGATGGAGAATCAAATTGGGAAGGCGGACAATGCGCTGGCGATAAGACAATGGACGAACCTCGCTCGCCTTTTGGCCAGAGAAGCCGAACTCGCCTTTGTCGCGCCGGCGCCGGGTCTGCCCGACATGGTTTTCGCCGCCAACGCCGGGCTGGCCATCGGCGGGACCGCCGTCGTCAGCCGCTTCGCGACCAAGGAAAGACAACCAGAGGAGAGTCTGTTCCACGCCTGGTTCGAGCGGGAGGGTTTCAAAATCGCGCCCTGGCCTCGGGACATGGCGTTCGAAGGCGCCGGCGACGCGTTGCTCGACAGCTCGGGGTCCTTGATCTGGTGCGGCCATGGCTGGCGCTCCAACCCGGGAGCGGCGCGGCTGCTGGAGACCATATTCGCGCGGCGCGCGGTGAGTCTTCGCCTCGTCGATCCGCGCTTCTATCATCTCGACACGTGCTTTTGTCCCCTCGCCGACGGATGGCTCCTTTATTACCCGCCCGCGTTCGACGCCGCCTCGCGGCAAGCGATAGCGGAACTCGTCCCCGCGGAGAAACGTATCGAAGTCGGCGAGGACGACGCTAGGCTGTTCGCGTGCAACGCCGTCGAGGTCAATGGACGCGTCTTCATGAACGACGCCTCGGAAAATTTGCGGCGCCGCTTGCGCGCGGCCGGGTTCGAGCCGATCCTGACGGATCTGTCCGAATTCATAAAGGCCGGCGGGGCGGCCAAATGTCTGACGTTGAAATTGTCCGAGACATAGCCGCCGGTTGCTCCGAAAGAGCGGACGGGGCCTCGCGGGCCCTGGTTACCGGGTCCTTTACCCCAAGGCTTTTCGGCGCCTGACAACGGGCGAATCGATCCCTATATTAGGCGGCTAACATTCAGCGCCCCCAACTTTCGGCGTCTCGCCGAGGAAAGATGGATATGTCGACGCAAACTTCGGCCGCGATCGCTCTCACGCCCGGCCCGGCGACGGCGCCCCCGCCCGCCGCTCCCGGCGTGTCTCATTCCAAACTCGACAATGGCATGGAAATCGTGGTCATTCCCGACCCCCGCACGCCGGTCGTGACCCATATGGTCTGGTATAAAAACGGCTCCGCCGACGATCCGCTCGGCAAGTCGGGCATCGCCCATTTTCTCGAACATTTGATGTTCAAGGGAACCAAGGAGAACCCGCAGGGCGCCTTCTCCAATCTCGTCGCGGAACTTGGCGGGCAGGAAAACGCCTTCACCGGATACGATTACACCGCCTATTTCCAGCGCATCGGCAAGGAGCACCTCGCGACCTTGATGCGCTTCGAGGCCGACCGCATGACCAATCTGCTGCTCTCCGACGAAGTGGTCGGCCCCGAGCGCGAGGTCGTGCTCGAAGAGCGCCGCATGCGCGTCGACAACGACCCCGGCGCGCAGCTCGACGAGACGCTGCAAGCGACCCTGTTCGCCCATCATCCCTACGGCACGCCGATCATCGGCTGGAACCACGAGATCGAAGAACTGTCGCGCGAAGACGCGCTCGCCTATTACACGCGCTTTTACACGCCCGAAAACGCCATTCTGATCGTCGCGGGCGATGTCGACGCACAGGCCGTGGAGGCGCTCGCCGCCCAGACCTACGGCAAGATCCCCGCGCGCGCGCAGGCGCCGGCGCGTCGCCGTCCTCAAGAGCCGCCGCCGCGCGCCGAGCGGCTGGTCACGCTGACGGACGAAAAAGTCGAACAGCCTTCGCACGAACGCATTTTCGTCGTGCCCTCGTACACCACGGCCGCGCCGGGCGAGGCCGAGGCGCTCGACGTTCTCGCGCATATGCTTGGCGGCGGCCCCGCCAGCGTGCTTTACGAAACGCTCGTCGGCGAGGAGAAGCTGGCGGTCGCCGTGGGGACCCATTACTCGGGCACGGCGCTCGACGACACGCGCTTCTACATATTCGCGACGCCAGCGGAAGGCGTCGAGCTCAAGGATCTCGACATCGCGCTCGACCGCGTGCTGGCCAAGTTCCTCGAGACGAAAATAAGCGAAGAAGATTTGCGGCGCGCCAAGACGCGCATGATCGCCGACGCGGTCTATGCGCGCGACAGTCAGGTCTCGCTGGCCCGCTGGTATGGCGAGGCTTTGGCCACCGGCCTTAATGTCAAGGACGTGGCCGACTGGCCGGGTCGCATCGAAGCGGTCACGGGCGCCGCGATCACCGAGGCCGCGCGCAAATGGCTGGACAAGAAGCGTTCGGTCACCGGCTTTTTGCTGCCCAAGGAAACGGCCGACGCCTAATCCTCTTCTCCCTTTGCCGCCTGGCCGATTGGAACCCATTGATGACAGCTCATAACACCCTCGCGACGCCGAAATCCCGAGCAGAAAACGTCCAGCGCGTCGTCACGCCCGGCGGCGTCGAGGCTTGGCTCGTCGAGAGCTACGCCGTGCCGCTGGTGGCGCTCGAATTTTCGGCGCGGGGCGGGGCGGCGCAAGACCCCGCCGGCAAGGAAGGACTCGCGACCCTGCTCGCCAGCCTGCTCGACGAAGGCGCGGGCCCCCTTGACTCGCGCGCCTTTCATCGCGCGATCGAGGATCTCGCGGTCCATATCGGCTTTGGCGCGGATCGCGACTCGCTGTCGGGCCACCTGCAGACGCTCTCGCGCAATGTCGATCAGGCCTTCGATCTGCTCAAGCTGGCGTTGAACGACGCGCGCTTCGACTCGGACGCGATCGAGCGCGTGCGCGGGCAACTCGCCGCCGGCATCAAGCGCGACGCCAACGACCCGGACGCGATGGTCGCCAAGGCGTTTCGCGAGGCGGCCTTTCCGGGCCATCCTTACGGCCGCGCCGCGCGCGGCGAACTCGACTCGCTGGAGCGGCTGACGCGCTCCGACCTCGAGACGATGCGCGGCCGCTTGTTCGCGCGAGACAATCTGAAAATCGCGGTGGTCGGCGCCATCGACGCCGCGACCCTGGCCTCCCGGCTCGACGAGACTTTCGGCGGCTGGCCCCTGCATGGCGATCTCACGCCCGTGAGCGACATAGCGGTTCACGACATTGGCGCGCGCAAGATCATCGATCTCGACGTGCCGCAATCGACCATGCGCTTCGGTCGGTCGGGGATCGCCAAGAAAGACCCGGATTATTTCGCGGCGGTGGTCGCCAATCACATTCTCGGCGGCGGCGTCTTCACCGCGCGGCTGTTCAACGAAGTGCGAGAAAAGCGCGGCCTCGCCTATTCGGTCTATTCGCAGCTCCAAGAATTCGACCATTGTCCGATGGTGGTCGGCGGCGCCGCGACCAAGAACGAGCGGGCGGGCGAGACGCTCGAGGTGCTGGAGGAGCAATGCCGGCGCCTCTCCAGCGAAGGGCCTTCGCCCGACGAACTGGATAAGGCCAGGAAATTCCTCACCGGCTCCTATGCGCTGCGCTTCGACACCTCGACCAAGATCGCCGGTCAGCTCGTCAATATCCAGCTCGACGGGCATGAGCCTTCCTATCTCGACGAGCGAAACGCGAGAATCGAAGCCGTGACGCTGGAAGACGCGAGCCGGGCGGCGCGCCGGCTGCTCGGCGACGGCAAGCTTTTGGTGGCTGTGGCGGGACGGCCGCGGGGAATTTCTTAGAGCGGGCTTACTCCGCCGCCGGCAGGTTGCGCGGCGCGGGGAAGGCGATCAGCTGTTTGTCGCTCGCGAGGGACTGACGGCGATCCGTGATCGCTCGGCGCGTCTGGTCCAGGGCGAGCATGACGAGGTGCAGGCTCGGCGCTCCGGCGCCGCGCATGCCGCGATCGGCGAGAACGCCCGTGAGGATGTCGTCAACCTCCCGCTCAAGTCGGTCGACATCGGCATGGCTTTCGGCCGACCGCGCCGCCTGCAGGATTTCCAGCAGTTTTTCAGTCAATTGCTCGGCGCGCTCATTCGAATCGGGATTCAACCGGCTCGCCAAGGCCGCGGCGCCCGAGCCGACCAGCGACAGCAGCATGGCGCCGATATAGAACAAATCGCTGTACCGCTCGAAGAAGCCGCGCTCGGTCCCGTCGAGATAGTCGACGGCGCCCTGATGCACTGGTATCGCGCCGCCCTTGTCCGTGGAGGGGGCCTCGATTGAATTGGCGAGCGGCGCCGCCAGCGCTATGGCGCCGCGGTGAGAGAAAAACAATCGCGTCACTTCCGCCGCCACGTCATCACGCAGCGTGTTGCGCGCCATCAGCAAAACACTGACGCTCAAACTTTCGAAGGCGGCGGCCGGCCGGGGCGGATCGCCGCCAAAGGCGCCCTCCACGATCTCCATCGGCTCCAATGCGGGAAAACGCTTGGAGATCGCCTTGGCCTCGGTGATGGGGATAAACACCGGCGCCTTCTTCGAGACGCCGGCGATCGCGGCGACAATATCATGATCCATGCCGCTTTGCGGAGCGGGCGCCGCGAAAATCACATCGACCTTGCCTCCCTCCACGGCGGCGCGCGCTTCGCCGGGGGAGAGCGACACAAGCGTGACGGCCTTCAGCGGAATGTCGTATTGCGAAAGAATGTCTTCCAGCAGTCGCGCATTTGGATCCATGGTCGCGACCTCGTGCACGACGCCGATCCTCTTGCCGCGCAAATCCGGAATATGGCGCAGCTTCGAGCCGCCAGGCGCGATCAGCAAAACCGAGTTGCGATGCAGAATCGCCAGAGTCTGGGCGCTCGCCGTCAGCGCGATGTCGCCGCGCATGACCGCGAGGTCGGCCTTGCCGGAGTCGAGCAAGGCGGCGCCGGCGGCGGAATCCTCGACCGGCACCATGTGCAAACGGATTTCATTGTGGTCATGGGAGAATATATGCGCCGCCGCCGTCATCACGCGGATGTCCTCGGCGAGTTGCGGCAGGGCGACTTCCAGCACCGTCGGACGGTTGTAGAAGTAAAGCGCCGCCGCCGCGCCGCCCAGCGCGACAAGTAAGGACGCCACCACCGCGAGAATGGTTTTCCGCATTGCGAAGCCTAAGTTTTTCCCTGCCTATTCTTATAGATAGGGAGAAAATCGCGGCGGCGAAATGGCGGAAGGGCGAGCGTTTGAAGGCCGCGCTATTTCTTCTCCCCCCGCGCCGCGCGCTTGGCCAGCGTGCGCAGCCGCAGCGCGTTGAGCTTGATGAAGCCCTCGGCGTCGCGGTGATCATAGGCGACCGCGCCCTCCTCGAACGTCACAAGCTCCTGATCATAAAGCGAATAGGGGCTCTCGCGGCCGACCAGCGTCGCGCTGCCCTTGTAGAGCTTGAGGCGCACCCTTCCGGTGACGAACTCCTGGCTTTTGTCGATCAGCACTTGCAGCATCTCGCGCTCCGGCGCGAACCAGAAGCCGTTGTAAATCAGCTCGGCGTAGCGCGGCATCAGCTCGTCCTTCAGATGCGCCGCGCCGCGGTCAAGCGTCAGGCTCTCGATCCCGCGATGCGCGACCAGCAGAATCGCGCCGCCGGGCGTTTCGTACATGCCGCGCGACTTCATGCCGACGAAGCGGTTTTCAACGAGATCAAGCCGGCCAATGCCGTGGATACTGCCAAGTTCGTTGAGCTTGGTCAGCAGCGCCGCCGGCGAAAGCTTCTCGCCGTCGACCGCCACGGCGTCGCCGCGCTCGAAGTCGACGGTAATATATTGCGGCTGATCCGGCGCCTTCTCCGGGTCGTTGGTGCGCGAATAGACGTAATCCGGCACTTCCTTCGACGGATCTTCCAGCACCTTGCCCTCCGAGGAGACATGCAGGAGATTGGCGTCGGTCGAGAAGGGCGCGTCGCCGCGCTTATCTTTTTGAATGGGAATCTGATTCTTCTCGGCGAATTCGATCAGCGCGGCGCGCGAGGTGAGATCCCATTCGCGCCACGGCGCGATCACCGTGATATCCGGCTCCAAGGCGTAATAGCCGAGTTCGAACCGCACCTGATCGTTGCCCTTGCCGGTGGCGCCGTGACAGACCGCGTCGGCCCCCATCTTGCGGGCGATTTCGATCTGCTTCTTGGCGATGAGCGGCCGCGCGATCGAGGTGCCCAGCAAATAGAGCCCCTCATATTGGGCGTTGGCGCGAAACATCGGAAACACATAGTCGCGCACGAATTCCTCGCGCAAATCCTCGATAAAGATGTTTTCGGGCTTCACGCCGAGCAGTTCCGCCTTCGCGCGCGCGGGCGCGAGTTCCTCGCCCTGGCCGAGGTCGGCGGTGAAAGTGATGACTTCCGCGCCATAGGCCGTTTGGAGCCATTTCAAAATGATCGAAGTGTCGAGTCCTCCCGAATAGGCGAGGACGACGCGTTTAATTTCTTTCTTATGGCGGGTCATGCGCGGCTCTGGCGTTATGGGGCGTTGGATGCGGCGCGACTATAGTGCGCGAGAGCGCGAGCGCAAACCCTTCCCGCGGCGCGAAGAAAAAGCCGCCCGCGGCGGGGGAATCCAGCCTAACAATTTGTTTCTCAACCGACTTCCGTTGGCTCCGCCCACCTTGACTTCGCCGTGGCCCGACAATATGTTTCGGCCGGCTCGAATCGGCCCCGCCGCGAGGATGGGGGTCGCTGCTGTCGGTTCCCTCGCCCCCTGAGACCCAACAAACCCCGTCGCTGGCGTTTTAATCCGACCATGCGGCCATGGCGGAGCCTGTCAATGAGCGATCAAGAGCCGGACAAGGAAGAAGTGGCCTTGCAGGCGCGCCTTGCAAAGCTTAATGACGCGCTGCGGGCGCGCGACGCGCGACAGGCGGCGCAAACGCCGACCGGAGCGGCGGCGAGAGGAAATTCCCTCGGACGGGCGATGAGCGCGGGGCTCAACGTCTTTTCCGAATTCGTGGCCGCGATCGTCGTCGGCGCGTTCGTCGGCTGGCAAGCGGACGCCTGGCTCGGCACGAAGCCGTGGCTGATGGTCGCGTTCCTCGGTTTGGGGACCGCGGCGGGATTTTGGAACATTTATCGTATTGCGGCGCGCAAGGCGCCGTCATATGAGGAAGACGAGACGCCGCCAGACGGCAAGGCTTAGAAAATGGCGCCGGAAGGCCGACGCCGCTAGCGACAAAGGGCCGGGCGCGCGCCGTCCGGAAAAAGCGATGAATCCTGAAACAGCGGCGAAGCCCAATCCGATCGAGCAGTTCGAACTTGTGCGCCTGTGGGAGCACGAAATCAACGGCGTCGAAGTTTCCTTCACCAATGCGTCGCTTTATATGTTGATCGCGGCGCTCGGCGTCGTGTTGCTGATGATCGTCGCGACTTCGAGCAAGGCGCTGACGCCGGGCCGCGGTCAGGCCGCCGCCGAGATGCTCTATGAGTTCGTGGCCGGTATGGTGCGGCAGATCGCCGGCGAGGAGGGCATGAGGTTCTTTCCCTTCGTGTTCAGCCTGTTCGCCTTCGTGCTGATCGCCAATCTGATCGGTCTCTTCCCCTACACCTTCTCGGTGACGAGCCAGATCATCGTGACCTTCGGTTTTGCCGTTTTTGTCATGGCGATCGTCGTGGCCTACGGCTTTTATCGCAATGGCTTTGGCTTCCTCAAGCTGTTCGTGCCGCATGGCGTTCCGGCGCCGGTGCTGGTCGTGCTGATACCGATCGAGATCATCTCGTTCCTGTCGCGTCCGATTTCGCTGTCGGTGCGTCTCTTCGCCAATATGCTGGCGGGCCATATCACGCTCGCGGTGTTTGGCGGCTTCGTCGCGCTGCTGCTCGGCGCCGGAGCCTGGGCCGCGCTCGCTCCGGTTCCGCTGCTCGCGATCACCGCGCTCTACGCTCTCGAATTGCTGGTCGCCTGCTTGCAGGCGTTCGTCTTTTCGGTTCTCACTTGCGTCTATCTGAACGACGCAATTCACCCGGGCCACTGATAATTCATCAACAACAAATGGTCGCCCACAATCCTAGCAGGAGATGACAATGGCCTCTGAACTTCAACTCGTCGGCGCCGGCCTCGCGGCGATCGGCACCGGCGCCGCCGCGATTGGCGTCGGCATTATTTTCGGCAATTTCGTCAATGGCGCGCTGCGTAACCCGTCGGCCGCCGCCGGCCAGTTCACCAACGCCATCATCGGCGCGGCGCTCGCCGAAGGTCTCGGCATCTTCGCGTTTCTGATCGCGATCCTGCTCTATCTGAAGTGAGTTTCGCGTCCGGCCCGGCCTTCAGTCGGGCCGGACGCTTCTCGTCTTTGAGAACGCGCGCCGCCCTGGGCGCCGCGCCGGACATTGGCCGCTTAAGCTATCTGGAGCCGTCATGGCGATCATATCTTCCGCCTACGCCGCGCAAGAAGCGTCGCAGGAGACCAATTCCGCCGAGAGTGGCGCGGAAAACGCTGGCGCCGCTGGATCGCTGGCGCATGGCGGCGCGCGTGAGAGCGCGTTTCCGCCGTTCGAAACATCGAATTTCGCGCCGCAGCTGGTTTGGCTCGTGTTGATTTTCGGCGTGCTGTATTTGCTGATGTCGCGCCTCGCCTTGCCGCGCGTCGCCACGATCTTGAGCACCCGCGAGAGCACGATCGGCGCGGATCTCGACGCAGCGCGCGAGTCGCAGGCGAAAGCTCAGGCCGCCGACGCGCAAAACAACGCCACGCTACGCGCCAAGAAGGACGAGGCGCAAGCCATCGGCCGCGAGGCTCAGCAGAAAATCGCGGCGGAAGTCGGCGCGTTGCGCTCGGCTGCGGAAAAGAAATTCGCCGAGGAAATCGCGGCCGCCGAGGCGCGCATCGGCGCCGAAAAGGCTCGGGCTTTGACCAATGTCGAAGCCATCGCGACGGAAGCCGCCGCGGCGATTGTCGCCAAATTGACCGGCGCGCAAGTCGACGAAGCGACGCTGAGCGCCGCCTATCGCGACGCCACGACGCACTGAGGGGAATGAACCATGCATTTTGAGGCCGAAGTCTTCGTCGCCGTCGGTTTCGCGATCTTCCTGGGCGTGCTGCTCAAGGTGGGAGCCCACGCCAAGGTTTTTGGCGCCCTCGACGCGCGTATCGATCGTGTGAAGAGCGAACTCGCCGAGGCGCAAAAGCTGCGCGCCGAAGCCGAGGCTTTGCTCGCCTCTTTCGAGAACAAGCGCGCCGAGGCCGAGGCCGAGGCCGCCACCATCGTGGCGAGCGCCAAATCAGAGGCGGACATGATCGCCGCCGAAGCGCGCAAGCGCCTTGATGAATATGTCGCCCGCGGCGACAAGCAGCTCAAGGACAAGATCGCACAGGCCGAGGCGCAAGCCGTCGCCGAAGTTCGGGCTGCGGCCGCCGACTCCGCCACGAAGGTCGCGGAAACCATTCTGCGCGGCGGCGTGGGCGCCAAGGATTTCGTCGCCGAAGGCATCCGGCAATTGGGCGCGCTCGCGCACTGAAATCCCGCGGCGGTTCGTCGAGAGAATATCCGCTCAATCAAGGGCGCGCAGTTCGCGCGCCCTTGATTTATTCCGCGGAGGGCTTGCGGCGTTTCTTCTCCGGCTTAGGGGCCGCCGAGTCGGCGCCGCTCTGCGCGAACCCCACGATGACCTCGTAATCCTCCGCCGCCCTCTGGCTGATGAACGGGGCCTGCAGCGTCTCGACCAAGAGAGTGAAATCCGCGCGCGCGGAGCCGGCGGGAATGTCCGCGCCGACGCGATAGTTTTTCGCGCCAAACAATTGTTCGTCGCGCTTGCGGCGAAGAGCGACGCGCAAATTGCCGAAATAAGCTCCGGGTTGTCCGACGGGACCGAGGACGGCGGACCCGATAATTCCGACCTTGACCGAGATTTCGTTCCCGACCAGCGCGCATTCGCGCGCCGTCCTGGTGATCGCGATCTGGTAGCGCACGTTCGAAGCGTCGGCGCCGGGAGGCGCGCGAAGCTCGGCGCCGCCGCCATCGACGACGATCTCGGGACACTCGGCGAGCGTGGGAGCGGGAGCGGGCTTCGCGCCGTCGTCGGCGGGACCGCGGCCAAGACCAAACATCTGCAAAACGCGATTGGACGTCGATCCGGCGTCCTCCGCCCAAGCCGTGGGCGCACCGGGAAGCAACGCGCCGACAATCATCGCGATCGCTCCGACCCGACGCCGCGCGCCGGAATCAAAAAATCGCGCGCTTCTCGGGTCGAGCGCTTGCCCGCCGCGAGAAATTAGCCGTTCGCGGTATTTCATGGCAGTTTCGCGTAGCCTTCCTTGAAACCGTTCAAAGCCAACGGCAGGCCGATCCCTTCATCGGGGGTCTGATGTATAACGAAAGTCGCTGTTTTTCCAGTTTTCAACTGCTCGACCAGTTTGTCGTCCATAACGACCTCGGCGATGCAGCCGGTGGGCAGACATTTGACGAAACCGGCGCTGCCGATGTTGCTTTGATCGATATGCAGACCGAGTCCGTTCGGCAACAGAACGCCCAAAGGAGCTATGACGCGCAGCAGACGACTCTTTCCGTCGCTGGTTTTCAAAACGATCACGACCAGATTGACGTTGGCCTTGTCCTCGGCCGTGACGCTTTGGATCAAGGCGCACTGCTCGGCGCTCGCTCCCGCCGGCGTATCGCAGCGAATTTCCCAATCGCCGAACTTCGATTTAACCACGCCTTGCGCGCTGGCGGCGCCCGCCGCGAAGAGAACCGGGGCGAGAAAAACCAGTAAAACGGAAAGTCTAGCAATTACCGGATGTAGACCCGCGACCTGTTGTCGCGACGGGAATTTGAATATCGCGGCGCGCAAAGGCGTCATTTGACCTCCAGTTGCAATGTCGTCGCGCCGCGGCCCAGGTCCGCCGCCGGCTCCGGAACGAGACCTCGCCGACAAGCGCCCGGCCTTGGCCCCGCGAGCGCGCCGATTGGGTAACAAATAGCCATGTTCTGTCAAGTTGCATCTTGGACGCGCGGTCTCCCTCGCGAACGCGCCTCTTTTTCAAGGGTGCGGCTTTTTGCCTGCATAAATATGGCGGCGCAGCAATTGCGCCAACCGGCGGATTGTGATTGAAACGGCGCATTGTCGAACCGCCGCGGGCGGCTATGCCGCGACGAGTTCGATTCTTGCATCAGCGCCAAAGCGTGGGTAAGCGGCGATCCACGCGACCAAACGACTGACGAAAGGTTCGAAAGGCGACCTTAATGCACAATCGCAACCGACATTTTTTCCGACGGGCCGCTCTCGCGGGCGCCGCCTTTCTTCCGGTCCTTCTGTTCGCGGGGCTCGCGGCCGCGCAAGTCGAAGGCCAGCCGGCTCCTGGAGGCGTGGGACTACCCGCGACCGTGACCGAGGTCGGGCGCGAAACACAACAGTTTTACAACGTCGTGTTGCTCCCGGTCATCAGCTTCATAGCTTTGTCGGTGCTCGGTCTGCTTATTTACGTTGCGTGGCGATTTAATGAAAACGCCAATCCCGTGCCGTCCAAACTGACCCATCACACGGGACTGGAGATCGCCTGGACGCTGGTACCGGTGCTGATCCTGGTGTTTATCGCGATCCCCTCGTTCCGCCTGCTGGCGCATCAGGTGGAGATTCCGCCAGCGAAAATCACGGTCAAGGTGACCGGCAATCAATGGTATTGGTCCTATAAATACCCCGAGGATCAGGGCGGCGGCTTCGGTTTCGACCAGGTCATGAAGCAGGAAGCCGATCTTCAGCCCGGTGACGTTCGGCTGCTCTCCGTGGACAACGAGGCGGTGGTTCCGGTCAACGAGGTGGTGAAACTTCAGATCACGGCCTCCGACGTCATCCACTCCTTCACGATCCCTGCTTTCAGCATTCGCATGGACGCGGTTCCCGGGCGCCTGAACGAGACCTGGTTCAAGGCGGAGAAGGAAGGGGTTTATTACGGTCAATGCTCGAAGATTTGCGGCAAGGATCATGCCTTCATGCCCGCCGCGATCCGCGTGGTGAGCTGGGAAAAATATCAGGAGTGGCTGGCGGAGGCGAAAAAGAAATTCGCCAGCGCCGCATCTCGCCAGCGATTCGCCGACGCCGCGAATCAGTGATCCGCCTCTCCCGCAAGAACACCGACCAAGCATTCGAGGAACATGACCATGGCAAGTTCGACCACCGCCGATGACGGCGCGCACGGGCATCCCACGGGGCTGCGCCGCTTTCTTTTCTCGACCAACCACAAGGACATCGGCACGCTCTACATCATTCTCGCGGTGATCGGCGGCGTCGTCGGGACGCTGATGTCCGTCGCGATCCGGGCCGAGTTGATGCATCCGGGCATCTCCATATTTCCGGGACTAGCGCAACTGCTGCAGGGCGTCGATCCGTCGATGGCGCTGGACGGCGGCAAGAATCTTTATAACGTCTTCATCACCGCTCACGGCGTGTTGATGATCTTCTACATGGTCATGCCGGCGCTGATCGGCGGCTACGCCAACTGGTTCGTTCCGATCATGATCGGCGCGCCGGACATGGCTTTCCCCCGCCTCAACAATATTTCCTTCTGGTTCCTGGCGGTCTCGCTGGTGCTGGTCGTTCTCTCGATGTTTGTCGAGGGGGCTCCCGGCATGCTGGGCTTTGGCGGCGGCTGGGTGTTCTATCCGCCGCTTTCGTCCAACACCGGCCATCCCGGTCCGGCGATGGATTTCGTGATTCTGGCCCTGCATCTCGCCGGCGCCTCGTCGATCCTCGGCTCGATCAACTTCATCACGACGATCTTCAACATGCGCGCGCCGGGCATGACGCTGCACCGCATGCCGCTGTTCTGCTGGGCGATGCTGGTCACGGCCTTCTTGCTGGTGCTGACCCTGCCGGTTCTGGCGGGCGCGATCACCATGCTGCTGACGGACCGCAACTTCGGCACGATGTTCTACGATCCGGCCGGCGGCGGCGACCCGCTGCTGTTCCAGCATTTGTTCTGGTTCTTCGGGCATCCCGAAGTCTATATCCTGATCTTGCCGGCCTTCGGCCTCATCAGCCACATCGTCTCGACCTTCTCCAAGAAGCCGGTGTTCGGCTATCTCGGCATGGCCTATGCGATGGTGTCGATCGGCTTCCTCGGCTGCATCGTGTGGGCGCACCACATGTATACGGTCGGCCTTTCGCTGAACGCGCAGCGCTACTTCGTGTTCGCCACCATGGTGATCGCCGTGCCGACGGGCATCAAGATCTTCTCCTGGATCGCGACCATGTGGGGCGGCTCGATCTCGTTCCGCGCGCCGATGATCTGGGCGATCGGGTTTATCTTCGTGTTCACGATGGGCGGCGTCACTGGCGTCGTGCTGGCCAATGCGAGCGCCGACCGCCAGCTGCACGAAACCTATTACGTCGTCGCCCACTTCCACTACACCATGTCGCTCGGCGCGGTGTTCGGCGTCTTCGCGGGATTCTACTACTGGTTCCCGAAGATGAGCGGCTATATGTATAACGAGACCTTGTCGAAGGTTCACTTCGCGGTGCTGTTCATCGGCGTCAATCTGACGTTCTTTCCGCAGCATTTCTTGGGCCTCGCCGGCATGCCGCGCCGTTACATCGACTATCCCGACGCCTTCGCTCTCTGGAACTATTGGTCGTCGATCGGCTCGTACATCGGCGGAGTCAGCGTGTTGGTGTTCTTCTATGTGGTGATCGACGCCTATCTGAAGAAGCGCCCCGCCGGCGCCAATCCCTGGGGCGTTGGCGCGACGACGCTGGAATGGACTTTGTCCTCGCCGCCGCCGTTCCATCAGTTCGAGGTTCTGCCCCGCATTTCCGGCTCGGAGCATTGAGTCTCGCCCTCTCGCCGAGTCTTCGGGCTCGGCGGGAGGGTGGTCTAACCCGGCGGGGCCACGCGCCTAGGCCATCGAGGTCTGGCTGGCCCGACAATAGGCGGAGCAAGAGATGAGCGACGCGACATTTAGAATCGACGACGGTCGAGCTCCGCGCATTTCGATCGCGGCGCCGTCGGATTATTTCGCGCTGCTGAAGCCGCGCGTGATGTCCCTTGTCGTTTTCACGGCTTTGACGGGCGTTGTCATGGCGCCCACGCCGCCCAATCCCATCATCGCCTTCGCGTCCCTCCTCGCGATCGCGGTCGGAGCGGGCGCCTCCGGCGCGCTGAATATGTGGTTTGAATCCGACATTGACGCGTTGATGACGCGCACCCGCAATCGGCCAATCCCGTCGGGACGCCTCGCGCGCGAGGAAGCGCTGGCGTTTGGGCTGGTTCTCGCCGTCATGTCGGTGTTTACGCTCGGCCTGGCGGCGAATTGGCTCGCGGCGGCGCTGCTCGCCTTCACCATTTTCTTCTATGTCGTGATCTATACGATGTGGCTCAAGCGCGCGACGCCGCTGAACATCGTGATTGGCGGCGCGGCGGGCGCCTTGCCGCCAATGGTCGGCTTCGCGGCCGCCTCCGGGGAACTCGGTCTTTCGAGCCTGGTGTTGTTCACGATCATCTTCGTCTGGACGCCGCCGCATTTTTGGGCGCTGGCCCTGCTCAAAAGCGACGATTACGCCCGCGCCGGCGTCCCGATGCTGCCCAATGTCGCGGGGCCGGATCGTACGCGCCTCGAAATTCTCATCTATTCGGCGCTGCTGGCGCCGATAGGCGTGCTTCCCTATCTGCTGGGTTACGCGGCGCCGGCCTATGGAGTGATTTCGACGCTTTGCGGAGCAGCCTTCTTGTTGTGCGCTCTCGCCACGTACCGAAATCGCGAAGGCGAGGCGGCGAAAACCGCCGCGCGGCGGCTGTTTATCTTTTCGATCGCCTACCTCTTCGCGCTCTTTCTGACTCTGGTCGTCGAGCGCATTCTTCATTTGACGGCCGTCACCGGCTAGTCCTGGGACAACGGGCGATGGAAGCGCACTGGAATGGCGGACTGAAAATGGTCGACGAACAGCCTAACGCGCCGCGCGACGAGGGCGGAGTTGTCCTGACCAAGGAAGAGGCGCGGAGTCGGCGCGCCCGCAATATCGCGATCGGCCTGGCCGTGGCCTTGTTCGCCGCGTTGTTTTACGCCGTCACCATCGCGAAATTGGGCGGCGCCGTCGCCCAATTGCCGCCGAGTTGAGGCAAGGCGCATGAACACCGATTCTGGCGAACCCACTCCCGGACGCAGGCTGCGGATAGCGCTATCGCTCGTCGCGGGCTCCGTGGCGATGCTGATTTTGTCTTTCGCTTCCGTGCCGCTGTATCGCGTTTTCTGCGCGGCGACCGGATTCGGGGGCACGACCCAGGTCGCCAAGAAGAATTTGGGCCAGCAGGGCGAGCGCAGTTTGACCGTCCGCTTCGACGCCAATGTAGCGCGCGATCTCCCCTGGCGCTTCGAGCCGGAGGTGGCCAGCATCTCGCTGCGCACCGGGCAAACGGCGACGGTCTTTTACAAGGTGGTCAATCTGGCCGATCACGAAACGCGCGGCGTCGCCGCATACAACGTGAGTCCGGACCAGGCGGGCGCCTATTTCGACAAGCTCGCCTGTTTCTGTTTTTCCGAGCAGCGCCTCGACGCGCATGAAAGCGCGGAGTGGCCGGTTGTCTTCTTCCTCGATCCGGCGCTGGAGAACGAGGAATCCATGCGGGGCGTCGCGGAGATCACCCTGTCTTATTCGTTCTTCGCGGCGAAAGGTCCGGCGGCCGTCGCACCTTCAACCAAGACCAGTCTGGCGCCCGCCATAAGACCGAAAACCTGATCCCTGCCCGCCCATCAAGGCGCGCCGGGAGCCGGAAGCGTTTCAAACATGCCGGCGCGCCCGGCGCAGTCAAAGGAAGTGACGATCATGGCCGATGGACACGCGAAACCCCAACATGACTATCATCTCGTCGATCCGAGCCCGTGGCCGCTGGTCGGCGCCCTTTCGGCGCTCGTTTTGGCGATCGGCGCGATTTCCTGGATGAAGGGGATGCCGATCTTCGGTCACAAGGTCGGAGCATACGTGTTTTTCTCCGGCCTCATCGGCGTGCTCTTCACCATGTACAGCTGGTGGAGCGACATAATCAACGAAGCCGAGTTCAAGGGCGACCACACGCCGGTGGTGCGGTTGCATCACCGCTACGGCATGATTCTGTTCATCCTTTCCGAGGTGATGTTCTTCGTCGCCTGGTTCTGGGCATTCTTCAATTCGAGCCTGTTTCCGGCCGATATCGCCCAGGAAGCCCGCACCGCGTTGTTTGACGGGGTTTGGCCGCCCAAGGGCGTCGAAGTGTTGAGCCCGTGGAAGCTGCCCCTCCTCAACACCCTCATTCTGTTGAGCTCGGGCGCGACGCTAACGTGGGGTCATCACGGCCTGCTGCACGGCGATCGGGATCAGCTCAAGAAGGGCCTGATCGCGACCATCGCCCTCGGTCTGCTGTTCACGACGATCCAGGGTTGGGAATATGCGCACGCGCCCTTCGCGTTCAAATTCGACCCGGCCCATCCGGCGGCGACGAACTACGGCTCGACCTTCTTCATGGCGACCGGGTTTCACGGCTTCCATGTGATCATCGGCACGCTGTTCCTCATCGTCTGCCTCATTCGCACGTTGAAGGGGCACTTCAAGCCCGATCAACATCTGGGGCTGGAATTCGCCGCCTGGTACTGGCATTTCGTCGACGTGGTCTGGCTGTTTCTGTTCGCCGCCATATATGTCTGGGGCAATTGGGGCGGCGTGGCGGAATAAGGCGCGACATCGGGGTGGCCTTGCCCCGCGCGCCGCGAGAGAGTAGCCGTCCATTGGAGCGCGGCGCCAGCGGTCACGGAACCTTCCGTGGCCGTTCGCGCGAGAAAGGGCCCTTGATGCCGAACGAAGATCATCCTCCTCATGTCAATCCCTATTGGGCTGGCTTAACCGGCTCTTGTCCGCGCTGCGGCAAGGGCAAGATGTTCGAGGGCTTGCTGCGCGTCGCGCCGAAATGCGGGGCCTGCGGCCTCGACTTCTCCTTCGCGGACACGGGCGACGGTCCCGCGATCTTCGTAATGATGATCGCGGGCTTCCTGATTGTCGGCGTCGCGGCCTATGTCGAAATCGTCTATCAGCCGCCCTATTGGGTTCACGCGCTGATCTTCCTTCCGTTCTCGGCCATTGTCTGCATAGGGATGTTGCGACCCACCAAGGGCCTGCTCATCGCGCTGCAATATTACAATCGCGCCGAGGAAGGCCGGCGGATCAGGTGAACGTGTCGTCGCGATCGCTCGTATGGCAAAGCCTGTTCGCGGCTCTGGGGCTGGGACTGCTCCTGACGCTGGGCGTTTGGCAATTGCGGCGGCTGGAATGGAAAGAGTCCTTGATCGCCCGGCTCGAAACGCGAGCGCGGGCGGCTCCGCTCGAGATGCCGCCGCTAAGCGATTGGGCCGGACTGAGCGGAGAGGATTACGACTATCGGCATGTTCGAGCCAAGGGCCAATTCGATCTCGCCAGTTCGGTAAAGGTATTCACCCAGGCTCCCAACGGGGCCGCCGGCCAGGGGCCTGGCTTTTTCGTTCTCATGCCGCTGCGGCTCGCGGATGGGGGCGTCCTCCTCGTTAACCGCGGCTTCGTCGCCCAATCATCGGCCGGCGCCGACGCCTGGCGCCATAGGCCGAACGAAACGACTGACATCACGGGATGGCTGCGAGCCCCGCAGTCTCGCAACGCTTTCACGCCGGCCGACGATCCGGGCAAGGGCCAATGGTTCACGAGCGATCCAGTCAAGATCGCCGCGACGCTTGGCCTCGTCGACGCCGCGCCCTTCGTGCTCCAGCAGGAGGACCAGGCCGGGCTGGACGACGGACTTTTTCGGACCGTCCCGAACTCGGCGGATATTCCCAATAACCACCTCTCCTACGCGGTGACGTGGATGGGCCTCGCGGCGGCGCTGCTGATTGTGTATGCGCTATACGCAAGATCGCGCGTTCGCGCGCATTGACGCGCATTTTCGCGCGCCGGTTCGCATGTGCTAAGACCTTCTCCCCGGTCGCCAAATCGCCGCCGGGACGCTACCATCGCCGACGCCGCGCTTCCGCGCGGAACCGCCCGGTCAATCCACAGGTGTCGCCAATTGCATTATATTTCGACCCGCGGCGAAGCTCCCGAACTCGCCTTCGACGACGTGCTGTTGGCCGGCCTCGCCGCCGACGGGGGGCTCTACGTCCCCAAAACCTACCCGAGCGTCGCGCGCGGCGACATCGCCGCCCTCGCGGGGCTACCCTATGACGCGGCCGCGGCGCGACTGATCGAGCCTTTCGCCGGCGAGATCGGCGCCGAGGTCTTGCGCGAGGCGACGCGCACGGCCTATGCCGGCTTTTCCCATCGCGCCGTCGCGCCGCTGACGCAGATCGACGACAATCTGTTCGTGCTCGAACTTTTTCACGGACCGACGCTCGCCTTTAAGGATCTGGCGATGCAATTGCTGGGCCGGCTGATGAACCATGTGCTGGAACAGCGCGGCCTCGGCGCCACGATCGTCGGCGCGACCTCGGGCGACACGGGCGCCGCCGCGATCGAGGCGTTTCGGGGACGGAACCGGGTGGATGTGTTCATCCTCTATCCCGACGGCCGCGTCTCCGACGTGCAGCGTCGGCAGATGACCACTGTCGCGGACGACAATATCCACGCCATCGCCTTGCGGGGCACGTTCGACGACGCTCAGTCGATCCTCAAAAGCCTGTTTCGCGATGGAGCCTATCGCAACCGGCTCGGTCTCGCGGGCGTCAATTCGATCAACTGGGCGCGGGTCGTCGCGCAGATGGTCTATTATTTCACCAGCGCCGTCGTGCTTGGCGCGCCGTTTCGCGACGTTTCCTTCGCCGTGCCGACCGGCAATTTCGGCGACGTGCTGGCGGGCTATGTGGCGAAGCGCATGGGCCTGCCGCTGTCGCGGCTGATCGTCGCGACCAACGCCAACGACATTCTGGCGCGCGCGCTGGCGAGCGGGCGCTACGAGCCGCGCGGCGTCACGCCGACGCAATCGCCGTCGATGGATATTCAGCTTTCGTCGAATTTCGAACGCCTGCTGTTCGACGCGCTGGGGCGCGACGCCGGGGCTTTGCGCGCCGCTTTCGCCAGTCTCGACCAATCGGGCGGCTTCGATATTCCGCCGGAGGCGTTGGCCTGGATTCGAGAGGATTTCGACGCTCGCGCGGTTAGCGAAGAGGAAACCAGCGCCGAAATCGCCCGCACTTATCGCCAGTCGGGCTATGTGCTCGACCCGCACACGGCGACGGGGGTTCACGCCGCGCGGGCGCGGCTCGCGATCGACCCTTCGACGCCGGTCGTGGCGCTGGCGACCGCGCATCCGGCGAAATTTCCCGCCGCGATCGAGCGCGCCATCGGCGAACATATCGACCTGCCGCCGCGGCTCGCGCCAATTCTCACCGCCGCGGAACGGTTCTCCCGGCTCGAAAACGACGAAGGGCGCGTTCGCGCCTTCATCGAGGATCACGCGCGCGCGACGCGCCATTCGGCGAAGGTTTGATCATGGCGCTGTTTGGCGTCAGCATCGCGCGGCGCGACTTCCCTATCCGCGGCGACGGAGTCTATCTGCGGCCCGCCGAGATGGGCGATTTCGTCCAATGGTCCTCGCTGCGCGCGCGAAGCCGGGCCTTTCTCACGCCCTGGGAACCCGTGTGGCCGCTCGACGATTTGACCCGATCCAGCTTCCGCTATCGCGTGCGTCGGCACGGAGAGGAGTTGGCGCGCGACGAATCCTTTTCGTTCCTGATTTTTCGCGAACACGACGACACGCTGGTCGGCGGCCTTTCGCTCGGGCATGTGCGGCGGGGAGTTTCGCAGGCGGCGACGCTGGGTTATTGGATGGGGGAACCCTACGCCGGCCAAGGCTATATGAGCCGCGCCGTCCGCGCCGTTCTGGCCTATGCGTTCGAAAAGCAGGGCCTGCATCGCATAGAAGCCGCCTGCCTACCCAACAACGAAGCCTCCAAGCGTCTGCTGGAGCGTCTGGGCTTCGCGCAGGAAGGCTACGCCCGCGCCTATCTCAACATCAACGGGCAATGGCGCGACCATCTGCTGTTCGCCCTGCTCGACACGGACCCCCTGCCGTTGCGCGCGCCGAGGCTGAAGTAAGGCGGCGGCGCCGGCTCGGTTCTTGTCGCGTGAATCCCATATTCCTCGTTGCTTCGTGGAGTCGTTCCGCGCGACTATCCGCTTCATGAGCACGCGATCTGTTTCGCATATGTAAAGCATGGGCCAGTTGAATCACGCGATTGCGAAGGCGGCGTCATGAAGTCAAATCTCGCGAGATACGGACTTTTTTCCATCCTGATCCACTGGCTCCTGGCGTTCGCGACCGCGGCGCTGCTGGGGCTGGGCTGGTATCTGCGGTCTTCGCCCACGACCACCGACGAGCGGGCGTTTCTGGCGGATCTCCACGTTTCCTTGGGGCTTACGACCGCGGTTCTTCTCGTTCTCGCGATTTTTTCGAGGCTTTTATTCGGTCCTCCGGCCTATCCCGCGGAGACGCCGCGCTGGCGGCGATTGGTTGGCGCATGGGTGAACGCGCTGATCTATCTCGCTCTCGCGGTCGTGGCGGCCAGCGGCTATTTGCGCCAGGTTTTCACCGCGGCGCCGATGCTGTTTTGGGGAACGCCGCTTCCTTCATGGGGAGAACCGGACGACCGTCTGGCGGATTTCTTCGCGAATGCTCACGAAATCGCCGCCTTTGCGCTTGCCGGCCTCGTTGTCGTCCATCTCGGGCTCGTTATCGCGAACAGTTTCGCCTATCCGGGCTTCGCCAGCAGAATGTCGCCCGGAAAGAGCGAAACGCCGGAAGGCGGCGTCTCGGCCTCGCGGATGAGCGGCCCCGTCGCGGGACCAGTGGGCGCCAAGGTCGCGCGGGATCTCGCCAGAATCATGCGCATCTTGGGCTGGCTGGGCTTCTGGATTCAGTTCGTCTTCGCTTTTCTTTCGGCGCTGCTGCTGCAATTCGCGACGTCTGGACGCGCGCTCAGCGCCGTCACGCTGGGCTTCGGCGACGCCATCTATTGGAGCGGCTGCGCGCTCGCGCTGTTGCTGCTAACCTGCGCGCTGACCTTCTATTACACCCGGCGGGCGAAACGGCTGAGCCTCGCGCCGGAGCGCTATCTGAGCAAGAAGCCCCTCTCCGGCCTTTGGTTTCTGAGCGCCGGGACGACTCTCGGCCTGGCGGGCGTCCTGCTGTCCTTCGTCGGGGTCGCGCTGAGCATATCCCTGCTGATCGCCAAAACCGTTTCGCAACCGCCGGGAATCGCGATCACCGATCCCAGCAAAATCGTCCGGGCCCTGGACATTTTCGTGTTGCTGATGAGCTTCCTCTTGCTGCTGGCGCATTTCATCGGCGTGGCGATCAGCATGTGGCTGCAAATCGCCGCCGCCAAGGCCCGCGTCCGCTACGTCGCCGCGTCGGAGAGGGCGGTCTACAGCCCCGCGCCGGCTGAGCCAGTCATATAAAGACTTGCACATATCTTTATTGCGCCGCGCAAAATCCTTTGCTATAGCCCCGGCGCGGGGACGTGGCGCGAGCCGGCCCGACATCTGGCGACATAGCGCCGCGAGCTAGGGAAAGACCATGACCACTCATTTCAATGATTATGTCGTCACCGACATCGGCCTCGCCGAATGGGGCCGCAAGGAACTCAACATTGCCGAGACCGAAATGCCCGGTCTGATGGCGACCCGCGCCGAATATGGCGCCAGCCAGCCTCTCAAGGGCGCGCGTATCGCGGGCTCTCTCCATATGACCATTCAGACGGGCGTGCTGATCGAGACGCTGAAGGCGCTCGGCGCCGACGTTCGCTGGGCTTCCTGCAATATTTATTCGACGCAGGATCACGCCGCCGCCGCCATCGCCGCAGCCGGCACGCCGGTGTTCGCCATCAAGGGCGAAAGCCTCGAAGATTATTGGGATTACACCCATCGCATTTTCGAGTGGTCCGATGGCGGCTGCCCGAACATGATCCTCGACGACGGCGGCGACGCCACCCTGCTGATCCACCTCGGTCTGCGCGCCGAAGGCGGCGATGTCGCCTTCCTCGAAAAGGCGACGAACGAGGAAGAAGAAGTCCTGTTCGCGGCGATCAAGAAGCGCCTCAAGGCCAATCCGGGCTTCTACAAGCGCAACGCCGAGTCGATCAAGGGCGTCACCGAGGAAACGACCACCGGCGTGCATCGCCTCTACATCATGCAGAAGGAAGGCAAGCTCCTCTGGCCGGCGATCAACGTCAACGACTCCGTCACCAAATCGAAATTCGACAATCTCTATGGCTGCCGCGAGTCGCTGGTCGACGGCATCCGCCGCGGCACCGACGTGATGATGGCCGGCAAGGTCGCCATGGTCGCGGGCTTTGGCGATGTCGGCAAGGGTTCGTCCGCGAGCTTGCGCAACGCCGGCTGCCGCGTGCTTGTCTCCGAGATCGACCCGATCTGCGCCTTGCAGGCGGCGATGGAAGGCTATGAGGTCACGACGATGGAAGAGGCCGCGCCGCGCGCCGACATCTTCGTGACCGCCACCGGCAATGTCGACGTCATCACGCTCGACCATATGCGCCGCATGAAGGATCGCGCCATCGTCTGCAACATCGGCCATTTCGACAGCGAGATTCAGGTCGCCGGCCTGAAGAACCTGAAGTGGCACAATGTGAAGCCGCAGGTCGACGAGATCGAATTCACCGACGGCAAGCGCATTATCCTGTTGTCGGAAGGCCGCTTGGTGAATCTGGGCAACGCCACGGGACATCCGTCCTTCGTGATGTCGGCCTCCTTCACCAACCAGACGCTGGCGCAGATCGAATTGTGGACCAAGCAGGGCCACTACGCCAAGGAAGTCTACACGCTGCCGAAGCACCTCGACGAAAAGGTCGCGTCGCTGCATCTCGACAAGATCGGCGTGAAGCTGACCAAGCTGACCGATGAGCAGGCGGCCTATCTCAATTTGCCGCAAACCGGGCCGTTCAAGCCGGATCACTACCGCTACTGAGCCAAGAGGAGCGGAGAGCCGCCCCGTCGAACAAGGCCTCGCTTCCCCCAAGGGGGACGAGGCCTTTTTCTCGCGCCTTCTCGACGGTCGAGCCGCCACGCCTCGGATTACCGCGCGCAAAAAAAAATGGGTTACAATTTTTGTCGCGCGAAGCCGATATGGGTCTTGGGCCAACAAATGGCGCGCGACGCCAAACGGGAGGAATGAATGACTAGCAAGATCGTCGGCGAAGTCATGGACGCCAATGCGAAATATGTCGCCAGCTTTGGAAACAAGGGCGAACTCGCGCTCCCGCCGGCGCGCGGCTTCGCGATCCTGACCTGCATGGACGCGCGGCTCGATCCCGCGAAATACGCGGGTCTCGCCGAAGGCGACGCGCATGTGATCCGCAACGCGGGCGGGCGCGCCAGCGATGACGCTATTCGCTCGCTGGTGATCTCGCACAAGCTGCTCGGCACCAATGAATGGTTCGTCATCCATCACACGAATTGCGGCATGGAGCTGTTCTGCGACGAGGTGATGGCCGAACTGCTCGACGACAACCTCAACACGGCGTCCTTCGACGGCAAGAACTGGTCCAATCCGCAACATGGCGGCGGTTGCGCCGCCGGCCATTTCATCAAATGGCATACCATCAAGTCGCAAGAAGACAGCGTGCTGCAGGACGTGCTGCGCATTCGCCAGCACCCGCTCGCGCCGCGCAACATTCCGATTTACGGTTACATCTACGATGTGAAGACGGGGCGCCTCAACGAGGTCGCCAAGGCGACGGAAGCCGGCCGCGCGGCCTAAACGCGACGCCCGAAAAAATTGCGCGCGGCGCGCTTACCCGCGCCCGCGATAGGGCGGCACGCCCTGATCGGGCAGCCACAGTCCCTCGGGGGGCGCGCCGGACTGCCAGAACACGTCGATCGGAATGCCGCCGCGCGGATACCAATAGGCGCCGATGCGCAGCCACTTTGGCGTGAGCGCGTTCTTCAAATCGAGGGCGATGCGCATCGTGCAATCCTCGTGAAAGGCGCCGTGGGTGCGAAAGCTCGCCAAATAAAGTTTCAGCGATTTCGACTCCACCAGCCATTCGCCGGGAACATAGTCGATCACGATATGCGCGAAGTCGGGCTGTCCCGTGACCGGGCACAGCGAGGTGAACTCCGGCGCGGCGAAACGCACCAGATAGCTCTCATCGGGATGCGGATTGGGCACGATGTCGAGTTCGGCCTCGTCGGGCGAAGCCGGAAGCGACGATTTCTGGCCGAGCAGCGCGGCGCCTTGGTGGGTCTTGGTCATGGCGCGAGTTAGAGGCGCGCGGGCCGGGGCGTCAAGGGTGGGCCCAATCCTCCTTTTGGCCTTCGGCAAATGCACGAGGTTAAGGCGAGGGTTAACCGGCGGTTAAGGGGTGGGTTAAAAAGCCCAGAAGCTAGAAGCCAGAGGCTAGACGCCAGACAAGCGCGCGGCGGCATTTCGCGTCCGCCCCGCCCAAAACTCCAAATCCACAGCCTCGCGCCATTCCCCGCTTTCCCGCGCCGGCCAATCGGGCTAAAAGGCCGGGAACTCCCGCGCCGCAGCAAAACGAGGCTCCTTCATGACCGAGATCATCGACATCCACGCCCGCGAAATCCTCGATTCGCGCGGCAATCCCACGATCGAGGTCGATGTGACGCTGGAGGACGGCTCCTTTGGCCGCGCCGCCGTGCCCTCGGGCGCCTCGACGGGAACCCGCGAAGCCGTGGAGAAGCGCGACGGCGACCCCGAGCGCTACCAGGGCAAGGGCGTTCTCGGCGCGGTCGATAGCGTCAACGACGAAATCTCCGGCGTGCTGCTGGGCTTCGAGGCCGAGGAGCAGGTGGCGGTCGACGAGGCGCTGATCGAACTCGACGGAACGGACAACAAGTCCCGGCTCGGCGCCAACGCCATTCTCGGCGTGTCGCTCGCCGTCGCCAAGGCCGCCGCTGACGCGTCCGCCCTGCCGCTCTATCGCTACATCGGCGGCACGCAGGCGCGCATTCTGCCGACGCCGATGATGAACATCATCAATGGCGGCGCCCACGCCGACAATCCCATCGACTTCCAGGAATTCATGGTCATGCCCGTCGGCGCCGAAAACGTCGCCGACGCGATTCGCTGGGGCGCGGAAATTTTCCATACGCTGAAGAGCGCGCTGAAGAAGGGCGGATTCAACACGGCGGTGGGCGACGAAGGCGGCTTCGCGCCGAATCTGCCTTCCGCCGAAGCCGCGCTCGACTTCATCATGAAGGCCATCGAGACGGCCGGCTTCGAGCCGGGCGTCGACGTGTGCCTCGCCACCGACGCCGCCGCGTCGGAGTTCTTCAAGGACGGCAAATATGTCTACGCGGGCGAGAAAGTGACCCGCTCGGTCGAGGAGCAGGTCGACTATCTCGCCAAGCTGGCCGCGAGCTATCCCATCGTGTCGATCGAGGACGGCATGGCCGAGAACGACTGGGCCGGCTGGAAGCTGCTGACCGACAAAATCGGCAAGACGGTGCAGATCGTCGGCGACGATATTTTCGTCACCAATGTCGAAATCCTGTCGGAGGGCATCAAGAAGGGCGTCGCCAATTCGCTGCTGGTCAAGGTCAACCAGATCGGCACGCTGACCGAGACGCTCGCCGCCGTCGAAATGGCGCATCGCGCCGGCTACACTACTGTTCTCTCGCATCGCTCCGGCGAAACCGAGGATTCGACCATCGCCGACATAGCGGTGGCCGTGAACAGCGGCCAGATCAAGACCGGCTCGCTCGCCCGCTCCGACCGGCTGGCCAAATACAACCAGCTCATCCGCATCGAGGAGGAGCTTGGACCGACGGCGATCTACGCGGGGCGCGGCGCGTTGAAGGCGCTGACGTAAGGCGCGTCCCCTGTCCCCGCTCGCGGGGAGAGGGCCGGGGTGAGGGGCTTGGGGTGTTTCACCGAGCGCTGATTAAGCTCCGGGCCCCCGCGCCAATTCACGTTCCCGCCTGCGTCCCCGGCCCCTCACCCCAGCCCTCTCCCCGCTCGCGGGGCGAGGGGGTAAGCGACTGACATCCCCATGACCATGGAAAAAACCTTCGATCCCGCCGCCATCGAGCGGCGCATCCGCGAACAATGGGAGACGGCCGGCGCCTTTCGCGCGGGACGCCCCGAGCGCGCCGGCGCTCCGCCCTATTCCATCGTCATTCCGCCGCCCAATGTCACGGGCTCGCTGCATATGGGCCACGCGCTCAACAACACGCTGCAGGACATTCTCGCGCGTCACGCGCGCATGCAGGGCAAGGATGTGCTATGGCAGCCCGGCACCGATCACGCCGGCATAGCGACGCAAATGGTGGTCGAGTGCCAGCTTATGGAGCGCCAGCAGCCGGGCCGCCGCGAGATGGGCCGCGAGAAATTTCTGGAGCGCGTCTGGGAATGGAAGGCGGAGTCAGGCGGCATCATCGTCGAGCAATTAAAGCGGCTCGGCGCCTCCTGCGACTGGTCGCGCGAGCGGTTCACGCTCGACGAGGGGCTTTCGCGCGCCGTGCTGAAGGTGTTCGTCCAGCTCTATCGCGAGGGGCTGATCTATAAGGACAAGCGTCTCGTAAATTGGGACCCCGTGCTGCACACCGCGATCTCCGATCTCGAAGTTTTGCAGACGGAAGTGAAGGGCCATCTGTGGCACTTCCGTTACCCGATCGTCACGCTCGACGGGCGGGACAGCGGCGAGTTCGTCACCGTCGCGACGACGCGGCCCGAGACGATGCTCGGCGACACGGCGGTCGCCGTGCATCCGGAAGACGAACGCTATACGAAACTGATCGGACGCAATGTTCGCCTGCCGCTGGTCGGGCGGCTCATTCCAATCGTTGCCGACGAATATTCCGACCCCGAAAAGGGCACGGGCGCGGTGAAGATCACCCCGGCGCATGATTTCAACGACTTCGAGGTCGGCAAGCGCCATGGATTGGCGCTCGTGAATGTGCTCGACGCCGAAGCCCGCGTGACGTTGCGCGGCAACGAAGAATTTTTCGAAGGCTTCGCCGCGTCTGGCGAACTCGACGCGACGGTCGAGGCGCTCGACGGGCTCGACCGCTTCAAGGCGCGCGCGCGCGTCGTCGCGATGATGGACGAGCGCGGGCTGCTCGCCGAGATCGCCGACAACATCCACTCCGTGCCGCATGGCGACCGCTCGCACGCGGTGCTGGAGCCGCGCCTCACCGACCAATGGTATGTCGACGCCAAGACGCTGGCCCAGCCGGCGCTGGCCGCCGTGCGCGACGGCCGCACCAATTTCGTGCCGAAGAATTGGGAGAAGACCTATTTCGAATGGCTGGAGAACATCCAGCCCTGGTGCATTTCGCGCCAGCTATGGTGGGGCCATCGGATACCGGCATGGTACGGGTTCAAATTTGAAGATGGCGCGCTTACGATCGCATCCACAGCTCGAGCAATCACCGCTTTCGTCGAAACAACTGAGAGTGAAGCAATTACTGCGGCACGTCACTACTATAGCTGTGACGACGTTGTGATCGTGGAAAACGAGACAACGGCGTTGGACGAAATATATTCCCCGCAAACTGGGCAAGGGAAACCACCTAACAAATTTGCGATATGGCGCGACGAGGACGTGCTCGACACCTGGTTCTCCTCGGCGCTGTGGCCCTTCTCGACGCTCGGCTGGCCCGACGAGACGCCCGAGCTAAAGCGCTATTATCCGACAAGCGTTCTCGTCACCGGCTTCGACATCATCTTCTTCTGGGTCGCCCGGATGATGATGATGGGGCTGCACTTCAAAGAAGAGGTTCCCTTCCGCGACGTCTACATCCACGCCCTCGTCCGCGACGAGAAGGGCTCGAAGATGTCGAAGTCGAAGGGCAATGTCATCGACCCCTTGCATCTCATCGACGAATACGGCGCCGACGCCTTGCGCTTCACGCTGGCGGCGATGGCAGCGCAGGGCCGCGACATAAAACTCGCCACGAGCCGCGTCGAAGGCTATCGCAATTTCGCGACGAAGCTGTGGAACGCCTCGCGCTTCGCCGAAATCAACGGCTGCGCGCGCGTCAAGGGCTATGACGCGAGCGCCAACAAGATCACGCTCAACCGCTGGATCGTCACCGAGGCGGCGCGCGCCGCGCGGGACATCAGCGGCGCCATCGACGCCTATCGCTTCAACGACGCCGCGAATTCAGCCTATCGCTTCGTGTGGAACATCTTCTGCGACTGGTATGTCGAGCTGACGAAGCCGCTGCTGCAAGGCGAGGACGGCCCGGCCAAGGACGAGACGCGCGCCTGCACGGCTTTCGTGCTCGATCAGATTTACGCGCTGCTGCATCCCTTCATGCCCTTCATCACCGAGGAGCTGTGGGCGATCAAGGGCGCCGAGGGCGAGGCGCGCGAGGACATGCTGGCGCTGGCGCAATGGCCGCGACTGGCGGAACTTGAGGACGTCGAGGCTGAGGCCGAGGTCGGCTGGATCGTCGAACTGATCTCGGAAGTGCGTTCGCTGCGCGCCGAGATGAACCTCGGGGGCGCCGAGATCGCGCTGGTCGTGGTCGGCGCGGACAAGTCCGCGCAAGCCCGCGCCGCGCACTGGGAGGACACGCTGAAAAGACTGGCGCGGCTCTCCGGGGTTTCCTTCGCCGACGCCGCGCCGAAAAGCAGCGCGCAGCTACTTGTGCGCGGAGTTCTCGTGACGTTGCCGCTGGAAGGTGTCATCGACCTCGCGACGGAAGCCAAGCGGCTCGACAAGGAGATCGAGAAGCTCGAAGGCGAGGCGAAGAAGCTGAACGCCAAGCTGGCCAATCCGGGCTTCCTCGCCAAGGCCGAGGAAGAGGTGATCGACGAACACCGCGAGCGCCTAGAAGCCACGCGGGCGCGGATCGAAAAACTGCGGGCGGCGCGGGGAAGACTGGGCTGAAGCCGGGAATTTTGCGTCGTATCCTTCAACGCGAGGTTGGCCTTCGCTCTCGCGAAAAAACGCCCGAAGGGATGGCCATGTCTTTTATTCGCGATCGAGGCGCCTGGCTCAAGACGACTCTTTGCGCTCTCGCGGCGGCGGCGCTGCTGGTCGCCGCGCCGGCGCGCGCCGCGCAATGCGGAAACGACGGGGAAGGGTTCCAAGGCTGGCTCGCCGCGTTCAAGCAAGAGGCGGCGCGCGAGGGTTTCTCCCCCGCGGTGATCGAAGCGTCGCTGCGCGACGTCTCCTACGACCGCTCGGTGATCGCGCATGATCGCAAGCAGGGCATATTCCACCGGAGTTTCGAGCAATTTTCGAACCATTTGCTCACCCCGGGCCGCATCGCGCGCGGGCGGGCCCTGCTACGGCGTCACGCCGCGCTGCTCCAGGCCATCGAGCGACAATATGGCGTGCCGGGCGCGGTGCTCGTGGCGATCTGGGGCCTCGAGACCACCTATGGCGACGATAGCGGCAATTTCCGAACTTTTAGCGCGTTGGCGACGCTGGCCTACGACTGCCGCCGATCGGATCGCTTCCGCGCGGAGCTGATCGACGCCTTGAGAATTGTGCAGCGGGGCGACATGTCGCCGTCGCAGATGCGCGGCGCCTGGGCCGGCGAAATCGGTCCCGCCCAGTTCATGCCGTCGTCCTACCTCAAATACGCCGTCGATTTCAACGGCGACGGACGGCGCGACCTCGTTCACGACACCGCCGACATCCTCGCCTCGACAGCC
>Ga0181539_1001120_pt1 | contig 30711 bp, 21 predicted proteins | sample PEATcosm2014_Bin_46_FD_119767 | JGI IMG/M metagenome (GOLD analysis project Ga0181539, IMG submission 119767) | Peatland microbial communities from MTU Mesocosm Facility, Houghton, MI, USA - PEATcosm2014_Bin23_60_metaG | ecosystem: Environmental > Terrestrial > Soil > Wetlands > Peat | place... | reverse complement strand
TTGGACAGGCAACCGACTTATGAAAACCGCAACCTCCTTCTCATTTACCGATCTTCCCTGTCCTAAACCCTTTCCTTACAGTGCGTCGACGATGGAGAACCGATTATTTTGGACAGCAGTGCTCGGGATTACCGTGCGCGTTTATGATTATGCCCACCTGGGGCGAGGCACATTGATGGCGGCAGAGAAGCAGGCAGCATTTATCTTCGGCAAAGCTGGCCTGGCGATGCGCTGGTGCAACGTCCCAACGGGTTCCGCAGAAAGCCTCACGGACGCGAGCTGTGACCCGCCGGCGGGCCCCATAAGACTCGACGTGCGGATTGTTTCCCGGATAAAGGTTGAGCCGGGAGCAACCGACGATTCCACCATGGGTTTCGCCGGGGGAAACTCGGCCACGGTTTCGTATCATTGGAGCAAGGCTGCGGATCCCAAGGACAACGCCCTGTCAGGAGATATCCTGGCCTGTGTTATCGCCCACGAAATCGGCCACCTTCTGCTGGGCCCGAACAGCCACTCGCGCACCGGAGTCATGAAGGGGAAATGGAGTGCGGAAGAATTGCGGGGCGCCGGCTGGGGCCGTCTACGGTTCACGCCCGAACAGGCGGAGCGCATCCGCGCCGAAGTGCAGGCCAGGTCCGGGGAGCGACAAGCGTCCATAGCCCAAATGCCCGCATCTCAACCGTAGCCGGCCGCGCACACCCCCTCGCATCGGTTATCGGCACAGTTACTTGGGAACGTGAACCAGTTTACTGAGTTGGAAGATCGTCAATCGCCCGATGAGCCGATGACCCCTAAGAACGGTTTGCGTTTTCCGAGGCGGGCGGCATATGATGAGCTAAGAATCTGGTTACAGGGCCAATTACTTCTCGCCAGCGACGGAGGGAAATATGGGCGTTCGCTCGAGCGTTGATTTGAGGCTTGATCCATCCTCCGCCTTCGCGGCGTTGGTGGAGGAATTGTCTGCGGCGCTCGCGCAACTGGGGATGCAGTTCCAACCCGGAGCGGACGGTCGTGTGATGGAAGGTGTTGCGGAAGTGGGGCGGGTGGTCCGCTGGCAACCTCCAGACGAGATCGTGCTCGAATGGCACGCGGCTGATTGGCAGCCCGCGGAAGTGACATCGTTGGGTTTGCGGTTCGAGCCGGTTGAGGATTGCACGCGGGTAACACTGGAACAACGGGAGTGGGGCAATTTGTTGGGAGACCATGGGAATGAGCTGGCCGGCTGGTTCGCCAGCGAGGTGGCCGCCCCTCTTCTCAGCGCGATGGCGCCCCGTCGCTTGGGCGATTGGATCACCGATCGCCGGGCGCGGCGTCCGTCGGGGCCACAGGGACGCGCCTACTATCGCGATCCCATCTACCATCGCCCTAACTTCCAAGCCATACTGGCGGTGCTGAGGCTAAAACCTGAGGACTACTTGCTCGAGGTCGGTTGCGGAGGCGGAGCATTCTTGCAGGACGCTCTGAAAAGTGGCTGCAAAGCGGCGGCCATCGATCACAGTCCCGACATGGTGAGAGTGGCTGGCGAGGTTAACCACGAGGCTATCCAACAGAACCGGCTGGAGATTCGCGAGGGTGACGCCGGTTCACTGCCTTATCCTGACGGGACTTTCACCTGCGCCGTGATGACCGGGGTCTTTGGTTTCATATCGGATCCTCTGAAGGCGCTTTCCGAGGTTCGACGAGTTCTCGCCCCGGGGGGGTGCTTTGTACTCTTTACCGGCACAAAGGCACTGCTCGGGACACCCGCCGCACCTGAGCCTATCGCCTCACGCCTGCATATTTACGAAGACCACGAACTGGTAGAGCTCGCACAAAAGGCAGGATTTATCGAGGCACTCCTGGAGTACCCCGACTTTGAACCTCTCGCGCGCGAGGCGGGAATACCGGAAGAACATTTGGGACTTTTCAAAGGCCGCGGCGGCGGGCAGCTCCTGATTGCACGCAAGGAATAACGAATGGTAGGTCGTAGGCGGTAGGTCGTAGGTGGGGTATGGGGAATGGTAGGTCGTAGGTCGTAGGTCGCAGGTGGGGGCCAGAGCAAAGGCCCACATGCCATCTACCACCTACGACCTACCTCAGATTCACATTAAACAGGAGGGAAAAGATGGACCTGCAATATCCGATCGGGAAGTTTGCGTGGAATCGCCGGGGCGAAGGATTGTTGGCCAGCGAGGCGGAGCGGCAACAGTGGCTTGCCGACATCGAAGAGACGCCGGCGCGGCTATGGGCCGCCGTGACGGGGCTGACGGAAGCGCAGCTTGACACGCCTTACCGGCCCGATGGCTGGACCGTCCGCCAAGTGGTGCATCACCTCGCCGACAGCCACCTGAACGCCTACGTACGCTTCCGCCTGGCGCTGACCGAGGACGAACCCACCATTAAACCCTACGACCAGGGGCTCTGGGCGAATTTGAGCGACGCGCGCACGGCGCCCGCCGAGCTATCCTTGACGCTGCTCGACACCCTGCATCAACGCTGGGTGATATTGCTCCGCTCACTGAAGCCGGAGGATTTTTCCCGCGCCCTGAAGCATCCGGAACTGGGCCGGGTGACGCTGGAGAAATATCTGGCGATGTATGCCTGGCACGGAAAGCATCATGTGGCCCACATCACCGGCCTGCGCCAGCGCTCCGGTTGGAAGGCGGCCAGCGCCTAAGGCCCTCGGAAACGCCGCTATTTCTGCATCACCAGGAGAGTGGGATAGGACGTCGCAGAAGTCGAGGGACTGAACATCACGAATTTCATACTGGAAATGACGATGCCGGCGACCGTGCCACCCGAGGAACTGACGCTGAAGGTCCCGTCGGGGTTGACGGTGTAGGTGGCGGCAAGGAAGGACGACCCCGCATCTTGCGCGCTCATCGAACTGGTCTCCGTGGTGCCGGTAATGCTTCCGCTGCCATTCGGCGCCACGGGGTCCACCTCCGCCTGGGCGCTTTGGATGACGACCTCCTCCATCCCGCCGAAGAAGCTTCCTGACAGCGAGGCGTTGTTGAAGGGCCCTGCCGACTGCGGTTCGAAGGCTCCCGTGTCCACGCCCGGGGAGGCATCCACAAGGAAGCCCGTGTTCTGGCCCGTCAAATAGAGCACGGGAGGAGTACCTCCGCAACTTTGGGTGGTGCTACTGAGGGCCACACGGCCGCTCGGCTCGACGGCATAGGTGCAGGCGTAGGTACTGGGAATCATCGTCGCGCCCGCTCGATCCTCATAAAACGTGATCGCCATGGAACTGCTCCCATCGGCGGTCGCTGTTTCCATGGAGACGGCCGACGCGGTTCCGGTCAAGGTCAGCCCATCGAGGTAGAAAACCAAGTTGCCATCGAGCGAAGCCTGAGTAAAGCCGGAACCTCCCGCCGGCATGCTTTGCTGGTCCCATTCCCCGCTTGCGAAGGGGCCGGGGTCAGCATTCACCACCAGCAGTTGCGAACCGGACACCGCATAGAACGTGACGTTGGAATTGCTTTCTCCCTGGGCAATGATTCCTGTGCCGCGGCCATTCGCATCGAGGTTGGTGTAAGTCCCGGCCACGACGGGGGCCTGCGTGTTGGAGATGTTCCAGGCGTCGTTGCAGTCCTGCTCCAGGCCGTTGAACGTGTTGCCGCTCGCACTAAGCACGCCCACGCAGGCGTCACGCCCGCCTTGGGGGGAAGGATCCCACCCGACGGTGCGGAAAACGTAACTGCCGCTCAGTCCACCGGCGAAGGCGCTGGCGCTTTGGCGCAGGAGCCGGCCCGCGGCGATATAGGCGCTGGCGCTGGGGCTGTCCCACGCGATCATCCGGCCACCGGTGGCGGTGTTGGAGGATATCGACCCGAGAGCGAAGTGTGTGACCAAGGTTCCGAACGGCGTCGCCAGGGTGGCGCAACCGCGATTGTCTGGTCCCACCGAGTAGGAGCTGGCCGAGGTCATGATGCTACCCTGTTGCGCGCCGAGAACGCCATTCGTATCAGCCTCGCCGGCGGTGATTTTGCCGGTTCCATCCGCGGTGAAGGAACCGACAACGGTCAGGAAGCCAGCGTCATTGAACCCGCTCAGGCTGAAGGCATAGGACCCGCTGAGGGCCGCGTTGTTGCCTGAACTGGTGCACGCTTCCGCGGGGTTGTCCACCGCCATGCTGAGCTCTTGCGTCTGGGTCTCGGGCGCCGAACTCGAATCCGTCACCATGACGGCGAAATTTGCCGTGCCCGTGGCGGCTGGCGTCCCCGAAATCGCCCCCGTCGATGGGTTGAGGGACACACTCGCGGGCAGTGCTCCGGTGGCGATGCTCCAAATGTAGGGGGGGGTGCCGCCCGTCGCCGCCACCCTGGCGTTGTAAGGCATGTTCAGCGTGCCGTCGAGCAAAGAATACGTGGTGATGACCAACGGGCCGGGAATGCCAATGGCGATCGCGAGGGACTGGCTCTGGGTCTGCTTCGTCGGGCTCGAATCTTGTACGACGGCCGTAAAGGTGGCGCTCCCCTGCGACGTCGGAGTCCCGGAAATCACTCCGGAGCTCGGCTGCATCGTCAGGCCAAAGGGAAGAGAGCCCGTCGTTAAGCTCCAGGTGTAAGGAGGGGTGCCGCCGCTGGCATCAATTTGGGCAAGGTAGGTTATGCCTTCGGACCCGGCCGGCAGCGACGCGGTCGTGATGCTGATCACCGTGACAACGGTGAGGCTGAGCTGCGCTTGCGTCGAAGCCGGACCGCCCGGCGCGGTTGACGAATCGGTCGCTTGCACCGTGAAGGTTGAAGTCCCGGAAACGGTGGGATCTCCGCTGATAACCCCGGAACTACCGAGCGACAAGCCGGTCGGCAAAATGCCGCTGGCCAAGGTCCAAGTAAGTGCCCCCACACCGCCAGTCGCTCGGAGAGTCGCGCTGTAGTTCGTATTCGGTGTGGCATTGGTAAGCGCGGTGGTGGTGATGGTTAGCGGCAACGGAGCGCCAATGGCAATCGTCAGGGACTGGCTTTGGGTCTGCTTCGTTGGGCTCGAATCTTGTACGGCGGCCGTAAAGGTGGCACTCCCCTGCACCGTCGGAGTCCCCGAAATCACTCCGGAGCTTGGCTGCAGTGTCAGGCTGGAGGGAAGCGAGCCCGTCATTAAGCTCCAGGTGTATGGGGGGGTGCCGCCGCTGGCATCAATTCCTGCATGGTAGGCGATGCCCGCGGACCCGGCTGGCAACGACGTAGTCGTGATGCTCACCACCGTAACGACGGTGAGGCTGAGCTGCGCTTGCGCCGAACCCGGACCACCCGACGCGGCTGACGAATCGGTCGCTTGCACCGTGAAGGTCGAAGTCCCGGAAACCGTGGGGGTGCCGGTGATGGCCCCGGAACTACTGAGCGACAAGCCGGTCGGCAAGGCGCCGCTGGCCAAGGTCCAAGTAAGCGTCCCCACACCGCCCGTAGCTTGGAGGGTCGCGCTGTAGTTCGCATCCGGTGTGGCATTGGTAAGCGCGGTGGTGGTGATGCTCGGCGGCGGAGAGACCAAGACCACCGCTGAACCGGTCACGGTGGTATCAGCAACGGAGGTCGCCGTAACCGTGATGCTGAGGTTGACCGAAACCGAGGAGGGGGCATTGTATGTTGCCGCGCTCGTGGTTGTGTTGGTAAAGGTGCCACAGGCCGTGCCCGTAACCCCCGTCCCGGAACAGCTCCAAGTTACTCCCTTGGCGCTCGAGTCGTTTTCTACGGTCGCGGTGAATTTCACGGTTTGCCCTTGATCGATATTGGTCTGTGTCGAAGGAGAAATGGAAACGTAGAGAGCCGGCGGAGTGGGAGTCCCGCCGCCTCCACCGCCCCCACCACCGCACGCGCCCATGACCACCACGCCGATTGCAAGCCAGAGCTTTTTCATTGGGGCGATACCTCCTGATGCGCTTGCAGCGTGGTTTGCCGGGCGTTTGCGAACACCATGAGAAATTCAAGGTGGCATGGCCGGGAGAAAGCATTCCCGATCCCTTCCGATTGCCCTCGCTTGCGCTGAACCATTCCTTGCATCTGCCTTCTCCGTGGCTGTAGAGAACTTGTTGGAGGCTTGAACCGCACTGCCCCCACATTAGAATTCCTTCATGATTGGTTATCGGCGGAAGCCGGACCCGGGATGAAGAAATTTGGCGGATACCGCCAAGCCGCGGTGATGGAGTCCGCGGAGGCATCCGCGACCGATGAATTTTGTTAAGAGGTTGAGCCTTATTGCTGTCCGATCAGTAGGGTCGGAAAGGTTAAGGTCGGATTGTTGACGATGACAAACTTGCTGCCGGAAATGGCGATGCCAACCGTGGTTCCCCCGGAAGAGCCCGTGCTGAAAGTCCCGTCAGAATTCAAAGCGTACGTGTCGGAGCTGGCAGTATCTGCGGTCTGGCTGAGGGTCGAAGCGGCGTCGCTGATACCCGTCACGACTCCGGTGCTCGTCAGAGTCAGGATGCCCACCTCAGCCTGCGCGGCTTGGCTGACTATTTCTGAAGTGCCCACGAAGTATGTCCCGGCCAAAGAGGCGCTGGTGAGGCCCGTCGTCTGCGGTTCAAAGGAGCCCAGCTCAATCGCCGAGTCGGTGCCGACTACGAAGGCGGAATTGAGGGAATTCAGATAAGGAATGGGGGGATTGGCGCCACAATTGCCACCGCCCAGCGTCACCCGGCCAATCTGGACGACCGAATAGGTGCAAGTGGAAGTGCTGGGATTGGGAGTTTGCCAAGTGCCCGCTTCATCCCGGTAAAGTCGGGTTGTGGCGGAACTAATTCCATCGGCCGCCTCGGTCGCAATCGACACGTCCCCGCCGGCCCCGGCTGGTACTAGCCCACTCGAGTAGGAGGCGACGTTACTGTTGAAGGAAGCTTGGTTAAAGCCCTGGCTGCCGAGTGGCACATCTTCCTGCTGCCAAGTCCCGCTAAAGGTAGGGCTGGGATCGGAGTTGATAATGAAGAGTTGCGTGCTGGATACCCAATAGAACGTGAGGTCGGAGAAGCTTCCCGCCACCAAAATAATCCCGGTGCCACGCCCATTCGTGTCAGCAGTAGTATAGGTGTTGACTGTAGTGTTGGTGGTAGTGAGTGTGTTGGTCGTGTTGGAAACCACTCCGTTATCGTTGCAGTCTTGTTCCAGGTAACTGAATTTAAATTTGCTGCCAGACACAATCCCTACGCAGGCGACGCGGGCGGAAGTGGACCAATCCCAGCCAGCCGTCCGTAAGTCGTAACTCCCTGTGAGGGGAGTGATAAATGCGGAAGGGCTTTGCAGAAGGAGCTGGCCGGCGGCAATATAGGCGCTGGCGCCGGGGGTGTCAAACTCGATGATGCGGCCTTGGGTCGCGACCCCTGCGGATATGGTCCCCAGAGCGAACCGTGTGAAGAATGTGCCGAATGGAGTCGCGAGGGTGGCGCAACCCCGGTTGTCGGGTCCCACCGAGTAGGAACTGGCGCTGGTGATGAGGTTACCGTTTTGGGCGCCCAGGACGCCGTTGGTGTCAGCTTCGCCTGTCGTGATATTACCGCTGCCGTCGGCGGTGAAGGAACCCACCACCGCAAGAAAACCCATGCCATTATATCCGCTCAGGCTGAAGGCGTATTGTCCCACGAGGAGAGAATTGTTACCCGAACTCGAGCAAGCCGCTGGCGCAGCATTGATGGTGATACTGAGTTGTTGGGTGTAGGTCTGCTGCGGCGAGCTTGTATCCGACACTTCCACGGTGAAGGGATATGTACCGGGCGTGGCCGTGGGAACGCCCGAAATCACCCCCGTCGTTGGACCAAGCGCCAACCCCGACGGCAGCGCCCCACCCGTGACGGTCCAAACGAGGGGCGGCGCGCCGCCGGTCGCCACCAGTCGCCCCTGGTATGCCGCATCCACCGTGCCGTCCAGCAAGGAGGTCGTCCTGATGGTCAGCGGTCCCGAGGGGTTTATGGTGATGGAGAAGGTTGGGCTTGTAAATGTCTGCTGTGTAGGGCTGGAATCAACCGCTATCACGATAAAAGAGGAGGTGCCTTGCACCGTGGGCGTACCTGAAATCACCCCCGTGTTTTGCTGCAACACCAGTCCCGAAGGCAGGCTGCCGCTGTAAATGCTCCAGGTCACGGGAAGCAATCCCCCTGTATGGGGGAGGGTCGTGCTGTAAGCGATGCCCACCGTGCCATTGGGCAAAAAGGCGGGGGGGACGGTGAGGACAGGCACCACAGTGAGGCTAAATGTTTGTTGCGTGGAGAGAAAGCCCCTCGGCGACCCCGATGAATCCGTCACCTTGAGAGTGAAAGTGGATGTGCCCCCGGTGGTGGGCGTTCCATAAATTGCTCCCGCGCTGTTCAAGGACATCCCCGCCGGTAGCGCTCCGCTGGCCAGGCTCCATTGCAGCGGCTGCACACCACCGGCAGCCGTAAGATTGGTGTTGTAGATGTAAGTTGGCGTGGCGGTGGGCAGATTGGTGGTAACGATACTCGGCGGCGGCATGACGAAGAATGTGGAAGAAGCGTACTGGGTCGTTTGGACTGTGGAGGTTGCGGTCACCGTAACACTTAAGCTGGCTGAAACCGATGCCGGAGCGGTGTATGTTGTCGAGGGGCCGGTAGGAGGGTTAACTGTTCCGCACGCCGAGCCTGCGCATCCCGGCCCAGAGACGCTCCACGCCACGCCTGTGTTGGAAGTGGGCGAAGCATTGTCAGCCAAGCTCGCCGTGAACTGCAAGGTCTGGCCTTGGTCGATGTTGGGTGGAAGGACGGGAGCAATCGTCACAATAATGACCGTGGATGGCGGATTGCTACCGCAACCGCACATCAACACCAGGATCGAGAGTGCCAGCGCGAGCTTCTTCATTAATTATGCCTTCCCCATACCGTAACACATCCCTCAGGACTTTGGGTATATCGGGATATACAATCCGCGTATGAAACGCCGGCTCCTTGCCACCGGCGGAAAGCCTCAAGGGAAAGATGATGAAACTCCACCAAACGCTGCCTCGAACCTCGCTGAAATCGGGCAGTGCGGCCGTCCGGCTAGGGTGCCCTCAGCAACACCCGTCGGCCCGACAGCCCAGCCCCGATTGTGGATAAACCGAAAATGCCCACCAATGGCAGCCATAGCCAAATTTTTATGGTTGACAACGCATGGTATCTTATTTATTTTCAATAATGTAGACGTTAAAATGTTTTCTTCTAATTTGTTTTCAATAAGTTGCCAGGATAAACCGCCATCTTGATATCTCTTTGCCGGCAAGCTCCCCAAGCGGACACAAAGTCGGACCATTCCGTAAGTTCACAGGTTGACAGGCGGGGCGCGCTTCGGAGTCGACCGTACAGGAAAAAATGAGGACCTGAGAAGCAGGTCCGCGGCTTTTCACGCCCGCCGACGACAATGTCCACTGTCTAACACAGACCATTCATGCTTGGCCCGCCCCCGGCTAAAGTGCTAGTATTGGCTCCAACGTTATGACCGGTCATCATCTCATAACACCCACGCATCGCTCCATTCGCAAGTATTACGAAAACGTCGCAGCCCTGCATGCCCAGGGTGTGCTCAACGAGATGAGCGTGCGTTCGCCCTTCGAGTCCCTGCTCCAGGAGACCGCCCGGCTCAAGGACTGGACCTTCATCGCCGAGCTTTCCGGAAAGTCCGGCGGCGCGATCATTCGTCCTGACGGCACCCTGCGCGACCGAAGCACCCTGCCGCGTGGCTACTGGGAAGCCAAGGACACCCAGGACGATCTTGACACCGAGATCAGAAGGAAGATCGCGCGCGGCTACCCCCTCTCCAACATCATCTTTGAGGACACCCAAACCGGCGTCCTGTTTCAGGGCAAACAGAAGATCAATGGGCCGTACAGTCTCGGCAACCCCAAAGAGTTAGCCGCCCTTCTGAACCAATTCTTCTCCTACACCGAGCCGGATATTGAAGGCTCGTGTGGCCTCATCCCAGGCCCCGTTTATGCCGATATATCATTGGGTGGTTCAAGGAAGCCCCCCGCGTGCTAATATAGGCGCAAGATGAAATCGAAAGCTAAGACTTTGGATGCCACAGGAACCACGGTTTTCTATCAGAGCAGACACGGCGTCATTATCCTTAGTGACTCCCTCAGGTACCTCGCGACCCTCAAACCCGAATCAGTGGATTTGATAGTTACAAGTCCGCCGTTCGGCTTAGTTCGCAAGAAAGTTTACGGGAACGTTGATGCTCACGACTACTTGGAGTGGTTCAGGCCCTTCGGAGAGGCGTTCAAGCGGGTCCTAAAGCCCAATGGGTCACTCGTAATTGACATCGGCGGGGCTTGGATTTCAGGACAACCGACAAGGAGCCTTTATCATTACGAATTGCTCATCATGCTCTGCCGCGAAGTCGGCTTTCATCTTGCCCAGGAGTTCTTTTGGTGGAACCCAGCCAAGTTGCCAACGCCCGCAGAGTGGGTTACGGTTCGGAGGGTGAGAGTAAAGGATGCGATCGATTGCGTCTGGTGGCTATCGCCTACACCTTGGCCAAAGGCAAGCAATCGTCGCGTTCTCGCACCATACAGCGATTCGATGAAGGAGCTGCTAAAGAACGGGTATCGTGCGAAGCTCAGGCCCAGTGGGCATGATATCAGCGCGAAATTCTCAACGGATAACGGGGCGTCGATTGCCCCGAACTTGATTGCCCTCCCAAATACTGAAAGCAATTCTTTCTACCTGCGGTATTGCAACGAAAAGGGGCTGGCGCCACATCCTGCGAGGTTTCCCTCAGCTCTTCCGGAATACTTCATTCGCATGCTGAGCGATCAAGGCGATTTGGTCGTAGATCCTTTTGCTGGAAGCTGCGTCGTTGGGGAGGTCTGTGAACGTCTCGCTAGGAAATGGGTTTGTGTCGAAGTTGTCGAGGATTATCTCCGCGGTGCTTTGGGAAGATTTCAACAACCTCATGCACCCGAACAAGACGATCTCTTTCCAAGAACAATCCCTGAAAAGCAGGCCGTCTACTATAAGATAAATCATCCCGCTCTTCTATGGAACGGCGCCAAAGAAGAGCCCTTGCGGCCCGACGGCGGTCGGAAAAGGAAGTAGCCCATGCCTGCGGTTCCTGCCCGAGTGCTTTCGGAGGCAATACTCAACGCGGTTTACGAAGCAGGATGGTCCGGCGCCCTTATTAGCCCGATTGCCAGACACCCCAAGATATTCAGCATCGTTTCACCCGAAGGGTCTCAATCCTTACTTAGTGTATACATTTGGACGCTGACGTTTGGTGGCAGAGTGGCTTTGCCCAATGAGTACCGAATACAAATGACCGGCGTCGATCCACCGCTTGAAATATCTAGGAATGGACTGACGATCTTACTTGGCTATGAACCCGATTTACGTCTCTTCGCCGGCTTTGATTTGGCCCGGCACCGGAACTTCACGCCGGGATCTCCTTCGATTCAAGTCGACATAGTGGCAGTGAGACAAGCCTTACCGGATGGACTTTCGTTCCACAGAAAGACCAACGATGAAATCTCAGTCGGCATTCGCCCGGACCAGTTATTGGCGTATGCATTTAACGCGACCGACCTCCATCGATATGGCAGGGATGCTAGGGTTCTACCACTGCTGGTCAGGGCGTCCTCTCTCCAGCCGATTACCGACGCGGAGATCTCAATTATCGCACCGGAGCGACAGCGTATAATCCAAACAATCAGCCGGCTTTCTCGTCTAGGAAACTTTCGCCAGCAGGTTCTGCGCGCATATGGCGACCGATGCGCAGTAACGGGAATGCAGCTGAGACTTGTGGATGCTGCCCACATCCTTCCGGTTGGCGCACCGGGGAGCCTGGACGACGTCACAAACGGAATCGCTTTATCACCCACATTTCATCGCGCATATGATGCAGGACTTATATACCTCGCCGGCGACTATCGCATGAGTGTGAACCAGCGCAGGGTGGCGGAACTCCAAAATGACAACCTAATCGGCGGGTTGGAGACCTTACGGGAAAGGCTAGGTAGAATTCTCTTACCTCCAGACCGCCGCCAGTGGCCATCCCCCGCCCTAATACAGAGAGCCAACCGTTATCGCGGCGTCGCTGTTTAAACGACGGAACGAGCCGCCGAGAGAACATCACCGACTGGGCGCTGGAGCATTTCCGCGAGCACTATGGTGACAAGAAAATCACCAAGTGGGACATCTTCTATTACGTCTACGGGGTTCTGCATCATCCCGAATACCGCTCGAAGTACGCCGAGGACCTGAAGCGCGAACTGCCGCGCATTCCGCTGGCGAAGGCCTTCTGGCTATTTTCGAAAGCCGGGAAGGAACTGGCCCGGCTCCATATCGAGTACGAATCGCTGGAACCCTACCGGCTCAAATTCATTGAGACATCTTCCGGCGTTTTAGGGGCGGACGTAGCGGCGAGTTTACCTCGCCATGGCGGCGTAAAGCCGCCTCTACGAAATGCCGACCTCAAGGTCGGCGCAACGATCCCGCTCTCCTACCGCGTCGAAGACAAGATGCGCCTCGCGAAAGACCACCGCTCGCTGAAGGTGAACGATTCCTTGACGCTGGGCGGCATTCCTCCGGAGACCTTTGAATACCGCCTGGGCAATCGCAGCGCCCTCGAATGGGTGATCGATCAATACCAGGTGACGGAAGACAAGCACAGCGGCATCCGCTCCGACCCCAATCGCCCCGACGACCCCGAATACATCGTGCGCCTCGTGGGCCAAGTCATTCGCGTGAGCCTGGAAACCGTGAAGCTCGTAAAATCCTTGCCTGCCCTCTAGCGGCAGAGTAGCCGCGCGCATACACCTCGCCCCGAAGTCCACTGAAAAGAGGCGGCCCCAGAAACCCCACGCGCGAGTGGTCGCTGCGGGCTACCAAGGGTCGCTTACATTGTAGTCTCGAAATTCGAAGTCATCTGCGCCATCAAACCTGGCAACCGCGATCTGTGACCCTGTAGGTTCCCAGTCGTAGGAGCCCGACCCATTGGATGACCACGAGATCTCTCCAAACCCACCGAATTGCCCCGTCGGTATCTTGAAGTCGGGATTCCAGTGATGTAGGAGCAGACAGTGCAGACGCTTACCAGGGTTACTACGATTCAGGGTGTCAAACCAATCGCAGGCGAGGACGGCCGAAAGCCGCGGGCAGCCAGGTTGACCATCATCGTTGGGGAGCATCGCGCCGCCGGGGGGCGGTTCGATCTGTCTCGACGCAAGCTCCTGTCTGAAATCAGTTATTGCAGAGGGAAAGCGGTCCCTGACCCATCCATCCTCAAGGGGCGCACCATATAGCGCAGACTGCACGTCGTGCATCTCAACCCAGTGGTCTCCCAGGAACCCGACGAAGATCATGGGCTTGCCGGCTGGCAAATATTTGTGGTACTTGTCCAGCAGAGTGTCCCAGATCTTCTTGGCTCTATCTCCGCGATCTACCGTATAAACGAACTTAATCTCATCGCCCAGTCCCTTAACTGGAAACGGTGTGATAGTCCGAGCCGGGTTATGCGTGACGAAAACATCGACAATGAACTGTTGATCTCCGATCTTCACCACCACGTCAGGCGTCAGAGGTGCAAAACCCTTTGGTTGAAACTCTGGCTTAAATCGGAGTCTTCGAAACAGCTCGTGGGCAACCAGTTCATACAATGCCGCGTCCACATTCTCCTTACCGTCTGAGCCGATTCTCTGAATGAGGTGCTTACAGTTATTCGGGGCAATGTTAGCAAAACACTTTTCGAGGAATTCGCGTGTCTCGCGAGGGGCCTGTCTGGGGTCGTCTCGGACCCACTTAGCCCAGTCGCTCAACCCTTGGTTCTTCTTCAGGGCACTGAGGAGCATTAAAACCAGCTTACTGCAATCGAACCGCCTGCGTCCAGCAGGTAGCGCCGAGGTGCGTGTTTTAGGCGCTCCTCGGCGGGTCGAAGACGGTGCCCGGCATCGGCCAGTTCGTAAGCTAATTGAATCCGCATATCTTAATTGTGCGCGACGTGTTTAAGTACAAGATCGAGGCTCAGGCCGCCACCGAACCCAACCGCACGGCTTGACTTCAACCCGAGTCGCACCTAATCTGGGAGAGTCGAGGTATGCCGGACAGCTAAACGGCCGAACGAGGGTACAGCAAATGACGGGTACAAAATCGGGACGAGAGCGTAGAAAGGCTTGGATCTACAGCGTCATCAATCCGCTCCTTGAAGGACTGAGGATTGAAGCGACGTTCTTGGCGAGGGAGAATTGGACGTTCCGCCGGTACAACCGGGAATTGGAATTTATCCGTCCAGTTCCAATCCTCGTCGGCCATGCGAGTCTCCCAAATTTAGAAGATTTGGCGAACTCCAAGCCGGATACCCAAAAAGTAATCGAGCGTCGGGAAGCGCAGCGCGAGAAGCTGCGCGACGCCTGCCGGACAGCATTTGACACTTTAGCCGCTAACGCTGATTTTCAGCGGAAGGTTTCCGACACCTTCCAAGTAATGGAAAGGGAAACCCCCGGTTCGACAAGCCAGCTTGTACATCCTGCCGTCAAGCCCTATGAAGTCATGGCTGAGTTGGTCGTCAATAAGGGAGGTGTGCCGGATCATGCGGGCGTTTACCCCTTCTGGTCGCGGTTCAAGGATGAATTCATGCGCTTTCGGAATGGGGCGGAATTCGACAACGCCGATCACGCCGGGCGCGAACTCGAGAAATGCAATAACAATCTCTCCAACGAACTGATCCAACTGAGAGGCGCATTGGCCGAGGCGTACGATATTCCCTGGGCTCCCTACGATGAAGCATCAGCGCTGGCGACTCGCTAAGACATGCGCCCCATCCTCACAGAGCCCCCCGAACATCCAATCGTTGACACGGGAGTGCTATTTGACTTCTTGTTGTGGCGGTTCTGTGTCGAGACCAGAACCCCATTCCCGGGCTGCTTCCCTGATTATTCCGCAATGACAGACTGTATGCAGGCGCTCCACTGGTATTTCGACAAGCACAAGCCGATTCATACGTCGCCGCTTGTCATCGCAGAAATTCATGGCTTGGTAAAGTCCAGGGCCAAGTGGAAGGGGCGACGGGTCTCAACGTTTTGGCAGTTTGCTCAGGAAGAGCTAGCGCGCTTCCAGCTTGAGGAGCACTTAGTTGAGCTTGCAAGGATGAACCGTGAAGATCTGGGAACCTTCGGCCCCACTGATGTCTCTATCCTGGAGATTGCCGTCCAGTTTGGTCGCACCGTCATTGCCGAGGACGGCGCTCTAAGCAGGCGCCTGACTCAAAAGCAGATCCGAGTGCTGAACCGTTGGGACGTTCTCAAGGTTTGGCATGATTCGACCGCCTAAAGCAGGCCACCGAAAAACAATCCAGTACCGCAGAAATGATTCCCAAGTCGGATCCAAGCGCAAGAAGTAGCCGCCGGGGGCGGTGATATAGGCACCATGAGCTACGGAGAAGAAACCGGACGCGGGACATTGATCCACGCCTCGGGATGCGCGGGGACTTCCGGCGAAATATCGCGCCAGATTGTGCGGTTGCAGGTGGTCACGCTGATCTGGATGATGGTGGAGTGCGCCCTTGCTCTCTTTTCTGCATGGCGCGCGCGGAGCCCCGTGCTTTTGGCCTTTGGCGCCGATAGTCTGATCGAATCCCTGTGCCTGCCTTGCCGGCATGGTCCTCAATGCGGTGCTTCATCTCCGTTGGGTCGACCCCGCCACCGCGCTGGTTGCGGTCCCCGTCATCTGCCTTGAAGGGAAGAAAGCGTTGCAGGGCGAGGAGTGTTGTTAGCCGGGATGTCCCGCCAAGTCGAGATATTCTCATCGAGCGGGTAGGCACGGTGTCGCCGCGGCGACACCGTGCCTACGCGCTGGCCGGCGAAAGCAAACCACCGCCACAAGCGATTGGGACGAACATTCGTCTGCCTACTTCAAGTGACCGAAGTTGATGATGGCGTTGAAAACCAGCGCGTAGGAGCCGATGGTCTCCCCGCGGTAAACAGGGTTGTTGGCGAAGAGCAGCACATCTCCCTTGCCAAAGTGGGCCGCAACGACCGCCGGATGCTCGGCCACGGGATCGCCATTTTCCAGCAGGCCCGATAAGAGCAGGTCTTTCATCGCCGCGAAGCGCAGAATGACTTGCGGCCGGAATTCGGTGGGAATCAGGAACGGATTGTTACGCTCCTGTTCTTCATTGAGGGGAGTGGCTTGCCAGGGTTTCGGAGCGGGCAACGGCGGAGCTTTCTCCGCGGGCCGTCCTTCGGGAATATCCTCTTCCTCCGAACTGCCGCGACCGGTCGGACGCTTGTATTCCTTGGCGGTAGGGATATTACGGTTCACGGTGAGATTACTCACGGTGAAGGCCAAGCCATCGGCGCTATACAAAGGCACCGTGGCGTCATAGCCGTACGCCACCGGGTGCTTGTTCTCCACCACGGCGGAATTCAGAACGCTGCCGACAACCTTCAGGGTTTTGCGCGGGGCCACAAAGACTCCCGGGGCCATGCCTTCTTCAATGGCGAACTCGGCCGTGTCTTCCGCTGTAATCAGCAAGCCGCCTTGTTGCACGAAATCTTTCAGATGGGCCACGCCCGCTTCGCCTAAGCCGGGGCGCAGGTCTTCCGTCGAGTCCAGTTTTCCCAGATTCGGAGTCAGCGAGCTGGTTTGCCAAGGCAAGGGATTTCCCCACATCGGCAGGCCGTCCACAATCTGCTGAGCGGATGCGCCGGCCCCCGGCGCGAAAACAATGACATCGTATTGCGAGCGCAGATCCGCCTCTTTGGATACGGTTTGCGTGCTGAGGTAAGCGAACGGCACGTGCAATTTATCGAACGCCATGCGCCACCAACCTTCCGTTTGTGTGGAGAGCCAGGTGTGCATGAAAGCAATGCGGGGAGCCGCGGCAGAGTGAGCCTTTACGGATGGCTGGCTGGCCATGCTGACGGCAGCCAGATCGAATTGCTGCAATAAAGACTTCAGTTTTGACGCTTCCGCGCGGCCGATGATGAGCGAACCGGCGGCAAACTTGTGCCCGTCGCTTTCGAAGTTTTCCTCGCCGATCAACACATCCGCGGAACCTTGCAACGCATAAACCAGCGAAGCCACACTGACCTGAGCCGAGTTATTCACAACGTAGAAAGGTCCTGCCCCAGCTTCGGCCGCCGGGATTTGGCGGAGGTCGGGGACGGGAGACATCTGGGCGGAAAGGATGCCGCGGTCGGTGACGCGCGACACCTTGGCACTGAAAAGATCTCCGAAGGACCAGCCGGTGTCGTCGTAGGGTGACTTCTGCGGGTCTTCGGGCGACCAGAACTGGCGATCGAGCAGAGCATCGGCTACCCGCGAGAAGGGCTGGTCCATGCGAATAATGAAGCTGCCGGCAGGGAACGTTTGGGAGGTGGGCGGTGGCGGCGTGCCCGGCTTGGGTTTTTCTTCCTCCTTTTCCTCCTTGTGGGAAGGCGGAGGCAGCGCCACCGTAGCCGCTTGCGTCAGGCGCTGAATCTCCACGTGCTGTAACGCCAGCACTTTCAACAACTGCATCTGACGGTTCCAAGACCGGTCATCCTGCGCCAGCACGTATGCGGCCGGCCCCTCGTTGGCAGGCTTCTCCACCGAGCGCTTGCTTTTCCGGTAGAAGTTGTTCAGGAAGAACTTGGCGTTTTGCGCGAAGTAGGAGAGGGTGGAAAGCAGCGCGGTTTGTTCATAGTTATTGTTGTCGCGCTGGGACCACAGAACGGTGGGGTAGGGCGGATTGGGCCGGTACCACGTGCGCGCATACTGACCGGGCGATAACACGCGCTTCTCGGTGTCCGCGCCGCCGTTGCCGAAGGTTTCGTATAAGCGGCTGATGCCGTTATGTAAGCCCGCCAGGAACATCAGGTAGCCGGGGCTCCAGGTATCGAAGTTTCCATGGGTGAACGCGCCCGGCATGCCAAAACTTTGCATGCGCGCCATGTTGTCGGAAGCGAGCATCGACCACTCGTCCGTCAGGATGGGATCGATCCACGAATTGTAAGGTCCATCACCCACCGTGTTGTCGTAGAGAAACGGCACGGACTCGTGCAGGTCGTGAAGGACTTGCGCATGCCACTCCAGATAGGTATTCAGAACGTTTTTCGTAAGGTCGAGCGTCATGGCCATGGCATCGCGATTGTTGTCGTGGGCTACATAATGTCCCCAGTAGGCCAGGTGCGGCCAGTTCTGGCCCGGATGCGCCTTATGCCATTTGTAGATGTCCACCATGCGGTCACGCCCATCCACTTCCACCACCGGGGTGATCAGCGTGATGATGTGCGAGCGAAGGTATTGCACGTAGGGGGCGTTGTCTACCGCCAGCCGGTAAGCCAGTTCCATCAGGGCGGTGGGCGCGCCGGTTTCCGGCGAATGAATGGCGCCGGTAATGTAGTAAACCGGAAACGATTGGCGGATCAGGGCCTGCGCCTTGGCGTCATCCAGCTTCAGGCTCCTGGGATCGGCAAGCTGCGCCAAGCGTGCGCCGTTCTCTTGGGCGTGAGTTAGCAGCGACTCATCGGCAACCGCAACGGCGATCATGTCGCGCCCTTCCTCGCTATGGCCAATCGTGAAGACCTTCACCCGCGGAGTGGCAGCCGCAAGCAATCGAAAATATCGGTAGACCTCCTCCGCATAGGGCAGAACGTCGGGCGCACCGGCCACATCTCCCAAAACCTTCGCGGGAGTGGGGATGGAATTGGACGCCGGAAGGTAATCGGTAAGAGGCGAATTCAAGGCCGGCGCAGTGGTGTACTTCCTGATGAGCTGCGTGTAGGATTCGTCGATGGCCTGCTTGGGATCGCGCTGAAATGTTTCGGTGGCGAGAGTTTGCGCGCTGAGGGAAAAGGGAACGAGGGTTAAAGTGGCCATTCCCAGCACGGCGCAGAGCGCCAATAAACGAACAGCAAATGCGAGTTGCAGATCCTTGTGTATCATGTCAGGTCTCCTCCGAGCCCAGGGTGTGCAGTATAAACCCCACCGGCTCGTTCGCGACCGCAATTTTGCACTCCAGACGCCAGCGCGCCATCTGGCTGCCGGGTGTGCGCCTTCGGGATGGAGTCAACCGGCACCTTGACCTGTTTCCCATGCGATTTTTCCGACACCTCGCCATCCCCCTGGCGGATTCCAGGATCGACTTGGCCCGCGGAGTGCCCTAACGGTGATTGCGTGATCGCCAAGCCGGTTGATTCCTCACAACAGACGCATCATAATAGCCGCCACCGCTCGCTTCGCGGGCGGAGGGGCTGTATCATCCCATGCTGGAATAACTTGCTGGAGGAACCATGCCTCGCGTTATTCGTTGTTCATTGATACAGGCTTCCAACGCCGCGCCTCCCGAGGCCTCGCTCGAAGCCACCAAACAAGCCATGATTGAAAAGCACCTGGGCTTGCTCCGCATCGCGGCGGACGCCGGAGCGCAGATCGTCTGCTTGCAGGAAATTTTTTACGGCCCTTATTTTTGCGCGGAACAAACCACCAAATGGTATGACTTCACGGAGCCGGTGCCCGACGGCCCCACCATTCGCCTGATGCAGGAGCAAGCGCGGAGCCATCACCTGGCGCTGATCGTCCCCATCTACGAGCGCGAGCAGGAAGGTGTTTACTACAATACGGCGGCGGTGATTCACAACGACGGAACCTATCTCGGCAAGTACCGCAAGACGCACATTCCCCACGTCGCGCCCGGCTTTTGGGAGAAATTTTATTTCCGGCCCGGAAACCTGGGTTTCCCCGTGTTCGACCTGGGCTTCGCCAAGATCGGCGTTTACATCTGCTACGACCGCCATTTCCCCGAAGGCGCGCGGGCATTGGGATTGAACGGGGCGGAAATCGTTTTCAATCCCTCCGCCACCACGGCAGGCTTGAGCGAATATTTGTGGAAGCTGGAGCAACCCGCCCACGCCGTCGCCAATGGCTACTTCATGGGCGCCATCAACCGCGTGGGAACCGAGGCTCCGTGGAACATCGGCGAGTTCTACGGCTCCAGCTATTTCTGCGATCCGCGCGGACGCATCATCGCGCAGGCCTCCCGCGACCGTGATGAGGTGCTGACCGCCGACCTCGATCTCGATATGATTGGGGAAGTGCGCAAGACCTGGCAGTTCTACCGGGACCGGCGTCCCGAAATGTACCAGCCGCTGGTGAAGCAGTAAAGAGTGATGAGTGATGAGTGAAGAGTGACAAGTGACGAGCAACTGAAACTCGAAAATCGAAACTCGCCGCGATTTTCAAGTTTCGATTTTCGAATTTCGGCCTTTGTTGGCTCGTCACTTGTCACTTGCCACTGAAGTAAAGGCTTGACATGAGCAAAATGGAATTCACGTCGAACGACCCGAATCCCGAATCCCGAGTCCCGAACCCCGAATCCCGTGTCCCGAATCCCGATCCGCGCTTTCCGGAGTTGCATCCCGCGCTCGACGCGCACGCCGCAGCCATCGAGGCGAGCCGCTGCCTCTATTGTTTTGACGCCCCGTGCACCGCGGCTTGCCCCACCCACATCGATGTGCCGCGCTTCATCAAGAAAATCTCGACCGGCAACCTGCGCGGCTCGGCGCTGACGATATTGAGTTCCAACGTGCTGGGACTGAGCTGCGCGCGTGTGTGCCCGGTGGATGTATTGTGCGAGGGCGCGTGCGTGATGGTGCGCGAAAACTACAAACCCATTGAAATCGGCCGTCTCCAGCGCTTCGCCATGGACCGGTTTTATGAAGACCCGCGTAGGGGCACGCCATGGCGTGCCCCTACCCCCATTACGCACGCGGAGAAAGTGGGCTGCGTGGGGGGCGGCCCCGCGTCGCTCGCCTGCGCGGCGGAACTGCGCCGGCGGGGTTACGCCGTCACGGTCATTGACAACCGCCCGCTCCCGGGTGGGCTCAATACCTACGGCGTGGCCGAATACAAACTCCGCCCGCAAGACAGCCTGAGGGAAGTGGATATGATCCGCTCGCTGGGCGTGGAATTTCGCCAGGCCCTAGTGGGCGAGGCCGTGAGCCTGGAAGAAATTGAGAAGGAGTTCGCGCTCATTTTTCTCGGCATGGGTTTGGGTACCATGCAGCGCCTGGGCATTCCGGGCGAATCGCTGCATGGGGTGATTGACGCGCTGCGCTTCATCGAGCGTTACAAGACGTCACCGGACTTCCGCGTGAGCGGGCGCGTGGTGGTAATCGGCGGCGGCAACACGGCCATCGACGCTGCCAACGCGTCGCGACGCCTGGGCGCGGAAGAGGTCCACCTTTTCTACCGCCGCTCCGAGCGCGAAATGCCCGCGTTCAAATCCGAGTACGACCGCTCCAAGGTGGAAGGCGTGCGCTTCCACTGGCTGGCCCAACCCATGGAGATTATCGGCTTTGGCGCCCGCGCGGCGGCGGTGCGATTTGTGCAGACGCGTTTGGGCGCTCCTGACCACAGCGGACGCGGCGCCGTCATCCCCGTGCCGGGCTCGCATTATGAGTTTGCTTGCGACATGGTGATTCCCGCCATCGGCCAGGCACGGCTGACAACGTTGCTTGAAAATACTCGCGGCATTGCCGTGAAAAATGGCCTGGTGGTGGTGGACCGCCCTACGGGCCGCACCACCAACCCGCGCTACTTTGCCGGAGGCGATTGTGTGAACGGCGGGCGCGAGGTGGTTGACGCGGTGGCCGACGGCAAGCGCGCCGCCCTCGCCATGGCGGCACAAATAGAACAGTGAACAGAGGACAGTGAATAGAGGATCACTCCACCTTCGCTCGGACGGTTGACACTATGGCTGATCTCACCACCAACTTCGCCGGCATCCGATGCCCCAATCCCTTCTGGCTGGCCTCCGGCCCGCCCACCAACTCTGGGGACCAGGTGATGCGCGCCTTCGACGCGGGCTGGGGCGGCGCCGTCTGGAAGACCATCGGCGAACCCATCGTGAACACCACCTCGCGTTACTCTTCGGTGGATTGGAATAGCCAGCGCATGATGGGGTTGAACAATATCGAGCTCATCTCCGACCGGCCGATTGAAGTGAACCTGCGAGAGATTACGGAAGTGAAGAAACGCTATCCCAAACACGCCGTCATCGCCTCGCTGATGGTGGAATCCCAGCGCGAAACCTGGCAGGACATCGTGAAGCGCACGGAAGACGCCGGGGCCGACGGCCTGGAATTGAATTTCGGCTGCCCCCACGGCATGAGCGAGCGCGGTATGGGCTCGGCGGTCGGCCAAGTGCCCGAGTATTCCTGCATGATCACCGAATGGGTGAAAGAAGCGGCGCGTACGCCGGTGCTGGTGAAGCTCACACCCAACGTCACGGACATCCGAGCCGTGGCGCGCGCCGCCAAGCGTGGGGGCGCGGACGGCCTTTCCGCCATCAACACCATCAATTCTATTACCGGCATCGATCTTGACACGCTGACGCCGCGGCCGAACGTGGGCGGTTTATCCTCCCACGGCGGCTACTGCGGGCCGGCGGTCAAACCCATCGCCCTGCACTTGGTGCAACAGATTGCTTCCGACCCGGAAGTGGGAATTCCCATCTCCGGCATCGGCGGCATCGCGGAGTGGCGCGAAGCCGCTGAGTTCATCCTGCTCGGCTGTAGCTCCGTGCAAGTTTGTACCGCCGCCATGCATTACGGCTATCGCATTGTGGAGGACATGATCGACGGTCTCTCCCATTGGATGGATGAGAAGGACTTCGCCACCCTCGACAGTTTCCGCGGCCTCTCGTTGCCGCGCGTGACGGAGTGGAAGCACCTGGATTTGAATCACCGCATCGTGGCGCGCATCCATCCCGAGAAATGCATTGGCTGCGACCTCTGCTACATCGCCTGCTGGGATGGCGCGCATCAGTGCATTCACCGCGACGGTTTCGCCAAACCGGAAGCGGCGGAGGCGGCCACCCGCGCCAGCATCGCCGTAACGCCCATCGCCAAACTCGATTCGCACGCGGGGCCGGAGGGCAAAACGCCGCCGGAGAGAATCCCACACGTGGATGAGGACGAATGCGTGGGCTGCAACCTGTGCTGGCTGGTGTGCCCGGTTCCTGGCTCGATCACCATGGAGAAGGTTGAAACCGGCCGGCCGTTCGAGAGTTGGGAGGAGAGGAATCGGGTGATCGGGTGAACAACTTGATCGGGAGATCGGGTAATCGGGTGATCAGATGAACAGAAAAGCAATTTCGCCCTGACGGCCTTTTGTTCACCCGATCATCGGATCACCGGATCACCCGATCAAGTTGTTCACCCGATCACCCGATCATCGGATCACCTGATACTTAAGGGGGCCGCATGACCACACTAATTCGCAATGGCACGGTTGTTACCGCACAAGAGACCCGCAAGGCCGATGTGCTGATTGAGGGTGAACGCATCAGCCAAGTCGGCCCGGGCCTTGCCGCTGGCTCCGATGTCCGTGTAATTGACGCTACGGGCACGTACGTCATCCCCGGCGGCATCGATGCCCACACCCATCTCGATATGCCCTTCGGCGGCACCACGTCGAGCGACGATTTCCTGACGGGCACGCGCGCCGCAGCGTTTGGCGGCACCACGTCCATCGTCGATTTCGCCATCCAGGCGCGCGGCACTCGTATGAGGGACGCTCTCGACACCTGGTGGAAAAAGGCCGAAGGCCGCGCCACCATCGACTTCGGCCTGCACATGATTGTCACCGACCTGGCGGGCGCGGGCCTGGAAGACATGGACAACATGGTGCGCGAAGGCGTGGCCAGCTTCAAGCTGTTCATGGCTTACCCCAACGTGCTGATGGTGGATGACGGCACGATTTTCAAAGCCCTTTCGCAGACCGCCAAAAATGGCGCGCTGATCTGCATGCACGCTGAAAACGGCAGTGTGATTGACGTAATCGTGGCGCGCGCGCTGGCTGAGGGCAAAACCGCGCCCATCTACCATGCGCTCACGCGGCCGCCGCAGGCGGAGGCGGAAGCGGTGCACCGCTCCATCGCCTTGGCGGAAATCGCCGGCGTGCCGGTGTACATTGTGCACCTTACTTCCGGGGACGCCCTTAATGAAGTCCGCGAGGCGCGCGACCGCGGTGTGCCCGCGTTTGCTGAGACCTGCCCGCAGTACCTCCTGCTTTCCATCAACGAACTGGCGCGCCCGGGCTTCGAGGGGGCAAAGTACGTCTTCACTCCGCCGCTACGCCCCAAGGAGCATCAACCCATACTCTGGGACGGACTCAAGCACGACCACTTGCAAGTGGTTTCCACCGACCATTGCCCGTTCTGCTTCGCCGACCAGAAAATATTGGGGAAGGATGATTTCACCAAAATTCCCAACGGCGGCCCGGGCATCGAGAATCGCCTGCAACTGATTTATCACCACGGCGTGAATGCGGGGAAAATCACCCTGAACCGCTTTGTGGAAATCACTTCCACCACCCCCGCGCGCATTTTTGGCATGTACCCGCGCAAGGGCGAAATCGCCGTGGGCAGCGACGCCGACGTGGTGATTTGGGACCCCGAGGCGATCCACACGCTCAGCGCCAAGACTCATCACATGCGGGTGGACTACTCGATGTATGAGGGCTTCGAGATTCGCGGCAACGCCCGCACCGTGATTTCGCGCGGGGAAGTGATTGTGGACCATGGCCAGTTCTACGGCAAGCCCGGCCGCGGGGAATATCTGAAGCGAGAGGCGCGCGGAGGGGCGTGGAAGTAATCAATTTTGGATTTTCGATTTTGGATTAGGACTTGCGTGGCGTGGCTGGGGGGCGCAACCCGAGAAGGAATTCACCACAGAGGGCACAGAGACCACGGAGAAAACCACTTCAGCTTTTTCTCCGTCAGCTCTCCGCGACCTCTGTGACCTCTGTGGTGAATGTTTTGTCCGCGGTCGTGGGGAGGGAGAAGGATGATCACTACTGAATCTGCTGTTGGTTTGGTCGGTTTTTATATCAATGGGACGTGGGAGAAGCCGCAGGGCCACAAGACCCTGGCGGTCACCAATCCGGCCAATGGAGCCGTGTTGGCGGACGTGCCCTACGCGAGCGAAGCTGACGTGGACCGCGCCGTTCGCACCGCGCACGAGGCGTTCCTGAAGTGGCGCGACGTGCCTGTCGTCGACCGCGTGCAGGTGCTCTACCGCTTCAAGGCGTTGTTTGAGGAGCATGCAGTGGAAGTGGCGGCCATCCTCACCCGCGAGAACGGCAAGACCGCCGAGGACTCCAAGATGGAAGTTCGCCGCGCCATCCAGATGGTGGAAGTGGCCTGCGGCATGCCCAGCCTGATGATGGGCGATTCGCTGAACGATGTGGCGCATGGGATCGACTGCAAAACGATTCGCCAGCCCATCGGCGTTTGCGTCGGCATCACGCCCTTCAATTTCCCCGCGATGGTGCCTTTGTGGATGTACCCGTTTGCGATCGCCTGCGGCAACACCTTCGTGCTGAAGCCGTCGGAAAAGGTTCCGCTCACGCCGACGCGCGTTATTGAGTTGCTGGCGGAGGCGGGTCTGCCGGCGGGCGTCCTGAATTTGATTCACGGCGGTAAGGAAACGGTGGACGCGCTCTTGCACCATCCCTTGGTGAAAGCGGTGTCGTTCGTGGGCTCGACGCCGGTGGCCAAGTACATCTACTCCACCTCGGCGGCGGAAGGGAAGCGCGTGCAGGCGTTGGGCGGGGCGAAGAATCACTTGGTGGTGATGCCCGACGCGGATATGCCCAAGACCGTGGAGGCCATCATCGGCTCGGCCTTTGGCGCCGCGGGTGAGCGATGTCTGGCGGGCAGCGTCCTGGTGCCCGTGGGCGAGGCCGCCGGTCCGCTGCTCGATTTGCTGGCCAAACGCACCGAGGCTCTGGCGGTAGGAGACGGCTCGCAGGCAGGAATTGAGATGGGGCCGCTGGTAACTTCCGATCACTCGAAGCGCGTGGCGGGCTACATCGAAAAGGGCGTCGCCGAAGGGGCCACGCCACTGTGCGACGGCCGCCGCTACAAGTCCGCAAGCGGTGGATTCTTCCTCGGGCCCACGATTTTCGACAACGTCACGCCCGACATGACCATCGCCAAAGAAGAGATCTTTGGACCCGTTCTCTCCGTGATGCGGGTCAAGACGCTGGACGAGGCCATCAAACTGGTGAACCGTTCGCCCTTCGGCAACGCCACGTCAATTTTCACCGCCAACGGCAAGTCCGCGCGCGAGTACTCGTCGCGAATTGAAGTGGGCATGGTAGGAATCAACGTCGGCGTCGCCGCCCCCATGGCCTTCTTCCCCTTCGCCGGATGGAAGAATTCCTTTTTCGGAGACCTGCACGCCCACGGCAAAGACGCTGTAGCGTTTTACACCGAGCAGAAAGTCATCATGAGCCGGTGGTTCTGAGCGGGCGTACTTGCCGAAAGCTCACGCCGCGTCGCGGGACATGAACTTCAAAACGTGATACAGGGCCCCCGGCGGCACAAGCCGCTGTAATCATGGAGTGATTGCGCCATTTAGCGATTTGGTGATTTAAGACGGAAGAGACTCCATGCCTTCGCACAATGGCCCGATAGCTCGATGGCCCGATGAGCCGATGATCCGATGCTTTCAATTAGCGGCGTTCCCCGGTCCACCCACGGGATGAAGTTTGGGAATTCGTTCATCGACGGGTGGCAAGGCCGGGAAGGGAGCGTGCGGCTCCGTTTGGTACCAGTAGGCAACTGAGAAATAGCTGTCCGAGCGGTGATTGGCGTGCCCATGCTCGATCGTGGCGCGAATCGACTTGGTAAAGGGAATCGGCGAATCCAGATGGAAACGATAGACCGATGAATGGCTCCCCGCAACTTCACTGCCTACAACCGGTGCGCCGAATAGCTCATAGGAGAAGGGCTTGCCGCCGAAATCCCATGCCCCCAGGAAGTAATCCTCCGAACCCGTACCCTCGATACTGGGAAGCTTGGCGCCGTCGATGAAAAACATGTCGTCGCCTTCGCCCCACCACTCATCCTGGTTTTGGAGCACCGACATGGTTACGCCAACAAAATGCCCACGCCCCGTGGCCTCGAGCCAAACATAGTTGTCGTCGCCGGTCAGGTTGGGCTTTCGGTCGACGTAGGGGTCACCATTGCTCTGCCATTGGTTTGTCCAGCCATGGTTCGGAGCGGCTTGCCGATACTGCGCGTGAAAATAAAGGGTGTCGGCGGGCAGGGGTTTTGCGTACACGCGATATTCAATATTGAAATAGCACGCGCCCACCGGCTTCGTACCTTCATTGGTCACCGTGATCTTGGCCTTTTTCTGGAAGGGCATGGGGAAAAATGAGTTCAAGGCTTTCACCGAACCGACGGCCAGGGGAAGAGATTGGTAGGTGAAGTACTCGCCGAGGCCCAAGCCAAAGAAGTCGCCAATAGGGGCCTCAACGCTGGGTGTGGCTTCATTATCCCAATACATGCGCAGCACCAGTTTTTTCAGGTGAAATTTTTCCCCGCTGGCAATAGTGAACCACACGTGCGTGATGACGCCGGGGCCCGAATCCTCGAGCACGGTGAGCGTTTCACCGGCGGCAATCGGGCGCGAGTCGTCGTTTGCCCCTGTGCGGTCCCAACTCCCGGCGCGCTTCAAAACATAGTCATGGGGTTTCGTCAGATCCGCCAGCAGCCCACTCAATTCCTGGGCGTGCGCAACGGGTACAAAACAGAACAGAATCAGAAACAATCCCAGCCTTCGCATGGAGACCTCCCAGAGTTCAACACGGACAAGCATGAAAACGCCGGGATTCTACCACAAGCGGGCGTCCATCATGCCCCCTTGCGCTCCGTGAGGAACGTCGCCTCTCGACTTCGCCGCGCCACGGGGTTAAGCTGTGGTCGCAGCTATTAAAGCGGGCAAGGTCACACGATGCGCTTCACAAATCGGCGAGAAGTTGCTAGTCCCGCCAATTCCCTCATGAAGGTCTTCCGGCGCGCGCTCGCCGACGGGACCACCAAGCAGGGTTGGCTGGCGGTGGAAGGCCCGTTCCTGGTGGAGGAAGCGCTGAATGCGGCCCCGCGCGTCAAGACGCACAGCGTATTAGTGGCCAGCGGGGCAGCGGAGAAGTTTTCTGCCCTGCTCCAGCGTCTGCCGGCGGAAGCCGAATTGACGCAGGTTCCTGACCGGTTGTTTGAGGGTGTCGCACAAACGCAATCGCCGCAAGGAATCGCAGCCTTGGTGGAACTTCCAGCCTATCAATTGGAGCAAGTTGTGGCCGCCGCCAATCCCTTGTTGGTCGTAGCTTGCCGCCTCCAGGATCCCGGCAATCTGGGCACGATGATGCGCACCGCTCTGGCGTTTTCCGCCTCGGCATTCCTGACTTTGCAGGAGACGGTGAGCCCGTTCAATCCCAAGGCGGTGCGCTCTTCGGCGGGAGCCATCTTCCGGCTTCCGCTCGTTTGCGGCCTCGATCCGAAAGAGGCCTTGCCGTTTCTTAGCGTACACGTCCGCATTGTGGCGGCGGAGCGCAACAGCCCGGCGTCGCTTTCGCAAGCAGACCTGAGGGGGCCGATTGCGATCCTCGTCGGGCGCGAAGCCTCGGGATTGCCGGAGGAGATTGCCCGATACGCCAGCCAACTTCTGAGCATTCCCATCCGGAAGGAAGTGGATTCCGTAAACGCGGCGACCGCGGCAAGCATCTTTCTTTACGAGGCCGCGCGACAGAGAGGATTTAAATATTGAATCATCGGGTCATCGGATCATCGAGTCATTTAAAGGCTGTCCGTGGTCCGTTGTCAGTCGTCAGTGGCTTTAGGCTCCCGATCTCCGCGTATCTCTTGCAACGGACAACTGACCACGGACAACTGACAGCATTTCAATGGCCCGATGGCCAAATGATCCGATGAACCGATTCCCATGAGCCTTTTCGATCCCACTCCCACGGAGCACGCCGACGGCGCAACGCCGCGCGCCGCCACCCCCTCGCCTTTGGCCGACCGCATGCGGCCCGAAACCATCGAAGATTTCGTGGGTCAGCTTCACATCCTGGGGCCGGGCAAGGCGCTGCGGCGCCAAATCGAGCGCGACGAACTGGGCTCGATGATTCTCTGGGGCCCGCCGGGCTCCGGCAAAACCACGCTGGCCACCATCGTGGCTCGCAAAACGCGCAGTGAGTTCGTCCGCTTCAGCGCCGTCCTCGCCGGCATCAAGGAAATCAAAGAGGTGATGGCAGCGTCGGAAAAATCCCGCCATTACGGCCGGCGCACGGTGCTTTTCATCGACGAAATCCACCGCTTCAACAAGGCCCAGCAGGATGCGTTTTTGCCCTACGTCGAACGCGGCGACATCGTGTTGATTGGCGCCACAACGGAGAACCCCTCGTTCGAAGTCAACGCGGCGCTGCTTTCTCGCGCCAAGGTCTACATGCTCTCCGCCCTCTCGACCGACGAGGTGCAAACCCTTCTTCGCCGCGCCCTGAGTGACGAAAAGCGCGGCCTCGGCTCGCAATCCATCGAGATTTCTGACGAGCTGCTGCGGCAGATTGCCGTGTTCTCCAATGGCGACGCGCGCGCGGCCTACAACACGCTTGAAACGGCCGTAGCGGCTGCTGGGCGCGATGCGGAAGGACGCGCCACCATCACCGAAACCCTGGTTGAGGACGCCATCCAGCGCAAAGTGCTGCTCTACGATAAGTCCGGTGAGGAGCACTACAATCTGATTTCGGCGCTGCACAAGTCCGTGCGCAACTCCGATCCCAGTGCCGCGCTTTACTGGTTGGGGCGCATGTTGGAAGCGGGAGAAGATCCCCTTTACATCGCGCGCCGCCTGATTCGCGAAGCCTCGGAGGACATCGGCATGGCCGACCCCCATGCTTTAAGCGTGACGGTGGCGGCGATGCAAGCGGTGCATTTCCTGGGAATGCCGGAAGGGAACCTGGCGCTGGCGGAAGCGGCAGTTTATCTCGCGCTCGCACCCAAGTCCAACGCGCTCTACGTCGGTTATGGCGAAGTCGCGCGCGATGCGCAGGAAACCATGGCGGAGCCGGTCCCTTTGCATCTGCGCAACGCGGTAACCGGATTGATGGCGAACTTCGGCTATGGCAAAGGATATCAATACGCGCACCAAGCGGAGGACAAGCTCACCGACATGCAATGTTTACCCGACAACTTGAAAGACCGCCGCTACTATCGCCCCACCGACCAAGGCTTTGAAAAAAGATTGAAAGAGAGAATGCAGGCCATCGAGGAATGGAAGAAGAAATATGCGGGGGGCGGGTGAGAAAACATTGTGGATATTCCAAAAATACCCACAACTCCTGCCAGCTTCTCAAACGCCGCGCGCAAGGGACTGAAGTCTTTTTGATTCATGAAGATACGTTGAAATGGTATTTTTGTCAGATTTGTGCTTCTTTGTTTTCAATAACCTGTACGGATCAACTCACTCGTTCAGTCCGTTGTCTGTTTTCCTATCCGGCGGGGATAGCTTCGGATAGTTTGTCCGTTCTTGTCGGCTATGGTGAGGCCATTTCCCGCTCCCAAGACTGACGACGCTCGCCACAATGGGCGGCTCATACATCGCGGTGCTTGCGATATGTGTGCTAAACGCATCTAAAGATGACGCCCTTCTGCACTTGGGACCGAGGGTGGCGGCCGACATTGCCTTTGATGTCGGCGACCGTTAAGAAGCCAGGACAGGCCAGGGTTTGGACGCGTGGACACAGATGTTGCACGTGTTGTCAGAGCGCATACATGAGAAGCAATGTATGCGCCACCCGCGGACATGAGAAAAGCTTGTAAATTCATGATAGGCACCCCTCCAATTTCCTGATGCGGGATGGCAATCCTGTCAAGCAATTTAAGAATGTTACTTTCGGCTAATCGTCTTGCAACGTAAGAATGTTACCCAACGCAAGTTGTAATTCCTCATCGTAGGGGTGAGGACCCCGTCGTCGTCGAGGCTGTG